>Ga0209006_10006419_pt1 | contig 10637 bp, 10 predicted proteins | sample JacPin_JW_Ref_O2_FD_188567 | JGI IMG/M metagenome (GOLD analysis project Ga0209006, IMG submission 188567) | Forest soil microbial communities from Algoma, Ontario, Canada - Jack Pine, Ontario site 1_JW_Ref_O2 (SPAdes) (version 2) | ecosystem: Environmental > Terrestrial > Soil > Boreal... | reverse complement strand
CCGCGATCCGGTGGGTGCGCGGCGAGACCGCGGCCGCGCCGGTCGACGCGGCAGGCCGCGGCCCGTACCTGTACTCCAGCGACCGCCGCTGATCGTAGGCCGGCACCGAATATGGCCGGTGCCAGCTCACCAGGGCTGATCAGGGTGAGCCGGCCAGGCCGGCCATCGGACGCTGGCCGGATCCTGCTGGCGGACGCTGGCCGGATCGTGCTGGCGGACGCCTGTCCGGACGCTCATTCACCTGCGACGCGAATGCCATGCTGCTCGCCGATCCGGTGCCGCTCTTCGTCGTTTGCGGCGTTGTTGATCTGTCCGAAGTAGTCTTCGATGCCGCCTGGAACGGTGATCAGGAGCAGCCTGGCGGGCTGGTCCGTGGCCCAGAACCGGTGCGGGCGGCCGCGGGGCAGGAACACGAAGCTGCCTGCCGGGGCGTGCAGGATGTCGTCACCGCAGCGGACGGACAGTTCGCCGTCGAGCACGTAAAAGCACTCATCTTCGTGGTCATGGACGTGCAGCGGCGGCCCGGCCGCGATCGTGGTCTCGAAGACGCTCAGGCTTCCCCCGGTGGAGTGCTTCGATGCCTTCATGCCTGGATCGCCCCCAGGCCAGCACCGGGAAGAGCGACATAGCCAGCCAGGAAGTCGGTCATGGATACATGATGACCCTCACCGTGCCGGCCGCCGCCATCGGCGCCGCGATCCCCGGCCGGCCGCTCTTCACGCTCGCCGGGGTGGGCCCGGCTCAGGTCGCGGCAGGTATTTTCGGTTGACGCCGGCGTGGCGGCCGGAAGACTGGGACGGTGACGTTCCCGCTCGCCAGCCGCCCAGGCCGCCCCGGCACCCAGACGGCCGGCCTGGACAGCCCGGCCCGGAGAGGAAGGCGCCCCATGGACAGCACCGGACTGCGCGCCGTGCAGCAGCCGCTCAAGGACGCCTACCGCGAAGATCCGCAGCAGGCAGTGATCACCCTGCGGGCCCGCGGCGAGCTGGGGGACGAGGGCATCAGCTGCTCGGTGGACACGGGCCGGGCCATGGCGGTGGCCGGGCTGCACCCGGCCACCGGCGGCGACGGGTCCCTGCTGTGCTCCGGGGACATGCTGCTCGAGGCGCTGGTCGCCTGCGCCGGGGTCACGCTGCGGGCGGTGGCCACATCGCTGGAGATCGCGGTGACCGGGGGGACCGTGCGCGCCGAGGGGGACCTGGACTTCCGCGGGACCCTGGGGGTGGCCAAGGAGGCGCCGGTCGGGTTTACCGCGATCCGGCTGAGCTTCGAGCTCGACACCGACGCCAGCGAGGAGCAGATCGCGACGCTGCTCCGGCTCACCGAGCGCTACTGCGTCGTGTACCAGACGCTGGCCCACCCGGTCCCGGTGGCCGCGTCAGCGGATGTCACCCGGCAAGGCCGCCGCGAGCAGGTCGAGTAGGGCCTGTGCGGGGCCGGTGGGCGGGTGGCCCGCTGCGACGACCGCACTGAGATCGCGATGCAGCGGCGGCGTGATCGGGATCGCGCCGACCTGCCCGGCGGCCGCGTGGATGGCCATGGGCGGGAGCACGGTGACGCCCAGGCCGCGCTGCACCGATTCGACGAGGTACTGCATGTTCTCCACCTCGCAGGTGATCCGCCGGGAGAGCCCGGCGGCCGCGCAAGCGGCATCGATCTGGGCGCGCAGGGCCGAGTCGGCACGGTATTCGACGAAGTCGCGATCGCGGAGCGCTGGGTCGTCGAGCCGGATGGTGGCCCGCCTGGCTAGCGGGTCGCCCGGCGGGATGGCGAGGACCAGGTAATCCCGGCCCAGTTCGGTGCGGGTGAGTGCAGCTGGGTCGACCGGGCCGTCGATGAAGGCGATGTCGAGTTCCGCATCGGCGGCCGCGCGCGCGAGGGCGGATGCCGCCCCGTGGCGCAGCCGGATGGTGACGCCGGGGTGAGCACGGCGGAACCTGGCCAGCAGCGCGGCCAGATCCACGACGCCCAGGGTCTGGATCGCGCCGACCTGCATCTGGCCGTGCAGGACTCCACGGACACCGGCCACTGCGTCGCGGCCTTCGTCGGCCGCGGCGAGCGCCCGGCGGGCCGCGGGCAGCAGCGCGCGGCCCGCCTGGGTCAGCGCCACCCGGCGGTTGTCCCGGACGAAGAGCGCCTCGCCCAGTTCTCGTTCCAGCGCGCCGATAGAAGAACTCAGGCTGGACTGCACGACGTGCACCCGGGCCGCGGCCCGGGTGAAGTGCCGCTCTTCGGCCACCGCGACAAAGTGGGCGAGCTGGCGGAGCTCCATGGATCGACTCTATCAATGGTGATCAGTGAGTACATCTGTTGGACAAATGATCGGTTCCGGGACCAGGGTGGGACGCACCCCAACTCGAAAGGAACTCACGATGGCGTCCAGCATCACTGATCCCGGCCAGCCTGTGCTGGTCCGTGCGGCCGAGGCCGAGCGCCTGGAATCGATCGGGCACATCCTGCTCGCCGACAGCAGCGCCACCCACGGTGCGCTGAGCAGCCACCGGGTCGCGCTGGGCCGCGGCGCGGCCGGCGCGGTCCCGCACCGGCACGGCAAGTCGTCCGAGCTGTTCTTCATCCTCGACGGCATGCTCGACGTCCTGGCGGGCGACGACATCGTCGCGGCCGGGCCAGGGGACCTGCTCGTCGTGCCCCCTGGCCGGGTCCACGCGTTCGGCGCGCACCGGGACTCCACGGCCGAGGCACTGATCATAATCACCCCCGGCGTCGAGCGGTTCGGCTACTTCCGGCACGTGGCCCGGTGGCGCGAGGGGCGGGAGCCGAGGGACATCCTGCTGGGCCTGCAGGACCGTTTCGACACCCATTTCACCGAGAGCGCCGCCTGGGACGGTGCCCGCGCCGCGCGGTAGCCAGCCGTGCCTCACCCGGGAGAATTAGGGACAATCATGACCTCACGCACCACCTCACCAGGCAGGAATGGGAAGCCCAGGGCGAGCACTTCCTAAGCCGGCACGCCCAAGCGCCGGTTGGTCATCCTCCTGGGTGCGGAACCCGGACGCTGTCCGCGGCGAACGTTGAACTGTGCCGTGCCCGGCCACGTGTTGAGGGCAGCCGGAGTCATCCGGCCAGGGCGACAGGGGCGGATCGTGGAACCACTGGCGGCTGGGGATCCCCGGCAGATAGGCACCTACCGGCTGCGCGCTCGTCTGGGCGCGGGCGGGATGGGGCAGGTCTTCCTGGGCTACTCCCCGGCCGGTCGGCCCGTCGCAGTCAAGGTCATCCATCGCGAACTGGCCCATGATCCGGAGTTCCGGGTCCGGTTCCGCCGGGAGGTCGCCGCGGCCCGCGCGGTCAGCGGGGCGTATACCGCTCCGGTCATCGCGGCCGGGCCGGACGACGATCCGCCCTGGCTGGCCACCGTGTTCGTGCCCGGCCCCTCGCTGGCTGAGGCGGTCACCTCCGCGGGGCCATTACCGGCGGCGTCCGTATGGCGGCTGGCGGGCGGGCTGGTCGAGGCGCTGCAGGCGGTCCACTCCTGCGGGCTGGTGCATCGCGACCTGAAGCCAGCCAACGTGCTGCTGGCTCTGGACGGTCCCCGGCTGATCGATTTCGGGATCTCCCGCGCGCTGGAGCAGACGGCGATGACTGCCACCGGGATGGTCGTCGGCACACCGTCATTCATGTCCCCGGAGCAGGCGGAAGACGCCCGCGTGGGGCCGGCCAGCGATGTGTTTTCCCTCGGGTGCGTGATCGTCTTCGCGGCGACCGGGTCCGGCCCGTTCGGCAACGGCCCGCAGGCGTCCCTGCTCTACCGGGTGGTGCACGCAGTGCCGGCCGTCACGGAGGTTCCCGGCGGGCTACGGCAACTCGCGGTGGGATGCCTGGCCAAGATGCCTGCTGACCGTCCTGGGCTGGCGGCGCTGGAGTCGGCGATCGCGGCGGGCCGGGCTCCTGATCGGGGCGATGCGCTGGCTTCCTTCTGGCCCGTGGCGGTGACCGGGCTCATCCGCTCGCACCAGGCCGGGCTCGCTACCGAACTGCGGGAGGAGTCCAGCGGCCCCGGAACGGCACCGACGGGAATGGGAACCGCACCGGCCGGGACGGTGCCAGCGGACGGGGCGCCACGGACGGCGCCGGCCGGGACGGTGCCAGCGGACGGGGCGCCGGGGACAGCCGGGACAGCGTTGCCCGGCGCGGGGATCGTGGCGGCGGGAATGGCGGCGGCCAGCCGGCCCGGGGGCGTCACGCAGACCGGGGCAGCACCGGCCGCGGGGCCGGGTGCGAGGAGCCACGCGGCGGGCGGCACGATGAGGGGAGGTACGGCGGCGCAGACCACGGCCGGGGGAGGCACGGCGGGGCTCGTGGGGACGGGGGAGCAGCGGCCCGGGGCGTGCCCGCCGGAGGACAGCGGTCCTGCGCTCCCGTCCGATCAGGTACTCCGCTTCAGACCGGGCGGCACTGGTCCCGCCTCCCCGGAATCCGGGATGACCCGGCGGCGCGTGCTGCTCGGGCTGGCCGGCCTGACCGGTGCCGGGCTGGCGGGCGCTGGATGGGCCCTCAGCCAAGCCGGCGGCCCGCACGCTGGGGCCGGGCACCCGGCCGGTCCGGGCGGGAAGGCCGGCCACTCAGCGCCGCGGCCGCGCACGGCCAGCGATGCGCGCGTATCACCAGACACAAGCTCATCGGCCAGCCGGGCTGCGCCCGGCCGGGCCACGGAGCTGTGGAGCTTCACCACCGGCGGCATCATCGCGGCGCTCGCCGTGTCCGGCGGAACCGTGTTCGCGGGCAGCACCGACGACCGGGTGTACGCGCTGCGGGCCAGCGACGGGCGAAGACGCTGGGCCTTCCCGACCCGTGGCCCGGTGCAGTCGAAGATCACGGCGGCCGGTGGCCTGGTCTTCGCCGGCAGCAACGACGCCAGTGTCTACGCGCTGCGGGCCACCGACGGGGCCCGGGTCTGGACCTTCCCGGCCGGCGGAGCAGTGCAGTCCGCGATCGTGCTCGCCGGCGGCACCGTCTACTTCGGCAGCGGGAACGAGACCGTGTACGCGCTGCGGGCCAGCGACGGCACCAAGCTCTGGGGCACAGTCCTGGGCGGCGGCGCGACCGGGATCGCCATCACCGGCCGGACCCTCATCGTCTGCGCCAACGACAACGCGGTCCACGCCCTCGGGGCCAGGGATGGCCACCGGATCTGGGACTTCCCCACCGGCGCCGGAGGAGCCACCGGCGTGGCGGTGGCGGGCGGGGTCGCCTACGTGGGCAGCGGCGACGGCCGCCTCTACGCCCTTCGGGCCCGAGACGGCCACAAGCTCTGGGACGCGGCGGCCGGCGGCTCCGTGGAATCGGGGATCGCGGTCATGGCCGGCCTGATCTACCTGGGCAGCAACGACAACTCGCTGCTGGCGCTTCGGGCCAGCGATGGGGTCCGGATCTGGCAGGCGGGCACAGGCGGCCCGGTCGCCTCGGGTATCGCGGCGGCCCGCGGGATCGTGTACGCGGGCAGTAACGACGCGACTGTGCGCGCGCTGCGAGCCCGTGACGGTACCCAGGTCTGGCGGTTCGCCGCGGGCGGCCCAGTGGAATCCCAGATCGCGGTGGCGGCCGGGATCGCCTACGCCGGGAGCAATGACTTCAGGGTCTACGCCCTGAAGTAATGAGCACGGTCCGCGCCGCGGGTGGGCCCTACAGGGGCAGGGTGTATTTCAGGATGAAGTTCAGCGCCACCGCGAAGACCAGGTACATCAGCCACAGGCCGGTGCCCAGGTGGAAGAACCCAAGTGCCCGCTCGGCCGGGCGCAGGACGGGGACGTCCGGCGCCAGGGTGGCGAAGAACTCCGCGACGTAGACGCAGGCCAGGCCGATGAACACGCCGCCCACCGGATCGTCGCCGGACTTGAAGAACACGATGATGCCGAGGATGGATATGAGCAGGAACGCGACGGTCATGCCGACGTTGGCCCGGGCGTCGGCGCGGCGCAGCCGGATCCAGCCCAGGGCGAACCAGTGCACGCCGAACGCGGTGAAGGCCAGGGCGGCCATGTACAGCGGCGGCGACGCGGTGAACGTGCCGAACAGGGTCAGCCCGAGGAACAGGTAGGTGCCGGCGAGGAACTGCATGAACCCCGGCATCCAGACGCCCCAGATGCCGGTGGCCAGATCCACCCGCTCATCACGCGGGGGATAGCCGAACAGTTCCTGGGTGCCGTAGACAAGGTAGCCGGTGCCGAGGCCGAAGAAGCCTACGGCGAGCGGCGGGAACGGAGACTGCGGCAAGGTGAGCTGGATACCGGCCTGGGCGAAACTCATTCGTCCTCCTCATGTGCGCGCAGGCGTCACTGTCGGCCACGTCACCCCCAGGGGAAATCCTGCCTACTGCTGGTGCGCCACCGCATCACCAAGATGGTTAGTGATGTGAATCCATCCCCGGGGAACTGCAACCCGGCTGCAAACCGCGGCCCGCACGATGGGACCAGACCCGGTGAGGAGGGGACGATGGCAGATACCCCGGTGATCGAGAAGTTCCTGCAGGCGATCGAGAGCGCGGCCATCCCTGGCTGCGACGCGTGGAGCGCCGACGCCACCCTGGACGCGACCGTGCCCGGCTGGCGGCTGCACGCGGCCGGGCCGGACGCGATCCGCGCCGAGTACGCCCGGTGGTTCGCGGACCCGGGCCACTTCGACGAACTACGCCGTTACCCGGTCTCCGGCGGGGCGAGCGAAGTCGTCGAGTACACCCTCAGCTGGACCGAGAATGGCGTGCCGCACGCCGGGCACCACATGCACCTGATTACGGTCCGGGGCGACCGTATCGCCTCCGATATGGTGTTCTGCGGGGGCCGCTGGCCGGCCGCCCTGCTGGCTGAAATGGAAGCGGCTGATGCATGATCCGGGGGATGGCCGCGACGGTGCCGTGGCGGTCCGGCCTGCTCCGCGCTACCGCGATGTGGCCGAGCTGCTCACGGGCGTGACCGAGCGAGCCCCGCTGGACGGGGTCCCGGGTAAGTCCGGCGCCCGGCTGGAGCGGGTCGTGATCGGCGGCCAGGGCTACGTGCTCAAGCACCTCGATCTGAGCGGGGACTGGACCTTGCGGGCGTCCGGCTCGCTGCGGGGCGCAGGGATGGAACTGTGGGAACGAGGCATCCTGGCCCGGCTGCCCTCCTGCTTCAACCAGCCGATCGTGGGGGCGGCCCCGGACGAGCCGGGCCCCGGCCCGGAACCGGGCCGGGGACCAGCCTGGCCCCGCGGCTGTGTCCTGCTCATGCACGATGTGGCGCCCTGGCTGGTCCCGGCCACGGATGAGGTCATCCCGCTGGCCCAGCACGTGCGCTTCCTGCGCCACATGGCCGCCCTGCACGCCGCGTTCTGGGACTGCGGCCCCGAGTTCGATGTGATCCCGGAGATGCACCGCTATCTCGAGCTGTCTCCCTGGATGGCGCAGGCCGAGGCGGCCACGGAGGCGGTCACCGGGACGGCGCACCTCGTGCCGCAGCTCGTCGGCCGGGGCTGGCCGCTGCTGGCGCAGGTCGCGCCCGCTGCCGCGGCCGTGGTGACCCCGCTGGCCTACGACCCGGGCCCGCTCGTGGACGCCCTGGCCCGGACGCCGCACACGTTCGTGCACAGCAACTGGAAACTGGACAATCTGGGCACCGATGACACCGGGCGGACCGTCGTGCTCGACTGGGAAACGTCCGGGCTGGGCACGCCCCTCAGCGACCTGGCCTGGTACCTGGCCATCAACTGCCGCCGGTTGCCGCAGCCCAAGGAAACGTCGATCACCGTCTACCGGGAGGCGCTGGAGGACTGCGGCATCGACACCGGGCCGTGGTGGGACCGGCAGCTGGCCCTGTGCCTGCTGGGTGCCCTCGTCCAGTTCGGCTGGGAGAAGGCACTCGGCGGCTACGACGAGGAGCTGGCATGGTGGGAGGCCAAGGCGGTGCAGGCCGCACCCCTGCTGAGCTGAACTCCGCTGAGCTGGGTTCGGCAGAGCCGGGTTCGGCTGATTTGGCCGCGGAGGTGCGGGCGGCCTATGACGCCGCGGCCGCAGACTGGGCTGGTGGCCCGGAGCAGGTGTATGCCCCGCTGGCCCGGGCCCTGGTCGCGGCGGCGCCGCTCCCGCTGGCCGGCGGCCGGGTCCTCGACCTGGGCGCCGGCACCGGCGTGGCCGGCCAGGCCGCGCTCGCCGCGGGCGCCGACCGGGTGGTGGCCGCCGACCTGGCCGTGGCCATGCTGCGCCGGGGCGGCCTGGCCCAGCACCCGGTGGCGGCCGACGCCACGGCCCTGCCGTTTCGCGACCAGGCCTTCGACCTGGTCGTGGCCGCGTTCTGCCTCAACCATCTGAGTGGGCCCGGGGCGGCCCTGCGCGAGGCCCGGCGCGTCGGCCGCGGTCTCGCGGCCAGCACCTTCGCTCCCGGCTGGACTCACCCGGCCAAGCTGGCCGTGGACGAGGCGCTCCGCCCATTCGGCTTCCAGCCCCCCGCCTGGTACCTGTCGCTGCAACGGGAGGCCGGCCCGGCCGCGCAGGATCAGGCGCGGCTGGCTGCCCTGGCGGCCGGCGCGGGATTCACCGACGTGCGGGTGCGCACGATGACGGTCCCGACCGGCCTGTCGGACCCGGCGGAGCTGGCGTCGTGGCGGCTGGGCATGGCCCAGGTTGCCCCGTTCCTCCAGTCGCTGGACGCCGGGCGGCGGGCGACCGCGCGGCGCGCCGCCGAGCAGGCCGTGGCCGGAACCGGGCCGCTGGCCGTCTCCATGCTGGTCCTCACCGGGCTGGTCGCCACCGTTCGCTGAGCCAGGGCCGTCCCTGCGCGCCGGGGCTCCGTCGGCCAGGCTCAGCAGGCCAGGGCGGCCTACCCGGCCAGGGCGCGCCAGGCGGGCAGGCGCTGGTCGACGTACCGCCGCAGCCCGTCCGCGTACCCCTCCGCGTGCCGCGCCAGCCGGTCGGCGCGGTCCACGGCCCGGTCCAGCCAGGCGGGATTGGCGAAGTCGGCGGCCACCTCACCAGTCCACCGCCACGCCTCCACCGCCACCGACGCGTCGAGCAGGTCCAGGTCGGCCTCGACGCAGGCCAGGTCGACGGGCTCTCCCAGGGCCCGGTCGGCCCGGTGGCGGAGCAGGCGGGCGACGCTGGCGTAACGAGGGACGCCCAGCGCGGCCGCCTGTGCCTCCAGGCCGGCGGCCACGGCGGCGGCCTGCCCCGGGTCACCGCTCAGCAGGGCCAGGCGTCCCGTGACCAGCTGATGCTTCAGGTCCAGCCGCCAGCCGAAGACCAGGTCGCCCTCTAGCAGCGCAGCGGCCTGCGCCAGCCGGGACCGCGCGCCGTCCGGGTCGCCGGCGTCCAGGCACTGCTCGGCCAGGTCCTCCAGGGCGGCGATGGTGGTCTCGGGGGAGGCATGGTACTGCGCGATCTCCAGCGCGGCGGCGTGCTGGTCGGCAGCCTCCCCGGCCGCGCCCAGGTTGCGCAGCACCCAGCCCGCGAAGTTCACCGCGCGGCCCGAGAAGCGCGGCATCTGCCGCCGCTCCACTTCCTCGGTGTAGCGCCCGAACGCGGCCAGGGCCAGGTCCGGGTAACCTGCGAGGGCGTGCGCGTGCCCGGTGAACAGCAGCGCGTGCAGCATGGCCGACGTGTGCTCCGCTCCCAGGTGCCCGCGGGCGGCCGGGCGCAGCAACGGCAGGGCCTCGGCCGCCCGGCTCTGATGGGCCCGGAGCACCCCCAGCCACGCCGCCGCGGTCACCCGGTCCGCGCCCTCGGCCAGCGAGAACGCCTCGCCCAGCAGCCGCTCGGCCCGGTCCAGGTCGCCCGCGGCGTGGAGGGTCCGGCCGCCGACCGCCAGGCACCGGGCGCGGGTCGCCGGGTCTACCGCGGCCAGCGCGCCGTCCTCCGCGAACTGAGCGGCCTGCCCGAACCGGCGGCTGAAGTACGACGCCCACGCACCGACCTCCAGGGCGGCCGGGCCGGCCGCCCCGGCGTGCTGAACGTCCTCCAGGGCCTGGGGGTAGCGCCCGCGGCGGGTGCGGACCCGGGCCCGGGCCAGCCACCCCTCCTGGTCGGGGTGCAAGACCAGGGCGTCATCCAGCAGCGCCTCGGCCGCGGCGTGGTCGAAGCGCTCGCCGGCGCGCGCCGAGGCGTCCCGCAGCGCACGCGAGGCCAGCGTGAGGTCGCCGCCCAGCCGGGCGTGGTGGGCCACCATCACCGGGTCCGTGTCCGGGCGCCGGCCCAGCACCCGCCCGGCCTGCCGGTGCAGCAGCGCCGCCCGGCCCGCCGTGGCACTCGCCGCCAGGGCCTCTCGCAGCAGCTCGTGCCGGAAGCGGAGGGTCCCGTTCTCGTCGGCCAGGAATTGCCCGGCGACGGCGCGCTCGGCATCGTCCAGCAGTTCCACCACCCCCCGGCCCAGCACCGCCGCCAGCAGGTCGATGTCCAGCTCGGAGCCGATCACCGCCGCGGTCCGCAGCAGCGCGCCGGCCGGGCCCAGCTCGTCGCACCGCGCGGACACCGACTCGACGAGCGACGCGGGCAGCAGCCCGCCGGCTGCCTGCTGGGCCAGCTCGGTGAGGAACAGCGGGTGCCCTTTGGACCGCTCGTACAGCTCGTCGACCCGCGCCGGGCCCACCAGCTGCGCGACAGCGTCGCGGCCGAGGACGCCGACGTGGATGACCCCGGTGGCCGGCAGCGGCTCCCC
>Ga0209006_10006418_pt1 | contig 10638 bp, 7 predicted proteins | sample JacPin_JW_Ref_O2_FD_188567 | JGI IMG/M metagenome (GOLD analysis project Ga0209006, IMG submission 188567) | Forest soil microbial communities from Algoma, Ontario, Canada - Jack Pine, Ontario site 1_JW_Ref_O2 (SPAdes) (version 2) | ecosystem: Environmental > Terrestrial > Soil > Boreal... | reverse complement strand
CTTCAGCTTCATCCCCTCACTCAACGGCCGCCAAACAGCTTCTGCCGTGGCTGGTTGCGGTTGCCTTTTTTATGGAGTCGCTGGACACAACGATTCTCAACACGGCGGTTCCCGCCATCTCTTCCGCCCTTGGCGTCGCTCCTCTCAGCATGAAGGCGGTGCTGGCGAGCTACACGCTCAGCCTGGCGGTCTTCATCCCCATCAGCGGCTGGATGGCCGACCGGTTCGGCACCCGTCGTGTATTCGCATCTGCGATTGGCCTATTCACTCTCGGGTCTTTTCTGTGCGGAATATCAAGCAACATCCACTGGCTGGTGGCGTGTCGCATCCTGCAAGGTTGCGGCGGCGCGATGATGGTGCCCGTGGGCCGGCTCACCCTGGTGCGAACCTTTGCCAAGTCGGATCTTCTGCGCGTCATGAGCTTTATTTCTATACCAGCCCTGGTGGCTCCCATGCTCGGACCGATCGCCGGAGGTCTCATCGTCGGGTATCTTCACTGGCGCGTCATATTCTTCCTTAATATTCCAATTGGACTCGCGGGTTTGATCCTCGTATATCTGCATTTGCCGGACTACCGCGAGGAGCAGACTCCTCCACTCGATGTTGTCGGGCTCATCCTCTTCGGTTCTGGGGTCGCATTACTGTCTTATGTGCTGGAGATATTCGGCGAGCACACTCTGAGCGCGGTGGAGATGGCAGGGCTGCTGGTATTGTCCATCGCCTTGCTTGCCGGATACGGAATCCACGGGCGCAGTCTTCCGTTCCCGTTGCTGAAGCTCCGACTGTTCGGCATTCGTACGTTTCGCGCCGCCGTAAGCGGCAGCTTCTTCACTCGTCTGGGGATAGGCGGAGTGCCATTTCTGCTGCCGCTCCTCTATCAGGTTGGCCTGGGTTTCACCCCGATCCAATCGGGTCTGCTCGTCATGCCCCAGGCAATTGCATCCATGACTATGAAAGCGTTCATGCCACGACTTCTGAGGCGTATCGGTTATCGCGGCGTCCTCATTTCCAACACTTTAATTCTCGGGGTCCTTCTGATGGTGTTTGCAACCATAGGTCTGCGAACGCCTGTCTGGGCCATCGTACTGCAGGCTTTCTTTTATGGAGCGTTCACGTCACTGCAATACACGAGCATGAATACACTGGTATTCGCTGACATAGAGGAAAACGACGCCAGTAGCGCCAGTTCGATCGCCAGCACCGCGCAGCAGATGTCGATCAGCTTCGGCGTGGCGGCGGCTGGTCTAGCCACGGCGTTTTTCGTTCCCAGCGCGCGCTCCGATCCGGCCGAAATGATTCGTGGAATCCATAAGGCTCTCATTGCTCTTGGGATATTGACGATCTTATCGACCACGGTCTTCCGCAGTTTGAGGAGCGGCGACGGTGACGATGTGAGCCTGCACAAGGTTCTTCACGCGGAAGGATGACTCAACTTACAGCTATCCATCGAGTTAACGTTGAACCATACCAGCTCCACGTCATAAAGATTTCGGGTCGGGGCTGAACTTCCGCGTTAACCCGAACTGGTCCGCAAACTCACGATGCGTGAAGATGTTCGGCTCGACACGTGCCCGCGTGAACGTGCATACTAACTGGTATGTCCGCTGTGAGGAAACGATCGCGCGGTAGGCGGGCGACGTCGCGGAATTCAGAGCGCACACGCGGACTTCTCTTGCAGGCCGCCTTCGAAGAGATTTACCGCTCGGGCTTTCGGAGCGCCGATCTGGACGCCATTCTGGCCGCAGTGGGCGTCACCAAAGGCGCGCTGTACTACCACTTTGACAACAAGGAGGCCCTCGGGTATGCGGTGCTGGACGAGGTAATGACGAGTGACCTTCACCAGAAGTGGGTGAAGCCTCTCCGGAACGTCAAGGACCCCATCGACGCTCTGGTTCGCATTGTTCAGTCCGAATCGGTAAAAATAGAGGACGTTCGGCGGGGTTGCCCCTTGCTTAACTTGTCTAACGAGATGTCAGGTCTTGATGAGGGATTCCGCAGAAGGACGGCAAGACTTTTTAAGAACTGGCACGACGCCGTGGCGGGGGCCCTGCGTGAAGGACAGAAACAGGGTGTCGTGCGGAATGATATCGACGCGAATGAAACGGCTACGTTCCTGATCGCGACCTACGAGGGCTATGTAGTTTTAGGGAAGAATTCGCAGGATCCACGGACGATGAAGTTGGGCAAAAGAAGGGTGAGCGGCCATCTCGAGTCGCTACGCACGACACGAGGCCGGACGCGAGCCGCAGGCCGCGATTAGCCGCCGCCTTGCGAAACCCGTAAAGACTTCCTGGCAACGCGCTCGCTGTCACCCGTGGAAGAGGGTGCCAGCGCCAATCCAGAATTTCGCGAGGGATTTGAGATTCTTCTTGTAGGTGCGGGTGACAGTGTATTCCTTTCCGCCTTTCACCCGAAGACCGTATTCGCCCGTTGGGTAAGGCCTGATCTCCTCCACAAAAGAAGTGTTCACCAGAATCGAGCGATGGATCCGAATGAATCCCTGCGGCTCAAGTTGTTCGGCCACCGCTGAGATCAACTCGCGCACCATATAGGAACTCCCGTTCCGCTGCAGCGATACATAATCTCCGTCAGCCTGAACGGCAACCACATCGTTGAGATTGATGAAGATAATTTTTCCCTTCACCTTGATGGCGACCCGCGGCGACGGCTGGTTCTGCTCCTGAGTCGGGGAAACTTGCCCTTTTGCTGCAGTTTGTAGTCGCGGTGAGAGTTCCATCACGGTTGCAACTCCTTTTCCTAATCTTCGACCCCGTCTCTCGTTGCGAGGCAGTCTTGAAATCCCCACATTCGCCCGCCGTCAATTATTGACTGGAGCGGGCGTTCCATCCGACCACATACCGGTAAGAACCAGGAATACGTCAATCCCCTCCCGGGCGAACTGTGGATTCAGCATGATTGGAGACTTAGGCAGATCCGCGCCCCAAACGGTGGCGTCCACGAGCGCGGTATAGAACATCAAGTGGGCCATGTTGTGGTCGCCATCATCCGTAAGATACGCATCCTTCGACAGCATGTAGGTCAGCGCACCGGGCTCAAGGGGCGGCAGCTCTTTCTTGGCGAAGGTCGCGATTCCTTCCATGATCTGAGCCTTGGATCGTCCCGCCAATACCATCTCGGTCCTTTTGTAAGTCATGGGAAGGATGGAACGCACCGCGGGCGGATTGAAACAGAGAGGGCCTCGGATTTTGGGGTTCCAAAACTGCGAATTGTCGAACGGAGCCATCCAACCACGCTCCACGGCACATACGAAACCATTCTTGCCTTCAACGGCGGTTTCATAGCCATGCGGCCCAAGAACTAGAATTGTTGCGTCGTGGGATATGGAATCGGGAGCCGCACTTCGTGCCAGGGCGATTTCGGCATTTCGATCCGCCATCAGGTACTGATCAAGCGGGGCCATGCTGGGATACGGGATTTTGGACTGCGCTTGCATTGAGACCGCACCCAGCGCTACCGCAAGCAAGGAGCTTCCTAGCGCGATTGCCTTGAGTGCCCTTTGGTTCATTGGGTTCATTGATTTTCCCTTTCGGCACGGAGTAGTACGACCCGAATCTTATGATGCCGCGATTCCGCTTGAACGTTGCACAGATCATACCAACCAGTATGTATGTTATGGAAGCAGTTAATCGCCGCTGTACTTCTCCTCTTTTTCGTAGACCTTGATCGGGGAATTCATTTTCTGGTAGATGGGCAGCGGTTTCGCGGAATAAAGCTGACGGGATGGCGTCGCATCGCAAGGCCTAATCGTGTATGCACGCCGTCCGCAGTTGTACGACCGGCATGTTATCCCCGCCGAAGCGTAATTGAGCCCTCAAACCCCGGGACATGTGGTGATGCGAGTGCATTGGACAGGGGCAGTAAAGGAGACCAAATTATGCTACTGAACTCAACCAAACGACAGTGGTGGAATTTCTGGGTACCGGGAGTTACGGCGATTGTTCTGGCTTGCTTCAGCAGTGCGGTCGCGCAAGCGCGCTACAAAGTACAGGATTTGAGCGTTGAGCGCCCTGACAACCTGGGCATGGCCATGGGCCTCAATAATTACGGCTGGACGCTGACTATGGATCAACTCCTGGATCATTCCACTATTTCCACTCGCTTCCCGGCCATGTCAGGCACCGATAGGATCAGCATCCGCGATCTCAACCTCCCACTCGGCACGCTGGGAGGAAAGAACAGTTCGATCAACTGGAACGGAATTAACGATCCCGGGGAAGCCGTCGGTATGTCCGAAACATCTGTGCCCGATCCGAACGGCGAAGACCTCTGCGGTTTTGGCACACAAGCGACGTGTCTTCCGTTTCTTTGGCAAAACGGCGTTATGCGCGCTCTCCCGACGCTCGGCGGGAATAACGGGCAGGCCAGCGCCATCAATAACAGCGGACAAGTCGCAGGATACGCAGAAAATGGCATGGTGGACTCCACCTGCCCGGCCGGCGTCATGAATAATCGGGTTGATCTGCCAGTGTTATGGAACACAAATAAAGGCAAAGACACAGCTAACCCTCTTCCCACGATCGGTACCGATACCGACGGAGTCGCGTTCGGCATCAACAATAAAGGCCAAGCCGTAGGCTACTCGGGAACCTGCACCTCAGCCAATTTCGCCGTACTGTGGGAAAACGGCACTGCCACCCCGCTTGCCGACCTCGGAACTCCGGGCGCCATAGCCTACGCCATCAACGGCCACGGCCAGATTGTTGGCCAAGCCGTCAACTCAGAGGGGTCAGCTTTGGCCGCTATTTGGGAGAACAATACAGTCAAAAGCCTTGGCGCCCTTCTGCCGGGAGAGGGCGCCGCTTTTGCCACCAGCATCAATAACAAGGGCCAGGTTGTCGGAAGCTCCTTCGACTTCAGTGGAAATTGGTCTCACGGCCTGCTCTGGGAGAACGGGAAGATGTTCGACCTTAACCAGCTATTTCCCGCTAGCTCCAACCTCTACGTAGTCTCGGCCAGCAACATCAATGAGAGCGGACAAATCGCAGGTATGGCGGTGTATATGGCCGGGCCGAACCCGGGAACAATAGTCCACTCTTTTCTGGCAACACCGGTAAACGAAGACCTGGGCAAGACGGTTGCAGAAGTCGTAGGTACGCATCCGAAAATCACTTTGCCCGCGGCGAATGTTGGCAAGCAGCTTTCGCCGAGGTCCGCACACTGCTCAATCCACGATAAAGGCAATTTCTGAGCTTCCGCACCGTGCATTCCAGCCATGCTGCGCGAAGGCAGAAGATCTTGAGATTGCTGCAGAACACCTGGGTCACGCGAAATATTGCTGTGACCCAGAGTGTCTACCGTGAGAGCTACCGGGAAGAGCGAGTGCACGCGGCCACCCGACGCGCCACACTAATTGCGATCAAACGTGGTTTCAATCTTCATGTCTCGTCTTCGTCATTGCGTCGAGTGCCCGAAATGCCGTACTCGATATTTGCCAAGTTTCACCCCGTATGGCAACGGATCGTACCTCATGCCGCTCGCCGCGCACGCGGCCTCAGGGTGGATCCTGTACTGTTCCTGCCGTATTCCGCCCGCGTCCAGTCAGTGGGGTTCAACGGACTTGAAGCCGTACGAAATCTGCGGCCAAGCCTATCGTCGCGGTTATGGTTCACCGGACGAAGTGTGGGATGTGACCCGAGATAGCAGGGTCGACCCTAACTGACCAAGCCGGACTAAGCCAAGCGAGGCAAAGTTTTTACCACGATAGTGTGGCAGCCTCGATTTCGCTTCTCCTACACCCCTTTGGGCTAAAGACTGTGTTGCGCCGCGGTGTTGGGTTGTTCATGATACATTCCGGGCCCAGATTGCGCATGTCTGTCTAAGACTCCTCCGCCAAGCCGGAAATATTCCGATTGACAAACCCACCACACGGAAGTAAAAGTAAACATTCGTAACCTCACGAAACCCTGTTTGCGACCGGAAAGCAAGAGTCCGGCGCTCTTTTTGGCATTTAGCGCGCTGCGGCACGGTTAATTCTTCGCGGTTGGTCTAGTCGGTGGCAACCGAGTGTCGGGCAAGTTTTTCTGCTCAGTAGATAGTCTCGGAGCCAACAATCATATTGGTCGCAGCAGCCGGCGAGTCGACGGATAATGCCACCGCGAGTCCGAACGCGCCCATGCCCTCGGAGCCCAGACGATTGTGAATTGACCAAATCATGAGCGAAACATGGCGTCTGATCCGAAAGCGGTCAACTGCTCGGCGCGCGATTAAAACCGCGCGAGAGTCGCATGTGGTCTTGCAGCGCGGCATGATGGTCGCGACCCTTGTCGCAATAACGTTGATTCTGAGTGCAGTGCTGTGTTCCGCCCAGCACCTAACGAGTGGCACTTTGTCTGTTACGGTCCGACCTCAGGATGGTTCGTATGAATTTGGGCCCATTGGCAGTCAACCTACCCTGCAATCAAGCATAGGGGCGCTGGTCGATCACAAGTGGCTGCATTCTGGTAGTTATCCCTCGCATTCGGTTTCAGAGTCGCAATTCACTGACGCGCTTGGCTCCGGTCGACAGTTGACGGTCACATGCAGCGGGTTGCGCGGGAGCCCCGATCTTATCTACACAGTGCAGCTTTATGCTGAAGATCCCTATGGCACCGTTCAGGTGCGAGTGAGGAACGGAACGGACCAACCTACGTCGGTGCAGGCAATTCGTAGTGTCGAGGCGGCGGGAGAGCCGATTCTTAACCTGGGTGGGCGCTCATCGGATGAGCGAGTGCTCTCGGATAGTTTTAGCGAAGATTGGCCCGACCTGGTCATCTACGACCTCGGGGAGGCTCCCGGCGGAATGCATCGCGGAGTCGGAAGTCAGCTGATCTATAACCGTCAAACCAGGCAGAGTTTGTTTATTGGTGCACTCACCTCGGATCGCTTCTTAACTATTTTGCGGCTGAAGGTCGAGGGCAACGGCGCCGGCGCCAAGATCGGCTCGTACAACGTTGAGTCTACGGGCACCACCGAGATTCAGAAGGATTTGAGCGAGGCAGAGACTCTTGCGCCAAAGCATCTGACCAGCGACCGGATTGAGTTAAGTCTGCCCCTCAAGCCGGGCGAAGAGATGGGCTCGGAACGAGTGATGTTCGCTGTAGGGCCGGACTACCTGGGACAACTTCGCGCGTATGGTTCGGCAATCCGGCAACTGCATCACGCCCGTGTTTCGAGTCGGATTCCGATGGGATGGTGGAGTTGGACCGCTTTTTACGCCGCCATCAACGAGGGTGAAACCCTGGCCAATGCCGACTGGCTGGCACAGCATTTGAATTCTCTCGGTTACAACTATTTTCAGGTGGATGAGGGTTATCAGTACGCGCGCGGGGAGTACGTCACCGCGAACGCGACGCAATTCCCGGACGGCATGCGGTTTGTGGCTCACCATATTTTGCGAGACGGTCTCACCGTTGGCCTCTGGACGGCGCCTTTCGAGATAAGCAGCCGGGCTTGGGTTTACGAAAATCACAAGGATTGGTTGGTCCACAACGCCAAGGGCGAGCCGATTCCTCTGGAGGATGTGTGGAGGCAGAACTTCGACACTCTATATGCGCTCGATACCACGCATCCTGGAGCGCAGGAATATTTGCGCCAGACCTACAAGACGTTGGTTCGGGAGTGGGGAGTTCGCTTCATCAAGCTGGACTTCATGGATACGACGGCCATCGAAGGGTTCTACTACCGCCCGGATACGACTGCACTCGAAGCCCAGCGAATCGGATTGCAGGTGATCCGCGACACCGTCGGCAACGATGTGATCCTGGACAAAGACGGAAGCCCAATGCTCAATCCGGTTGGAATCGTCGACACGGGCCGCATCTCCGCTGATACGGGACACAGTTTCAAAAGATCAAAGAACGCCGCGCCTGGAATTGCGGCCCGCTTCTACATGAACGGTAATTTTTTCATCGATGATCCTGACGCTTTCAACATCACCGATACGTATCTAGTGGAGCATTCGAGCGAGCGTTCCTCACGTTCGCTGGCGACAGCGCAGGCTTCGATTGCACTTTCCGCGATCGCGGGCGGCATGTACGAAATCGGCGATGACTTACTGGTGCTTGGCAGTGAAAAGGATCGGCTCGCGTTGGTAGAAAATAGAGACCTGCTCAACATGGCCAAAGCTGGGCGGGCGTCCACACCTGTGGATCTGATGACGTATGAGCCGGAGGACGGACAACCAAGTATTTTCTTGCTTCGGCAAACACCGCGGCAGAGTATCCTGACGGTTTTCAACTGGACTGACAAGCCTCGCACGCACATATTGAACCTAAGAGACCTCGGGCTCGGAGCCAGTTCCACGATGGTGGCGACCGGGGTGATGGATTCAAACGGCAGCTTCGTGGTCGAAGGTGGCGCGATTCGGATTGAAAATCAGGCTCCGCAATCGGCGGTAGTGATCAAGTTGGTGGACACTGCCGTTGCCAAAGCTGCCCCAACGGTTACGGCCCAAGTCCCTTCTCAGTCGAAGGCTGGGGAGACGATCCAATTCTCGGCTCAGGCCGACCCTGCTGGCGTTCCGGCAGTCGGCTATCACTGGGATTTCGGCGATGGAACGGTGTCGGAAGGTCCCCACGTTTCCCATTGCTATACCAGAGCCGCCGATTTTATAGTTCGGCTCAGCGTGGACGGGCCGGACGATGTTCCCGATGAGCAGAAGTTTTCCATTAGAGTAACGGGTGAATTGAAGCCGACTCCGCAGCTCCGCGCGAATCGTCGTTTCGAGGAAGCAGGCGACAAAAAATGAACCGCAGAAAATTTGTTCAGAACACTGCAATCGTTGCCGCAGGCACCGCTGCCCTGAGCCGCACGGCACTGTCCTATGGGCGCATCGTGGGCGCGAATGATCGCATTTCACTCGGCCACATCGGGCCTGGATCCCGTGGGACGGAACTCCTGGGCATGGTGGGTGCGCTCAAAGATAAATTCAACGTCGAAATGACGGCGGTTTGCGATCTCTGGACTCACAACCTGGAGCGGGCAGTGGACGCCAATCGGAAGTTGTACGGTAAGGCGCCGCGGGCGTGCCACCACCCGGAAGAACTCATCGGCCTGAAAGATATCGACGCCATCATCATCTCGACGCCCGAGCATTCCCACTCCCCACTGCTTAAGATGGTCGCCGATGCGGGCAAAGACGGCTACTGCGAAAAGCCCATGGGAAATGTTCTCGAGGAAGCCAAGGCCGCGCGCGATGCCGTGCAGGCCAAGAATCTGATCGTGCAGATTGGCACGGAGCACCGCAGCGAGCCTTACCAGATCGCGGTACGCGATCTCATCCGCGGTGGCGCCCTGGGAGACGTCAGCAAATACGAAATCGCCTGGAACTATCATGGGCCACGTTGGCGCGGACGTCCGGAAGTAAAGCAGATCCGCGAGCAGGACACGGACTGGCGCGCCTGGCTGATGAACAAGCCTTATCGTCCCTTCGATCCGCAGCTTTATTTTGAGTTCCGGTTGTACAAGGAGTTTTCCAGCGGAATTCCAGACCAGTGGATGAGCCACGGCATCGACCTGGTCCATTACTTTATGGACGAGACCTACCCGGAGTCAGTGGTCGCTCACGGTGGAATTTTTGCCTGGCACGACGGCCGCGAAAATCCCGATACGTTTCAGGCTCTGCTGACCTATCCGAAAGGCTTTTTGGTGAGCTACTCCACCAGTTTTGGGAACGATGCGACGGGGTACACGCGCATCATGGGAAAGAGCGCCACTCTGTACAACACGGGTGGGGAAGGTAGTCCGCGCTGGCAGTTGGTCCAGGAAGTTGGCAATCATGAGGATGACACCGAGATCGACCGGAAACGCGTGGCTAAAGATATTCTGTTGCCTGGTGATACCAGACTGCCACCGACAGGCATCGGGGACGACGATCTTTCGCACATGACGAATTGGTTCGAGTGTCTGCGCACGCGCAAACAACCGAACGCCACCGTGCAGAATGGATTTTCGCATTCCGTGGCTTGCATGATGGCGACGCAGGCATATTGGACCGGCAAGCGAATCTATTTCGATGCGAAAACGGAGCAGATTCTCGACCATCCACCCGTGGCGTAAACTTGGTCGGAAAACGTAGTGCGGAAGGAAACCGAAGGTGCTCATTAAGGTATTTGAGGAAAAGAAAGATCTTGGCCAAGCGGCGGCCGAGCAGGCAGCTTCTTCGATTCGCAACGCGATCCGCGAGTCAGGGCGTGCCCGTATCATTGCTGCCACTGGGGCGGCTCAGTTTGAGTTCCTGGAACTCTTGACCAAGGCTGCGGATATCGATTGGCGGCGCGTCGAGATGTTTCACCTGGATGAGTACATCGGTTTGCCGATGTCACATCCGGCTAGTTTCCGCAAATTTCTTCAGGAACGCTTGATTCAAAAAACCGGGATGACCAATTTTCACCTGCTCGACGGCGACGCCGACCCGTCCGCGTCAATCCGGAGCGCGAGCGAAGCCATTGCCGCTGCACCCATTGATATCGCCTTTGTTGGCATTGGTGAGAACGGCCATCTGGCGTTCAATGATCCGCCCGCCGATTTCGAGACCGAAGAGCCTTACTTGATCGTCAATCTGGACGAGGCCTGCCGGCTCCAGCAAGTCGGCGAGGGATGGTTTGCCAATATTTCCGAAACGCCGAAGCAGGCGATTTC
>Ga0209006_10006417_pt1 | contig 10638 bp, 7 predicted proteins | sample JacPin_JW_Ref_O2_FD_188567 | JGI IMG/M metagenome (GOLD analysis project Ga0209006, IMG submission 188567) | Forest soil microbial communities from Algoma, Ontario, Canada - Jack Pine, Ontario site 1_JW_Ref_O2 (SPAdes) (version 2) | ecosystem: Environmental > Terrestrial > Soil > Boreal... | reverse complement strand
ACACACTTGAGGGGTGCGCAGACACAAAAATTCCCAGGCTCGCACCCGAGCCCGGACCTGCACCGGTTGCTGGGCTCCTTCGCGGGAATAAGGCATGAAGGCCCCCGACCAATTGCCGCGAGCCTAGTCCCGCCCAACAACGGCGTCAAGCGAAACGTTTTGTTTCCAGCGATTCACCTCAAAAGGCGGACAGCTGGCTATCGTGTTATGGATGTACGGAGACCTTCTTGCCCAAGTATCGAACCGTCCTGTCCGCGTTTTCCGTGAGACCGCCGCCAGTTCCGTGATCCTTGCTGACAAAGACGATGCGAAAGGCGCGCTCCTCGGCCATGCCCGGGAAAGAACCGGTGCGATCGCCTATGGTGAGAGTGTGGGTGGCGTCGTCCCAGGAGAATAGAATCGTGGAATACGCGCCCTTCTCATAGCTATAAGTGTCGTTCTCATCTTCGTACAGAGTGAACGCGCCGCTCGCGCCGCCATAGACGCGAACCTCGATGGGATTGCCGGATTTTTCGGCGGCATATTCAACGTCAGGTCCAAGCGGAAGGATGGAGCCGGCGCGGACGTAGAGAGGCAGGCGATCGATGGGAGATGGTGCGTCGAGTGTGCGACCGCCTTGGATGGTGGCGCCGGTCCAGAAGTCGTACCACTTGGCGGCGGGGAGATAGAGATGACGAGTGCTGGCGCCTGGCTCTGTGACTGGACTTACGAGAATCGCGGGGCCGAAAAGAAATTGATCGCCGATGTTCTGCGCGCGAATGTCTTCGCGGAAGTCCATGACCAGCGGACGCATGATGGTGTAGCCCTCGCTGGTGGTTTTCCACGCGAGAGAGTAGATATAGGGCATCAAGCGATAGCGCAGGTTGTCGTAGGCCACCAGAGTCTTTTGGGCGTCAGGGCCGTAAGACCAGAGCTCGTTTTGGTTGGTGGTGCGAGTGCCGTGGACGCGAAAGACGGGACAGAATGTACCGAATTCAAACCAGCGCACAAAGAGTTCGCGGTAAGCGGGATCGTCGGGATTTGCTGAGACGAAGCCGCCGATGTCGGTGGTCCAGTAGGGAAGTCCTGAGAGTGAATAATTCAGACCGGCGGGGATTTGGCGCCGAAAGGTTTCCCAGTTGGGGTCAACGTCGCCGGACCATGTGGTGACGGCGTTGCGCTGGGCGCCTGCATAAGCGGAGCGCGAGAGAATGAAGACGCGCTTTTTATCGGAGGCTTGGCGTTGGCCTTCGTAGACGGCGGTGGTGGTGAGAAGAGGAAACTCGTTGGCGTAACGCGCGCCGTTGCCGATAGCGACTTTGTTTGTGACCAGGAGGTTGGTTTCGCGGCCTTCGGTTTCAGGTTCGGTGGTGTCCAGCCACCAGGCGTCGGCGCCAATCTTGAAGAGGGCTTCGTTCATCAGGCTCCAATAGTATTTCCGCGCGTCAGGATTGAACGCATCGTAGAGCGCCATGCGGGGTGGGTGAAAGCTTCGGACCTTTGTGCGATCGATGAAAAAGCCGCGCTTGTCCATCTCGTCGTAGACGGGCGAGCCGGGGCGGAAATAAGGCCACACGGAAATCATCAAATGGACGTTGTTTTTGTGGAGCGCATCGATCATGCCTTTGGGATCGGGATAGTTTTTGTTAAAAACGGGCTCGCCCATGGTGTTCCACCAGAACCAGTCTTGAACGATGTTGTCGAGCGGGATGTGTAGGTCGCGATATTTTTGGGCGATGGCGAGGAGTTCCGCCTGCGAATCGTAGCGATTCTTGCATTGCCAGTAGCCGTAGGCCCATTTGCCGAACAGGGGCGCCCTGCCGGTGAGTTCGCGATAATCCGCGATGAGCCGATCAAAGTCGGGGCCGTAGAAAAAGTAATAGTCCGTTGAGTCGGATACTTCCGAACTCAAATAGAAGGCGTGGACAAAGCGATTGTCGAAACGGCTGCGTGAGCCGTTGTTCCAAAAGATGCCGTAGCCGTTGCTGGAGAGCAGGAGAGGGATGGAGATATTGGTGTTGTCCTGCGAGAGGTCCACGGATTCGCCGCGGTAGTTCCAAACACCGGCTTGATGTTGGCCGAGGCCGTAGAAGGCTTCTTGGGTGTCCCACATGTTGACGAAACGTTCGGAGTGGTAGGTCTTTTCGCCATTGACTTCCGTTGGCGTGAGCGTGCGGGTGTTCTCCTGTGTGAGTTTGTGACCAACAGAGTCGAGGAAGACGATAGAACTGTCGGTGCGGGTGATTTCGATTTTCAAGCGCGAGGTAGTCAGCGTGATGAGTTTAGGGTCGTCAGAGTGCAGCGTGAACTCGGTCTTGGCCCAGGACTTCTTGGTGACTAGAAAGTCGGTGCGCTGGGGTACGTCTCGTTCTTTGGAGTACACCACGTGGACGATCGAGTCCGAACAGACTTGGAACCGCAGGAAGCCGGACTCTAGAACTAGGACGACACCATCGGGTTGCGGATCGGCGGAGTTGACCGGGTCCAGTGGTGCCCACTGAGCCGTGAGAGACGGCGCGGCCGCTAAGAGGAATAGGAAGAACAGAGGAGCGGAGCGCTGGTAACGATCGAAAGAGGACGTGAGTCGCATAAAAATTCTGGAACTCCGTGTACGATAACGTTATTTTTGGAGCGACTACTCGAGGGCACATTGGCACCGAGGCTCTGCCCTTGTCAATGGCCTTTAGAAACGCCCTAGGATCGGCGGACGGGGCAAGACGGGTTCGGCAAGTCTAAGAAAAATAAGGAGAAGATTCGCGATTGATGGGTTTTTGTGATACAAGGCGTGGGGAGAATCAATGCATCCCGAGTGCCTGGCGGGCGGAGGAGGATCGCAATGTTGCTCTGGGGGAGAGTCTCGATGATGGCATTTTTGATGGTTTTGGGTCCGGAGTTTCGATCGTCGACGCCCGATAGAGAGGCGCAAGCAGCGGCAAACCAGGGCCCGCATGTGGAGAAAACGGCGTTTGGGCAGACGGCCGATGGTACAGCGATCGAGTCTTTCACGATTTACAACTCGCAAGGGGCTTCCGCCAAGCTGATTACCTACGGCGCTACAGTCGCGGAACTTCATGTTCCGGACAAGAATGGCAAGATGGGCGATGTGGTGCTGGGTTTCGACAATCTTGAGGGATATTTGGGGCCGCATCCGCACTTCGGCGGGGCCATCGGGCGGTACGGCAACCGGATTGCCAAGGGGAAGTTCACGCTGGATGGCAAAGAATATCAACTGGCGATCAACAATCCGCCTAACAGTTTGCACGGGGGACCCACTGGCTTCGATCGGCGAGTGTGGAAAGGGGAACCGCTGGAGCTGAAAGATGGCGCGGCCGTGCGGTTTACGTATCTCAGCAAGGATGGGGAGGAAAACTTTCCCGGGAATCTGACCGTCAGCGTGACCTACACGCTGACGAATACGAATGAGTTCAAGCTGGAATATTCCGCCGAGACCGACAAAGACACAATTGTGAATTTGACGAACCATAGCTACTTCAATCTGGCGGGGTCGGGAGATGTCCTGAAGCATGTTCTTTATTTGAATGCGGACAAATACACTCCGGTGGATTCTACGCTAATCCCGACGGGCGAAATTGCCAGCGTCGAGGGCACGCCGCTGGATTTCCGGAAACCGACGGCGATCGGAGCGCACATCGGCGAAATCAAGGATATCGGCGGTTACGATCACAATTATGTTTTGAACGGCATGGCGGGGAAGCTGCGGATTGCCGCCCGCGTGACCGAGCCGACGTCCGGAAGACAGATGGAAGTTTGGACGACGGAGCCGGGCGTGCAGTTCTATTCGGCGATCGGCTTGAACGGCAGCATCACGGGGAAGGGTGGAATTGCGTATCCGAAATACGGGGCCCTGTGCCTTGAGACGCAGCACTTTCCGGACTCGCCGAACCGTCCCAATTTTCCGTCAACCGTTTTGAAGCCAGGAACAAAGTTTTCCTCGGAAACGATTTACAAGTTTTCGGCGAAGTGACGCGCGCTTCGGGTTTGCTTTTTCAAAACTGGGAAAGTGGTTTTCTGAGCAGTCGTAAGACACTCGCAGAGGAGAAGCGATTCGGAACTCTATGACTATTCCCTACGCTCTTATCGTACCTGCCCGTCTCGTTCATCTCTCCGCCGTGGACGTCATCATCGTCGTTTTCTATTTTGCGCTGGTGCTGACCATCGGTTTCTACCTCCGCGGACGCGCGAACACTGGCGAGGATTTCTTCATGGCCGGCCGCGAAATGACTGCCTGGGTGGCCGGACTCAGTTTCCTTTCGGCGAATCTCGGCGCTCTAGAGTTAATGGGCTGGGCGGGGTCGGCGTATCAATACGGCATTCTGGCGACGCATTGGTACTGGATTGGCGCCATCCCGGCGATGCTCTTCCTTGCGCTGGTAATGATGCCCTTTTATTACATTTCCAAAACGCACTCCGTTCCGGGTTATTTGAAATTGCGTTTTGGAGAGCCCGCTCGCGCCGTCTCGGCGGTTTCGTTCGCATTTATGACCGTGCTTATGAGCGGCGTCAACATGTTCGCCATGGCCAAGGTCATGCAGATTGTTTTGGGATGGGACATCAATTTCAGCATTTGGGTTTCTTCGCTGACGGTGGCGGTTTATGTGACGCTCGGCGGCCTCAGATCGGCCATTTTTAATGAAGTGCTGCAGTTCTTTTTGATTTGGGCAGGCGCGCTGCTGATTCCCATTCTTGGCCTGTATGAAGCCGGCGGCTGGAGCAACCTGAAGCTGCAGATTGCCCAGCGGGCGTCGGATCAGTACGTTCACCTGTGGTCGGGTCTGGGCTCGTTCACGAACAATCCAATGGGAATCAACTGGATTGGCATTGTGTTCGGGCTGGCTGCGGTCATCTCTATGGGTTACTGGACGACAGATTTTCTTGTCGTGCAACGGATCCTCGCGGCTAAAGACATCCGCAGTGCAGAGATGGCCCCCATCATTGGAGCAGGGTTCAAGATGTTTGTTCCGCTCATCGTCATTCTGCCGGGACTCCTGGGCTTGGCCGTGCTCCCGGTGAAGCTCGTGCCCGAATCGGTGGCGGCTGTCACCGGAGCGCACAGCTACAACGACGTGCTTCCGCTCATGCTGGCCCGCTACTGCGGTCCCGGTTTGCTGGGTCTCGGGATTACCGCATTGATCGCCGGTTTTATGTCGGGCATGGCCGGGAACGTGAGTGCGTTTACTACTGTCTGGACATATGACATTTACCGGCCGCTGATCAATAGCAAGGGTACAGACCACCACTACGTAAACATGGGCCGGTGGACCACTGTGATCGGCGTGCTGATCAGTGTTGGCACCGCGTATCTGGTGATGCAGTTTGCGAGCATTATGGACTATGTGCAGGCATTGTTCAGTTTTTTCATTGCGCCGCTTTTCGGCACCGTCATTCTCGGCATGCTTTGGAAGCGAGCGACAGGCCCGGGCGGTTTCTGGGGATTGCTTTGCGGCACAGTATCTTCCATCAGCATGTGGGCATGGGTGAAAGCAGATCCATCGGCTTTGCGTTATGTGGCACTCTCGCCGCACGCCAAAGCCCTGGCGCAGGATATGTTTCAGGCGCTGTGGTCTTTTCTGGTCTGCGTGATCGTGACGGTTCTGGTGAGTTTGGCGACAAAGCCCAAAACGGATGCGGAATTGACTGGCCTGGTTTATGGGTTGACGCCAGTCCCGTCCGTCGGAAATATTCCCGTGTATCAGAAGCCCATTTTCTGGGCCGGTGTAGTTGCCGTCGTGTTTTTTGTTCTGAATATCATTTTCTGGTAGTTCAGGCAGCTGGAGGTAGGAAGTATGGTTTCTATCTGGTTTTTTATCGGGATATCGTTGCTTGTCAATGGAGTGCTGATCTTCAGCGCTGGTCTGTACGAATATTGGCATCCGCCTGCTCTTGAAGGGCGGGTGCAATTGTTCGAATTGCACGCCGGCGTGTGGTGGGGTGCGCTGATGACGGTGATCGGAGCGGTCTACTGCTACTACTTCAAGCCGGGACAGAAAAAAGTTTGAGGACAGGGAAAGCAGCCTTATTCGGCTGAGGCTACGCTTGCCTGAATTTGCCGCTCATTGGTCGGAGGAAGTTTGATTCCCGGCGAAGATGGAATGCAAAGCCGGATAGATCCGGCGGTAAGTTTGATAGCCGCGCTGCATGGTAGCGCTGGTCTCTTTGTTTGCGCCGAGACGCTTTGCAACCCGCACTGCCGCGTCCGAGGCTTCGTCCACACTCTTCCAGCAGCCTGATCCCACGCCTGCGAGGATCGCGGCGCCATAGGCCGCACCTTCCTCCGCTTTCAAGACCTCGACTTCGTGAGCGTATACGTCCGCTTGAATCTGCTGCCAGAGCGGCGAGCGAGCGCCTCCGCCGCCGAGGCGGATGCGTTCGACGGGAACGTGAATTTCGTCAAAGATGCTGAAAGTGTCTTTCAGGCTGTAGGCAACGCCTTCGAGAACGGTACGGATCAGATGGGCGCGTGTGTGTGAGGCGGACAGGCCGACAAAGGCGGCGCGCGCGAAGGGATCGAGATGCGGAGTCCGTTCGCCCATCAGGTAAGGCGCCCAGAAGGCGCCTTCGGACCCGGCCGGAACGGTGCTGGCTTCCGCGGAGAGGCGTTCATAGGGATCGCGCCCGTCGTCGGCCCCCGCGCCAAAACGATCGCGGAACCAGCGCAGAGAGAGGCCGGCGGCTTGCGTTACACCCATGACGTGCCAGCGGTCGGGGATGGCGTGACAGAAAGTGTGCAAGCGTCCTTGGGGATCGAGTGCAGGACGATCGGTGGCGGCAAAAACCACACCGGATGTTCCGATGGTGGCGCTGACGACTCCGGCGCGCGTGATGCCCATGCCGACGGCACCGGCTGCTTGATCGCCGGCGCCGGCGACGACTGGCGTTCCTGCGCGGAGAGCTGCCTGGTGTGCTCCTGCGCCGGAAAGCTTGCCGCAAATTTCCTGTGATTCGAACAGCTTGGGAAGAAGCTTGACGTCGATGCCAGTCTTGTTGAGCACTTCGCTCGACCAGGTGCGGTGGGCGACGTCGAGCAGCAGCGTTCCTGAAGCGTCCGCCACGTCAATGGCGGATTCACCGGTGAGTTGGAGGCGAACGTAGTCTTTCGGCAACATGATCTTGCGGACGCGTTGCCAGTTTTTTGGTTCGTGCTCGCGGACCCACAGAAGTTTGGTGAGCGTGAAGTTTGTTAACGGGGGATTGCAGGTCAACTGGATAAGGCGGTCGAGGCCGATGCTGCGTTCGAGTTCTTTGGCTTGGGCTTCGGTTCGTTGATCGCACCAGATCAGTGCCGGGCGGATGACTTCGTCATTTTCATCGAGGAGGACGGCGCCGTGCATTTGGCCGGAGAACCCGACGGCGGCGATGGATTCGGCGGCGAGGCCCGAGGCCTGGAGGGCTTTGCGAATGGCCAGCGTAGCGGCGCGCCACCAGTCGCGCGGATCTTGCTCCGCCCAGCCGGGTTGCGGACTGGCGAAGCTGGCGTGCTCTTGCGTGCCCGACGCAAGGACCGTGCCGTGTTCGTCGAGGACCACGGCGCGGGTTCCGCCGGTTCCGACGTCGATGCCCAGGATGGGGATACGGCCTCCTTATGAACCAAGACTTGCGCGAGATTTCCCCGAGACACAGCTTCCGACACCCAACTGGTGAGGAGAGAATTAGTTCGAGAAACCGGGCAAAAGCAGTGCGCTAACGGGTTCCGTGAACGTTCACGGTGGACATTTAAGACCAGTCGGAGAAGCTTGTCAACGCGGAGTGGATGAGAACGTCTGCGCGACTGCGCGATTGACAAGCCGCAGCGCCGAACACAGAATCGGAGCGCCAAAAGCTTATTGGAGCTGATGGGACTGGCGTAGAGAGGAGTTCACACGATGAGCGATGCGAAGGAAACCATCGATCGCAGAGAATTCTTGAGCAAGTCTGCTGCACTGATTGCGGGCGGGGCGGCGCTGCCAAGTACCGCGCTCTCGTACGAGAGAATCGTCGGAGCGAACGACCGGATCTCGCTGGCGCACATTGGAACAGGGAGCCGCGGAAGTGATTTGGACTGGATTGCCGCGCAACTGAAGACCAGTCAGAACGCCGAGATGACGGTGGTCTGCGATTTGTGGAAGCTGAACCGGGAGAAAGCGGCGGCTACCAATGCGAAATATTATGGGCGCGCGCCGCGCACTTTTCAGTATTTGGAGGACGTACTTGCGTTGAAAGACGTGGACGGCGTGATTATTTCTACGCCCGAGCATGCGCACTCGCCAATCCTCAAAATGGCCGTGGAGGCTGGAAAAGACGCTTACGTTGAAAAGCCCATGGGCAATGTGCTCGGAGAAGTGAAAGCGGCGCGGGACGCGGTTCGGAAAAGTGACCGGATTGTGCAGGTCGGCACGCAACATCGCAGCGAGCCGTACCAGAGAGCGGCGCACGATCTGGTGCAGACGGGAGTGCTCGGGGAAGTGAGCAAAGTCGAGATCGTTTGGAATTATCACGGGCCGAGATGGCGCGGTCGCGAGGAGACGAAGCTGATTCGCGAAAAAGATACCGATTGGCGCAAGTGGTTGCTGACCAAGCCCTACCGACCGTTTGATCCGAAAATCTACTGCGAGTTTCGTTTGTACAAAGAATTTTCTGGCGGGATTCCAGATCAGTGGATGAGCCACGCGATTGATCTCGTGCACTGGTTTATGAAGGACAGTTTTCCTCGTTCCGTTGCGGCACACGGTGGAATTTTTGCATGGCGCGACGGGCGGGAGAATGCGGATACGTTTCAGGCGTTGTTCGAATATCCCAAGGGTTTTCTTGTGAGCTACGCGACGAGTTTTGGGAACGACTCGCCGGCTTCGACGCGCTACATGGGGAAGAAGGCAACGCTTGCGAATATTGGCGGCGAGGGCAGCCCGCGCTATCAATTGGTCGAAGAGAAGGGCAACCACGAGGACGATGAGGACATCGACAAGAAGCGGCCGGCGCAATACGTTCTGCTCCCCGGCGAAACGAAACTGCCACCGCTGGGCATCGACGACAGGACACTGGAGCACATGACGAATTGGTTCGAATGCATGAGGTCGCGGCAGCAGCCGCATTGCACGGTACAGGATGGGTTCGCGCACTCGGTTGCGAACATGATGTCGACTGAGGCGTACTGGTCGGGCAAGAGGCAATACTGGGACGCGGCCAAGGAAACCTTTGGCGAACGTGCGCCGGTGAGTTAGATGGCCTGAAGTTGCCTGACGGGTAGTTGGTTTGGCGATCGTCGCCCCGAACGGGATCGCACGAGCGCTCGATCAATCAGGAAAGATACTTGATAGTTTGCTCGATCAACTTCGCGGTAGGAGCGTAGGGATCGCCGGGGGCATCGAATTCCATCGAACAATACCCGCGATAGTTGCTGGCCTTCAGAATCTCGAACGACTTCTTCAGATCAACCCTGAATTGCTTGTCGTCATCATTGGTTTCGCCGTCTTTTACATGGCAAATATTGTAGGCATGCTGAAACATCGCTTGCAGTGCGCGGTAATTGAATTCCGCATCGCCGTTCAGCATGGAATTTGCGAAATCGGGAAGGGCACGAAGAAAAGGATGGTTGACAGCCTCGATGACCTTGATCAGGAAAAATGCGTCCTCGCTGACCAAATCGTCATTCTCTAGCGTCACCACAACGTTCTTGCCCGCGGCGTATTCTGCTACGTTACGCAGGCTCTCCGCAGCACGCTCCAGATTGGGAGCCGAGCTCTTTGCAGTTGCAATGTGTGTGCGTATGCCGGGAGAGCCGATGCTCTTGGCGACGTCCACCCATTTCTTGCCGTAATCGACGGCCTTCTCTCGAGCGGAAGCATCGGTGTCGTAGAAACTGTTGACCGCGCTGACGGCAATGTTCACGGCGCGCACTTTTGACTTCTGCAAGACCTGCTGAAAACTTTCCAGGTAGTCCGGCTGCAACGAAGTGAAATGACGGCTGTGCGGCTCAATGTTGTGAATGTTGAATTTCGCAGCGACATGAGCGGGAAACTCGAGGAGGTTCATTCCGGGCAGGCTGATATCGCGATCACGATTGTCAGGGCTCACGATGTAGGCACGAAACGGGTATGACGCGATGGAGATACGCTCGCGGGGGTGAATGGGGAAAGGAATGTGCGGTTCGGAATCGGGATTTCCCGAAGCGCCGGACACGACCGCCGCAAGCCCGCCAGCGGTCAAAACAGACAGTCTTTCCACAAACGCGCGTCGCGTTAGTGAATCCATTTTCGACATCTATCCCGCAAGGTAGCTACCTGCTCGGAGCAGCATATCATTTCGAAGCAGACACTTGGCGCTCGACCGATCGTCACGAAGAGCAATTTTCAGACCGGTGCGGAAATCGGACGCGAAAGTATCGCTGTGCCTAGTTTGCTTGACGCAAGACGCGAAGGTGAATAGCCTGTCGCTGCACGGCAGGATGGCAGGCAGCAGGTCCGACAGAATGACAAAGTCCTTATCCAAGGTCCGGTCGAAGGCGACGGGTGTTCAGGAAGGCGAACTCCTTTGGACTCCAAGTGCTGCGCAAGTGGAGGACGCCAACCTGACACGTTTTGCTAAGTGGCTTGCCCGTAAGCGGGGGCTGGAATTCGATAGCTACGGTGCCATGTGGCATTGGTCGGTCACCGAATTGGCAGATTT
>Ga0209006_10006416_pt1 | contig 10640 bp, 8 predicted proteins | sample JacPin_JW_Ref_O2_FD_188567 | JGI IMG/M metagenome (GOLD analysis project Ga0209006, IMG submission 188567) | Forest soil microbial communities from Algoma, Ontario, Canada - Jack Pine, Ontario site 1_JW_Ref_O2 (SPAdes) (version 2) | ecosystem: Environmental > Terrestrial > Soil > Boreal... | reverse complement strand
CGCCCAAGCGGATGAGATCGCAGCTGCCTCGTCAAAAGAAGTTTCCTCCGAGCATTTCTGGACGGCTCGCCTGCGCAAGCCGATTTTCTTGGCCATCTTAATTGCGTTTTTCAACCAGCTCTCCGGGATCAATGCAATTCTTTATTTTGCGCCGCGGATCTTCGAGTTAACCGGCCTCGGCGCTAAGGCCGCGCTGCTGCAATCCATCGGGATCGGCGTTACTAATCTTGTCTTCACCTTCGTCGGCCTGTGGCTGATCGATCAACTCGGGCGGCGCACGCTGCTCTACATCGGATCATTTGGCTACATTGTGTCGCTCGGCCTCGTTGCCTGGGCGTTTTTCACGCAGCATTATTCGATCGTCCCGGCCTGCATCTTCGCCTTCATTGCCGCGCATGCCGTGGGCCAGGGCGCCGTCATCTGGGTTTTCATCTCCGAGATTTTTCCCAACCGCCATCGCGCCGAAGGCCAGACGCTGGGCAGTTCGACGCACTGGATTTTCGCCGCGCTTCTCACTACATTCTTTCCCAAGATGGTCGCTGCATTCCCGCCGGGCTACGTGTTCTCGTTTTTTACGGGGATGATGGTGCTGCAGCTTATCTGGGTACGAACTCTGGTGCCCGAAACCAAGGGAGTGCCTCTCGAAGAAATACAGAAACAGCTGGGCATCGCATAATTGTCTCCGGCGCCGACTCCATATATGAATTCTTCAGTGCTGGTTGAGATCTCCGCCGATTCCGTGGCTTCCGCCGTTGCAGCGGAGCGTGGAGGAGCTGCGCGCATCGAACTCGGCACTGCCCTGGCCAACGGAGGGCTCACACCCAGCGTCGGTCTGATCGAGACTGCGCGCGCGGCCGTGAAATTTGATATCCACGTGATGATTCGGCCCCGCGCCGGCGACTTTTGTTACGACGATAGTGAATTCGACGCCATGCAGCGCGATGTCATCTCGGTCAAGCGTCTCGGTGCCAACGGCATCGTGATTGGCATTCTCGACATCAATGGGAGAGTCGATATCGGCCGCACACGTCAATTGGCGGAACTGGCGCGTCCGCTCGAAGTCACCTTCCACCGCGCCTTCGACATGACTCGCGATCTTTTTCAGGCTCTGGAAGACGCTTGCACTGCGGGAGCCGACCGCATTCTGACTTCAGGCGGCGAAAGAACTGCGTGGGAAGGCCGGGAGATCATCGCGCAACTGGTCAAGCAGGCTCAAGGCAAGATCACGATCATGCCCGGCAGTGGCATTAAGCCTGAAAACGCACACGCTCTCGTCGAGCAAACCGGAGTCAAAGAAATACATGCGGGACTAAAAAGTCCTCTCGACAGCCCTTTGTTATTTCGGAATCCGCGAATCTCGATGGGTAGTATTGAAGGCAGCGAATATCGGCGATTCGCTGTTCTGGAAGAAAATGTTCGGGCTTTGTGCAGCGCCCTCGCCGCACAACGTTGACAGTTACAAACTGAAGACGCGCAAGAGCAGCCCCGCCAGCCCGCCGCCGACAAGCGGCCCGACAACCGGCACGATCGCGTAACCCCAACCGGACGAACCTTTGCCTGAGATTGGCAGCACGGCGTGCGCAATCCGCGGACCCAGATCGCGCGCGGGGTTGATCGCATAGCCGGTTGTCCCACCGAGCGAGAGTCCGATTCCCCATACCAGCGCGGCAACCAGATACGCGCCAAAACCTGACACGAAACCACTCCCGGCAACGGCTTTCGAATAAATGGCGCCTACGACAAAAACCAGAACAAAAGTAGCAATGATCTCGCTGATCACATTCGCGGCGAAATTGCGAATGGCCGGCATCGTGGAAAAACAAAGCAACTTGAGTTCTTGGTCTTCTGTCTCCTTCCAATGAGGCAGAAAGTGCAGCCATACCAGAGTCGCACCCACAAAAGCGCCAGCCATCTGCGCAACGACATACGGAAGAAACTTGGCAAAGTTTCCCGACTGCACTCCAAAGCCAAATGTGATTGCCGGGTTCAGGTGCGCATCGGGACTGCCGCAAGCCACGGCTACGTAAACTCCCGCCATCACGGCGAAACACCAGCCTGCAGTGATGACCATCCATCCGGCGCCCTCGGCCTTTGAGCGCTTGAGCAGGACGTTGGCAACCACACCATTCCCCAACAAGATCAGGATTAGCGTGCCCATGAATTCCCCCACGCACTTTGCCAGCATCAATTCTCCTTGTTCTGATTGCCGCGCCGATCATCAAGACCGCTAGCTGTTCTCCTGCATCACCCAATCGAACGACTTGCTCACCGCCCGTTGCCAGAGACTGTACATCTCTTTTCGCTTGGCAGCGTCCATATTCGGTTTCCAGGTGCGGTCGACGGCCCAGTTGGAACGCAGATCGTCGAGATCTTTGAAGTATTTGACGGCGAGCCCGGCTGCGTACGCCGATCCGAGTGCGGTCGTGGCATCGCGCGTGACCGGGCGAACCACCGGTAAATTCAGGATGTCGGCCTGAAATTGCATGAGCAGGTCGTCTTCGACCATGCCACCATCGGCGCGCAGCACATCGAGCTTGATCTTCGAATCCGTCTCCATCGCCTCAAGAACATCGCGAGTCTGAAACGCGGTTGCTTCGAGCACGGCGCGGGCGAGGTGTCCTTTGTTCGCATAGCGAGTGAGACCGGCGATCACGCCTCGCGCGCTATCTTTCCAGTAAGGAGCGTACAGGCCCGAAAATGCGGGCACGAAATAGACGCCGCCGTTGTCGGATACCGACCGGGCCAGGGACTCGATGTCAGAACTCTTCTGGATTACGCCCAGGTTGTCGCGCAGCCATTGCACCAGTGCTCCGGTAACCGCGATGCTTCCTTCTAAAGCATAGTGCGCAGGCTGATCGCCGAGCTTATAAGCTAAAGTTGTCAGCAATCCGCAGTTGGAGCGGACCAATCGATCTCCCGTATTCATCAGGAGAAAGCATCCCGTGCCGTATGTGTTCTTCGCTTCTCCGGGTCGCAAGCACGCTTGCCCGACCAACGCGGCCTGTTGATCTCCCAGAATCCCGGCGACCGGCACATCTTTCAGCGCTGGTTCTTTGATTTGTGCATACACCTCGCTGCTTGAGCAGATGCGTGGCAGGATAGCCTGCGGAACTCCGAAGGCATCGAGCATCTCTCGATCCCATGCCAAAGTTTCGAGATTCATCAACTGCGTGCGGCTGGCGTTGGTGACATCGGTGATGTGAACGCCGCCGTCGGAGCCTCCGGTGAGATGCCAGAGCACAAAGGTGTCGATGTTGCCGAACAGAACATCCCCCGCTTCGGCCAACTCACGAACGCCTTTTACATGATCGAGAAGCCATCGGATTTTCAAACCGCTGAAGTAAGTGGAGAGCGGCAATCCGGTTTTGCCGCGAAAGCGATTCTGCCCACCGTTTTTCGTGAGTTCGTCCACGTAGCTCACGACGCGCGTATCCTGCCAAACCAATGCGTTCGCCACCGGCTTGCCGGTTTTGCGGTTCCACACGACAGTTGTCTCGCGTTGATTTGTAATTCCAACCGCAGCCAGATCGGTGGGGCGCAGCTTCGCTTTCGCCATGGCCTCGGCGATCACTTCGCGCGTGCGTTGCCAGATTTCTTCGGGATTGTGCTCGACCCAGCCGGGATTCGGATAGATCTGCTCGTGTTCTTTCTGAGCAATGGAGATCACTTTGCCCGAGCGGTCAAATACGATGAAGCGACTGCTCGTGGTTCCCTGATCGATGGCGCCGATGTAGTCTGCCAAACTACCCTCCTGGCTTGTTGTGGTGGCTCGTCTTGCTGGCTTGCGAAGATGTCCCGCCAGCTTATACAGGAATTCGCCGGTTCATGCCAGGGAGAAGGTGCAACGGAAGTGGTGTCGAAGTGATCAACTAAGGAAAAACGGAAAACAAATCCTTCAAGTCCGTTTGCTGTGCGGCATCGCCCAAAAGCGGCGTGACTCCAAAGATTTCTTCGAGGCTGCGCAGCAACGACCCGTGGGTATAGTGCACGGAACCGGCATAGCCCTTCCCTTTCGCAAACGGAGAAAGAACGATCATGCCGATCGGGCCATCGGCCGTATCGGCTTCATCCCAGGTAATAAAGACTGCTCCGCCGTCGCGATAGGCCTGCGAATTCAGAATCTGCGGAAGATTTTTCGCCAGCCAGTCGTCGCCTTGCGCGACCTGGTTATAAGCAGGAGCCCGGCCGTCATGCATGTCATTCCAGACGTTGGGAGTGATGAAGTTGTATCGCGCGACGGAATTACTCGCCAGATCCCTGGCCAACTCATCGTAAGGACGAATGTGCGAGATACAGTAGGCGGAACTAGTATTTTTCTTGCCGGTTACGTCATCAAAATAAACAAACGGATTGTGACGCACGGCATAAGGATATTTATTGGAAAGCGGGCAGTCTTTTCCCGAAATATTTTCCTGGTAGGCGCGCCAAGTAATACCTCCATTGGGTGCGTTATTGAGCAGCGTTACCAGATGCTGCGTGGTGGATTGGCTATTTGCCTTTGGCGGGCGGTCGTCGAGTATCCCGAAATTCGTGCCCGCCTCGATCCAAAGATAGTCGGGCAAGCTGGGATGCATGTGGGGCGGGTTGAAGTATTGCTCCGCATGAGACGCTATGGGTAAGAGCGTCTTGTTCATGTAAGGCGCGGATTTGTTGCCTTTGATAGAAGACCAGTCCTGGTTCTCCATCAAGATCACCCAAACCGTCTTGATGTGATGCTCGGAAGCTGCGGGCTTACCATCTGCCGCCATCCCACAGGTGACAAATGCGCCCAGCGCGAGGACTTTCACAATTTGTCGAATCATCTTTCTATTGTGCTGCAATCTCGGCTGCATCGGGCCAGCATTTTTTATTCCGATACCACCGCCTTCAGGAAGCGGTAATAAAAATCCACACCTTTGTAGTAGGAGTCGATGCCGAGCCTCTCATCGCGTCCGTGGGCGCGAATGTCATCGCGATCAATCGCAATGCCTGCGATCTGATAGGTCGGCAGTCCCGCGGCCATGGTGTATACGCCGTCAGATGCGCCTGTCGCCATATCCGGAATGACCGGGATTCCCGGCCACATTTCTTCGGTCACCTTTTCTAATGGACCAAAGACATCGCGGCGCAACGGCGGAGGCGGAAAACTTTCGCGACTGGATGCGGCGGTGTCGAAAATATTGCCGAAGCTGTCGACGTAACGCACGGTGATGGCAGGATCTGCGAATACCTTGATTAACTGCTGCCGCACTTCTTCGGCAGAGTGTCCGGGCAAAATGCGGCAATTCACATTCGCCTCCGCGCGTTGCGGCAGTGCGTTGTTGGCGTGTCCGGCATTGAGGCGGGTGGCCACGCAGGTGGTGTGCACGGTCGAGTTGTCGATCGGATCGCGTGACAACCGCGCGATCGCGGCATCATCGGGCGGAGTCTTCAAGATAGCTTTCATTTCGGCCGCGCGGTCTGGTGTTTCCACCTTGGCCATGCGCTCGTAATACACTCGCGTAACTTCATTCAGTTCGAAGGGAAACTGGAAGTGCTCGAGACGATTGAGTGCGTTCGTGAGCGAGTAGATCGCATTGTCCGGTCTGGGGATTGAACTATGGCCGCCGGGGTTGGTCGTGGAAAGCTGAAAATCGGCATACAGCTTTTCCGTCGCATCCACGGTCATCATTACAGGCTTGCCGCGATCACTGAGGATTCCGCCACCGTCATGATTGAAAACGATTTCAGCATCGATGAGATCACGATGGTTTTTCACCAGCCAATCGACGCCATTCGACTTGCCACCCTCTTCGTCAGCCGTGAGCGCAAGAATGATGTCACGATCGGGCTTGAATCCTTCTTTCTTGAAGCGGATCAGCGTCGTCGCCATGATGGCATCGCCACTCTTCATATCCTGCGTGCCGCGGCCGTAGTAAAAGCCGTCTTTCTCAAGGAAAACGAAGGGATCGACCGTCCAGTCCTCGCGGTGCGCTTCGACTACATCGAGATGTCCGATCAGCAGAAGCGGCTTATGTTTTCCTGTTCCGCGCAGACGAACGACAAGATTTTTCTTGCGATCGTTCGGGCCAAGAATCTGCATGTCCGATTCCGCAAAGCCGGCATCGCGAAAGCGTTGCGCCATGGCTTCCGATGCAGTAGTAACATTTCCCACCGAATCCGTAGTATTGATTTCGATTAGCTGTTTGAAAACGTCGTGAGAAAGTTTCCTGGTGGCGTCATCGATTTGCCCTTGCGAAGCCGGCGTGAAAAATACGAGAAGCAGAAGAGATGAGAAGAGGACTACACATTTGCTAGAGTTCAAACGGTGGTCTCCGCGGTCCTTGGATTCGATGGAAAAGATTCGGTAATTCGCTTGCTCAGATTGTACACATCATCGTAGTAGTGAAGGTTCGCTTCCGTGAAGGGAGAAATGACTTTGCTTGAACGCGGGAAGAAACATTGCTTTGTTTTGTTATTTGTTGCGATTCTGTGGGCTTGCTCGCAGGCGCAGAATCCCACCCCGGTTGTCGAATCCGCGCACGGGCCAAATGCTCCCGTCCAGGAAAAGAAACCTTATGTTGTGCTCGTTTCTCTCGACGGCTTCCGCTACGACTACGCCGCACGCTACGGCGCCAAGAATCTGCAGGCCATCGCAACTCAAGGAGCGAGCGCTCCCGATGGCATGATCCCGGTTTATCCGTCGATTACTTTTCCCAATCACTATTCGATTGTGACCGGACTCTATCCCGAGCATCACGGCATCGTCGGCATGACTTTTTACGACCCCAAGCGCAAGCAGCGCTATGCCTTCAATGATCCTGCCGCCAATGGTGATGGAAGTTGGTACGGGGGCGTTCCGCTGTGGTCGCTGGCAGAAAAACAAGGAATGCGCAGCGCCTGCTTTTTCTGGCCGGGATCGGAGGCGGAGATTGCCGGCGAACGGCCGTCTTATTATCTCCACTTCGACGATCACTATCCGGACGAGGCGCGCATCCAGCAGGTGATTTCCTGGTTGCATCTGCCGCCGGCGCAGCGTCCGCATTTCATCACGCTTTACTACTCCAATGTGGACCACGCCGGCCACGAATTTGGCCCCGACGCCCCGCAAACCGCCGAGGCTGTGCGCCGCGTCGATGATCTCGTTGGATTGCTCGAGGCAAGGTTGAAAGAGCTGAACTTACCGATCGATCTATTCGTAGTTTCCGATCACGGCATGGAGAACATTGCCGGAAATTGGATCGACCTCGATCACTTTGCCGATCTCTCCGCTTTTCAAACCGACGGCGCGCTTCTCTACTCCTCCAGCGAAAGCGATACGGAAAAAGCTTACGAACGCTTGAGGGGCGCAAGCGATAAATTTGTTGTCTACCGGCGGCGGGACGTTCCGAAGAACCTGCACTACAACGAGAACGAACGTGAAGGTGATCCGATTGTCGTGGCCACCGGGCCTTACGCGATTCGGGCCCACGCGGCGAATCCCGCAGACACGATGCCAAAGAATAAGGGCGGCCACGGTTATGATCCGGAGCAATTCAAAACCATGCGCGCCATTTTCTACGCCGTGGGACCCGATATAAAGCCAAATACAACCGTCCCCGCATTCGAGAACGTGAACGTCTATCCGCTCATCGCCAAGATTCTCGGCCTCGACACAGCTCCAACTGACGGATCCATCAAAGTATTGGCGCCGATTCTGCGGGAGCCGTCAAAACATTAAAGATTGCCGAAGATCACGCTACTTTGTCGTTGGCTCTTGTGGAATCGCCTCACCATCCGAACGTGGATCAGCTCCGGCGAAATTCACATTCCGCTTTGTATCCCGCATCACGGCTTCGCCTTGTCCCACCGAGAATGAGAAGGGCTCAAGCAGATTGATCTGATGCCCGCGCTTGGCTAATTCGTCTCGTACCGATTGTGGAATCGTGTTTTCCATCTCCACATCGCAGCCTTCGAAGGTTCCCTTGGTAAACCGTGGTTCCTCGAGCGCGGCCTGCACGTTCATTCCGTAATCCACCACATTCGCGACAAACTGCGCGTGCGCCTGCGCCTGGTTCCATCCGCCCATGATCCCGAACCCGATGTGAACGTCGCCCTTCTCCATGAACGCAGGAATAATCGTGTGCAACGGCCGCTTATGCCCGGCCAGCGAATTTGGCAGGCCCGGCGTCAACTGAAATCCCGCACCGCGATTGTGAAAAGAAAAACCAAGCCCCGGAGCGACCATCCCCGTGCCATAGCCCGCGTAGTTGCTCTGGATGAGCGATACGATATTTCCATCTTTATCGATCGCCGAAAGGTAGATCGTTGATTTGCCGTGCGCGTCGAGCATCTTCTCGATGTCGGAAGGAAGCACCTCGCACGCAGCCTTATCCATCTGAATGAGCGCGGCGCGTTTCTTCGCCAAGTCCTTTGAGAGCATTTCTTTTACGGGAACCGGCGTGAATCGCGGGTCGCCCACATATTTGTACATATCCGCGTAGGCCAGCTTTTTCGCTTCGATCATGAGGTGCAATGCATCGGCGGAGTTATGCGGATACTGTCCGAGCGGAAACTGCTCCATGATGTTCAGCATGGTCAACGCGGCAATTCCCTGCCCGTTGGGCGGAAGTTCGTAGACCGTCCATCCGCGATAGGTCGTCGAAATCGGCTCGACCCACTCCGGCTGAAACTCACGAAAATCGTCCAGCGTATGTGTGCCACCCTGCGCTTGCAAGAATTTCACCATCGTTGCCGTCATTGGGCCGTTATAGAAAGCATCGCGGCCATGCTCCGCCACCTGCCGAAGCGAATTCGCCAGTGCGGGATTTCGGAATTCATCGCCAACTTTCGGCGCCACACCGTTCGGTACGTACGTCTCTTTGTAGCCGGGTTGCTGCATCAGGCTTTTGGCAAACCAATAGCGCGCATTCCTCTCGGCCAGCGGAAATCCATTCTGCGCGTAGTAAATCGCAGGCGCGAGGATTTCGGAAAAGGGCAGCGCGCCGAAGCGGCCGCGCAAGGCATCCCATCCTGCCACAGCGCCAGGAACGTCGATGGTCTCCACCCCGATAGGATTGATTTTGTCGACGCCATGGGATTTTAAATATTCGATCGTGAGTCCCTTGGGCGTCCAGCCGCTGGAATTCAATCCGTAAAGCTTTCCTGTCTTCGCTTCGTAGTAAATCGCGAACAGGTCGCCGCCCATACCGTTTACATACGGCTGCACCACGCCCATCACGGCGTTGGCCGCAATCGCCGCATCCACCGCATTGCCGCCCTCTTCCAGAATGTGCGCGCCCGCCTGAGAAGCAAGAAATTGCGGCGCAGCTACGATTCCCAGCTTGGTTACAACCATCGATCGTCCCTGGCCGGGAACGGAAGTAAACTGCTGCGCCGTGACTGAGGAACAAATCGATACCAGCAAAACGGCTACGAGGATTTTCATTGAACGAGTTCCTTTAAAGATTCTTTCTCAATTAAGTGCAGGCGAGAGTATACGGCGTCAAACGCTGTGTTAGGCATCGCCAGCGATCATTTTCGCAGCCGTGCTCCACCTCCAGACAACTAGGCCCGCACGAAGGCAGCACTCGAAGATAGAAAAGCCTTGACTTTAGGTGGTGGGCTGCGACGATGAGCGGCGCGTTGTTTAGCCTTTACAAGGCTAATTTTTTCCACTCGGTGCTAAACACCTACTTCGACTGGAAGGCCCGATTCGTCAAAATCCTTGCATTCAAAACCGCCAAGGTTGCTGGGATATCCGAGCTGATTTGAAATGATCCGGGTCTGGCCAATCGTTTGATCGTCGCATTCATGCGTATGGCCATACACCCAGAGGGCCGGCTGGTGGGTCTCAATGATCTCCACCATGTCGAGGGAATTGAACGCCGGCGTAAGAGGGCCGCCCTTGTATTTGGAGTTGGGATTGATAACCGGTGCATTATGGCTGATAACCACGCGGGGACCGCTTAGACTCTTGGCAAACCAGTTCAGCAATTTCGACGCGAAGTTTTTGTGTAGCGCAATCGAATCTGCTGGCGTGAAAGGCGTTTCGTCGGGGTTATAGATGAGGCGGTAATCATTCATTTGAGAGCGAGCGGTCTCCATGGCGCGGAAATCGCCGCCGTTGAAATCCGTCCACATCGTGCCGCCGAAGAAATTAACTCCGCCGATCCTGACCTCTTCATCAAACAACAGTCTCACCTGCGGATGTCTGTCTTCGAGCCACGCCTTGAATCTGTTGTCTTCTTCGTTCATTGGCCGCCGCGTGTAATATTCGTGGTTTCCCGTCACATACAGGACTGGGTTCTTCCATTGCCGCAGAATGTTGTCGAGCGGCTCATAATCCCTGAGCGTAACAATATCGCCTGCCAGGATCATGACATCCCCCTTCAGTGCCGGGGGCAACATCCAGCCCGAGCCAAATTCAAGATGCAGGTCGCTATAAGTAATGATTCTCATACTCGCAAGAGAATGCTTGTTGGAATACATCTTTCTCGAGTGCCAGATCTCCTCCGAAAAGGCAGCACACGCAAAACATCGACTCCGGTAAGTGATTGAAAAAAGATGGTGAGCGCGGTAGGAATCGAACCTACAACCTACTGATTAAGAGTCAGTTGCTCTGCCAATTGAGCTACGCGCCCGCGGTGGGTGAGAACCGGAGGGAAACAACGAATCAAAATTATAGCATTCAATCTGTGCGC
>Ga0209006_10006415_pt1 | contig 10641 bp, 6 predicted proteins | sample JacPin_JW_Ref_O2_FD_188567 | JGI IMG/M metagenome (GOLD analysis project Ga0209006, IMG submission 188567) | Forest soil microbial communities from Algoma, Ontario, Canada - Jack Pine, Ontario site 1_JW_Ref_O2 (SPAdes) (version 2) | ecosystem: Environmental > Terrestrial > Soil > Boreal... | reverse complement strand
CAGCGCGCGTTGATGGAGAAGGGAGGCCGCAGCGCCCGGCGCAAGCAGCCGGACAACGACAGGTCGCTGCGCGGGTTCCGCATCGAGGCGACCGAGAAACAGGCGTCGAAGGCGCGCCAGACCGAGCGCCTGATCGAGCGGCTGGATGCCGTCGAGGAGCCGCGCAAGGAGTGGGACCTGCGGATGGAGATCGCGGTGGCGCCGCGGGCCGGGGCGATCGTCGCCGCGTTGCGCGGCGCGGTCGTCCGGCGTGGTGCGTTCACGCTCGGCCCGGTCAGTCTGCAGATCGACTGGGCCGACCGGGTCGCGATTACGGGCCAGAACGGCTCCGGTAAGACGACTCTGCTGGGTGCGCTCCTCGGCCGGATACCGCTGAATGAGGGATACGCGTCGCTGGGCCCGGGCGTTGTGGTCGGCGAAGTCGACCAGGCCCGGGCTGTGTTCCTCGCCGGTGAGCCGCTGATCGAGGCGTTCGGCGCGGCCGTCCCGGAGATGGTGAGCGCGGAGGTCCGTACCCTGCTGGCGAAGTTCGGCTTGCGCGCAGCCCACGTCATGCGGCCGGCGGCGACCCTTTCGCCCGGTGAGCGGACGAGGGCGGCGCTCGCCCTGCTGCAGGCCCGCGGGGTCAACCTGCTGGTGCTCGACGAGCCGACCAACCATCTGGACCTGCCCGCCATCGAACAGCTCGAGTCCGCGCTCGCGGGCTATCCGGGCACGCTGCTCCTGGTCACTCACGATCGGCGGATGCTGGAAGCGGTGGCGACGAACCGCCGGATCGACGTGGCCGATGGCCAGGTCACGAACCTTTGAATATGAGAACGGATGTCGCGGTCATCGGGGGCGGCGCGATCGGCGCGGCGGTCGCCTATTTCGTGCGGTCGCTCGACCCAGCGGCCCGGGTGTGCGTCATCGAACGTGACCCGACCTATGAGCTGGCCTCCACGCCGCGGGCGTCCGGTGGAGTCCGGCGCCTATTCTCGCTGCCGGAGAACATTGAGCTGTCCCGGTACAGCATCGGCTTCTTCGCCGGCTTCCCCGAGGCGATGGCGGTGGACGGGCAGCCGGCCGACATCGGCTTCCGGCGCGACGGATACCTGTTCATCGTGCCCCCCTCCGGGCGCGACGTGCTGCAGCGCAACTTCGACACCCAACAGGAGCTGGGCTGCGACGTCCGCTGGCTCGAGCCGGACGAGCTTAAGCACAAGTTCCCGTCGATGAACGTCGCGGACCTCGGCGCCGCGGTGCACTCGCCCGACGACGGCTGGCTGGACCCGCACAGCGTGCTGGCCGGATTCCGGGCCAAGGCGAGGTCGATGGGCGCTACGTTCCTGGCCGATGACGTGGTGGCACTGGACCGGACGCGGGCAGCAGTCACCGCGGCGGTGCTGAAGTCCGGTCGGCGGATGCACGCAGATCATTTCGTCAACGCCGCCGGGGCGTGGGCCAAGGAGATCTGCGCGATGGCCGGCTTTACGGTCCCGATTGAGCCGCTGCGCCGGTTCGAGCACTTCTTCGAGTGCCAGGACCCGATCGAGCCGCTGCCCTACATCAAGGACACCGCGCGCCTTGCGTTCCGGCCGGAAGGCGGCGGGTACTCCGGCGGCGTGCCGACGCTCGCCGAGCCGCGCGGCTATGACTTCACGACCGACCGCGGCTACTTCGAGCGAGCGGTATGGCCGGCGCTGGCGCACCGGTTTCCGCAGTTCGAGCGGACCCGGTGCACCCGGACCATGCCGGGGCTGTATGACCAGAACGACTTTGACGGCAATGCCATCATCGGGCCCGGCGCGGACGGCCTGGGCAATTTCCACCTGCTGGCCGGGTTTTCCGGCCACGGACTGATGCACGCGCCTGGCTGCGGCCGGGCGATGGCCGAGCTGCTGGTCAAGGGCCGGTACGAGTCGATCGACCTCACCCGGTTCGGCTGGTCGCGGCTGGCCGCCGGCACCCCGCTACGCGAAGAAGGGATCATCTGATCGCCGCGGCACGTAGCTGAGGATCTCCCGGCCCGCCTGCCGGATGTCGTCCGCCAGCGCCGGCAGGTCAGGCACGGCAGCGCTGTCGGCCAGCAGGCCGATCGACAGCGTCTCCGACGACGAGATCGCCGCGACCCGCAGGGCGTGGTTCTGCGCGATCTCGCTGAGGGCGTACAGCTCGCGGACCCGGCCGCCCAGCACGTAGACCGGCCGGGCGGGGCCGCGGACGTTGGACACGTTGAAGGTGAACATGCGCGGGCTCATGGCCCACCGGGCCACGAGCGGCCGCTGGCCAAGCTCGTACAGCGCGTCGGCGTCGCGGTCACGTTTCCGCTCCGCCGTCTGCCGGTTGATGGCCAGCACCCGCGCGGCCAGATCGGGCTCGGCGACCGGGAGGTCAACGAAAAAATACGAGTCGCGGTTGGCGACGGTGCCGTGCTCGTCGGGTTGATGCAGGCTGACTGGCACCTTGACCCGGATACCCCGGTCCGGTTCGCCGCGGCGTGCCAGCCAGGTCCGCAGGCCGCCCGCGATGACGGCGAGCAGCACGTCATTCAGCGTGGCCGAATCGCTGATGGCGTGGCCGGCCAGCTTGCAGGCGGCCAGCGGGAACTGGACGAGCGCAGCGCTGCGGTCGGATCCGGCCCGGCCGGCCAGCCCGGTCACAGCGGCCGTGCGCGACAGCTCGCGGGCCAGGGCGGTGCGCGCGGTCAGCAGCGCGCTCATGCGGGGCCGCCTGCGCGGCCGCAGGAACTGGCGGCCGCGTTCGCGCAGCCCCGCGAGAAGCAGCGCCGGCGCGGTCGGGACCGGCCCCGGGATCCAGGGCTTCGGCGAGCCGGGATCGTCGGTCGGGTCAGGACTCCACAGCACGGCCGAGGCGAGGTCCACCGCGGTGCTGCCGTCGGCCATGCAGTGATGCAGCCGCCAGATCAGCGCCATTGCCCCGTCGGCCAGTTCCTCGACTACATCCAGGTGCCACAGGGGCCTGGACCGGTCCAGGCGGCGGGTCATCAGGTCGGCAACGATCTGCTCCAGCCGGGGCCGGCTGACGGGCCCGGTGACCGGAACGGCCGTCACGTGCCGGGTGACGTCGAACTCAGGGTCATCGGCCCACGCCGGGCGGACCATGCGCAACGGGCTGCTGACCAGCCGCTGGCGCAGCCTCGGGGCGGCGTCGAGCCGGGCCGCGATGGCGGCGCGCAGGTCCGGCACTGTGGGGAGCGCGTACTGGCCCGCTCGTTCCAGCACCAGGACCTTGCCCGAGTGCCCGCGGATGGGTCCGGCCTCAAGGCGGAGGATCTGCAGATCCTGGGCGCTCAGCCTGCTGATGACGGCGCCGTCCATCGCGAAATGCCCGCCCCCCGTTTCCGACCCCGCCGCTCCTGCCGATGGCCTCCCCGGCGGGCCCGGCGGCAAAACAACCGCGGGCGGGCGGCCGGCGCTGATGCGTCGGGATCGTGCGAAAATCGGGCTGTATGCACGTGCTGCGCACCGCGCAGCGACGGAAGGAGCTTCAGGTGACTCAGGCCGGGCCGGCGCCACTGTTCGACCCGTTCGCCACCGGCTTCACCGATGACCCCTACCCGCAGTACGCGGTGCTGCGGGCGCAAGCGCCCGTGTACCAGCACCCGTTCGGATTCTGGCTGCTCACCCGTTACGACGATGTCTCGTGGCTGCTCCGCGCGGGGCTCTCGGTCGAAGACCGCAACGTCGACGACGGCCCCTTCCGGCAACTGCGCGAGGCGATGTACGGCGACGAGGTGCCGAGCGCGGACAAACTGTCCATGCTCGACCGGGATCCGCCTGACCACACCCGGCTGCGCCGGCTGGTGTCGAAGGCGTTCACGCCGCGGGCGGTCGACGCGCTCCGGCCGCGAATCACCGAGCTAGTCGACGGGATGCTCGACGCGGCGGCCAGACAGGGCCGGGTCGATCTGGTCGATGCGCTGGCGTTTCCGCTGCCCTTCGCCGTGATCGCCGAGATGCTCGGCACGCCGCCCGCCGATCACGAACGCATCCGGCAGCTCAGCGGCACGGTGGTCCGCTCGCTGGAGCCGGTCGCCGATCCTGAGCTCATCGCGGCCATCGCGGCCGCCGACGCGGAACTGACGGCGATAGCGGCGGACATGATCGCGTGGAAACGCGGCCATCCGGCTGATGACCTGCTCACCGCCCTCATCCACGCCGAGGACGACGGCGACGTGCTCAGCAACGACGAGCTGATCGCGCAGACGTTGCTGCTGTACATCGCCGGGCACGAGACGACGGTCAACCTCATCGGGGGCGGCGCCTTGGCGCTGCTGCGCAACCCCGGTCAGCTCGCGCTGCTGCAGGCTGACCCCGCGCTCGCCCCGAGCGCGGTCGAGGAACTGCTGCGCTACGACAGCCCCGTCCAGGCCAGCCGGCGGATCACCCTCGAGCCGGTCACGATCGGCGGCACCGTCATCCCGGCCGGAGCGTTCGTCATGGCCAGTCTCGGTTCGGCCAACCGGGATGAGCTCTTCTGGGGTGCCGACGCCGCCGAGGTCAGGCTCAGGCGCGAGAACGCGCGGTACCACGTGTCGTTCGGCGCCGGCCCGCATCACTGCCTGGGCGCGTCGCTGGCCCGGCTGGAAGCGTCGATCGCCTTCGCGCGGCTCACGGCGCGCTTCCCCGGCCTGGCCCTCGACGGCGACGTGACCTGGAACGGCCGCATCAACTTGCGCGGACCCGCGCACCTGCCGGTGTCACTCAGCTAGCACCGCGCTATCCGTGGTAGGTCTCCAGCAGACCTGGCTCCGTCTTCGGCGGGCCGCGCCGCTCGTAGCTGCCGAACGCTGCGCACATCCGCGCGGACGGGCACGACACCGACGTATTCATGAAGACTGCGAACGTGCCCGCGGCGGGCAGCGGGGCGGCCGTAACGGTCCACTGACCGTTGACGAACGTCTCCAGCAGGCCGGTGAAGTTGGTCGAGCCGGCGGCGATGCAGAACTGGTCGACCGGGCAGGACACCGACTCCATGAACCGGTTGGTCCGGTCGTCGGCCGGAGCGGGCGCGAGCACCGGATGCCACCGGCCGCCGGTCAGGGTCTCCAGGATGCCCCGGTGGTTCCCGGCGTTGTCCTGGTAGTTGCCGGTAGCGCCGCAGAAGCTGACCGTCGGGCAGGACGCCTCGTTGAGAGAAACATCCGCGCCTGCCGGGACGCCAGCCGGGTCAGGGGCAACGGTGGCGTGCCAGGTTCCGGCGACCTCGCGCTCGATCAGGCCGCGCTGAGCGCCGCCGGATAGGTTGACGTTCCCGACCGCCAGGCAGCGGAACGCGTTCAGGCACGTGACATAGCCCAGGAAGGCGAACGGGTTGGCGTCCGTGTCGGCCGGCACCGGCAGCCTGGACGAATGCCAGGTGTCGCCGGTCAGCACGTCAGCGAACAGTTCGCGGCGTCCCTGGTTGTCGACATAGGCACCGACCGTCGTGCACTGCCCGGCATCGGTGCATGAGACCCAGTCCACGCCGCCGAACGGGTCCGCGGTCCGGGTCACGTCCGCGGGCAGCGGGGCCTGCACCGCGTGCCACCCCGACTCCGACTGGACCTCGATCAGGCCCTCGAAGAATCCGTGGGCGCCACCCTGATAACGGCCCACGGCTACGCAATGGCCAGGCCGCGGACAGGAAATCGCGGACAGGGTCTGCGAGTCAGGGAGCGTTCGAGGCAGTAGTGGCGCCGCTTGGGCACTCCAGTGGCCCTGGGCCAGAGTCAGCAACTCCGACCGGCGCGTGGTCGGGGTGCCGAGAAACCCCGAGACGCCGCAGGACACCGGGGTTGGGCACGACACCGACGTGAGCGTCACCCTTTGCGGCTGCGAGGTGCCGCTGGGAACGGGGGCGGACGTGGCGGCCCAGTTACCCGCATGCAATTGTTCTATCAGGCCAGTGCCAATGCCTGATTTATTATTGAAGCTCGCAACTCCCACGCATTCGCCCCGTGCCGCGCAGGTAATCTGCCGGACCGAGACGACGGGATTCGCGGCCGCGGTGCCCGGCACCGGTGCCTGCGTGGGCTGCCAGCCCGCAGCAGTGCCGGCGCGGGCGGATGCAGTCGTGGCGGACGCCGTGGCAGCGGTAGCGAAGGCTCCGGTCCCGGCGGTCATAGTGCAGGCAAAAAGCCAGATGAGGCATCGGCGGGAAATTGTCCGGCGGCGGGAGCTATCGCGGCTGTCCGTGTCTATAAGCGTCATGGGCGGTCACAGTACCGGCCTTTCCGGGGCTGCCAAAGCACTTCTCGATCCTTGTTTAAACGCATGCCTGAATTGCGCAGTCCGTATAATTGGGTGCACCCGCAATTGGCGCCGTAAGGCGACAAGATGCGCAGGACGAATGGCGGAAATCTCGCTGCCACGGCGATTCCAGCGGGAGCGGATCAGCGGGTCCGGGTTCTGAGCCCGTCGGCGCTGGGGCTAATCTGCCGATGTGATCACCGCCGGATGCTCGGTGCTGCCGAGAAGCGATACTCCTCGTTCCTGGCCTGACGCGAGCTGACTGACCGGATACCAGCAGATGCAACCCACCGGGATGATGCCCGGCTCACCGGCGCCTGCGCTGAAGCGTGAGTCGCTGGAGCTGCGGTCGCGCCGCCTGGCCGCTGCGCGCCGCCGCGCGACGGCACTGCTGGCGGCCGTAACGGCGCTGTTCGTGGCGGTGACCGCGGCTGGTGTCCACGGGACGTTCCTTGGCTACGTGCAGGCCGGGGCCGAGGCGGCCATGGTGGGCGGCGTCGCCGACTGGTTCGCCGTGACGGCCCTGTTCCGCCGGCCGCTGGGCCTGCCGATACCGCACACCGCGCTGATCGTCGAGCGCAAGGATCAGTTCGCCGCCACGCTCGGTCAGTTCGTGCAGGAGAACTTCCTGAACGCGGATGTGCTGGCCGAGCGGATCAGCGGGGGTCGCCTCGTTCCGCGGATGGCCGGCTGGCTGGCCGAGGAGGCCAACGCCGCGCGTCTCGCCGGGCACGCCGCCGACCTTGTGGTCACGATGGCCGGGGCGATCCGGGACGAAGACGCCCAGCGGGTGTTCACGGCCGAGCTCACCCGGGCGCTCGACTCGGTCGAGGTGGCACCGCTCGCCGCGCGGGCCATGCGAGTGATCCTGGCCGGAGGTCACAAGGACGAGCTGATTGCCGCCACTGTGGCGGCCGCCGACCGTTACCTCGGCGATCACTACACCGAGCTGCGCGAGCTGTTCGACACCGTGGCTCCCCGCTGGGTGCCCGGCCGGGTCGACCGGGCGGTCTTCGACCGCCTGCACACCCGGCTGCGGCACCGGCTGGCGGCGATGGCCGCCGATCCTGACGATGTGACCCGGCGTCAGCTCGAGGACTGGCTGGCCGGGCTGCCTGACCGCCTCGAACACTCCCCGGAGCTGCGCGAGCGGGGCGAGCACCTGAAGCGCGAGCTCCTCGGGAGCGCCGAGCTGCGGGACTGGTCTTCCACGCTCTGGGAGCACGCCAAGGTCACCCTGGGCACCCAGGCAGCCGATCCCCAGTCCGAGCTGCGACGCCGGCTCGCCGCGGCGCTGGTCTCGGCCGGCGGCCGGGTCGGATCCGACAGCCGCCTCCAGGCAGCGATCGAACGGACGGTCGAATCAGGCGCCAGGGCCATGGCCGATCAGTTCCACGACGAGCTCGCCGGCCTGGTCACCGGCACCATCGAGCGCTGGAACGCCGCCGAGACCTCGACTCAGCTCGAGTTGCTCTTCGGGCGAGATCTGCAGTACATCCGCATCAACGGCACCGTGGTCGGCGCCGGCGTGGGGCTGGCCCTGCACGCTATCGCCATGGCCCTCGGCTGACCGCCGGCTTCACCCGATCTCCACATCTCCGGCACCCGGGCTCCACGCCAGGATGATGGGCTACCGGGTTCAGGCACGCACCGGGGGGACGCGTGCGCCGGGGGAAGTCACGTAATGGGGGACTACACCATGACGCAGATGGTCGGCGAGCGGATCGAGGAGCTGAGGGCGACGATGGCCGGGTCCGTCATCGCGCCGGGGGACGCGGGCTACGACAACGCGCGCCGCGTGTGGAATGCCGGCATCGACCGCCGCCCGGCTGCGATCGCGCGCTGCGACTCGACGGCAGATGTCGTCGCGGCGCTGGCCTTCGCCCGCGAGCACGACCTGGAGGTATCGGTCCGGGGCGGCGCGCACAACACCGCCGGCACGGCCATCTGCGACGACGGGCTCATGATCGATCTGAGCAAGCTGAACGACGTCGCGGTCAATCCGGACGCCCGGCGGGCCGAGGTGGGCGGCGGTGCTCTGCTGTCGGACCTGGACGCGGCCAGCATCGAGCACGGGATGGCCGTCCCGGCCGGGTTGATCAGTCATACCGGCGTCGGCGGGCTGACCCTCGGCGGCGGGATGGGCTGGCTGACTCGCCAGTTCGGCCTGTCGATCGACAACCTGGTCTCCGCCGAGATCGTCACGGCATCGGGCGAGGTAGTGCGCGCCGCCGCGGATGAAAGGCCCGAGTTGTTCTGGGCTATCCGCGGCGGCGGAGGCAACTTCGGCATCGCGACCCGTTTTGAGTTCCAGCTGCACGAGATAGATCCGATGGTGCAGCTCGGCATGTTCTTCTGGGGCCTGGATCAGGGCAAAGAAGCGCTGCAACTGGCCCGCGACCTGGCCGCCGACATGCCGCCGGATGTGAACGCCGTGATCGCTGCCCTCAATGCCCCGGCTGCGCCGTTCGTTCCGGCTCAGCATCACTTCGAGCCGGGCTACGCGCTGATCCTGACCGGCTTCGGATCGCCGCGCCATCAGCAGCTCGTCGAGGAGATCCGTGACCGCCTCAAGCCGCTATTCGAGCTGGTCACCCCGATGCCGTACGTCGGTCTGCAGCAACTGCTCGACGAAGCCAACGCCTGGGGTTCGCACTGCTACGAGAAAGGCACCTACATCGAGGACCTGTCCGACGCGGTCATCGACGTCCTCACCAGGCACGTGGCCGCCAAGACATCTCCCAGGTCGCTGCTGCTGCTCTATCGTCTCGACGGCGCCTACAGCCAGATCGGCGACGATGAGACAGCCTTCAGCGGCGGGCGGTCTCCGCGGTTCGGCGCCTTCATCGTGGGCGTCACGCCGGAGGCAGATGGTCTTGAGGCGGAGCGGGCCTGGGTCGCCGACCTGTGGAACGCCCTGCGGCCTTACGCCGCTGGCAGCGGCGACGGCTATGTCAACGGCACCTCCGACTATCAGGACGACCGCGTCCGCGGCAGCTACGGAGCGGACAAGTACGAACGGCTGGCGCACATCAAGGCGCAGTATGACCCGGCGAACGTATTCCGCAGCAACGCCAACATCGTGCCCGCCGGGGCGTCCGGCACTGATTAGCATCAGCTTTGGGCTGGATGCGACCGCTCCGGCCCAGCGGACCAGGGGATGATGCGATGCCTCAGGCGGAAACTCCGGGTGGCGCGTCGGCGGCCGGCTCCAGCGCAAGCCCCGATGCCCTGTGCATGCTCCCGGCGACCGAACTCGCCTCGCGCCTGCGCGGGGGCGAGATCTCGGCCCGCGAGGTGCTGTCCGCCCACCTGGACCGCATCTACCGCCTGAACCCGGCCATCAACGCGATAATCACGCTCCTGCCGGATCAGGCGATGACGCGGGCAGCCGCGCTAGATGACGCGTTCGCGAAGGGCGGCCCCGTCGGCCCGCTGCACGGCCTGCCGATAGCGCACAAGGACCTGATCGCGACGGCCGGGGTGCGCACCACTTCCGGCTCGCCGCTCTTCGCGGACTTTGTGCCGAAGGATGATGCGCTGCTGGTGCGACGGGTCCGCGCCGCGGGTGCCGTCATGATCGGGAAGACGAATGTCCCGGAGTTCGGTGCGGGCTCGCAGACCTTCAACACCCTGTTCGGGCCGACCAGGAACCCGCACGATCTGACCTTGACGCCCGGTGGCTCGTCGGGTGGCGCGGCGGCGGCCCTGGCGGCCGGGATGCTTCCGTTAGCAGACGGGTCCGATCTCGGCGGGTCGCTGCGGAATCCAGCCAGCTTCTGCGGTGTCGTCGGGTTCCGGCCGTCGATCGGGCGAGTGCCGGACACGGCGCCAGCCGACCCCGACAGCATGTCGGTGCTCGGCCCGATGGCCCGGACCGTGCCGGACACCGCGCTCCTCCTGAGTGTCATCGCCGGACCTGACGCCCGGGCTGCGCGGTCGCTCCCCGAGGCCGGATCGGCCTTCGCTCCGCCGCTGGCTTTCCCCGGCCCGCAGCGGATCGCCTTCGCCCCGGCCGCCGACGGAACGATGCCGTTCGAGGCGGAGATCGTCAAGATAGTCGCCGCCACGCGCGGCACCTTCGAAGGATTCGGCGAGGTGGCCGGCGCGTTCCCGGACCTGGCCGGGGCGCGCGAGACCTTCTTTACCTTGCGGGCGAAGGGCTACGCGGACTTGCTCCGGCCGTGGTTCCCAGCCGAGCGCGAGCGCATGAAGGACACAGTCGTCGGAGAGGTTGTGCGCGGGCTCGCGCTCACCAGCTCTGACGTGACGCGCGCCCGGGCCGGGCGGCACCGGATCGACGCGGCCGTGCGCACGTTCTTTGATCGTTTCGACGCGCTGGTGCTGCCGGTCTCGCAGGTAGCCCCGTTCCCGGTCGAGGTTGAGTGGCCCACCGAGATCGCGGGGC
>Ga0209006_10006414_pt1 | contig 10642 bp, 10 predicted proteins | sample JacPin_JW_Ref_O2_FD_188567 | JGI IMG/M metagenome (GOLD analysis project Ga0209006, IMG submission 188567) | Forest soil microbial communities from Algoma, Ontario, Canada - Jack Pine, Ontario site 1_JW_Ref_O2 (SPAdes) (version 2) | ecosystem: Environmental > Terrestrial > Soil > Boreal... | reverse complement strand
GTCGAGGTAGCAGATCGCGCCGTGGCGCACGGCGAGCGTCAGCGGGCCGTCGTGCCAAACCGTGCCTTCCGGCGCCAGCAGAAAGCGGCCGCCAAGATCGGCCGCCGTCATGTCCTCGTGGGCGGCAACCGTGATCAGCGGCCGCTCGAGCCGCCACGCCATGTACTCGACGAATCGCGTCTTGCCGGAGCCGGTCGGGCCTTTCAGCATCACCGGCAACCGGCTCGCATAGGCCGCTTCGAACAGCGCGACCTCTGCCCCGACCGGCAAGTAATAAGGCTCCGACTGGATACGATAGGCTTCGAGTTGCATGGCCCATTCCTGCGGCTAGGGACCCTTTGATTCCGAAGTTCGCACGTGGTTGCCGCATACTCTTTTTGCGAACTTCGGAATCAAAGGGACTCTAGCAATTTATGGTTCTAGTGCCGAAACCGCCGGAATGAGCAACGACACTCGCTCGCCCGCGGCGGTCCGGCGTCCCTGCCAAAAAAGCAAGGCGCAACGTCCTTGTCGCACCTTGAAAGAGGGCTGAACCCTCGCTCGCCATTACATCATCGCGCGGCGCCAAGCACAATGCGGGTCGGGCCGGCCGCAACAATCGCCGTTAAACGCGTGACGGCACGAGAGATATTCGAACAGCGCCACGTCGCCCGGCAGCGAACGTGCCGGCTGAGCCGCCCCCCGCTAAATAGCTCCAAAAACGAAGGATTTCAGTGTCGCGGACGCTGCACGCGTCTCGCCCTGGACCAAACGGATGTGGCCGCCATCATCACACGCGGCCGCGGGTAAAATAGAGCGCCGTGTAGCTGCAGGTCGCAGGGTCATCGTAGTGCGCGAGGAAGCGGTTGATAAGCTCGTCCGCTTTCGATTCCGATCCGACGATCTGAATGATGTGTGGACGAGCCGCCTGAAGTTGTGTTTGCCAGTTCCACCGCCTTTCGGGATCGATACCGCCGATGACCGTGAATAAAGTATCGGTCTCCATTTCGACGAGCACATCGCTAAAGCCAAGCGAAATCATGAACGGCGCCACCTTGCGCCCGATATTGACGTCGACCAGGGCCGACATGAGCTCGCGGAGCTGACGCTCGAACTCGGCAGCGATCGGGTAATGCTCGATGCCAAAGCCGGCATAATCGCAGGAAACAACAAATCCGCCAGGTTTCGTCACCCGCTTCATCTCAGCGAGCGCGCTCTTCGGTTCTCTCAGCCATTGCAAAAGATATTTGCTCCACACGACGTCGAAGCTGGCGTCGGGAAAGGGCAAGGCAAATACGTCGCCGATGCGAAATGTAAGGTTGCGGAGACCCTCGTCGCGCGCTCGCGCCCTGGCGTAGTCAAGATACTGCTCGCGCAAATCGACACCGACGACTTCGGCTTGCGGAAAAGAGCCGGCGATAAGCCGCGACATCGAGCCGGACCCGCAACCGACGTCAAGGACGCGGCCGTTGGGGGGCACCGGCAGGTGCCGCAAATGCCCCGGGATGTTCGCAATCCGCGCCTGCAATTCGAGGCGTTCGCACTCTTCATCGCTGTGAATGACGTAAGGCAACGACTGCTGGGACATTTCGGCAAATCCTGTGAAGTGGGGGAACATACCGATACAACCGGTGGTAACAAGACAAATCTTTCCGGAAGAGCGCGGCAGCGAAACGCAAAGCTATGTGGGGCGCGAAAAGCGGCAAGTCGACGTGCTCGCAGCCAATAATTTCAGCAGGCGGTGCCGCGGCCGACGGCTTGAGCCATGCCAGTGAAATTTCGCCGCGCGATAGGCGGTGCGCGCGATGTGCAAAATTGAACAGGGTGTGAGAGCGCTCTCGCACAGCAACTCATCTGCTGACGAGGATTGATCGGCGGGTCTGGTGCGGATTTGCTTGCGCCGGCGGCCGCTATCAGCCGTCGTTAGCCCGCTGGCGCGGCGGTGCGGCTTACGTCAGGCCGCCGCGCTGTGCGATGCCGCGCTCGTGCTTGTGCGTCAAGAAACGCGCCGATTGCGGCGGTGACGATGCTCGGCTGCTCCAGCGTCGAGCCGTGGCCGGCGGCGGGGATAACCATGAGTTTCGCGCCGGCAATCGCTCCGGCGATGCGCTCGGCCAGTGCCGGCGGTGTGCCCACGTCCTCGTCGCCGACGGCGACAAGGGTCGGCACAGCGATCTTATGGAGCTCACCATAGATGCTCTTGCGCTCGAGCACGCCGTTCACGGCGCGCCAGATCGAGCGGCGGTTTGACGCGAGCTGCTGCTGCCAATCCAGGCGCTCGTCGGCGCGTGCCGGATCCTTGAGCGCGGTTTTCCCGTGCAGCGCCGGCAAGATTACCTTGCATACAACGCCGAGACCGAAGTAGCGCACGATGACATTCATCATCTTGTATTTCAGCTTGTACGGCTCCGGGTCGGCGGTCGTGTCCAAGAGAACAAGCGAGCGGATGAGATCGGGCCGGCTGATCGCCAGCCGCATGGCGACAATGCCGCCCATGCTGAGTCCGCAGAAATGAACCGGCCCAAGCCCCAGCGCTTCGATCAGCGCCGCCGCATCGTCGGTTATGGTCTCCATGGCGATTGCATGGCTGGCGTCGTCGGCGCTCCGGCCCTGCCCGCGATGGTCATAAGCAATGCAACGATAGCGGTCCTTGAGGACAGCGATTTGCGGCGCAAACAGCGTGGTATTCCACAACAGTCCGTGACTGAAAACGATCGGTGCGCCGGTGCCCCCGGTATCTTCGTAGTAAAGCGCCGTCCCATTTGCGCGGATCATCGGCATTGATCTACTCGCTCCCGAACGCCTCGATTTGCTTGCAGCAGATCTTTCGGGAGCAATTCTTGCCGGTCGCGCTTACATATGGGTAAAGATACGTTCAGCTAATCGTGCGCACGGTCAATGTTTCATTGACCGGTCGCATTGTTTTTTGCTGATCGAAAACAAGGTTTGTAAACCATCCGCCGGCTGTTGGCGAAAAACCGCCCATTCCGCGGCTCAGAAAACGGGCGACGACGCATACGCTCACTTGTTTGTCGGGGTCTGTGCCACAGCCTCGACATAAATCGTGTCGGTCGGTCCGTGACCGGTGATATAAACAGTGACCGGCTCCGCCTTGGTTTCGGCGAAATGCGGTTCGCCCGCCGGCTCGGTATAGAAGCTGCCGGTCGGCAGCGATTTCAGCGCCGCCGGGTCGCGGCGGGGGCCATAACCGAAATACCAGGTGCCGGAAACGACGGTGGCGACGCGATCGTCGCGATGGGTATGCGTCAAAATCACCGTGTTGGCGGGAATATGCAGCGCAATCGTGTAGAGGCCGGGCTTTGCCGGATCGCCAAGCAGCACGGTGGTCTCGATGCGCTCAAGCCCGGATGTCCCGGCGCCGGCAGCGCCATGGGACAGGCCGGCAACATCGGCAGGCGCTAGTCTTTGCCGGCTTTCGCCCGCCTGCGCCGGGCGACGCAGAAACGCGACAATAGCTGCTACCGTTGCCGCCGGTTGCTCTTCCATCAGCCAGTGACCTGAATTGGCGATCACCGCACCGGTGACGTCGAGCGCAACGAACCTGATCTCATCGGCCATCGCCGTGCCGAATGATTTCTCAGCTCCGATCGCCAGCACCGGCATGGTCAACTTGCCGTTCGCCACGAAGGCTTTGTTGTCGACGGCGTCGCGCGAAAATGCCGCAAATTGCTCGAACGCGGAGTGCATGGCGCCGGGCCGCGCGTAGAGCGCCGCGTAATGCTCGCGCGTTGTTTCGTCGATCGTTTTGGGATCCGCGGACAGCTCGTCCCAGAATCGATCCAGATAAATGCGTTCACGATCTTTCACCAGACGTTCGACGTCCGGCCCGCGGAAATTGAAATGCCAGAGCAGCGGGCTTTGGATGATCTTTTCCCAGTTGCCGATGCCGGGAAGCGGCGCATCCATCGCCACCCAACGGGTGACGCGATCGGGAAATTGGGCGGCGAATGCATAACCGACCATGTTGCCGATGTCGTGCGTCACGAGAGCGGCCTGAGCAATGTTGAGCTTGTCGAGAATTGCGGCGACGTCAGCCGCCTGGTTCTTTTTGTCGTAGCCGCCCGCGGGCCGCGACGAGAGGCCCATGCCGCGCAGGTCGGGAATGACGACGGTGTGATCGCGAACGAGATCCGCCGCCAAAGGCGCCCACATGTCGCCGGTGTCGCCGAAACCATGCAGCATGACGACGGCCGGACCCCGCCCGCCGATCCGGACATGCAGCGTCGCATCGCCGGCCGTCACCTGCATCTCGTGAAACGCGGGCGGGAATGGCACAACGGCCGCGCCGGCCTGCAGCGAGACGAATAGGACCGAAATCACGACTGGCAGGCGGTGCAGCATAGTGACGGCTCCCTCGGTTGATGTCGGTGGCCGACATTACACTCGCGCGCATATAACCGGGCGCATGCGTTGATGCGTCGGCGTGTCATCGCACTGACATGTGGACCGGCTCGGACACCCGGTCAGACCGGCCGCCGCCGTGAAGCGTGCGTGAAGGCAGTCGCCCAATGGGCGGCGAGGGCGATCTAGCCCCCGCAGATATCCACAGGCCATTGCGGCGTGTTATGGTTAACGCTGCAAAGGGGAATGCCGGGGGTCGGAGGGGCCAATGGCTGTTGCCCAATTCACGTTCGACCGCATCGAGGCAATCGAGAGCGCATCGACCCCAAGCGCCGTTTTGCTTGAGATACAGCGGACCGCGGCCGACTTCGGCCTGAGCTGCTTCATGACCGGATTCGTTCCGGCGCCGCACAAGCCCTTCGAGCCGTACATATTGTTGCACAATTGGCCGCTCGCCTGGTTCAAGCGGTACATGGACAACGCCTACATGGACATTGATCCCGTCATACGAAAGACGCGCAATACATTCGAACCGTTCGCTTGGAGCGAGGCGGCCTACGATCGCGGCAAGGACCCGCTTGCTCACAAGGTCATGTGCGAGGCAACGGAATTCCGGCTCAGGGCCGGATACACCGTTCCACTCTTCACCCGATCCGGCGACCAGGGCGGAATGACATTCGGCGGCGAGCGGTTTGAAGCCAGTCCCGACGCCAAGAAGGCGCTGCACCTGATTGCCATTTACGGGCACGGCAAAGCCCGCGCGATTGCCATGGCCCGGCAACGAACCGTCGCCGCCACGCCCAAGCTCAGCGCGCGGGAAATAGAAGTCCTGAAATGGTGCGCCGCGGGAAAGACGAATTCCGCTATCGCAGACATTCTGCTCGTATCCGAGACGACCATCGAAACGCACATTGCGCGTGCATGCCGCAAGCTCGATTGCATGAACCGTACCCACGCCGTCGCCGAAGCGATGCGTGCCCGCCTGATCTTCTGATTTTTTTCCGTTTGTCCTGGAAATCCAGGATACCGCCGCGCCCTCACCTCACGAAAGATTTCGCCACGACGTGACGTTCACGGACGGGGCGGGATGTGATCGAGCTTATTTCCGGCGTGCTGCCCGGCGAAAATCCGTTGCTGGAGCAGGCTTTTCGTTTGCGCCATTCCATTTTCGTCGAGGAGCGCGGCTGGGAGGTATTGCGCCGCCCGGACGGACGGGAAATCGATCAATTCGATGACGAGGATGCCGTGCACGAGCTCGCGCTGCACGATGGCGCCGTCGTCGGCTACCACCGCATGCGGCCGACGACGCGACCGCATCTGTTAGGCGACGTGCACCTGCACCTTTGCGAACGCGAATACCCGCGCTCGCGGTTGGTCTGGGAATGGACGCGTTATTGCGTTCACCGCGACCGCCGTGGCGGCTCGGTCCTTGGCGGCATCGGCTCCGAATTGCTGCTGGCCGCCATGGAATGGTGCCTCGAGCGCGGCATCCAGGATGTGGTTCTCGAGCCGCATCCCGGATGGATCGCCTTTTTCATGACGCTGGGGTTCAAGGTCCGCCCGTTGGGCCTGCCGACGGAGATCGGTGGCGAACCTGTTATCGCGGTGCAAATGCACTTCGACGAAGACGTCCTCGTGCAGACGCGCGAAATCTGCAGCGGCTACCGGCACGACGTGATGGACGACTTGCGACCCAGGTCCGTCGCCAAGATCAGCAAAAGAAAGGCAGCAGGGGGCAAATCATGAGCGAACAAGTAGCAAACAAAGACGACGACCGCGATTTGGCGGAGGTGCTCCGGGCACTCATCATACAAACGGCCGATCCGTCGCGGGTGCTGGAATGGCATTATTGGGCGCAAGAGCCGGGAGTCCTGGAGTTCGTCCGCATCTTTCTGACCGTGCCGTCTCAGGTGCGCGGCGCCCTGCAAACCTTCTTGCTGGCCGCCGAAGACCCCAAATCCGTCTCGGTATTTGTCGACGGCTCCGGAACGCTTAACCTTTTCTCGCCGAATGCCGTGAAAGTCATGAAGACTTTCTTTTCCGAAGGGCAGGCCGGAAGAGCCGCTTCACGCCTCCCCAGCTGAACCTATGATTGCAGTGGCTGAAAAAAAGGCTATTCTGCGGGGGCTAAATAGAGGGCGGCATGCGTCCCAAGGGGCCCAATCCTGTCGATATACTGGTCGGCTCGCGGATTCGGCTCTTGCGCAAACGACGCAAGATGAGCCAGGCGGAGCTTGGCAAAGCGCTCGGCGTCACCTTCCAGCAAATCCAGAAATACGAAAACGGCAAGAATCGCGTCGGCGCGAGCCGGCTGCATTTGGTGGCGACGGCACTCGAAGTTCCGATTTCCGAATTTTTCGCCGGCGCCGGCGAAACAAGCCGCACGTCGTTCGCCACCAAGTCGATCGCCTTCGACCCGCAGGCGTTTCGCATCGCCGAAGCCTTCGTGAAGATCTCCGACAAGGAACTGCGCGCGTCACTGATCGATCTGGTGGAAGTCATGGCGCGGAAGTCCGGCCACCGCGCCTGACACCGCCGTCTCACGCCGGCGGTCCGAAAAGTTCCGGCGGTCCTCGCGGCAAAATCGGCCGGCCGACACCGCCGCGGATCTGCCCTCCCCTTAGGAACGACAGCCGGCCTTCGCAGCCCGACCAGTTTTGGAGCGGCTGAATGACCTTCAACGCAAATTTGGTCAGGGCCCTCCAATCGACAATCCGGCACAATGGGCCGAGGCCGGCTATCCTCGACGGCGCGCGCACCTATAGCTGGGCTGACTTTGGCGACCGCGTCGCCCGCTTGGCCGCCGCGCTGCGCTCCATGGGAGTGAGCGCTGGGTCGCGATTTGCCATCCTGTCGCGCAACGGCTTTCGGGCGGAAGAACTCAAATGGGCCGGACTCTGGCTCGGCGCCGTGCCGGTACCGGTTAATTGGCGCCTCGCTGCGCCGGAAATCGCGCATGTCCTTGGCGACGCCGACTGCCAGTGCATTTTCGCCGAAACGGAGTTTCACAGGCATTTTGGCCAGCCGTCGCTGACCGGATGGTCGTCCAAGCTGCTGACATTCGGCGATGCCGCCGGACCAGACGCGCCAATCTACGAAAGCCTGCTGGAGCGCGCAGCCGGCATAAATCCGGCCGATCCCGATCCCGACGATGACGCTATCCTTCTTTATACGGGCGGCACGACCGGCCGCAGCAAGGGCGTGCGGCTGTCGCACACGAATATCCTGACCAACGCTCTGCAGTTCGGGCTCGGTATCGGCGCGCGCCGGCAAGACGTTTATCTGCACGCGGCACCGATGTTCCATTCGGGCGATTTGCTCGCCACCTCATGGCAGCTGCTCGGTGCCGCCCATTGCTATCTACCGGCCTACTCGCCGCAGGCGTTTCTTGAGATTATCGAACGCCACCGCGTGACCGCGATCATGGCGGTGCCGACCATGTTGATCGGAGCGGTCCGGCACCCGGCCTTTGCGCGCTTCGACACCTCAAGCGTGCGCGCGCTGGTCTACGGCTCGGCGCCGATGTCGATCGACTGGGTGGAACGCATCGCCGATGCGTTTCCGCATGCCGAATTCTCCAACGGCTACGGTCTGACCGAAGCGACGCCGATCCTGAGCATCTTTGAAGCGCGCGAGATGCGCGCCGCCATCGCTGAGGCCCGCGGCACCGGAAGACGAGACGGCCCGCTGACATCAGTCGGCAAGCCAAACCTGCTGAACGAGCTGCGCGTCGTGGACCACGACGGCCGGGAAGTCGGTGTGGGCGAAATCGGCGAAATCGTCGCCCGCGGGCCCAACATCATGAACGGCTATCTCAATCTGCCGGAAGAAACGCGCGCGGTCCTGCAAGACGGCTGGCTGCGTACCGGCGACATCGGGCGCATCGACCGCGACGGCTATGTCTACGTGCTCGACAGAACGAAGGACATGCTGATTTCCGGCGGAGAAAACGTCTACTCTTCGGAGGTCGAGGACGCGCTCTACCGCCATCCGGCGGTTGCCGAGGCGGCCGTTATCGGTATCCCGGACGAACGCCTGGGCGAAACGGTCATGGCGATCATCGTGCCGGCGGCCGGGGCACAGCCGACGCCTGACGAGCTGACGCGCCATTGCCGCGATTGGCTTGGCGGATTCAAGGTTCCCCGCAAGTTTGCCTTTGTCGAAACCCTGCCGAGAAGCGCGCTCGGGAAAGTGCTTAAGACCATGCTCCGGCAGGACTTCGCCACCATGTTTGACACCGCAAGCGGACAGTCGGAGGCGCCGAACTTGCAAAAGCAGCCCTAATCTACCAAGGAAGTGCCGATCGAAATTTTCGATTCCGGTGATCTTCGTCTTCTTATCGAATTTTTAGCGCTAGGCTAAAAAAATGTCCTGTGCGCAAGGCAGCGAATCTGGTGAGTTAGTAGGGTGACTGCCTTCGTACCCAATTCTGATGTTGGGACTGGCGAGCGATCCGCAAGCGCACCGTTGGCAACGGCAAGAGCGGCGCTCATCTCGCGCGGAGAGAGGCTTGGCAAGTCCTAATATGAACCTGCGCGATCTGGTGATTCTTATCGCCGATCCAAGTTCATATCTGTCCATGCTCATCCACAGCATGCTCAGGGGCTTCGGCTCCAACAAAGTGCTCCAGGTTCGCAACTCCATGGGAGTATTCCATGCGCTCACCGCTCAGCGCATCGACCTTTTGATTTGCGACGCCCTACTGCCTGTGCATGGCGGGCTTCAGCTCACCCAGGCGATTCGGAGCAAGAAGGGCAACGAGCATCGAACCATACCGATCTTGATGATGATCTCCGATTCACGCGCATCGACGGTTAAGCAAGCACGCGATGCCGGCGCCAACATGGTGATCGCTAAGCCCCTATCGGCTGCAAGCCTCTATGATCGTTTGACCTGGATTGCTTTCAATCCGCGCAAGTTTGTCGATACCGCGACCTATTTCGGACCGGATCGGCGATTCAAGATCGAAGGCTATGCAGGCGGCGTCGGCCGCCGAAAAGGTGACAAGGTGACTGAGGTCGCGCAGAAGATCAGTCCGGCTCTAGCGCAAGACGATATCGACAGCTTATTCACGGCGGTGCGGTCGGGACAAGATTGATGGCAAAAGCGGCGAAGCCGAAAGCGGCAACGAAATCGAAAGCGAAAGCAGCAGCGAAATCGAAGATGGCAGTGAAATCGGACGTTCGGGTGTTCTCCGTTGATACGCGGTTTCAAAAGATGGCGAGACGCGAAGGCGGCATTCCGCGAGACAAAGCGATCGAGCAGGCGCAGAACGAGATCAGAGAAGTCAAATCTCATTTCGACAGCTGGTTCGCGGGCGAGCTGAAGGTATTCGTGCGGCTGATAAAAAAAGTCGAAGGCGCCAAGGCCGGCAAGGATTGGATTAAAACGGCAAACTTCCACAGCCATCAATTGCGCGACAGCGCCACCACGTTGGGCTTTGAACTGCTCGCCTTTATCGCCGGCTCGCTATGCAGAATTTTGGACTCGAGGCCGACTATGTGTCTGCGAGGAAACACCGGAGCGCCGGCTTTCGCTGCGAACCAAAGGCACCCCCTGCTGAGTGGGCGTCTGCCGCTGAGCGCTCGCCGCGTTATAAGCCGCGTCCCACCATGCTTGTGCAACGATCGTCTCATCAGGAGATTTGGTTTCGCTCGATCTAACATCGTCACCGATGCTCGGGGCCGCACTGGCCCACGAACTCGAAACGAGAGCAATTGCACAAACAACCCAGATCAGTGACCGCATGCCCTGAGACGTAAGTGCCTATTGCCCAAGGGGGTAGCTGTTCCAAAGGCTCGCTTCGCTAATCCTTTTGGCTAGGCGACGCCTCCGCCTACCTCCAACCCTGGAACGTCGGCGCCATCGGCGTCTTTGGGGTGGTGTTAGCAGGGATCGCAAATCCGCGGCACGCCATCATCGGGCTGCACGCTTGGGGTTCGTCGGTGCTCCTTAAGCCCACCTCTTTGCCTATCACCACTGCCGCCTTGTGGGGTGGCCGCGGTGCTCGGCGCTTCTTCCTCACGAACCGATGGAGGGAGGTCGTTTTGAGTCGGTTGTCGGTGGCCGACGGGTGCTTGCAATTGAGCAAGCTCTGCGCGTGACGATTTAGCAGTCACAGCTGGCTCCCCGATTGCCTGAAAGACTGGGCCTACCAACAATATCGCTAAGAGGGCACCCGTCGTCATTGTTGGTCGGATTTGCATGGTATTATCCCGCGGTCAAATCTGCTGCGGATCGTGGGGGTTGAACGCCGTCGTCGACGAGTTGTTCCTACAGCATTCGTCTGCGGAACCCGACA
>Ga0209006_10006413_pt1 | contig 10642 bp, 10 predicted proteins | sample JacPin_JW_Ref_O2_FD_188567 | JGI IMG/M metagenome (GOLD analysis project Ga0209006, IMG submission 188567) | Forest soil microbial communities from Algoma, Ontario, Canada - Jack Pine, Ontario site 1_JW_Ref_O2 (SPAdes) (version 2) | ecosystem: Environmental > Terrestrial > Soil > Boreal... | reverse complement strand
CCCGGCACCGGTTCCGGGGCCGCGGGGCTTTCCTGATACTCGTGCTGGTCACCCAGATGCTCCAGCCGACCGCGCTGATCATCGGCATCTACAAGGAGTTCCTCAGCTTCCACCTGATCGACACGGTGTGGGCTCTGGTCCTGGTGAACGCGGGCTTCAACATGGCGTTCGCCATCTGGATCATGAACGCCTACTTCTCCTCGATCCCGGCCGAGATCGAGGAGGCGGCGATGGTAGACGGCAGCGGCCGGATGGGGGTGCTGCTGCGGGTCACCCTGCCGCTGGCGGCACCCGGCCTGGTCACGGCGCTGATCTTCACCTTCATCGCGGCCTGGAACGAGTTCATCGCGGCGCTGACCCTGACCACGAGCAACTCCGCCATCCCGCTAACCGTCCGGCTGGACTCGTTCATCGGGCAGTACACGGTGGACTGGCAGCACCTGTTCGGCGCTTCCCTGGTGGCCACCATCCCGGTGGTCATACTGTTCGCGCTGATCGAGCGGCGGGTGGTGGGCGGGCTGACCGCCGGCTCCATCCGCTAGGGTCCCGCGGGCGGCGAGGGGCGGGGTCATCCCGGGCTGACGCTGGAGCCGCGCACCACCAGGCGGCACGCGTGACGCCGGACCCCGCCGCGCCGCGGGACACCGTCGATGAGCGTGAACAGTTCCCGCGCCGCGGCGGCGCCCAGCGCCTCGAGATTCATGTCCACCGTGGTCAGCTGGGGCTCGGTCTCCAGCGCGAAGACCGGCCAGTTGTCGTAGCCCGTGACCGCGATGTCATCCGGTGCCCGCCTGCCCAGCTCGTCCAGGGCCACGAGGACGCCCGACGCGATCTGGTCGGACCCGCAGAGCATGGCGTCGATGCCGGGCTGGCGCATCAGCGTTGCGGCGGCGGCGGCGCGGGCCCAGCGCTGGGACCACTGCCCGTAGACCGCGGGAACAGCCAGGGCCAGCTGATGCCGGGCCATGTGCGCCGTGATGCCCTCGACCCGGTGCTCGACCGCGGTGGCGTGCCGCGGCCCGGTGAGATGGGCGATGCGCCGCCGGCCCGCCGCGACGAGATGGTCCACCAGCAGGCCGATCCCCTGGCGGTCGTCCGGCATGTGCACGACATCCCCCGCGTCGTCGGACTCGCCGTAGACATAGACGACCGGGACGTCCACGTGCCGGGTCACCGAGGTGCTCATCACGTTGTTGTCGCCGACCACCAGCATGCCGTCCACCTTGCGGGCCGCCAGCATCCGCGCGAGTTCCAGGCCGCGGGCCGGATCGCCGCGTGCGTCGCAGGTGATCATGGACAGGTCGATCTCGCTGAGCGCCGCCTCCGCCCCGAGCATCACCGGGACGGCGAAACGGTGGGACATGCTGTCCGCGATGATCACGCCAACGGTGCTGGTTCGCCCGGTCATCAGGCCCCGGGCGATGGGGTTCGGCGTGAACGAGAGTTCCCGGGCGGCGGCCAGGACCCGCGCCCGCGTCGCTTCGGACACCCGGTTCTTGCCGTTTATCGCCTTCGAGGCCGTCGTCAGCGAGACGCCGGCCCGTTCAGCCACCTCGATGAGGGTGGCCGGACGCCGTCTTGCCATGTCCCGAGTGTCCCATCTCCGGGCCGCGGAGCGGCCGGGGATGTTCTCCCCCACCGCCTCTCCCGCCGTCCGGGCCGGCGGCCCGGCCAGAGCGGTATCGGTTAGATAACGGCGCCACCCAGATCTTGACGCGCTCGCAGCCGCGGAACATTCTCGGCATACCGAAAATGAGGAAGCGCTTCCCCACTGGCGCCGGAGCACATCCCCGCTGACCCGGCCGCGCCCTTACCCCGGGCCGGATCGCCCGCGAACGGTGCCCCGGAGCCTGGCCCAGGTGCCCGCAGAAGCTGGTTCGCCTCCTGCCGAGGAGTGATGATGAGAGCCGTCCGAGTGATCACGCCGCTGGCCGCCCGCGCCTTAGCCGCCACGCCCGTGCTGCGCCGGCTACCCGGAATGGCACCCGGTCACCCTGGCCGGGGCGTGAGGCGCAGCCTCGCGACCGTGGCCGCGCTCGTCCTCGCCGCCGCAGTGCTGCTTCCCGGCGCGGCCGTGACAGCGGGCGCGGCCACCGCGCCCAATGATCTTGTCGTCAACCTGGGCGCGCCTTCCGGGCCGTTCGACGGCGGTGCGTCGGGGAGCCTGTACGGGCTCTATGACCAGGGCGTGCCCAGCAACAACCTCATCCAGGGCATGGGCCTGCGCACCACGGACACCAAGGCGCAGGACGGCCAGCAGCACCCGGGGTCCGACGCACTCGAGATCGCCCGGCCGTTCACCGGCAGCGGCGGGCGCGACGTCTACATCTACATGACCGACGTCTACCGCGATTTCCCTTACGAGCGCACCAGCTACGCGCAATACCAGGGGTACATGAAGACCGAGGTCGAGCAGGTCCTCACGTCCCCCTACCGCAACCGCATCATCCTGGTGCCCTACAACGAGCCGGACGGCAACTGGTTCGCCGGCCTGACCACGAACGCCACGACCCTCGCCGCGTTCGAGGCCGAGTGGCTGCAGACCTACGACTTCATCAAGGGCCTCTGGCCGCAAGCGCGGATCGCCGGGCCCAACTTCAGCGGCTTCTTCCCGGCCGCCCTGGGCTCGTTCCTGCAGTTCTGCCTGGCCAACCACTGCCTGCCCGACGTGATGACCTGGCATGAGCTGCAGGTCGCCTCCACCGTGCGTACTGACGTGGCCGCGTACCGGGCGCTGGAGGCCACCGTCGGGCTCGGCCGTCACCTGCCCATCAACCTCGACGAGTACGCAGCCCGCTACCAGCTGACCAGTCCCGGGCAGATGGTGGCCTGGCTGTCTGCGCTCGAGGCCGAGAAGGTCGACGGCGATCTCGCCTACTGGAACATCAACGGATCGCTGGGCGACTCGGTGGCGCAGCAGAACATCCCGAACGCCCAGTGGTGGCTGTACAACTGGTATTCCTCCATGACCGGCCACACGGTGGCGGTCACGCCGCCGCACGGCAACACCGATGACACCCTGCAGGGCCTGGCCACCCTCGATCCGGCCAGGCGGCAGGCCCGGATCATCCTGGGCGGCGGGGCCGCCGGGCCCGAAGGCGTGACCGTCACCCACATCGATCCGGCCCTGTTCGGGCACTCGGTGCACGCCACGGTGCTGCAGGACCGGTGGAGCGGCATGACTGGTGCGGCGGCCCAGCCCACCCGGACGTTCGACGGCGACGTGCCCGTGAGCTCAGACGGCTCGATCACCCTTCCCGTCACCGACGGCAGCCAGGGGGACGGGGCCGGCGGGAACGCGGCCTCGTGCACCGCCACCGGCGCCCGGGTGCCGGGGAAGATCGGCAGCGCGCTTCACCTGTGCGGCAACAACGAATACGTGAACCTGCCGTCCGGCGTAGCCCAGGGCCTGCACGACTTCACGATCTCGGCCTGGGTCAATCCTTCCGCGAACACGGCCTGGTCGCGGGTGTTCGACTTCGGGACCGGCACCGGCGACTACATGTTCCTGACCCTGAACGCGGGCGGCGGCCCGATCCGGTTCGCGATCACCACCAGCGGCGCAGGCGGCGAGCAGCAGATCAACGGCACCAGCGAACTGCCCCTCAACACCTGGTCGCACGTGGCGGTGACGCTGTCCGGGACCACCGGCACCCTGTACGTGAACGGCACGGCGGCCGGCACCAACACCGACATGACGCTGACCCCCTCCGACCTGGGGGACACGACCCAGGACTGGATCGGGCGGTCGCAGTACCCGGCCGACCCGTACCTGGACGGGACCATCGACGATTTCCAGATCTACGACAGCGCGCTGAGCCCGGGCCAGATCGGCGCGCTGGCCAGCGGCCAGCCGGGCGCCGGCAATGTCGCGTCCTACAAGTTCGATGAGACCGGCGGGGCTACCGCCGTGGACTCGTCCGGCCACGGCCTTAACGCGGCGATCATCTCGGCGCCGGCGTCGCCGCCGACGATGGACGCCTACGAGGTCATCCTGGCCCCGGGGGCAGCCGGCTCGGCGACCCCCGCCGATGACACGTGGCTGCACAGCTACCTGGCGTCGCAAGCCACGCTGACCGGCTCGGGCTGGAACATCAACACCGAAGGGACGCCGGGCAACCTGGGCGGTTTCGCGACCGCCGGCGAGCAGGATGTGGGCGGACTGCGCACCGGCTCCAGCACGGTGATCACGTTCAGCGTGAACGTCCCGCGGACCGGTGACTACCGCATGTCCATCTTCGACGGGAGCGACTCGGCCGCCTCCGATGTGTCCGGCCCGACCAATGTCTTCGTGCGGGTCGACGGCGGCAGCCCCCAGGAGGTGTGGCTGCCGGTCGGATACAACTGGGTGATCTGGAATCACGCCGACACCACCGTCCACCTGACGGCCGGTGCGCACCAGATCAGCCTGTCGACCACGGGGGCGGACGGGGCCTCCACGGACGGCGACGCGATCATCAACCAGATCGAGCTGCAGCTCGACGATCCCGCGGTCACCAGCCCGGCCGTCTACGAGGCCGAGCAGGCCAGCCTGGACGGCGCCACGACTGACTACCGCGCGCAGGGCCAGTCCGGCGCGGGGGCCGCCGACATCGCGCCGGGCCAGAGCGTGACCTTCTGGGTCTACTCCGCGGCCGACGGGTACTCGGACCTGGCTTTCCGCTACCGGAGTGCGGGAACGGCCGGCGTCACGGTCAACACGCTGCCGCTCGCCGGCCAGCTCAGCGGCGCGGGCCTGGAGGGCTGGTTGACCGGGTCGTACTGGGTGTACCTGAGTGCCGGGATCAACAAGGTCGTGGTCCGCGGTGCCCGCGGCGAGGCGGTCCTCGACAAGCTGACCGTCACCCCGCTGGCGGCGGCCAGCGCCGCCACGGCGAACGCCGTCACCTACCAGGCCGAGGACGGGACGCTGGCCGGCACGGCCAAGGCCGACACCAGCTACAGCCAGGCCCACGGCGGTGTCGTCACGGGCATCAGCGACGGGCCAGCCAACTCTCTCACCCTGGCCGTGCACGCGCCGGTGGGCGGCAGCTACGGGATGACGGTCCGGTTCGCGAACAATCAGCAAGTGGTGGCCAATCACTACAACCCGGACCTGATGACCGCCCCGGCCGACATCAGCATCAACGGCGGCCCCAGTTTCCACGTCAACTTCGCCAGCACGTTCAGCTGGAACCAGTTCTGGAACCTGACCATCCCGGTGCGGCTGCGGCCCGGCGCCAACACCATCAGGTTCACCGCCAACCCGCAGTACAACTACGACGGCAAGACCATCGGGGTCATCTATTCGGGAAGCGGGATCGGGCAGCCGCTCCGGTCGGACACGGCGCCGAACATCGACCAGATCACCCTGGCGCCGTTCCAGCTTCCGGGGACACGACCGTGGTCCCCCTAGGGAGCCCGGTGGCACTCGCGCGGCTGCCTGACACAGCCGGGGGCACCTGCGTAGAGTAATCACTCAGTGCGATAGGAGGAATGCATTGAGTGACAACAGGTCTTCGCGGCCGGCGGCCCGCAGGGTGCGCGCCACGTTAATCAGCAGTTGCGTCATCGCGGCCGCCGTATCAGGCTGCAGCAGCGCGCCGGGCACGCCGGCCGGTATCCGCGGTACCGCTACGGCCCGGGGGTTCTCGTCAGCCGTGCACGCCTCGGCTACAGCGGGCCTCGGGGCGTCCTTCGATACGAGGGACGGGAGCGGCGCCACCTACCGCGTGCGGCTGGACCTGATCATCGACCCGGCCAGGGCCTCGGGCCGGGCCGCGGCCCCCCAGCACGGGACGCGGCTCGTCGGTGTCGTGTTCACCATCAAGGCGATCAGCGGCCGTCTGCGGCGCGACAACGCGGGCCGGCTCGCCACGGTCGTCGGTTCCAACGGGAAGACCTACGTGCCCGGTGATAGCCCGGTCGCCGGGTACGCCGGCTTCAGGAACCGCCAGATCAACATTGCCCGGGGTGCCAGCGAGACGGGTGCAGTGGCCGTTCAGATGCCGTCCGGGGTCACGGTGTCCATGGTGCGGTGGTCGGCCGGGTCCGGGCCGGGCTCCATGATCACCTGGCCCGTGCGGTAGGCACCGCTTCGTGGCCGGTCAGGGTTTGCGTCCCGCACCGGCCAGAACCCAGAACTTGCCGGGGTCGCCGGATACGTCGGCGCCCGGGTCGGGGCGCCACAGCGGGACGTAGACCAGCCCGGGGTCCACGAGCTCGAAGCCGCCGAAGAAGCGCAGGATCTCCTCACCCGAGCGCATCCGGGCCTGGGCGGAGACGCTGCCGTTGTACACCTTCTCGGCGGCCTGCGCCACGGCCGGCCTGCTCGCGTCGGTGGCGTGGGCCAGGACCAGGTAGCTGCCGGGGGCGAGGGCATCGCGCAGTGTGGCCACGATCCGCCAGGGATCAGCGGCATCGCTGAGGAAGGGCAGGACCGAGACGAGCAGCAGCCCGGCCGGCTGGCTGAAGTCGATCAGCCGCCGGGTGCCGGCGTGGGCGAGGATCTTGTCCGGATGGCGCAGGTCCGCCTCGATGACCGCGGTGTTGTCGTTCCCCGCGAGAAGAGCCTTGCTATGCGCGATGGCGACCGGGTCAACGTCGACATAGACCACCCGGGAACCCGGGCTGTCCTGCTGCGCGACCTCATGCACGTTCCCCTGGGTCGGGATGCCGGACCCGATATCCAGGAACTGGCTCACGCCGGCCTGCGCGAGGAACCGAACTGCCCGGCCGAGGAAGTCGCGGTTGGCGCGGGCGATCGCCCGGACGCCGGGGTCCGTCGCGGCCAGCGACCGGCCGAGGTCCTGGTCGGCCAGGAAATTGTGGCTGCCGCCCAGCAGGTAGTCATAAACACGGGCGCTGTTGGCCCGCTTGACGTCGACCTCAGGCGGTACCCAGCCTGGCTCGCCACCCATCACGCCTCCGGTCCTCACCTGCATAGCTCTCCTGGTGCGCCAGCACGGCACATCTCGCTGGCCGGCTCCTGGGTAGCCGTCGTTGCAGCGCTGCGCCAGCGGGCGAGGTACATGCTAGGTCCCCCAGAGTCAGCGAGGGCCGCCCCGGGTGTCACGCTCCCGTGGGTGAAGCGCCGGTGGCCGGGCCGGCCCCGCGCAGCAGCAAGCTCCCGGCGGCCGCCGCGACGAGCGCGGCGATCGCTGCGCAGTAGGCCAGGGCGGTCCGGTGCAGGCCGAAGTGTGCGGTTGCCACCCCGGCGATCACGACCGGAACGCTGAGCCCGAGGAAGGAGATGATGAAGATGGCGGCGATGAGCCCGGCGCGCTGCGCGGGAGCGGCCAGCGCGATCAGGGTGCGGTTGACGCCCAGCAGCGCCAGCCCGGTGCCCACGCCGGCCACCGCGGCCCCGGCCAGGAAGGCGGCCGCGGCGGCCGTGGCGATGGCGGCGAAGGCCACCGCAAGGCCGGCTAGCAGGACCAGGCAGCCGGCCAGCATCGCCGTGCGCGGGGTGACGCCGCGGAACACGACGGTGGCCGCGGCCGCGACCCCGGTGAGCAGGAAGATCATCAGCCCGCCCCACAGCAGGTCCCGGGAGCCGGTCACCTGCACGGCCAGCGACGGCCCGAGTGACTGATACAGGCCGGACAGCGCCCACACCGCGAACAGGCACGGCGCCGCGGTGGCGAACGTCCCGCGCGCCTGGCGTGGCACGTTCGCGGTCAGTGACCACACGGGCCGTCCGGCTGAGAGCCGGACGGGAAGCCCCGGAGACGAGCGCCCGGTCGCAGCCCCGGGGCGCGGTCTTTCGTTTCGCAGGCGAGCCGTGGAATCCGGTAGCCGCCTACGCTGGCGTGCGTGGCTGGTCTGGAGATACGGGCGGCCGGGCGCGGAGATGCGGCGGAGACCGCTCAGATGCTCGCCCGCGCCTTCTACGACGATCCGGTGTTCGGCTGGTTCTTTCCGGCTGAGGGCTCGCGGCATCGCCGGCTGCGACGTTTTTTCGTGACCGGGCTGCACCATGAGTCGCTTCGCCACGGCGCAGTGGAAGTGGCCTGTGTCGATGGGCGCATAGCCGGAGCCGCCGCGTGGTTCCCGCCCGGTACCCCATTCGGGACCGAAGTGTCCGCCCTCCCCGGCTATCTGCGGGCCTTCGGCCGTCGTCTCGTCATCGTCTCGAAGTATCAGTCGGTGGCGGTTCGTGCCCGTCCGCGCGAAGAGCCGCATTGGTATCTGGCCGTCATCGGGGTCGATCCGGTCCGGCAGGGATACGGGGTCGGCGCAGCCCTGCTCCGTTCGCGGCTCCGGCGGTGCGATGAGGAAGGGCTGCCCGCCTACCTCGAATCCTCGAAGCTGGAAAACGTGCCGCTCTACCAGCACTTCGGCTTTCACGTCGCCGGCCCCCTGGGCCTGCCGGAGGGTGCACCGGTGGTCAGCACCATGTGGCGGCCGGCGACTTGAGAGATGATCGAGATTCCGGTCACGGCCGGGCATCCTTAGACCGGGTATAGCGCGGCAGGACGAGCGAGATCGGACAGGTGAGCGTCGTGGCCGAAACGCACGAGATGGTCCTCAGCAGCAGCCTCGCGTCGGGGGCCGAAGAATGGGCCTGCCCGCGGTGCGGACGGCGGCTGGTGCTTCGCTGGCCGCCCCGCTCGGAAAAGCTCGTGCTCGAGCACGGCGACGCAACCGCGATTCACGTCGGCGGCAAGGGCGGGGTGCGCGCGGGCGGACTGACGGCCGCGGTGGCGCCGTCGGGCGCCGACCAGCAGTGGCTGGGCGACATCGGCATCGACGGGGATGACCTGCCGGGCTAACGGCCGTTTCCGGCCGCGACGGTCCGAGGCCGGCCAGGCTGGCCGGCCTCGGCCCTCGGTCAGTCCTGGTAGACGTCGAGAACCGGGATCTCGATGTAGGCGGAGATCGGCGGGTTGTTCTCGAAGGTCACCGTGGCCAGCACCTCGTATTTGCCCACCGGCAGCGAGTGGGCCGGCACGGTGACGGCAGTGACGGGCGGGCCGTAGACGGTCTGTCCGGGGACCGTTTTGTGGGTCACGGTCAGCTGCGGGCCGTCAGCGTTGCCCAGCCCGGCGAACGTGTACGTGACCGTGTAGTCGAACTTGAACTTGGACAGCCAGATGGCCAGGTTGCCCGTCAGCTCCCAGGTCATCGCCACGGTGAAGTTATCGGTTACCGGGACCACCCAGCTGTCCGGCCCGCTGGGGCTAGTGATCGCAAGGCCAGTGCCGTCAGTCCCGATCCACGGGTTCGTGCCGGCCTCGGGGTTTCCGCCGTGACTCATTACGTGTCTCCTTCGGTTGAGTTGGCGTTTTATCGGTACGGAGGGCAACTCGTCCGCTTTGATACTTGACTTCCGTCTCGGGAAATTCTGGCTGATTAGGTGTATCTAAAAGGGGGACGGCGGTCTCCGGGTTAGTGCGGGCCGCTACTAGCTGGGAGCCGATCATGGTGAGGACACGCAATGCGTGACGACCCGACCGTCGTGGCCCTGGTCACCCGCGCGACCGGGGGCGACCAGGGCGCCTGGCACGAGATTGTCGAGCGCTACGCGCCGCTCGTCTGGTCGATCTGCGTCCGGTATCAGCTGAACGGCCAGGACGCCGAGGACGTCGGGCAGACCGTGTGGCTCCTGCTGGTAGAGCAGCTGGGCAAGCTGCGCGAGCCGGCCGCGCTGCCCGGCTGGCTGGCGGCCACCACCGCGCACGAGTGCCTGCGGGTGGTCAAGGCGGCCCGCCGGATCGAGGACCTGGGCGGCAGCCTGGATGACGGGCTGCTACTTCCCGATGCCGCGACGATCGAGCAGGAGATCATCACGGCCGAACGCAACGCCCGGCTGCGCGCTGCGCTGGCCGCGCTGCCCGCACGCTGCCGGCAGCTGCTGTCGATGCTGATGAGCGACCCGCCGCCCGCGTACGCGGAAATCCACGCGGCCCTGGACATTCCGGTTGGCAGCATCGGCCCGCAGCGGGCCCGGTGCCTGGACCGGCTGCGCCGGTCTAAGTACCTCATCGGACTGGGTGAGGATGAGGTTGATTCCCCGGGAGGCGTGGCCCGTGCTTGAGGATTGGGATGACGACCAGCTGATGGCTGCACTGCGCGAGGCAACGCAAGCCCGCCAGGCCGTCCCGGCTGCGTTCGTCGAGACCGCAAAGGCCGCTTACGCCTGGCACAACATTGACGCCGAACTCGCCCAGCTCAGCTACGACTCCAGCGTGGACGCCGAGCAGGGCACGCTCGTCCGCTCCGAGACCGCGTCCGTCCGGACCCTCACGTTCAGCTCGCCCCGCATGTCGATAGAACTCGAGGTCGCCGTCGAGTGCCTGCTCGGCCAGATCATCCCGGCGCGGGAAGGGACGGTCGAGACGCAGACCCGGACGGGCGGGGCGGCGACCGTCGAGATCGACGTGACCGGCTGTTTCTCCATCGAGCCGATACCGGAGAGCCCGTTCCGCCTGCGCTGCCGCACGACGGACGGCCTCGACGTGGTGACCGGCTGGGTCACGCTGTGAGCAGCCGTCGCGCTTAGCCGCCGAGCGCGAGGAACGAGTGCGCGGTGGCCGCCGCCTTCGGGTCGTCGCTGCTGTCCGCGCGCGCGGACAGCAGGGCCTCCGGGAGCGTCGCGCCGCGCTGTAGCGCGGCGTGCAGCCCCAGCATCAGGGGCACGGCGGCCAGGTCGTTGACGGGC
>Ga0209006_10006412_pt1 | contig 10643 bp, 11 predicted proteins | sample JacPin_JW_Ref_O2_FD_188567 | JGI IMG/M metagenome (GOLD analysis project Ga0209006, IMG submission 188567) | Forest soil microbial communities from Algoma, Ontario, Canada - Jack Pine, Ontario site 1_JW_Ref_O2 (SPAdes) (version 2) | ecosystem: Environmental > Terrestrial > Soil > Boreal... | reverse complement strand
CATTCACCTCGGGCAAGGGGGACTGGGTGTCCACTTTGAGGGAAACATGCGCCGCTCGCGCCAATGTATGCAATACCGGAAGCAGCTCCCCGACGAGTTCGGACATCTGGCACCTGATGCGGGTTGGTTCCGCATGATCGAACAGGCGTCGAATCCGGCGAATCCCCTCCCCGGCGTTCAGGGCTTCCGCATTGATCTGCTGAAAGACCTCGCGCGCGCGCAGCACGAGAGGTTCGGGGCGGTTCAAGAGTCGATCGCCTGCTTGACTGAACGTGGCGATTGCGCCGAGCGGTTGGTTAACCTCATGCGCAATGCCGCTCGCCATCTCTGCCAGCGCCGCAATCCGCGAGAGTTCCAGCAGCCGGTTGAGGATACCCTCAGACCCTGCCGAATCGCCTTTGAGTTCGTCCAAATGCCACCTTTTCGAGGGTTACTGAGCCTTTGCAAGCTGCCTCCTTGGGAGGACTCACGAGAAGTGTGCCCGATTTCAAGGGCTTATTCACTGGCGGGTTTCCGCAATAAACTGCGCCCTCCCCCTATGGGGCATCGACAGCAATGGCGATGCCCGGCCCATGATAGGCTTAATGGATAATCGTGCGCTCTGTGGCATTCCGCCGCCTCCAAATATGGACAAAATCGCCTCTATCTCGCAGCAACTGCTGCAATTCTCACCGGATGCGCTCATCGTGGTGGACTTCCAGGGGGCTATTCTCTTCGCCAATGCCACCTCGCGCGGCCTCTTCGGCTACTCCCGAGAGCAGCTCGTCGGGCAATCCATCGACATGCTCGTGCCGGAGCGCTTTCGGTTCCGCCACGGCGCTCACTTGGCGGGTTATCTTCGCGATCCCACGGCGCGAGAAATGGGCGCACGCATCATTGATCTGTTCGCTCGGCGCGCGGATGGCACCGAATTTCCCGCCGGCATCCGCCTAGCCCCCATTTATGACGGGGAGAAGACCTTTGTCGCCGCGGCGATTCGCGATATGACCGAGCGACGCGCCATCAACGATGCCTTGGTGGCTGCGCGCGAGGAAGCGGACCGCGCCAATATGGCGAAGACCCGGTTTCTCGCCACGGCGAGCCATGACCTGCGACAGCCCCTGCAAACCATTCGCCTGCTCAATGCGTCTTTACTGACTCTCACGCCGGAGACGGCCGAGCAACACGAACTCTTGCGCCGCCAGGCGTCGGCCATCGACAGTGCCAGCAGAATGATCAATTCGTTGCTCGATATTACCCGCCTGGAGTCCGGTGCCGTCGAGCCGCACTTATCCCCCATCAACCTTATCTCAATATATGGCGATCTGAAGCGCGAGTTTGAATCGGTGGCGCTGGCGAAGGGCCTACGCCTAGAATTTCCCGACACATCGAAAACCGTGATCAGCGATCGTATCCTCCTGAATCAACTGCTGCAGAATCTCATCGGTAACGCGCTCAAGTACACCGAGAAGGGCTTCGTGAAAGTCGCCGAGGCCTCCAATGCGGATGGATTCGTGCTCTGCGTTGAGGATTCAGGAAGCGGCATTCCAAGCGATAAGCTGGAACGCATTTTCGATGAGTACTTCCAAGTCGATCGGTCCGGGGCGCAACGGTCCGGTGTCGGCTTAGGTCTTGCCATCGTGCGCGAGGTGTCTCGCCTACTAAGCTATTCTGTCTCGGTCTCCTCGGAGGTTGGCCGCGGCACGCTGGTTCGTGTCCGTATACCCCTTGACCAAGTGGGCTCCGATGCGCCTCCCGTTGAAGACGTCCACCCACTCGTCTCAGCGGCGCACACCTCGTCCCGCCTCGTACTGCTCGAGGACAACGATGGCGTTCGTGCCGCCACGGAGCTGTTTCTGACTTTGGAGGGCTACGAGATCCTTAGCGCCGCGAGCATCGCAGATGCCGAGGAATTGCTGGCCAATCTTAAGCCGGGTGACCTGCTGATCTCGGATTATCATCTGAATGGTGCGTTGACCGGACTCGACGTGCTGCAGCAGGTTCGCGCGCAACATCAGCGGGAAATTCCCGCCATTCTGTTGAGCGGGGATTTGCAGTCGATGATGCGAGTGGTGAAAACATCCATTCCGCGCTGTCGTTTCTTGAGTAAGCCCGTGGATACTCATGCGCTCCTCGGTGCCATATCCGAACTTTTAGCGATACTGAATACCCCAGGTGATGCCTGAGGCCGGTAGATCTAGTGGGAATCCCCTAGCGCCTCTCGTCTATACCGTATTTCGCAAGCGTGGCACGGCCGCTAGGCTTTCAGCCACGATGCACGGCATTTCACCCCCCATCCTAAACCTGCCTTGGCCTCTCTGGAAGGCAAACTGGAGGGATGTGCTCGCAACCGCAACCGTAGCTGCGGTTCTTGAGACCGGCGCCTTCGCCGTGTTCATGTGCATGTTCGTCCCGGATTCGAATGGACTGTTACCGGTCGTGGGCGGCAGTCTCCCCGTCTTCTGGCTCTTTCACGTGGGCGTCTCCGCGTTACATGCCTACCTCATCAGTCATCCAGAGTCGTAACCGCACCTTTCAAGGATTAGCAATGCAGAGCACGCTGGACCCCGCGATGAGAATTCCGGTGGTGTATAACGATGCCGTCGTACGGCGGTTCGCCATCATGACCGTGATCTGGGGAATCGTCGGAATGCTCGTCGGCGTCGTGATCGCCGCCGAGCTGATCTGGCCCAACCTCGATTTCGGTCTGGCATTCTTGAGCTACGGCAGGCTGCGGCCGCTGCATACGAATGCCGTGATCTTCGCCTTCGGCGGTTCTGCGCTGTTCGCGAGCTCCTACCATATTGTGCAGAGAACCTGCCACGTGAGGCTGTTCTCGGACAAGCTCGCCAACTTCACTTTTTGGGGATGGCAGCTGGTCATCGTTCTCGCGGCCATCACGCTGCCGCTCGGCATTACGCAGGGCAAGGAGTACGCAGAACTCGAATGGCCCATCGACATTTTGATCACCATCGTGTGGGTAGCGTACGCCTTCGTCTTCTTCGGCACGCTGGCGATCCGCAAGATCAAGCACATCTATGTCGCCAATTGGTTCTTCGCCGCCTACATCATCACCATCGCCGTGCTGCACATCGTGAACAACCTGGCCATTCCGGTCTCGTTGACCAAGTCGTACGGCATCTATTCCGGCGTGGTGGACGCCATGGTCGAGTGGTGGTACGGCCACAACGCGGTGGGCTTTTTCCTGACGGCGGCCTTTCTGGGCATGATGTACTACTTCGTGCCGAAACAGGCGGGTCGGCCCATCTACTCCTACCGCCTTTCCATCGTGCACTTCTGGGCATTGATTTCCATCTACATGTGGGCGGGGCCCCATCACCTTCACTACACCTCCCTGCCGGACTGGGCCCAATCGCTCGGCATGGTGTTCTCGGTCATCCTGCTGGCGCCCTCCTGGGGCGGCATGATCAACGGCATCATGACGCTGTCCGGTGCATGGCACAAACTGAGGACCGATCCCATCCTCAAGTTCCTGATCGTCTCACTGTCGTTCTACGGCATGGCCACTTTCGAAGGACCGATGATGTCCATTAAGACCGTCAACGCGCTCTCGCACAATACGGATTGGACCATCGGGCACGTGCATGCCGGCGCAATCGGCTGGGTGGCCTTCATGACCATCGGTTCGATGTATTCGCTGATCCCGAAGCTGTGGGGCCAAAAGGAAATGTGGAGCATCCGGCTCATCGATCTGCATTTCTGGACTGCGACTATCGGCGTGGTGCTCTATGTATCGGCCATGTGGATCGCCGGCGTCATGCAAGGTCTGATGTGGCGGGCGACGAATGTCGACGGCACGCTGACCTATACCTTCGTCGAATCGCTGAAGGCCACCTACCCGTACTACGTGGTCCGGCTGGGCGGGGGCGTACTGGTCCTCGCCGGCATGTTCATCATGCTCTACAACGTCATTAGGACAGTGACCGTCACGGAGCCGCGGGTCGACGCTGCCCTCGTTCCGGCACCCGTTCCGGCTGTCTGAGTCCAGAGAAGCACATGAATCACGAAATCATCGAACAACGCGCCTGGTTGATGGGCACGCTCATCGCCATCGTCATCAGCATCGGCGGACTGGTCGAGATCGTTCCGCTCTACATGCAGGCGTCCGTCATCTTGCCGTCCGCCGGCACCAAACCATATGCGCCGCTGCAACTCGCCGGCCGCGACATCTATGTCCGCGAGGGATGCTATCTATGCCATACCCAGATGGTGCGGCCGCTGCAGGCGGAAGTGGAACGGTATGGCCACTATTCGGTGGCCGGCGAGGCGGTGTACGACCATCCCTTCCAGTTTGGGTCCAAGCGCACCGGACCGGATCTCGCCCGAGTCGGCGGACGCTATTCGGACGAATGGCACAAGATCCACTTGAACAATCCGCGCGATGTGGTTCCCGAGTCAAACATGCCCGCCTTCGTGTGGCTGGCCAAGGCCACCTTGGATCCCGTCGAAGTGGGCGCGAAAATGCGCGTCTTGCGCTGGATGGGCGTCCCGTACACGGATGCCGATATTCAATCCGCCGCGGAACTGGTCACCGGACATTCCGAATTGGATGCTCTGGTCTCCTACCTACAAGTGCTGAAGTACAACGGCGAGGTGATGCAATGATCGGTCTCGTGCGTGGAATGATCACGCTCTCCCTGCTGCTGTTGTTCGTCGGACTTTTCATCTGGGCATGGAGCAGCCGGCGCAAGAATCTGTTCGACCGCATGGCCCAACTTCCCTTGGAAGATGACACATGAAATCCGGCATCGCAATTTTCGTCGTCATCGCAGTGTTGGCGAACATATTCGCCGGATTGTGGATCATCTGGTGGACCAACCGGGGCGTCAAGGTCCCTCCCCAGGAGACCACGCACGTGTGGGACGATGACCTCACCGAATTCAACAATCCGATGCCGCGCTGGTGGCTGTGGCTCTTTATCCTGACCATCGTCTTCGCCCTCACCTATCTCGCGTTCTTCCCCGGCCTCGGAAACTATCGCGGACTTTTAAAATGGACGTCGGTATCGCAGTTCGCGGCCGAGGACACGGCGGCGCGAGACGCCTTTGAGCGGCGCTTCGCCGCGGACAAGGGCAAGAGCCTGCTGCAACTGTCGATGGATCCGGCGGCGATGACCACTGCCAGGAATCTGTTCGCTCTCAACTGCTCCTCGTGTCACGGGTCGGACGCCCGCGGCGCGAAGGGATTTCCCAACCTGACCGACCAGGATTGGCTGTGGGGCGGCAGCGAACAGACGGTGTATCAAACCATTGCGCAAGGGCGCTACAACGCCATGCCGGGATGGGGCCCGGTGCTCGGCGCCGACGGCGTCGAGCAGGTCTTGGCGTACGTCTTGTCGTTGAGCGGCCGCGAACTCAAGGGACCGGCCGGCTCGGCCGACTCCGTCGCCGCCGGCAAGGTGCGCTTCACGACCATGTGCTCGGCCTGTCACGGAGCCGACGGCAAGGGCAATCAGGCCCTCGGCGGACCCAACCTCACCGACAAAATCTGGCTTCATGGCGGATCGGTGGATGACATCCGCGAGACCATCACGAAGGGCCGGACCAACGCCATGCCGGCCCACCTGGAGCGCTTGGGCGAGACCAAAGTCCGGCTCCTTGCGGCCTACGTGCTCTCGCTGTCGCGGCCTGCCGCGGCCGCGCCGGCGGCTATCGTTGCCTCGGGCGAGGCCCATGCTGCCGAGTGAACCGCCCGTCGCCCACTGGTCGCCCCGGAGTCAGGGCATCGGTGTGGCGGTGTGGACGTCGTTCCTCGTCGCCTGCATTGAATCCATGATCGTGTTCGCATTTCTCGATCCGGTGACGCTCGGCTTCGAAGGCCTGTCGCCCTCGCTGGCTGCCTTGCGGCCGATGCTCTATGGGTGCGGATTCTTCCTGTTTTGGTCGTTCGCCTTCATTGCCTCCGGCGTGACGGCGTACATGATGGAAACGACTCCGCGCACGCGGTCGCCCGCGGCCGGGTCGCCTGCCGCGGGTTCGGCGGCCGCAAGCCGGCGCGGCGAGTCATGACTACCACAGCGGTCGTCGGGCCGCCGCTGTACGCCGCGCAACAAAAGATCTATGCCCGCGAGGTGCACGGCCGCTACGCCCGAATGCGGAGCGCCTCCGTGATCGTGCTGTTGGGCGTCTTCTACGGGTTGCCATGGCTGCGGTGGAATGGGCGCCAGGCCGTACTATTCGATCTGCCGGCACGTAAATTCTATATCTTTGGCCTGACCCTGTTTCCGCAGGATTTTTGGCTGTTGACGTGGCTGCTCATCATGGCCGCCCTGTCGCTGTTTTTCTTCACCGCTCTCGCCGGTCGCTTGTGGTGCGGTTTCGCCTGTCCGCAAACCGTATGGACCGAGATCTTCGTCTGGATGGAGCGGCTCACGGAGGGAAGTCGCACGCAGCAGATGAAGCTGGCGCGCGCTCCGTGGTCCGTGCGGAAGTTTGCGCGCAAATCCGCCAAGCAGATCCTTTGGATCAGCTTTGCCATCTTCACCGGCATGACTTTCGTCGGCTTCTTCTCACCCATCGATGGCCTGGTCGGCAAAATCGCCGCCGCCTCCTTGGGTGGCTGGGAAGCGTTCTGGATCATATTCTACGGCTTTGCCACCTACGGCAATGCGGGATACCTGCGCGAGCAGGTGTGCAAGTACATGTGTCCCTACGCACGCTTCCAGAGCGCGATGTTCGATCGCGATACTTTGATCATCTCGTACGACGCCGCTCGCGGCGAACCGCGTGGCGCTCGCAGCCATGATGCCGCGGTGCGTCCGGCAGGCCAGGGCGACTGCGTCGACTGCACGCTGTGCGTACAGGCCTGTCCCACGGGCATCGATATCCGTCGGGGCCTGCAATACGAGTGCATTGCGTGCGCCGCCTGCGTCGATGCCTGCGATGCCGTGATGACCAAGATCGGCTCCCCGGTGGGTTTGGTGCGCTATGCCACCCAGGCGGAGATCGACGGCGAGCCGACCCGCCTCATCCGACCCCGCATCGTTGTTTATTCCGTGCTGCTGGTTTCGCTGATGGCGGGTTTTGCCTACGCCGTGACGCATCGGATGCCGGTCGATCTCGATGTTCTGCGCGATCGCAGTTCCCTGTATCGTGAACTCGACGACGGCCGCATCGAAAACGTGTTCACCGTGCGCATCATCAACAAGGATCAGCACGCTCACACGTTTCGCCTGGCGCCGGTCAAACTCCCCAACGCGGTCATCGACGCGGAGTCGCCGACGCAGAGCGTCGATGCCGAGGATGTCAAATCGGTGGTGGTGCGGGTACGCATCCCGCCCGCGCAGGGACACGGCGGCCAGGATTTTGCCATTTCCGTCCAGGCGCTCGACGATCCGAAGCTGACGGCCACCAGCCGCGCACGATTTTTTTCAAAGCCTTGATCCTAAGGAGCAGCACGAATGAAGAGTGACCCGTCACCCAAGGCGTGGTATCGCTACCCCATCATGTGGCTGGTCATTGCCCCTCCCGTGGGGTCGGTGATCGCCGGCGTCATTACGATGGTGTTGATTCTTCAGCACCCCGACCCTGTCATTAAGACGGCGCCGGCCACCGTGGCGGTTCTGCACGGCGGCACGGCGAATTCCGTGGTTCCGCCGGCGGATTGAGGCGCCAGACCCATGCCCTTCGCCGGTTGCTTCCACTGTGGTGAGCCGCTTGGCCAGAGCGGCTACGCAGCGCGCGAACCGCTGCGGGTGCGCGTGCAAGGGACGGATGTCAGCGTTTGCTGTCCCGGTTGCCGGGCAGCGGTGCAGCTCATCGGCGAGTTGGGCTTGGATGACTTCTACCGATTCCGAACAGTGGTGTCGCCGAAGCCGGCGGATACGGCCTGCGCGTGGTCGGCCTATGATGATCCCGCGCTGCTCCAAACATTCACCCGCGACGGACCGCAGGGCCGCAATGTCGTTCTGATGATCGATGGCATGACTTGCGCGGCCTGCAGTTGGCTGGTCAGCCGCTCGCTGCAGCACCTCGCCGGCGTACGGCACGTCAGCGTAAACACGGCCACGGGGCGCGCTCAGATCGGGTGGGACAGCACCACGATCAAACTTTCGGAGCTGCTCGGCGTGATTGCCAGCCTGGGATACAAACCGCAGATCGCGACGGCCGATAACGAGGCGGCCCGCGGCCAGAACGAGCGGCGGGGCCTGTTGAAACGGCTGGCCGTGGCAGGACTTGGGATGATGCAGGTGATGATGTTCGCGGTGGCGATGTATGCCGGCGATATGCAGGGAATGGAGACGGATGTCCGCGCGTACCTGCGCATCGTCAGCCTGCTGGTCGCCACGCCGGTGATGCTGTACGGCGGATGGCCCTATTTTGCGGGAGCGGCGCGCGCGCTGGTCAAGCGCACGATCACCATGGACGTCCCCGTCACGCTCGGATTGATGCTTGCCTACTCTGCCAGCGTATTCAATACCTGGCGACACGCGGGCGAAGTCTACTTCGACTCGGTCACGATGTTCATTTTTTTCCTGACCGTGGCCCGCTATGTGGAAATGGTGGCTCGGCACCAGAGTACCCAGGTGAGCGACTCGCTGGGCCGCATGCTTCCGGCGACGGCGCATCGATTGTCGGCTGGCGGCCCGGGAGCGGCGGTCACCGACATTGTCGTTTCGCAGATCGTGGTCGGCGACCGGTTGCTGGTGCGATCTGGGGAAGTGGTGCCGGCAGACGGGGTACTCACGAAGAGCAGCACGGAGCTCGATGAGTCCATGCTGACCGGAGAGTCCGTGCCGGTGGAACGATCGGTGGGCGATCGCGTGACCGGCGGCACGATCAACGTGGGAGCGCCCGTGCAGATGTGCGTCACCGCGGCGGGCGCGGGAACGGTTCTCGCGAGCATCGTGGCGCTGCTCACCCGCGCGCAGTCCGAACGGCCGCGCATCACCCGGGCGGGCGATCGATTCTCGAGCCGCTTTCTCGCGCGCGTGCTGATCGGCGCCGTCCTGGTGTGCGCATTCTGGAGCATCGTCGAGCCGGGCCGCGCCTTCGACGCCACACTCGCCGTCCTGGTCGTGGCCTGTCCCTGCGCGTTTTCCCTGGCAACCTTGGTGGCCGTGGCGAGCGCGAATGCGGCCCTTGCACGGCGCGGCGTGCTCGTCGCGAGTCCGGACGCCATCGAGGGACTCGCCAAGGCGACGCGCGTCGTGTTCGACAAGACCGGCACGCTGACCGATGGCGTGGTCGCCATTTCCCGCTGCAACCCTCTCGGCGCGTCCTCCGCGGCTGAATGCCTGCAAATCGCGGCAGCCCTGGAAGTGGGATCGGAGCATCCGATTGCGCGCGCGTTTACCGATCCCGAGGTGGGTCGCGAAGGACTGCAGGCGCACGACGTTCAAGTCGTCGTAGGCGGCGGGGTCGCCGGAATCGTCAACGACAAACGCTACAAGATCGGTACGCGAGCCTTCGCGAACGGCGCAGCTTCTCCGCCCTCCGCGCTCGCCGACGAGATCGATGATGCGGCGGTATTCTTGAGTTCGGACGACGGCGACCTGGCCACCTTTGCGTTAGCGGATGAGCCGCGGCCGGAGAGCGCGCGCACGGTCGCCGCATTACGCGGCCAGGGATTGGGAATCGAGATCTTGAGCGGCGACTCCATAGTTGCGGTGCGCCGCCTGGCACGCTATTGCTGCATCTCGACTTTCGCGGCTCGCCGCTCTCCCGCCCAGAAACTCGAGCGGGTCCGGTCGCTCACTTCGCAGGGTGAATTCGTGGCCATGGTGGGGGACGGAATCAATGACGCACCGGTACTCGGCGGCGCCGGCGTGTCCATCGCGATGAGCCGCGGCTCCGCTTTGACACTCGCAAGCGCCGATCTCATTCTGATCGGCGATTCGCTCAACGCCCTGCCCGAGGCTTTCTCGCTGGCCCGCCGTGCGACCCGGGTCATCCGTCAAAATCTGGTCTGGGCGGCCGGTTACAACCTGACCGCCATGCCGCTTGCCGCGATGGGCTGGGTACCGCCCTGGGCGGCTGCCATCGGAATGTCGATGAGTTCGATCGTGGTGGTGTTGAATTCGCTGCGGCTCATTCGTAGCGGCCTCCCGCGCCCCGCCCGGCCCGGCGCGGCGCCGCTGCCGCTGTCATTCTCCCCTGCGATGCCGGCACCGGCGCTGCGGAACCCGGCGCCATGAGCCTCGTATCCGTCCTGATCCCCGTCACCATGCTGCTGGTCGGGTTCGGGCTCTGGGCGTTTTTCTGGGCGGTGCGTACCGGACAGTTCGACGATCTCGACATTCCCGCCTGGGAGATTCTCGTGGACGAGCAAAGCGATGCCGCGGCGGCCGATGCCGCGGCGGCGGCTGCGGACCCGGAGAATCCGGCTTGATGCAGCACCTGATGCAGCATGGCGCGCTTGGCGATCCGGTGTCGTTATCGGCCGCCTTCGTGGTCGGCATGGCCGGCAGCGTGCACTGTCTGGCCATGTGCGGGGGCATCTCCGGAGCGCTGGGAATGCGCGCGCGCGGTGCGACGCCGCCGCGATGGGCTGCCACGCTGACGGCCTGCTATCAAGTGGGGCGGCTGACCAGCTACACCCTTGCCGGTGCCATCGTAGGTGCGTTCAGTGGACTGATGCAGGGCATGTTCGATCTGAACCGTGTCGCGCTGATCGCCCGCATCCTGGCCGGCCTGGTGTTGGTC
>Ga0209006_10006411_pt1 | contig 10643 bp, 7 predicted proteins | sample JacPin_JW_Ref_O2_FD_188567 | JGI IMG/M metagenome (GOLD analysis project Ga0209006, IMG submission 188567) | Forest soil microbial communities from Algoma, Ontario, Canada - Jack Pine, Ontario site 1_JW_Ref_O2 (SPAdes) (version 2) | ecosystem: Environmental > Terrestrial > Soil > Boreal... | reverse complement strand
GGCAGCCGTTGGCCAGGTCGTTGATGACGTTGTCGGAGATGGGCAGGGTCCCGCCCGAGCCGAGGATCCAGATCATCAGTCCCTGGCAGGCGAGCAGGCCGGCCAGGGTCACCACGAACGAGGGCAGCCGGAGCCGGGCGATCAGGGTGCCCTGCGCGGCGCCGATGGCCGTGGTGACCAGCAGGGCGGTGATCACGGCCGCCCACCAGGGCCAGTTGCGGGACCCGATGAGCAGTTCCGCGGTGATCACCCCGCCGATGCCGGACACGAAGCCGATCGACAGGTCGATGTCGCCCAGCAGCAGCGCGAAGACCTCGCTCATCCCCAGCAGCATGAATACGGCGCCCTGGACCAGCAGGTCGGTCAGGTTCACCGGGGACAGGAAGTGCCCGTTCAGCGACTGGAAGATGATCCCGATCACGACGAGGCCGGTGGTCACGGAGATGGCGCCGCTCTCGCCGGGCGCCAGCCAGGCCGCCGCGCCGCGGCGCGGGATGGTGACGTTCGCCCGGGCCATCCGCGGTCAGCTCGCGATCCCGGCCCGCCGGCAGGCGGTCCGCAGCGGGCCGGCGCACAGCTGGGCGGCGGTCACGAACCGGTCCCTGATCACCGTGGCCGCCATGCTGGCCGCGGTGACCCACACCGGCCGCAGCAGCACGGACGGCACTCGTACCCGGCTGGTGGGATCGAAGGTGGTGCCGTTGACCAGGCTGGGCGGCGGAACCAGCCCGGCCCTCAGGTACAGCGTGAGCGCCGCGGCCGCCTGCGCCTCCAGGTAGATCGGCTTGTACACGGTGCCGCACTGGTAACCGGCCAGGATGTTAGCCAGCCCGGCCGGGGTGGCGTCCTGCCCGGTGGTGGGGAAGGCGCGGGGCGGGGTGTTCAGCGTCTTGAGGTAGGAGATGACCGCGCTGGCCGTGTCGTCGTTCGGGGTGAGCACGGCGGTGATCTTGTTGTTCGCGGTGTACTGCTCCTCGAACGTGGTCTGCGCGCTGGTGGGGTTCCAGCTGCCGGGCGGCTGACCGGCGGCGGCGTAGCGGCCGGAGGTGAAGTACGGCCGGAGCACCCGGTCGTAGCCGCGGGCGAACAGGGTGGCGTTGTTGTCGGTCGGCGCGCCCCGCATCACCAGCACGTCCGGGCGGCGCACGTGCCAGGCCCGGATGCAGCTCACCAGCCCCCGGGCCATCAGGGTGCCCACCGCGACGTTGTCGAAGCTCACGTAGTAAGCCCGGGTGCCGCCGAGGGTCATCCGGTCGTAGTCGATCACCTTGACGCCCATTGAGGCGGCCGCCGACTCGATCGACGCGCCCACCCCCGAGTCGATGGGATCCAGCAGCAGCACGGTAGCGCCCTGGGTCATGTCCGACTCCGCCTGCGCCTGCTCGGTCGCGTCGCTGCCCTGCGCGTTGGTGATGATGAACTGGCTGCGGCTCAGGCCCGCCTCCTGCAGCGCGCGGGCCAGGTACGGGGCGTCGAATTCGGCGTAGCGCGGCGACGTCGTGGTGTCCGGCAGGAGTATCCCGATCTTCCCGGTGCCGAGCCGGGTCACCGTCTTCAGCCTGCGCATCAGCGAGAAGCCCGTGGTGAAGGCCCCGGCCGCGACCGAGGGGATCACCTCACCCTGGGCCGCCGCCGACCGGGGCGCCGGGGGTCGTTCGCAGCCGGCCAGGCTCCCGCCGGCCAGCCCGGCCGCCGCCAGGGTGGCCATCAGCGCGGAGACCAGCCGCCCGGCCCGGGGCGGGCTCATGGCCGGCCCCGGCCGCGGGGGCGGCGCGCCCCGGCCGGCGTCATGCGGTGGCGAACCGGTAGCCGGAGCGCGGCTCGGTGATGAACAGCGGCTCATCCCCGGCCCGCTCGAGCTTGGCCCGCAGCCGCCCGACGTACACCCGGGTGTACTCGGTCTGCGTCTCGTAGCCGGGGCCCCACACCCGGCGCAGCAGGGTCGCGTGGGTCAGCAGCTCTCCCGGGCTGACCGCGAACTGGCGGAGCAGCGCGAACTCGGTCGGGGTCAGGTGGACCAGGCCGCCGGCCTTGGTGACCCGCCGGCGTTCCAGGTCGATCTCGACGTCCCCGATCCGCACCACGCCCGGCTCCGGGCGGCCGTCCGCCGAGGGCTTGCTGCGCCGCAGCGTCGCGTTGATCCGGGCCAGCAGTTCCTCGATGCCGAACGGCTTGGTCATGTAGTCGTCGGCGCCGAGGTTGAGCGCGCGGACCTTGTCGGTCTCGGCCCGGCGGGCGGACACCACGATGATGCCGACCCCGGACTGCTCCCGGATCTCCCGGCACAGCTCGAAACCATCCCGCCCGGGCAGCATCAGGTCCAGCAGCACCACATCGAGACCCCGCGCGTGGAGGACCTCGCTGACCCCGGTCCCGTCCTTGGACACGATCACGTCGTGGCCGCGGGCGGAGAGGTTGGACCGGACCAGGTCGACGATGTTCTGGTCGTCCTCCACGATGAGGACGACCGTCTTGTCAGCCACCACGTTGTTCCTCCGCTTCCTCCGCCACGTTCCAGGATGCGCCGGCCGGCTCGCCGGTGGACCCTGGTGGCGGATCGGCCGGGAGCGCGACCACGAAGGACGCCCCGGGGTCCGCCGGCGCCACCACGAGGGTGCCGCCGTGCGCTTCGACGATCCCCCGTGCGATGGGCAGCCCCAGCCCGGTGCCCGCCACCTCGGTGGTGCCCCGGACCCGCGGCTCGAAGATCTTCCCGGCCAGCCCGGCGGGGATGCCCGCCCCGTAGTCGGTGATCTCCACCTCAGCCCAGCCCGGCGGGCCGCCGGCCCGGACGGTGACGTCCGTGCCCCGCGGCGACGCGCCGTGGCTGGCCGCGTTCTCCAGCAGGTTGACGAATACCTGCTCGAGCCGGTCGTGGTCGGCCCAGACCGGCTCGAGGCCCTCGGTCACCCGGACCCGCACCGCAGGCCCCCGGGACAGGCAGTTCGCCGCGGCGCTGACCACCAGCGCCAGGTCACACCAGTCGCGCTGCAGCCGCAGCACGCCCGACTCGATCGCGGTCGAGTCGAGCAGGTCGCCGACCAGGCGCTCCATCCGGGCCGACTCCGCGGCGATGGAGCCCAGGAACCTGCGCGTGGCCTCGGGATTCCAGGTCAGGTCGGGCTGGCACAGGGTGGAGGCGTAGCCGTGGATGGCGGTCAGCGGGGTGCGCAGCTCGTGGCTGAGCGAGGAGAGCATGTCCCGCTGGATGGTCTGCGACCGGCGCAGCGCCGCCGCCTCGCGCCGCGCGGTCTCCAGCGACTCCCGTTCCATGGCCAGGGCCAGCGACCGGCTCGCGTCGTCGAGCAGCTCCAGGGCATCCTCGGTGACGGTCTGGCCCGGGTTCCACCGGGCGACCAGCGCGCCGCGCTGGCCAGGCAGCCGGAGCGGGCCCGCGGCCAGCCCGGATTCCACCAGCCGGGCCGGGAGGCCGTCCCCGCCGGACAGCACGGCCGAGGCCGCGGTGCGCAGCCCGGGCAGCACAAGCGGGCCGGCTTCCCCGGCGATGCACCGGCATCCGGGGATCTCGCCGTCGTCGGCCATCACCGCCGCGGTGTCCGCACCCAGCCCGTCCAGCAGGGCCAGCAGGGAGATCTCCAGGCCGCCCTGCAGCCGCTCCGGGCCGGCCAGGCTCTCCAGCAGCCCGCGCAGCGATTCCAGTACCCGGTTGCGCCGGGACACCTCGGTGAGCAGCCGTTCACGCTCGATGGCGGACGCGGCGTACCGCAGGTAGATGGTGGCCAGCTCGAGCCGCTCCGGCGCCGGGTTGCCCGGGGAGGCGGCGTATCCGGACACCGTGCCCAGCACGCCGTCGCTACCCACGATGGGGGCGGCCCAGGCGCTCCGCACGCCGGACGCGGCGGCCGCGGCCGTGCCCGCCGGCCAGGTGACCCGGGTCTGCAGGTCGTCCACCACCACGACCGCGCTCCCGGCCGCGGCCAGCCCGGCCGGGCCGCCTTCCGGGCCGACCGGGAGGGCCGCGTTCAGCTCCAGCAGTCCCGCGGGCAGCCCGGTCGCCGCGAGCCGGCGCAGCACCGGCTGCTCACCAGTGGTCTCCAGCAGGTGCACGCAGAGCATGTCCACTTCCAGCGCCCCGGCCATGGCCGACACGATCAGCGGGAGCGAGGCGGCGGGCTCGGCCTCGGACAGCTGGTCGGCCAGGCTCTGCAGCCGCCTGATCTGGCGGCTGGCGATGGAGTCGGCCTCGACCCCCGACATGAGCGCGACCACGTCGCTGCGCTGTACCTCGACCGGGGACACGTCGGCGACGACGGCGCCGTCCCGGAGCACGACGATCCGGTCGGCCAGCGTGAAGACCTGCTCCAGGTCATGCGTGGCGAGCAGCACGCTCGCACCCGCCTCGCGGGCTTCCCGCAGGATCGACTCCACCAGGGCGGTCTCGGCCACGCCCAGCGAGGCGGTCGGCTCGTCCATCACGAGCAGGCGGGGCGGCGTCAGCAGCGCGCGGGCCACCGCGACCAGCTGCCGCTGGCCGCGGGACAGGACGCGGAGCGGCACGTCCAGCCGCAGGTCACGGGCTCCGACCCGGCGCAGCAGCGTGGCGGCCTGCTCGCGCAGGGCCGACTCCCGGACCACCCAGCGGCCCGGGCGGCCGAGGAAGATGTTGGCCACCGCGTCCAGGTCGTCGCAGAGCCCGTGCTCCTGCCATACGGTCTCGATGCCGGCCCGGCGCACCTGGCCCGGCCGGGGCGGCATGGGCCGGCCGGCGAACCGCACCTCGCCCGCGTCAGCGTCGAGCACGCCGGCGATGGTCCCGATCAGGGTGGACTTGCCCGCGCCGTTCCCGCCCGCCACGGCGACGATCTGGCCGTGCCCGACCCGGAGGCTGACCTCACGGAGCACGGGAAGCGGGCCGAAGCTCTTGGTGAGCCCGCTGACTTCGAGCAGGGCGGGCCGTTCGCGGGGCTCGGCCGACCGGCTGCACCAGCTCACCAGCGTCTCCGTCATCACGCACGGCAGGCCCGGCCCCGGCGCCGGGTTAGGCCGTGTCCCTGCGCTCCTTCTCGCCGTAGCCGGTGCCCCGCCAGCAGCGGCCGATAGCCCGGTCAGGATAACCGCCGGCGGCCTTGGGGGCTACTGTCTCGAAACCGCCGCAGGTCGGGGGACCGGGCCTCATGATCAGGCAGGGACGAGGACGTACTGCCGGAGGCAGAGGTCCTGGAAGGTCACCGGGCCGCGCGGGCCGGGCACGTGGTCCACGTTGATCCCGGTCTCCGGCACCCCGCGCAGCTTGAACCCGTCGAGCAGCCGGGTGGTGGCGTTCCAGAACGCGCCAGTCCCCCGGTAGGCGTCCAGGAACTCGCGGGCCGCGGCGGGATCGGCGGTGACGATGCCCGCCGCGAGGCCGGACGTGCAGTCGTTGGCCAGCCCGGCGGCGGCGGCCGGGCCGTCCGCCGGCGCGATGGTCAGGGTGGCTTCGTGGCCGCTGTCCAGAGCCCACTCGTGACCCAGCGGGTGGGCGTGCGGCGGCAGCGAGGGCGTGATGCCCAGCGCCCGGACCGGCCCGAGGGCCACCTCGAGGAGCTGGTCCCAGGCCTGCGCGGAGATCAGCAGCAGGTTCAGCCGGTTGCACACGCCCAGCCGGTCCAGGCTCGCGGTGATGATCTCGGCGGCCATCGCCGGGTCGGCCGCGCGGTCCAGGTAGAGCACGCCGCCCCCGTCGGCGTGCGCGAGCGTGCGCACCCCCGACCGGGCCGCCTCGGCGGCCAGGCTGCGGGTGGTCTCCCCGCTGCCGCGCAGGATGACCAGCGGGATCAGCCCCGGCTGGCGGACCAGCTCGACCGCGGCTTCCCGGTCCGCCGACCGGACCAGCTGCACCACCCGCGGGTCCAGGCCCGCGTCCTGGACGGCCGGGGCGATCACGTGGTCGGTCAGGGCCGCGGCGGAACGCAGCGCGGCACCCCCGGTGCGGAGCACCCCGGCGTTGCGCGACTTGAGCAGCTGCGAGGCGATGTCGATGGTCACGTTGGGCCGGGCCTCGAAATTCGCGCCGATCACCCCGACCGGCACCCGCCGCTCGGCCAGCCGCAGCCGCCCCCCGGACGGGCCACCGGGCAGGTCGCCCAGCGGGGTCATCCCGGGCGGGAACGGCGCGTCGGCCAGCAGCCCTATCTGCCGGGCCATTTCCTGCATCCGGCCCGGGTCCAGGCGGAGCCGGTCCAGCAGGCCCTGGCCCAGGCCGGCGGCCTGGCCGTCGGCCATGTCCTCGGCGTTGGCCGCGAGAATCTCCGGGGCCTGGCCGGTGAGCCGGGCGGCCATCGCGCGCAGCGCCTGGTTGATGACATCGTCGGCGGCATGGGCAAGGCTGGCGGCACTGTCCCGGGCGGCCTCACCCCCGGCGATCACGGCCTTCTGCGCATCAGACACGCTGCCGATGCTAGGGCATCGCGCCAGCTGGCTCCCAGCGCCAGTGGAAGCCCACCACCGACCGCTCCAGGGACCGCAGGTACCGGTGCACGGAGTGCTGGCTGTCCGGGGTGACCTGCTCCTGCGACAGCACCTGGCCCTCCACGCCGTCCCAGACCGCCCACCACACCGCTTCCGGCAGCTGGTCCGGGTGGAACTCGATCCGCATGTCGAAGTTGTCCAGCGTGTTCATCACCGCCCGGCGGTACTGCCGCTCGTCGGGGTCGGTGGGATTGCTGTGATAGTGGTACGAGGTCCAGTACTCCAGCGTGGTCGTCTCGCCCAGGCTGAGCGAGCGGGCCAGGTGGATGTCGGTTCCGTACAGCTCGCCGATCTGGTGGACCGGCCCGGGCGCGCCCGCGCAGCCCTGGCCGAGTTCCAGCGTGACCGCGTTCGTGTCGTACAGGTACGGGATCCGGTCGACCCCGTCGGCCAGGGCCTCGACGACCTGCAGCGTGCGGGTCCGGGCCAGCCTGCGCTCGGCGTCGGCGTAGGCATGGTCATGCAGGGAAACGGTCTGATGGCGGCGCGGGCCCAGCACCCCGGCCACCTCGGCGGCCGCGCCGGAACGCATGGCCCGCGGCCCGGCCAGGACGGTGATCCGGCCGGTGCCGCGCCACAGCCGCCAGAGCCGCTCCTGCTCCTGCTCGGAGAAGCCGAACGCGGACACGAACAGGTCCAGGGTGGACCGGCTCAGCAGCCGGCCGGACAGGGCCCGTCCCACGGTGTCCTTGAGCTGATGCGGCAGCACATCCGAATGACCCGACACGCGCGGTGAGTTCCACAGGTACTGCGCCAGCACGTCGGCCACGGCCAGGTGATTGATCGCGCCGGGCCGTGATCGCTGCGCGTGAGATTCCCAGAGCTGGCGGTACCGCCCCGGGCGCAGCAGTAATTCGCGCAGGTAACGCCCGGCGGCTTCCCGGGCTGCCTCGAGCTGCGGCTCTGTCACAACATGGCTCTATCTGCTCTTTGCGACCTTAGTGCGATGTACGCCGTCTAGCCTACGGTGCAGATCTCGCTGGGAGGGGATGTTCGGGCTACGGGCGAGACGGCGACAGGGGGACCGGGGGGGACGGGCCCGCCTCCGGCATGCCCGTCCCCTTCGGTCTAATTTTGTCCCGGGGGCTCTGCTGGCCCGGGGGGACGACCCCCCGAAACCCCCGCCATTCACCGGACTCGGCGAGGACACGCCTGCGGCGCGCCTCCCCTCACCGGCAAATAAGCGCTGGCTGAGCTTGACGCGCCTTCGGCATGCTGCTCCCCTGGCTTAGGCTGCTGCGCTGCCGACCCCCACCTTCCGCCGGGTCTGCGGTCACCCTCCGCTAACTTCCGCCTTGGCGGCAGATCAGCGATGGCTGGCCCAGCAGGAACCGCGAAGCCCGCACCGTCCGTTAAGCCACGGAACGCACCCTTTCGCCCGTCCAAACCCCACAGGCACTCGGCTGCTCACGAGTAACAGGGGTTACGCGGGTCCCTCGTGCTTCTCGAACCGCGCTGTGCGGGGGTCAGAAGAGGATTGAGGTGAGGGTGGCTCGTTCGGTGAAGCCGACTTTGCGGTAGACGGCGCGGGCCGGGGCGTTGAAGTCGTTGACGTAGAGGGAGACCACGGGGGCGATGGTCCGGAGCGCTTCCTGGACCACGGCGGACATCCCGGCGACGGCGAGCCCCCGGCCCCTGAGGTCCGGCCGCACCCAGACTCCCTGAACCTGGCAGGCATGCGGGGTGACGGCCCCGATCTCGGCCTTGAACATGACCCGGCCGTCCTCGATCCGGGCGAACGCCCGCCCGAGGGCGATCAGCTCGGCCACCCGGGCCCGGTAGGCCGCGCCCCCGTCCGGCCCGAGCGGGGAGACCCCGACTTCCTCGGTGAACATCGCCACTGAGGCCGGCAGCAGGACATCGAGCTCGCTGGGCCGGACCCGGCGGAGCTGCGGGTCGGCGGCCACCGGGGACGGCCCGGAGATCGCCATGACCGGCTGTGCTTCGCGGATCTCCCGGGGCTGCCCCCAGTAGGGGCGCAGCAGTTCCCACATCTGGCTGACGGCTTCCGCCGGGCCCACGATGGACGAGCAGCGCCGGCCCTGGAGCCGGGCGCGCCCGGCGAAGGCGGTCGCTGCGGCGGGCGTTGCGCCGACCGGGACCAGGTTGGCCCCGGCGTAACAGGCCGAGATCAGCTTGCCGCCCGGCACGTAGCCCCACATCTGGCCGCCGAGCCGGACCGGATCGAGGCCTGCCTCATGGACCCGGGAGCTGACGAAGACGTTCACCACCGGGTCCCGGTCGCACAACTCGAGAACGTCGTCGCGATCGCGGTCGTTGAGCAGGCGAAGCGACGAGGACCGCGACGCCTTGGTGCGCAGCACCCTCCCAGCGTATCGGTCCGTCATCAGGATTGCGCCCCGAGGCAGGTCAGGTGGCCGGCGCGGGCGGCGGCAGGGCCGGGCAGGTCGCGTTGACCAGGCCCGGGCGGCTAGGCAGGGCGCCGGTGGCCAGGTAACGGTTGAGGTAGCCGTCCACGCAGGTATTGGGCGGCTGGGCGAGGGACTGGCCGTGGTTCCCCCCGCCTTTCACCACCACCATCCGGGCGCTGGGCAGCAGCCGGTGCGCCACCTGCGCACCCGCGTAGGGGGTGGCCGCGTCCAGGGTGCCCTGGAGCATGAGGATGCCCGGCAGGCCGGCGCCCTTGATCTGCAGCGGCTTCGCGGGCCCCCGCACCGGCCAGAACGCGCAGGAGGCGTTGAACCAGGCGTTGTCCCAGGCCTGGAACGGTGCGGTCCGGTACACCCGGCGGGTGTCGGAGTTCCACCTGGCCCAGCTCCGCGGCCAGTTCACGTCGCTGCACTCCACCGCGTTGTAGACCGCGAACTCGTTCTCGCCCTGCACGCCCTCCTGCTGGTACTGGCTGACGATCTGGCTGGAGGACCCGCTGCGCAGGTACGCGGACAGCGCCGCGGCCAGGCCGGGCCACAGCGCGTTGCTGTAGCCGCCCTGCAGGAACGTGTCGTCGAAATCGTCCGCGCCGATCCCGCCGTTCACCGGGTGGGCCTGCAGCCGGGCCCGGGCGCGGTACCAGGCCTGGTCCACCGCGGCGCGGGTGCTGCCCAGCCCGTAGGCGGCCTGGTGTGCGGCGACCCAGGAGAAGAACGCCTCCATCCGGCCCTCGAACGCGTAATCCTGGGCGATGTTGTCGGCGTACCACGCCCCCCGGGGATCCACCGTGCTGTCCAGGACCATGCGGCGCACCCGGTGCGGGAACAGCGTGGCGTACACCTGGCCCAGGTATGTCCCGTAGGAATAGCCGAAGTAACTGATCGTGGGGGCGCCGAGCGCGGCCCGGATCGAGTCCATGTCCCGGGCCACGTCGACGGACGTCATGTACGGGAGCAGCCAGCCGAAGCGCTTCTCGCAGTCCGCCGCGTAGCTCCGGGCCCGGCCGATGAGAGTCTGCTCCGCGGCCGCGGTGGACGGGATGTAGTCCGGCCGTTCCCCGGAGAAGAACGAGGGGTCACACGTCAGGGCGGGGACGCTGGAACCCACCCCGCGCGGGTCGAAGCCGATGATGTTGTAGTCGGCGGCTACCTGCGGGCTGAGCCCGGCCGCGACGAACGCCGCGAGGCTGAGGCCGCTGCCGCCCGGGCCGCCCGGGTTGACCAGCAGGTCGCCCTGCTGCTGGCTGCGCGGGGCGGTGGCCGGCACCCGCGACAGGGCCAGGGTGATCTTCCGGCCGCCCGGATGGGCGTAGTCCAGCGGCACCGTGAGATGGGCGCACTGCAGGCTGGCCCCTCCGGCCGAGCAGGAGTGCCAGCTCAGCGCCGACACACTCGCCCGGGAGGGGCCGGAGGCAGCTGCCGCCGGGCTCGGGGATGAGCCCGGCGCGGCCCCGCCTGACGCCGTGCAGGCCGCCACGGCCACGAGCGCGGCGATGCCCGCAGCCGCCAGCACGGCCGGGCGGGCGGGCCGCAGCGATCTCATCCGGCGGGACCGGGGCATCCGGCGGCGCGTTGGCATGACAGTCATCTTGCCCGATGCCCCGGCCCGGTCCGGCCAGCCCCCGCGGGGGCTGGCCAGGGACCTCCGGGTCAGGCCGACTTCTGCTGGTCGGCCTGGGCCTGCCGGTCGGCCAGGGCGCGCCGGTACTCCTCGATGACGATGTCGTTCAGTTCCTGCACCGAGGTGTCCTTGCTGAGCTTGTCGAAGGTGATCTCGCCGTGCTG
>Ga0209006_10006410_pt1 | contig 10646 bp, 7 predicted proteins | sample JacPin_JW_Ref_O2_FD_188567 | JGI IMG/M metagenome (GOLD analysis project Ga0209006, IMG submission 188567) | Forest soil microbial communities from Algoma, Ontario, Canada - Jack Pine, Ontario site 1_JW_Ref_O2 (SPAdes) (version 2) | ecosystem: Environmental > Terrestrial > Soil > Boreal... | reverse complement strand
ATTCCAGTTTCCTGTCCAACGCCAGTGTCCGCGGGGAGTCTCGACAAACGGATGCCACACACGCGACCGTCACCATCATGCAGATCAAGGTGACGCTGCAACTCAACATCAGCGTCTGGGTGCCAACCGGCGTAACCCAACATGTCATCGAGCATGAGGAAGGCCATCGCCAAGTCTCGGAATACTACTACCAGACCGCGGAAAACCTCGCAGAGCGAATCGCCACGACATACATGGGCAAACAAGTTGAGATCACTGGCACGGATCTGGGTGCCGAATACAGCAAGATGCTCCAACAAATGGCCACCGATATCACCGACGAATACAACAAGGAAATAAACCCAGGACCGACGCAACTGCTCTACGACGCCATCACCGACCACGGCCGGAATCAGGTCGTCGTCAAGGACGCTGTCGCGCACGCCCTCAAGAACATAGCGATCGAGTCAACGCAGCCGACGCCAAACCCAGAAAATTGAACACGCAACGCCAAATCCTAGGCCGAACCGTCGTCAAGGTCTCGCCGCTGGGCCGGTGAGGTCAGCGCCCCTTTCCAATCACTATCGCCGGACGGTCTGTGCAGATTTAACTCTTACGGTAACGGCGACTACTAGGACCTGACTCCATCGTGGTCATGAATGCCCAACCGAACTATGGCATCGTCTGTCGTCTTCAGAAACTTGCAACAGCCGCAGTTTCGGTCGGACACGTTTCGAATACTGGCAGCAGCCGAGCGATTTCCAGTGCTTGCCTCAAGTTCGGGCCGAGATTACAAAGCTTAAGGCCTCCGCCTTTGGCTTTTGTCTTGCGATGCATTTCGATGAGTGCGCCGAGGCCGGCGCTGTCAACGTAGTTGACGTGCTCCAGATTGATGACAATCCGTGTGACGCCGGATGCAAGGAGATTGTCGATCATTGTCTGCAACCCGCTGCTCTCTTGTCCGAGCACAAGACGACCTTTCAGCGCCAGAAGGTAGATTCCATTCATCTCACGCTGTGTTATTTCCAAAGGCATCGTTTGCCTCCCCAACGAGAATTACGCGGATTCGCGAATGTATCCATAATAGCCTGCGGACTCTCGATACCAAAGGCTCGACATTTGCGGGCAGTTCCAGTTGATGGGATCGGCGTTATTCAGAAGAAGTTTGACTCGCAAGAAACCTCTAGTTGTAAACACTGCTCATGTCCGAACTCCCGGCATCAAGGGCTGGCAGTCTTTGCTGTGACTCATTTTAACAAGCGCACGATCTCTTCACGAGCCCTGGATTCGGCCTCGGACAAAGCAGTTCTGCCCGTGCGGTGCTGCAGATTTGCGTTCACACCGGCCTCCAGAAGAACAGCTGTGTTACGAGGTCTGCGTCTTGCTGAACGCCTTGTCGCCAATCAATCGCCGGGGAAACTGACAAATCGGCTACGGATTTCCTGGACGTGGACGTACCGTCTCGTTGCTTAGCGGCAGCGGGGACAATTGTGGTCTAGTTGTGGTCTGTCCTCGTGTGAGAGCTCGGTTGGCAGCAGACTTGGTGTATGCTGCCGCAGAATCGGGATTCCGGAAGAGCCGTTCACAGAAGCGGTTGCTGCAAGCGGTGCGGACAGTACTGCCGAAAAGGGAACGGAGGCGCGGGGTCTCTATGGCCAAGGGAATGAAGGACTGGATGGCAGGAACGGGAGTAGCGATTGGTGTGCTGCTGGCGGCGAGTGCCGCAGGGGCGCAGAACGTTGTGGTGGATGCGACTTCGTCGCACGTGGTGAACACATTCAGCCCACCGCATGCGCTGGGCGGAGCGATTGACCGGCTGCGAGCGGGAGAAGGTGCTCCCGGACGCGAAGAGTTACTACTCACAAAAGAACAGGTGGATAAGAATACGGATGCACTGCTGGGTGATCCAGTGCTGAAGGAAATCCTGGGCGCGGGGTGGCAGACCGTGTCGTACCGGCAGAATACAGAACTGATGGTGGAAGCGTGGCATTGGAATGCCACGGGAACGTGGAGCAACGTGGAGAAGCAGGAAGGATATTTCACGGGCAGCGCGGTGCCGGAGGAGATGATCCGGCATTCGTATGCGTATCCGCTGCCGCATCGCGGCTTCAGCCGGGGAGATGGAAACGGGTGGTCGCGGCTGACGGACGGAGACAGTAATTCTTACTGGAAGAGCAATCCGTATCTGACGAAAGCATTCACGGGGGAAGACGACGCGCTGCATCCACAGTGGGTGATGATCGATCTGGGGGCGAAGGTGGAAGTAAACGCTATCCGCATCGCGTGGGCGAACCCATACGCGCGGCGATACGCGGTGCAATTCTGGACGGGGGTGCTGGAGCCGTTCTACGACGGAACGCAGGCGGGCAATTGGCAGACCTTCCCGAAGGGATATGTCGCTAACGGACAGGGCGTCACGGAGACGCTGAAACTGGTGACGGGAACTATTTCGGCGCGCTACCTTCGGATCTGGATGACGGATTCATCAAATACCTGTGACACGCATGGATCGGCGGACAAGCGGAACTGTGTGGGATATGCGATCAACGAGCTGTATATCGGAACGCTTTCGGCGGGAAGCAACTTCAACGATGTGGTGCAACACTCAGCGAGCCGGCGGCAGACCGTGACCTGGCCGTCGTCAGTGGACCCGTGGCACGCGGCAACGAACCTGGAGTATTCGCGCGGGGATCAAATTGGATTTGATCTGTTTTTCACCAGTGGGATCACAAGAGGACTGCCTACGATGGTGCCGGTCGCCATGTTGTATGAAACACCGGAGAACGCAGCTGCGGAGATCGCGTACTTGTACAGACGCCATTACCCGATTTCGTGGATCGAGATGGGGGAGGAAGCCGATGGACAGCACATGCTGCCGGAGGACTACGGCGCGCTGTACATCCAGTTTGCAACGGCGATTCACAAACTGGTTCCGGAAGCAAAGCTGGGCGGCCCCGCGTTTGAAGGAACGTTTGGCGACGTGGAGGTGTGGCCGGATGGCATGGGAAGAGTTTCCTGGCTGGCGCGATTCCTGGATTACCTGAAGGCGCACGGGAGATTGAACGACTTCACGTTCTTTTCGTTCGAGCACTATCCCTTCATGGCGAAAGAGAACACGGCGTCGTGGAACGATCTGTACCTGGAGCCGGGTCTGGTGAGCCATGTGGTGCAGGCGTGGAAGGACAACGGTCTGCCAGCGAATCTGCCATTTTTCATGACGGAAGGAAACATGGGCGGGGGAGGCGGACCGAGAGATGTGAAGAGCGCGCTGTGGCTGGCCGACTATGTGGGCGCGATGATGACCGAAGGCGCGAGCGGAACATTTTATTTTCATTACATGCCGACACCTGGTGGGCGCGGGCAGTTCCTGGCGCTGGACAAAGACTATCGAGTGACCAACTATCCGCCGCAGTACCTGGCGGCGCAGGTGATTGCGAAGGAGTGGGTACAGCCGGTCGATGCGCCGCACCGGCTGTTCAAGGCGGCGAGCGATGTGATGGATGACGCGGGTAACGTGCTAGTGACCGCGTATGCGGTGGAGCGGCCCGACGGGCAGTGGTCGTTGATGCTGATCAACAAAGACCGCGAGAATGACCATGCGGTGAATGTCGTGTTCGCGGATGGAGAGACGAAACATGCCCGCCATTTCAACGGACCCGTGGAGCGCATCACGTTCGGCCCGACGGAATATCAATGGCATGAGGGAGAAACCCGCGGCCATGCAGAACCGGATGGACCGGCGACGAAAACTACGCTAGCGGGCGGCGCGGACGTAAGGTATGCGTTGCCGAAGGCGTCGATTATTGTCTTGCGCGGGAAGACAGCAGAGTAGCGAGGTTGGGCTTGGCAAGCTATTCGACTCCAAATTAAGGATCAAGATACAGTCGCGAACTCCCTCCACGAGAAGGCCGGATAGTGTCAAGTATGTTTTTCTTCTCTTTCCTTCTGTAAGGATGTTTTTGTTCTTATCTTCCTCCCTGTGAGTTCCTGCCCTTGAGCCAAGCCACTCCAGTCGCCATCCACAAAAGAACCTCAATTCCAAAAAAAGGGATGTGAAGGATTCGGCTCGCTGGCCATTGAGGCAATCAAGTCCAGAGAAAAAAAGCTACTTGCCTGAATAGTCGGGTTACCGGTAACTTGGGTACCGGTCCGGTAAGCGCGTCTACCAGGCACGAGTTTTGCAAACAGTCATTAGAAAGCCCCGGTGATTGGGGACACTTTGTACGATTTGCGTTGTACAATCGCGCTCCAACGCGCGGGGTGGCGGATATATGACGAATCTTGGGCATCATTTTGTGGCGGTAATTGGCGGTGCGATTTCAGGCTCGGTGGCGGCGGAAATTCTGGCGGATCACGGAATTCGAGTCGCCGTGTTCGAGCAGAACACGCGGCCGTACGGCAAGATCGAAGACGGTCTGCCACGTTGGCACGTCGAGCAGCGCAAACAGGAATACGCGCGGATCGACGCGCGCATGAAGAAGCCGAATGTGTATTTCATCCCCTCTATCAAGCTAGGCCGGGATTTCAATCTCCCCCAGCTTTTCGAGTGGGGCTTTTCGGCGGTGATTCTCGCCAATGGCGCGTGGCGCGACCGAGAATTGGGCGTGCCAGAAGCAGAGCAGTACGTCGGCAAAGGCCTCGTTTACCAAAATCCTTTTATCTACTGGTACAACCACAAGAACGAAAAGGACTGTCTCGGACCGCGCTATGAAACGCCCGACGAAGCCGTAGTGGTGGGCGGCGGGCTGGCGTCAATTGACGTGGTCAAGGTGCTCCAGCTCGAAAACTACGAACGTGCTCTAAGGGCTCGCGGCATTCAGACCAGCATGCATGAGTTGGAAAAAGGCATTCCGGAGGTGTGCAAAGCGCACGGCATCAAGCCGGAAGAGCTGGGTGTAAAGGGTTGCCTGTTAATTTATCGCCGCCGCGAACAGGACATGCCGCTGGCGCAACCACCTGACAACGCGACGTCCGAGCAGATCGCCAAAACGGAACAGGTTCGGCAGAAAATGTTGCGCCTGGCCCGCGACAAGTACCTGTTTCGCTTCCAGGATCGCAGACTGACGACCGGGATCATCGTGCAAAATGGACGGCTCGCAGGGTTGAAGGTGGTCGAAACGAAAATCGAGGGGCGCAAGGCTGAAGCGATCCCCAGCTCGGAACAAGAACTCCGCGCGCCGCTGGTCGTTTCTTCGATCGGCTCGGTGCCGGAGAAGCTTTCTGGGATCGACATGAATGGTGAGTACTACACATTCGCTGGCAAGGATGTGCCGCGGTACACCGCCATGGACCGCGTATTCGGGGTCGGAAATGTCGTCACGGGACAGGGAAATATCCGAGTGTCGCTGATACACAGCCAGAAAGTAACCAAGCGCGTGGTGGATTGTATGAAGGGCGAAGATGGAAATGCTGGCGCTGGAGCCGGCAGTGCTGAACAGCAAGTTGCGGGTGCCATGGCCGCGATTGGGAAGCAGATTGAGGTGATCCCACAGCTTTCAGGCGACCAGATGGCGGAGGTGGAGCGCCAGGTTCATGTCCTGCAGCAAAAAGCGGGCTTCACTTCCGACTACGAATCCTGGATTGCCAAGGTGACTCCGCCCGATCTTGAATAAGATCGTATTCCTTAAATTCGGGCGGCGGTTGTCTACAGCTCGAGCAGTATTAATATTACTCGGGACATCATTCGAATCTACGACCAGACGTACCCAGCGGAGGTATCGGTTCTCCCGCGTAAATCCATGATAGCACCTCCAAAAGCAACGACTCCCTCTGCAGCAAAACCGTAGTAGATCTTAATTTGCGAAATGGACGCGTAGCCGGACATGTGCCCGGCACTGCATTCCTCATTTCGCGAACGCGTGTTAGACTCCCCGCTGTTTCTCAACTCCCGCAATCTCTCGAGGTTTTCATGCGAATTAGGTTCTTTTCTGTGCTAGCTACCTTGCTCTTCTGCTCACTTCTGATGGCCGCCGACGACGTGAAGGTAGTGCGTTTTGGACACTTGATTGACGGCAAGGGCAAGGTATGGACGAACGCCGTGGTTATCGTGCGGAGCGGTAAGGTCGCAAAGGTCGGTGAAGCGGACACGGCGATGCCGGAACATGCGGAACTGATTGATCTCTCTTCGTACACGGGAATTCCGGGCCTGATCGATGTCCATACCCACATGACTTTCTGGTGGGACAGCACCAAGGGAAATCCTCCCTTTGCACAGTTGGACTCCCAGCCGCCCGCATACTTGGTCTACATGGCTCAGGAGAACGCTCGCAAGACGCTTGAGGCCGGCGTTACGACAGTCCGCGATTTGGGTGCCCCCGGCTACGCAGATATCACCATGCGCGACCTCATCAATCGCGGTGCCATGGTTGGCCCCCGGATGTTCGTAGCAACCTGTGGCCTTTCGATCACGGCTGAGCCATTCCGCCCCGGCTTCGTGATTCCCTCTTGTGGCACTGTGGATGGTGTTCCCGAGGTTTTACGTGCCGTGCGTCAACAAGTGGCCGCTGGAGCGGACGTAGTGAAAATGTATGGTTCGACCGGGAGCGACCACGACCTTACGGGCTATCAAACCTTTACCTATGACGAAATGAAAGCGGCTGTTGATTCCGCTCACCAGTTCGGTAAGCGCATCGCTATTCATTCCTACGGTCCCGATGCCGTGCGCGATGCTGTCCGGGCAGGCGCCGATTCGGTGGAGCACGCAATTGACATTGACGATGCAACGCTCGCCGAAATGTCCAAACGCCGAATCTTTTACGTCCCTACGATTGACCACAACCGCTACTATCTTGAGAATCGAACCAAATACGGTTGGGACGAACAGGTCGCGCCGCGGTTTACGGAGTTCATCCAAAAAAATCTGGAGACCGCACGCCGCGCACATAACGCACGAGTTCCTCTCGCCATGGGTTCGGATGCCGTTTTTACCATGTTCGGGCAAAACACCCGCGAACTGTCTTGGTTTGTCAAGGCGGGTTTAACTCCCGCCCAGGCTCTTGAAACCGCGACCTCCAATGCCGCTGCCTTGTTAGGCATGCCAGACCAACTGGGAGCCGTCGCGCCAGGCTATTTAGCTGATTTGGTTGCCGTCGATGGCGATCCTCTCACCGACATCAACGCGGTGATTCAGCATGTTCGCTGGGTAATGAGAGATGGACAAGTTGTGGTCGATCACCGATCCCACTAAGTTGTGCATTGAAAAGAAAGAAGTAAGTGGCGGGGCGCCTAGATTTGAACTCGCGGGCTCCTGCGGCCAAGACAGCCGGACTTTTCGTTCCGTTTGATATTGAATGCCCGGCCAAGCGCGCACGTAAGTGACAAGAAGCGCCTCTCTTGTGAGTAGCATCGCTGCGGGGGCCGCATGGTTATCGGTTCAAATCGATCCGTGGAAACCAAAGTTTCATTTGAACTACGTGGATCTTCTGTCCCGAACTAAGTGTGCTCAAGTTCGACCACGAGGAATTGTTTGCTTCCGCCGAGGATACGCTTGGTATACCCAGCACACACGCAGCAATCACCAGTGATCGCGTCCTGCCGTTCCTGTTATTTGTATTGCGTGTGAAATGGAATCTTCGCGTTCACTCCGCGGCCAATAATGTCGAAGCGGCCACCTCAGCATGGAGTGTTCCTGGTAGTTCTCGAGTGTAGACGCCTCTCGGCGAGCGCACGAAAATCACAAAGCCCAAAGCGACGTTTTTCCGACCAGCTGCTGACACATACCTGGCGTACCCCCCGCGATGTGCGCCGGGTTGAACCGGCGTGTTGTAGGGAAGCACTCCCAGAGGAAACGGGGAGCAACTGATAGGCTGAACCATTGGAATATCGCGCCATCCTCGACCGAACTAGGGAATGAAAGAGTCCCAGGAGAAAGGAGACAGCGACTCCAACTTTGCCCTGAGTCGTGCAGATGACATTGCGAGGTGTGCACGGCGGTTGATCCCTTGCAGGTTCCACGTTTTAGTGCTCGGACTCCTGCAAACCGCGGTACTTCAACATTGGCTCCACGCTTGGTTCTTTGCCGCGCCAGGTTGCATACATCTTGGCCAGGTCCTCTGTGTTGCCGCGGGAAAGCACCATCTGCCGGAAGCGGTCTCCGTTGGCGCGCGTCAGACTTCCATGATCTTCAAACCACTGGTAGGCATCGTCATCGAGCATCTCTGCCCACAGATAGGCGTAGTATCCAGCGGAGTAGTCCAATGCCCAAATGTGGCTGAAATAGCTCGAGCGGTAGCGAGGCGGAACGACAGTGAGCAGCAGATGCATCTTCTCTAGCGCTTGCTTCTCGAACTCGTCGGGCTGCTGGAGAGCGGCGCTGGCTGGAAGGGTATGCCACTGCATGTCGAGCTCGGCGGCGGCGACCAATTCCGTCAACATGTAGCCCTGATTGAAGGTCGCCGTTTTTCGGATTTTGGCAACCAACTCAGCGGGCATGACCTCGTTCGTCTTGTAATGCCTTGCGTAATGGTTGAAGACCGCGGGATGGAGCGCCCAATGCTCGTTGAATTGGGAAGGAAACTCAACGAAGTCTCGCGCTGTTGCGGTGCCTGACAGGCTTGGATACTGGGTGTTCGCGAACATACCGTGCAGTCCATGCCCAAACTCGTGAAACATGGTGGTCACGTCAGTAAAGCTGATGAGCGCAGGCTCGCCCGGAGCGGGCTTCGGCAGATTCGCTACGTTGTAGACCACCGGCGTCGTTCCCAGAAGCTTGGACTGGTTCACGAAAACATCCATCCAAGCGCCGCCGTTCTTGTTGTCGCGTTTGAAGTAGTCGCAATAGAAAAGCGCCAATGGCTTGCCGTCCGTGTCCGAGACTTCGAAGACACGAACATCCGCCTGATAAACCGGGATGTCTTTGCGTTCCTTGAACGTGATTCCGTAGAGCTGATGTGCGGCGTAGAAGACGCCGTTTTCCAGCACATTGTTCAGCTCGAAGTAGGGCTTGACGTCCGCGTCGTTCAGATCGTACTTCGCCTTGCGCACCTGTTCGGAGTAGAAGTTCCAGTCCCAGGGCTGGAGTTTGGAGCCACTCTTCTGTGCGTCGATGACATCCTGAATATCCTTGGCCTCACGTGCTGCCTTAGCAGTCGCGCCCGCGACCAGCGCGTCCATGAACTTCAAGGCCGCTTCCGGAGTTTTGGCCATCTGGTCTCCCAGCTTCCAAGCCGCGTGGTTGGGATAACCGAGTAGTTGTGCGCGCCGGGCGCGCAGCTGGGCCAGGAGCGAGATGAGATTGCGCGTATCGCTTGCATCGCCACGCTCGGCGCGGTTCCAGGATTTCTCGAAGATGGCCTCGCGGGTCGATCGGATACTGAGCGAGGCAAGCTCGGGCTGCTGCGTCGTGTTCTGAAGCGGGAGTACGTAGCCCTCTTGCTTGCGGCCTTGGGCCGCGTGCGCGGCAGCGGCGAGTTGCGAGTCGCTCAATCCAGCAAGCGCACTCTTGTCTGTTGTCACGAAGGCCCCGTTTTTCGTGGCTTCCAGGAGCTTTGTCGAAAAGTCGTTCGCCCGCGTCGCGATTTCCTCGTTGAGCTTCTTCAAGGCGGTTTTATCGGCATCCGAGAGGTTTGCGCCGGCGCGGACAAAACCGTCATAGGTCACCTGAAGCTGCCGCAACGACTCTGGCTCGAGCTTGAGCGATTCGCGCTGCTTGTAGACCGCAGCCACGCGCGCAAAAAGTTTTGTGTTCAGGCTGATGGCATCCTGGTGCGCCGCAAGCTTAGGCGCCTCATCGGCTTGCGCTTTTTGCAACACAGGGTTGGTATTGGCATTGGTGACGGCGCCAAACGCCAGGAGCGCTCGTTGCAAGAGTTGCCCGGTCTTCTCCATGGCCACGAGCGTATTCTCGTAGGTGGGCGCCGCCGGATTGTCCGCAATCGCCTCGATCTCGGAGAGCTCCTGGGCCATCCCCGCCTCGATGGCCGGTTGATAGTCTTCATCCTTGATCTTGTCGAAGGGAGGCGCATGGAAGGGCAGGGTACTCGGCGCATAAAACGGATTCGATGGCCCGAATTTTCCGTCGTCGGTCGTGGCAGGTGTGTAGACGATACCCAGTGCCATGGCGCCAAATGCAATAAGAGCAGTCATGTATTTCAGCATACTCTTCCCCGTGCGTGGTGGCATGGTGCGCATCCGGACCGGAAGCCCACGCGCCCTGATTGTAAGAGAATTCCCGCGTCGGCCACAAGAATTCGCGTCCTCGCAGCTTGTTCAAGTGCAAAGTAGATCTTGACTATGTACCGCTTTGGCTCGCCGTTCAAGCACGCCGGTGACGGACACCGTCAGAATGCCGATTCCAGCGATGCTGCCGACGGGACAGATATGACCATGGTACAATGACCATAGCTATAAAGGAGTTTCCGGATGAAGAAGATGGCGGCGGGTGTCTTCAAGGCAAATTGTCTTGCAGTCATGGACGACGTTCAGGCCAAGCACGAGACCATCGTGATCACTAAACGCGGTAAGCCGGTAGCCAAGCTCGTCCCCACCAACGGAGGGGTCGATCGCTCTCAGGCCCAAGCGGCATTGCAGCGCATGCGGGATCGAGCGGTCCAAGCCGGACTAGGGGCTTTCGACTGGGAGACCCTCAAGGCAGACCGCGACGCCTCCCGGCCGTGAGCCTGATCCTGGATAGTTCGGCGACGTTGGCATGGTTTTACGCTAACGAAACG
>Ga0209006_10006409_pt1 | contig 10646 bp, 9 predicted proteins | sample JacPin_JW_Ref_O2_FD_188567 | JGI IMG/M metagenome (GOLD analysis project Ga0209006, IMG submission 188567) | Forest soil microbial communities from Algoma, Ontario, Canada - Jack Pine, Ontario site 1_JW_Ref_O2 (SPAdes) (version 2) | ecosystem: Environmental > Terrestrial > Soil > Boreal... | reverse complement strand
GTATCGTAGACGTGCTGCGTACTGATCAACGTGGGAGTGCCGCTTACGTAGGTGATGGGGTACGGATACGTAGTGTGGGAAAAACTGGTGCCGTTCTGAAGGACCGGATCCAGATTTTGTGTCACCGGACCAATCTGGGAAACGGTTGCCCCGCCGGCGCTACCCCCGCCGGTGGAAGTATTTTGCGCCAGGCCAGCCGCGACCTCGCTGCCCAAAACGCCCTGGCCGCTGGTGACTTGATTCACCAGCGAGTTTCCGTTGGTGACGCCACGCAGCGGGCCGCCGCCTTGAGCGCGCTCCAGATTCCATTCGGCTCCCAGAGGTCCATAACGATCTACTTCCAGATCGAGATTGTTCTCGATGGCCAGCGCGATCGCGTCTTGCACCGTCAGGTACAGATGGCCGGCGCGAATCAGACTGTGCAGATGATCCGAATTGGTGAGATTCACCGGTGAGGCGGTGGCAGGCAGATAGGAGCGAATGAGTAGCGGGCCGTGGGGTCGCTCCACTTCAGGGACTGTTTGAGCGGAGCTTTGAGAGACCAGAACGCTAAGAACGGCGAGGATGGAAATTGTTTTGTGGAATGGCATGGTGAATTCCGGCTCCCTTACGGTCGCGGCTCGGTTGGTCGGGGTAGGGCGGGCTTGGGCTCGGTAGCAGAAGCGGGGATTTCCGAATCTCTCGCGACGCGGCCCGCTGCGGCTTCCTCCATCGAGATATTGTTCATATCCAACGTTTGCCCCACCGCTTCATCGAAGGCCACTTTGGCGTGCGTATAATTCGCCATGGCCTCCACTTCGGCGCTTTGATCGTTCGCTAAGTCGCGCTCCGACTGGACCACGGTTGCAATCGTGGATTCCCCAAAACGGAAGCGGTTCTGCTCCGCCTCCAAGGTTTGCTGCGCGAGCGACCGGGTAGCTACGGCTGTTTCATAGCGGGCGCGCGCCTGCTGCAGGCCAATCACGGCGTTCTTCACGTCCACGCGGATTTGCGCGACGGCCTTTTGATACTGCAGCTGGCTCTGCCGCAGGCTGAGCTGATCGGCGACATAATCGGCTTGCGCCACGCGGTTGCGAAATGGAATGTTTAAAGAAAAGCCAGCCGAATAATTGGGATAGTCGCGGCCGAAGATCTGCCTCAGCATGTTGCCATAACCGCCAATGTAAGTGGGGGTCGGCACTAACGGGCCCAAGGGAGGCGGCAACTGGGCGCTTGCAAGATTGGCCGGGCCGGTCAGTCCGTTATTGGTCAATTCAAAATTCGCCACCAAGGTCGGCAGCAGATAGTTCTTGGAGCCGCTCAGATTAATGTTGCTGCTTTCAATATTGAGCTTCGCTTTGGCGATCTCGGGACGTTGCGCCAGTGCGAGGTTGACCAGCTCCGTGGTTGGCTTCAGGTCTTCCGCCTCGGGCACGACGATGTGATCTAACGGGACGATGTGGACCTCGTCCAAAGCCTGGTTCACCACCGCGTTCCTGCTCAATGCGTTCTTGAGTACGGTTTCCTGCTGCGCGACGTTGGTCTGCGTGATCAACAGACTCTCCTTAGCGGCCGATACCTCGGCGGCGGCGCGCGTGGCTTCAATGGCCGGCAGTGTGCCGAGCTCCACCTGCTTTTGGTTACCCTCATAGAGCTGCTGCGCCGTAGTAAGTGCCTCTTGTTTGATGCGTAAGTCCTCGTTGAAGCTTACTAAGTCCCAATACAGATTCAGGACTGCGGAAACCGTGGTGATGACCTGAAGCTTGAGCTGCAGGTCGGTGACTTTCAGATTGTTCTTCGCCACGCGGATGTTGCGATTGTTGACGCTGATGCCAAAGCCCTGCAGGAGGTTCTGAGTAACGTACAAATCCAGATAGCCGGTGGTGTAAGGGTCGATATCGTAGAGCGGGCTGTTGTATCTGTTTCTGGTGCTGCCATAGGAAAGCTGCGCGTATGTTCCGGTCAGGAAGGATTGGCTGTATTGTGCGGCATAGGTTTGATAGTCCCAAATCAGCGCGGGGGTCAAGCTAAGGGTGATGTTGCTTTCCGGGATGGTTTGATGAACGAAATTGGTATACAGATACAGGACCGGATCGAGCGGCGGCGGCTGGGCTCCGTATTGAACCACGATGCCTCCGCCGGAGCTGACTCCCGAGCTGTTTTCGCCCAAGCCCACCGAGTTGACGTTCACACCCTCCAGACTCACGCTGGCGGGACCGGGAGCGATGGGCTGTCCGATGTCACGCAAAGCGCCGCCTCCTTGCGCGCGCCGCAGCACCTCACGCGCCAGAAACGGACCGTAGCGCTGGATGGCGATATCGACATTATTTTCGAGCGCCAATGCGATTACGTCCTGCGCCGTGAGATACAAATTGCCAGAGCGCATGAGCGATTCCAGCCGCGAAGTGTTGGTTAACTTGGCGGGCGAGACCACTCGCTTCTCGATATGGAATGGCCGCAGCAGCGGGCCGATCACGGGCGGACCGGGGGGCGTCTGAATCGCGATCTCCTGGGCAAGAGCGCCTGTGGCGGCAAGGCCAATAACGATAAGAACATTCCAGAGTTTACGCATGGTCAATAGAAATCCTAGCTCAGACGTGCCAAAACATGTTGCAGATCGGCTGTCTTGATGCAATCCCGGGTCCATCTCAGGCTGCGGGCACGCTGTTTGTTGTGTGGATTCGCCTGAGGCGAAGTGTTCGATTTCGCCACTGGCTGTTCGCTTCCGAAACTTAATGCCCGCTTACGCGATCCAAACCATGTAGGTCGCATCTAGATACAACCAGGAGGTGTTCATTGGCCGCGACAGTGTGGAAAGGCTTCGTCAGCTTTGGTTTGGTTTCATTTCCGGTTCGTTTGCAGGTGGCCGCTCGGGAAAAGTCGATCCAATTTCATTTGCTTCATAAGAAAGACTTGTCCCGCGTGAAGGAGGTCTATTTCTGTCAGGCGGAAAACAAGCCGCTGGGGCGGGAAGATCTGGTGAAGGGCTTTGAAGTGAGCAAGGATGAGTACGTGGTGGTGGACCAAGCGGAGCTGGACAAGATTGCTCCGAAAACGGCCAAGGTGATGGACATTCTCCAATTCGTCAAGGCGGACGATTTCGATCCGGTGTTTCTCGACAAGTCATATCATGTGATCCCCGATGGCGATGTCACAAAACCGTACGCGCTGTTTCGGGAAGCCATGAAGCAGCGGGGCCAGTACGCGATCGCGAAAGTCGCGATGCACAACCGGGAGCACATTGTGGTGATGCGCCCGGATGGCAATGAGCTGATGCTCCACACCATGTTTTTCGCGAACGAAATTCAACAGGCCGAGGTGAAGACCGGAGCGGAAAAGTTTTCAGCGAAGGAGCTGAAGTTAGCCGGGCAGCTGATTGACACGTTGGCTGCGAAGTTCGATCCTAAGAAATTCCACGACGAATATCAAACGAATCTGCAGCGATTGATCGAACAGAAGCAGAAGGGAGAACGAGTGACCGCGTCGAAGAGCGAGAAGCTGTCGCCGGTGGTAAATATACTGGATGCGCTGCGTAAGAGCTTGGCAGAAAATAAACCCGCGAAGGCGAAGCCGCGTGTGAAGGCTTCCAAACGCAGCGCTGCTTGACGTGGCGCACGCGCCTACGCGTGCCGTGTTCGCACTCCTGCGAACACCTTTTTGGTGTGTGGCGGAAAGGCGTTCACACGAGTGTGAACGCGGCACGCAGGAGTGCGTGCGCCACACGGTCCCTTAGCTCAAACTTTCCGCGCTGTAGCGCGCGATCAGGCCGGTGCGTACCGCGTGACGATAGATAGCGCTAAAAAAAAAGCTCGCGAGCAGCAGGAAGATCACATCCAGCGCGGCGCCCCAAAAGAGCGCATAGGGCGATCCAGGCCGCTTCAGAACGATGCCCCGCATGCTCTCGAATACATACGAAGGCGGCAACAAGCGGGAAAGAGCGCGCATCCAGGCGGGCAGCGTGGAGAGCGGGTAGAAAACGCCCACGAATGGCGATATCAATGCGGGGATGGGCCAAATGAACCACTCGGACGCCGGGCCCAGCCGGAGCACGATCCCACAGGCGACGATACCAAGCGCGATTCCGAACAGGAACAGCACTAGCAGATAGGGAACCAGCAGCACGCCATAAAGAAAGAACGACAGGCCGAAGACCGCGGTGACAAGAACCAACATGGTCACCAGGCCCACTGAGCTGGTGGCTATGCTCGAAAGCACCAGCCCGCTGATATATTCCGAGATCGAAAGCGGCGTGGCGAAAACGTTTAGAAAGTTCCGTGACCAGACGTCTTCGAAGAACGTCATCGTTACGCCCTGCATGACGCGCGTGAAAAAGTCCCACATCAGCACCGCGCCCAGCAGCGACGGAACGAAGTTGAAGCCCGAACCGCTGACTGAGTTGAGGTATTTGGTGATGAAACCCCAGGTCACCATGTCGATGGCTACCCACGCGAACAACGGCACGACGCGCGCCGGGCTACCCTGCATCAGATAGAACTGGCGCAGGAAAATGGCTGAGGCGCGGCGGAAGGAAAACATGCGCTAGGCACGCTCCGGCTCATTGGCCACTGTGATGAATAGTTCTTCGAGCGTCTCTTTGCCGTGCGTAGCCGGCAGCGTTCGAGGATCGCCCTGCAACAGAATCCTGCCGTGCGAGAGAAAAAGCACGCGGTCGCAAACATCTTCCACTTCATACATGTTGTGCGAGGTCCACAGCACGCCCACCTCGCCGGCCGCCGCGTATTCCCGAATCTTGATGCGGATGTCGCGCGCCGTGGCCGGGTCGAGCGAGGCGGTCGGCTCATCCAGAAGAAGCAAGGCCGGCTGGTTCAACATCGCTTTGGCCAGGCTTACGCGCGTCTGTTCCCCGGAGGAGAGTACGCCGCATTTTACGTCCCGGAACGTGAGCAGGTCGTATTGTTTCAGGAGCGTTTCAATGCGGGCTGAAAGATCCCTCACGCCGTAGATCAAGCCGAAGAAGCGCAGATTCTGAAGTACGGTCAAATTGCCGGGCAGGGGTGCGTAAACGGCCGCGAAATTGGTGCGCTCCAGCACCCGAGAACGCTTGCTGGCGATGTCCAGGTCTTCCACCAGGATGGTGCCCGAAGTGGGCTCCAGTACGCCCAGGATCATATTGATGGTTGTGGTCTTACCCGCGCCATTCGGGCCCAGCAGCCCCACGATCTCGTTGCGGTTCACTTCGAACGAGATGCCGTCCACGGCAACCGTCGCGCCGTATTGCTTGCGCAGATCGCGAACTGAGAGGACCTTTGGGGTCACTCTTTAGTTTCACACGACAGAGTTTGACACGACAGTTGAAACAAAATGTCACCTGTCGCGATCCAACGTGCAGGAGAGAGTGATATGCGTCTGATTGGCGATTTCCTTTTCTTGATTCTGTTCTTTGTGCTGATCGGCGTCTGGTTCGTCATGTGGATCGGGCTTCACTTGGCGGGGGGCGCGATCCACCTTCTTTTGATCATTGCGGTGATTGCACTGGTTTTGCACTTGTTACGCGGGCGCAGCGTGGCGTAAGGGCGATCTTCTTACGCGAACGGCCGCACTGGGAGCTTGCCATCCCACCCGAGCGACGCCCGATAAAAGCCGGTAAACATCGGCTCAAAATTGGCGCCCAGCTCGATTAGTTCCACCATCCCGGGAAGTTGCGCGGTAGTATCCATGTAAGCGACGCGGCCGCCACTAGGCACGCGGGCGAAGAACGCCAGTTCGCCCCCGACCTTCTCGTATCTTTCCACGTCGCGATCGAAATCCTTGCTCCCGATGCCCCAATGATGGAAGCCGTAGCCACGCTTCTCGATTATTTCGCGGTACACGGATGGGGCTTTATCGTTGGGCTGGATCAGCTCGATCATCATGTGCCCGGCGAAGCTCATCGCGATGGCAACGTCGGCTTCTGACGGCTTGCCGCGATACGACGCGTCAACGCCTGTGAAATGCTCCAGCAGGAACCACGGCCCCACCTTGAGTTGTTCGACCCAGTGCTGCATGGCGCGGGGGATGTCTTCCACCACGTACGCCGTTTGAATGATGCCGTCGTCAGGCTGGCCGAAGTTCAGAAGACTCATGCCATCGTATTATAGGCCGCCCCAAAACAGGAGCGGCCAAAAGCGTCTGGCGATTACGCCCAGCTATAGCCGCTCTTGGATAGCGGCGTCTCCCGGATGCGCTTCCCGGTTGCCGTGAATATGGCATTGCAGACCGCAGGCAGAATCGGAGGCAGAGCCGGCTCGCCCAGCCCCGTCGGAGGATTGGCGGTCTTCAGCCAATGAACTTCGATCTCCGGCGCCTGCGCGATGCGCATCATCGGATGCTTATCGTAGTTGGATTGCACTACGCGTCCCGCTTCGAGCGTGATCTGCTGGCCCATCAGTTCGCTCAGGCCATCGATCACCGCGCCGTGGCACAGGTTCTCCGCGAAGTTCGGATTGATGATCTGGCTCCCGATGTCGGCCGCCACCCACACCTTGTGAACCTTCACCTTGTTGTCCGCGCTGACGCTGACGTCGGCCACTTCGGCGAAGTAGCCCATGTGACTGAAATGGAATGCGACTCCCATAGCGCGTCCGGATGCGGCCGTCTGCTTGCCCCAGCCCGACTTTTCGGCCGCCAGCTTCACTACTCCGATGGTGCGTTCGGCGCTAAACTCAGGACCGCCGAAGCCTCCGCCGCCCGGCCGTGGCGCAGGCGCCGGCAAAGGTGTGTTCGAAAGCAAATCCAGCCGGAACTGAACCGGGTCCTTACCCGCCGCATGCGCCAGCTCATCGATGAACGACTGGATCACGAACGCATAAACGTTGCTGCCAGGCGCCCGCAACGCGCCAGTCTTCAACCAGAGCGGCTGGTTGGTGTTGTGCAAGGCGTAATTGGGAATATAGCGAGCCGGAAATTCGGTGGCCCCCATCGTCGAAGAAGGCGCGGGACGGTCGCCATCGCCCCAGCTGATAAAGTGATTGTTCCAAGCGACAATCTTGCCGGATCCATCCAGGCCAGCCTTCAGATATTGGAACCCGCCGGGCCGATAGTAATCGTGCCCGAAGTCGTCCTCGCGGCTCCACAGCAGCTTCACCGGCGCGTTCATTTTCTTCGAAATCCAGGCTGACTCCACCATATAATCGTTGGTCAAGCGCCGCCCGAAGCCGCCGCCGCCGCGCTGCATGTGGATGGTGACGTCTTTTTCCGGGATACCCAGGGTCTTCGAGACCAGCGTGCGGCCGCCGCCCGGTATCTGGCTGTTGGACCAGATTTCGATCTTGTCGCCCTGCCAATGAGCGGTGCAATTCTGCGGCTCCAGCGGAGCGTGCGAGATAAATGGATAGGCATACGCCGCTTCCACCACCTTGGCAGCGCTGGATAGCGCCGCGTCGGGATCGCCGTCCTTGCGAAGCGTTTTAGCCGGCGGCTGTTTGGAGAGCTCGTCCGCCTTCTGCGCGAACGCGACGCTCGATTGCGACGCCCCATGCCCTTCGTCCCACTTCACCACCAGCTTCTTCCGCGCCGTCTGCGCCTGCCACCAGCTATCGGCGACGATGGCGACGCCGGGCTCCAGGCCCGGATCCTGCTCCACCACGGTGCCGGGCTGCACGCTACCCGCGACGACGAACGCATCGCGGATGCCGGGCATCGCCTTGATCTCGTCCAGATTCGCACTCACCACTTTGCCTGCGAACACCGGACATTTCTGGTAAACCGCGAAGAGCATGTTTGGCAGCGTGAAATCGATGGAGAAGGCTGGCTTGCCCATGACGATTTTGGGAACATCCACGCCCCGCTGGCTGTGGCCGATGATCTTGTAGTCCTTGGGATCTTTCAGCTTCACCTTTTGCAGATCGGGCACGGGCATCGCGGCCGCCTGGCTCGCAATCTCGCCATAGCCCACCGAGCGATTCGATCCGGTGTGAAGCACGCGCCCCGATGCGGTGGAGCATTCCGTTTCCGGCACGCTCCAGCTCTTGGCCGCCGCGGAAACCAGCAACTGGCGTCCGGCAGCGCCAACGCGCCGCATCGGATCCCAGTTAAACGGCGTCCCCAGGCTGCCGCCCGCGAATTGCGCGGCGTATTTCGTGTCGTCGAAGTCGGTCTGCTCGATCTTCACCATCTTCCAGTCGACATCCAGCTCTTCGGCGATCAGCATGGGAAGCATGGTCTTGATGCCCTGGCCCACTTCGGGATCCTTGGCCATAATAGTGACCGTTCCATCCGGACCGATTTTGATGTAGTTGTTCGGCACCGGCGGCGCCGCGGGGCCAAATTGAGCGGATGCCTTGGGTGGTTTGATGTAGAGGCCGAGCAGCACGCCGCCGCCTGCGAGCGAAGTCACGCGTAAGAACGAACGTCGATTGACAACCATGATGTTTTCGTTGCCTCCTTATTGCTGTGCGCCGCTTTGTCCGGCAGCGACTTCCGACGGCTTCTTCAACTTGCTGGTGGTCGCGATCTCGGCTGCCTTGTGGATCGCCTGGCGAATGCGAACGTAGGTTCCGCAGCGGCACAGGTTCCCGTTCATGGCTGAATTGATGTCTTGATCGGTGGGCTTGGGCGTCTTCGCCAGCAGAGCAGCGGCCGACATCATCTGTCCAGCCTGGCAATAGCCGCATTGCGGAACGTCGATCTCAAGCCACGCCAATTGCACGGCGTGAGTCCCATCTGCGGAAAGCCCTTCGAGCGTGGTGATGGGCGCTTTGGCCGCCGACACCGGAGTCTGGCAGCTTCGCACGGCCTTGCCATTGAGGTGCACCGTGCAGGCGCCACACTGGCCGATACCGCAGCCGTACTTCGTCCCTTTCAGTTTCAGAACATCGCGGATCACCCACAACAGGGGCATGTCCGCGGGTACGTCGACGGTGCTGGACCGTCCATTCACTGTCAGTTGGAAAGCCATGACGGTGGGTCTCCTATCTGCGATCTTGCACCTCGTATCATACCTGTTTTGGTGCTGCGCGGCAGTGAGCTGTCGAGAGCTGTATCTTATAGAAGGCACTGTATCTTATACGCGCATTCCGGACCACCTTTTCGGCGCTCAGCGCGCCGGAATCCGGACCGGGTATTGCCTAGAATCGATGAGGCGTTGAATGAAACTTCCGATCTTCCTCATGTTCCTCAGGCACTCGCTGTGATTCTGCCGAGCCGTGACCAAAGGGAGCGGTTGATCGTAGTTTTCAATCCGTCCGCAGCGCCTTCAATGGATCTAATCGAATGGCGCGCCGCGCAGGGACCCAGCACGCGACGAACGCCACCACCGCCATTAGCGCGATGGCGCAAAGGTAGGTTAAAGGATCGTGCGCGCTGATGCCATAGAGGATTTGTCCAAAGAATTGTCCCGCCGCGAACGCCATCGCGAAACCAATCGCCACGCCCACTGCCAGCAGCAGCGCGGTTCGCGTCAGCACCACGCGCGCCACCTGCCAGGGATCGGCTCCCAGAGCCATGCGGATGCCGATCTCCCGCGTTCTTCTAGCCACCGCGTAGGCCATGATTCCGTAGACACCCGTCGCGGCCAGAACCACTGCGAGCAATCCAAACGACGCCAGCACCACCGCGACCAGCTTCGCGGGGAACAGCGCGAGTCCGAGCACGCTCGCGAAGCTGCCGTCGGCAAAGACCGTTAGCGACGGGTCCAGTTCCGCTACCGCGCGCCGCAACACGCGGGCCGTCTCAGCTTCGGCCAGAGGCGAGCGCGCCACCAGCGTTTGCAGAGGGGTCCAGCTCTGTTCCATCGCCTCAAACACGGTGGGCGACGGTGTTTCGCCGAGAGATCGATATTTTCCGTCCTCTACCACGCCGGCGATCTGGACCCATTTTCCGGATGTCCCGTGGCGAAAACGCTTGCCGATGGGCTCTTCACCCGGCATCAGCTGACGAATGAACGCCTCATTGACCACAGCCACCCGCGGCGCGTCCGCATTATCGCGCTGATCCAGATCGCGACCGGCCAGCAGACGCGTCCCCGCCGCTTTCAGATAGCCGGGAGTGATGTAGTACATATTGGCCGTAGGGACGTCGCCCGCGCGGCTCCGGCTTGCCTTCAAACACGATGCCGCTATTGGAAATATTCAGGGTCAGAGGCAGGCCGTCAATCGCTCCGGCCGATTCAATTCCAGGCATGGAGCGGACTTTGTCCAGCAACCGCCGCTGAAATTGGCGGCCGCGTGCCTCGTCGTAGCCCTGGGCGGCGAAATCGTAGGACAGCACCGCGGCATGTTGCGGTTCGAATCCGAGATTCAGGCTGAGCGCATGCTGCAAACTGCGCACCACGAGAATGCTTCCCACCAGCAAGACAATAGAGAGAGCCACCTGCGTGGTGACCAGAATATCGCGCAGATTCAGCCGGCGAAGTTTTTCCGACGGCGCTTCGTTCTTGATCGCCCCGGCCAGGCTGGCGCGCGTGGCTTGCAAGGCCGGCGCCAGTCCGAACAGTATCGCAGTGAGGAGTGCAACACCCGCGGTAAACAGCAGCACGCGCGTATCCATAACCACATGAGGAATCACCGGAACGTCAACCGGCGGACGCCAGACATTCACCAGATTGTTGAGCCACTGGGCCAGCAAAATTCCCACTGCTCCGCCTGCGATCGATAGCATCAGGCTCTCGGTGAGAAGCTGCCGCAGAAGCTGGCCGCGGCTGGCGCCCAAAGCCAGACGGATCGCGGTCT
>Ga0209006_10006408_pt1 | contig 10646 bp, 7 predicted proteins | sample JacPin_JW_Ref_O2_FD_188567 | JGI IMG/M metagenome (GOLD analysis project Ga0209006, IMG submission 188567) | Forest soil microbial communities from Algoma, Ontario, Canada - Jack Pine, Ontario site 1_JW_Ref_O2 (SPAdes) (version 2) | ecosystem: Environmental > Terrestrial > Soil > Boreal... | reverse complement strand
CCATGATGCGCGTGAGATGGTTCACGCCAGCCTTCGAAGCGGCGTACGAATAGGCTTCGAGGTGCGATGTCCTGATGCCCTCGATCGAACCGATGTTGATCACCCGCGAATAGGCATTCGCCGATCCGGCCGCCTCCAGCAGATCGAGCAGACTCTGGGTCAGGAAGAACACCGACTTCACGTTGAGGTCCATCACCTTGTCCCAGCCATTCTCGGGGAACTCGGCGAAGGTCGCGCCCCAGCTTGCGCCCGCGTTGTTGACCAGAATATCGAGCTTCTTCTCGCGCTTGTGAAGTTCGCCGGCCAGGCGTGCGATCTCGTCCATCCGCGACAGGTCCGCCGGGATGGCGATGCATTCGCCGAATTGCGACAGTTCCTTTGCAAGCGCCTCGCATGCCTCCGCTTTGCGCGCCGTAATGTAAACTTTTGCGCCGTTTTCCACGTAGGCGCGGGCGATCATTTCGCCGAGGCCGCGACTTCCGCCGGTGACCAGGGCGACCCTCCCCCGAACCGAGAACAACTCTTCGATTTTCATGCGTCGCTCCTAATGAAATACGTTGTGGCTGTCGCTACTCAGCCAATGGCGCCGGCGGCGCGCATTTGAGCGATCGTGGCCGCGTCGAATCCCGCTTCCTTGAGCACCTCATCGCTGTGCTGGCCCACCGAAGGCGGCATCCTCGGTTGCACCTTATCTGCGCCACGCACGGCAATCGGGCTATTGATCGTCCTTGTTTCGCTGCCGGCAAAGGGAACGAGAATATCGTTATCGAGGAGCTGCTGGTCGGACGGAATATCCTCCGGCGTCGCCACGACGTCGAACACGATGCCCCTTTCCGTCAGGCGCTTGCGCAATTCCGAACGATCCTTTTTCTCGAACTCCTTGTCGAGCAACGCGATCAACTCGCGCGAGCGAGTCAACCGATCCACTTTCTTGGCAAAACGCGGGTCGTCTATCAGATCCTCTCGGTCGAGACACTTCATGAACTCCGGCCACTGCTTTTCTTCATTGAGAATGGTCAGGATCAGCCAGCGACCGTCGCGGCATTTGTAGTAATTCGTCAGCGCATTGAAAGCGACCTCGCGGGCCGGGCGGTCTGTGAAGGTCGCGCCGCACAATGCTGCTTGTGCGTTGTAGCCGTTAGCCCAAAGTCCGTTCGCCACCAGCGACGACGACACCTCCGTGCCTTTGCCCGTGTTCTGACGCTGATAAAGCGCCATCACGATACCGGAATAGAGCGTGAAACCCGCAGAGTGGTCGCCCATACCGTTCGCGGGTCGTACCGGCACCGACTCCGACGACGCCCGAACAGTGTCCATCAAACCCGACCGCGCCCACCATGCCGTGACATCGAAGCCAGGCTTGGTCGCCTCGGCGCCGTTTTCGCCATAGCCGGTGAACGACGCATAGATGAGCCTTTCGTTCAGACCCGACAACGCATCATAGCCAATGCCGAGCTTTTTGCGGACGGCGGCAGGATAATTGGTGATGAAGACATCAGCCTGCGAGGCAAGACGCTGGATCGCGATCTTTCCCTCGGGTTTCGCCATATCGACCGCGAGGCTGCGCTTGTTGCGCGAACCGAGCATCCACGCGTAATTCTGATCGCTCCTGGGATGGCCGGGAAGCTTCGTGAGATGCCGGTAAGGGTCCCCCGCTCCCGGCGGTTCGATCTTGATGACATCGGCGCCGAAGTCCGATAAAATCGTGGCCGCTGCCGGCGCTGCGATGAAGCTGCCGCAATCGATCACCTTCAAGCCTTCGAACAAAAGTCCCATCTCGCTCCTCCCCGTTGATTACGCCCGGTCCCGGCCTGGATGCGCGTTTGCGGCGTCAATTATTGGCCTGCCTTGACCGCCTTGAGCGCACGGATAATCGCCAGCTGTTTGGCGTCGCGTTCACTTTCGAGCTGCTCAGGAGGCTGCGCAGCAAAGGATGCCTCGGCCTGCGCGATGATCTTGTCCTGCGCGGCCTCATCCAGATTGACCGGAGCCATGTTCTTCCAGGCCTCGTTGAGACCCGGACCGAACTGCTTGAAGAACGATTTGAACCCACCCGCGCCGCCACCGAGATGGAAGGAGCGGAACGGACCGTCGGCCGCCCAGCGAAGGCCGATCGAACTCGTCACGATGTCGTCGAGCTCGTCGACCTTGACGACGCCTTGAATGACGAGGTAGCAGCATTCCCGGAAAATTGCCCGTTGCAGGCGGTTGGCGACAAAGCCGGGCATTTCCTTGCGCACGACGCGGGGCACCTTGCCGAGCGCCGCGTAGAACGCGACCGCGTCATCCACCGCCTGCGAGCTGGTCCTCTCGCCAGGCACGACTTCGACCAATGGAATCAAATGCGGCGGGTTGAAGGGATGCCCCACCAGAAGCCGCTCGGGCCGGGACATCTTGAGCGCCTGCTCCGTCGCGGTCTTGGCGGAGCTCGACGAAAGCATCAGAGCGTGCTCCCCCACGACCTTGCCGATGCGTTCCCATAAGTCCTGCTTGAACTCAATCCGTTCCGGTCCGTTTTCCTGTACGAGATCGGCGTCTGCGATCGAGCGTTCGAGATCGGCTTGAAAGCTCAGCTTTTTTTCCAGATCGTCGGTCGGAAGCCCAAGCGCCTTGAGCGTCGACAGATTGTTGCGGATATAGTCGCGAACGATGGTCTCGACGTCCGGGCGCGGATCGTTGACAACTACCGCCAATCCGTGCGCCAGAAAGAGCGCCGTCCACGACGCGCCGATGACGCCCGCGCCAATCACGGTAACCTTCGAGTATCGATTCAGAATATCCTGCTGAGCTGTGGCCATGACGTTCGCCTACTTCTTTGAACTGGTCGAAGGCGCACTGTCAGTGAGATAGTCGTAGATGACCGTGGCCGGCGAAAGCGTGAGATCAGTCAGGATGTGCGTGGCCGAAATGATCTCGCGCACCGGAAGATCCGCGAGCGGCGCCAGAACATGCTCGAACAGTTGCAGCCGGGCCGGCCCCCGCCACGCCCCCTTCACTGATATGTTGGTGATCTCGGTGCGGACCAGTTCGCAAATGCGCGGGCGCTTTTCGTAGCTCGGAAGAATCTTCAGCATGAACGTCGGTACGCAGATTTCCTGCCGCGCTTTTTCCATATCCATTGGTTTATGCTTGTAGCCCATCGTCGCACGGGCGACGCTGAGCGTGCCGTAATCCAGCGTTCCGACCAGCGTATCGGAATCGACGAACAGCTTTGCCGAACCTAGCTTCTTCGGAAACGCGCTGAGCTCGCGACCGGCTGCGATCGCCGGCAGATTGTCGAGATACATGCCGATAATGTATTCGCCGACTTCTTTCTTGTGCCGCACCACCGCGGCCTGCCCGCACTCGACATACGAACCGTATCCCGTGGTGTCGGGCATGTTCATCACTTCGAAACGCACCAGCGGCTCGTCGACTTCAAGCGGCTCGGGCACCTGCTTCACGAGAGCTTCCCGATCCGTCCGGTAAGTGATGTTCAGGTACTCGCGCGATGTGAAGCGATGCGGGCCCGGAACAAAAGCCGGAGCTCCGGTCGGCGTTGTGTACTGCTTGAGCACGTCCTCTTTTTTCATCTTGACGCTCACCCTCGGGTTAGACGTTTCAGCATTCGGTATTCGCGGCGTTCCGCCCAGGCTGGACCTTTTGGGCCCGCCACAGCAAGCTGGATCATTGCGAAGTCACGGGTCATGTTCTGGAGACGGTCCCAATTTCTCCCGCATTGCAGCACGGGCCTGTTCGCGCCTACCTCTGATACGAGGCAGGCGCCGCGTATCAGGCCTTCTTGGACTCCACGGCCGCCCGCGCTTCGGCAAAGCTCGCGCGCATTCGATCAAGAATAATCTTGGGCGCTTCACTGCTTGATTTCTGAACCAGTTCAGCGATGTCCCTGGTATTCTTGACCGCCGCTTCGAAAACTCGCTTGGCCAATTCGGCCTGCTTGGTCGCAACTTCCTGAGGAGATCCGCCTGGCTTGAAGTCGGCAAGCATTTGCCGCACCTCGCGCCCTACCTGCCCCAGGATTTCCTGCTGCTTTGCGAGAACCGCACCTCCGCCTTCCGACAGCACGGCCGCAGACTGCTGCATCGCCTCGATGTTCTTGCGGTGGATGTCAACAAATGCATCATAATCAATCTTCGGCAGACTAATTTGCTTCGCCATGTCGGCGAACATGTCCATGACAGTCTTGTCGGCCATTTTTCCCTCCCGGGGCTGTCGATTGATGCGTGAAGCTGTTTTGTGTCGCTCTCGTCGTTCTTTTGACTCTCACCGGCTTCGATCAATCAGTCAATCGATCAAGCACGAAGCAGAATTTATTGCTTCCGGCTAACCATCCCCGTATTTGGCGCGCAGCGCCTTCTTGTCGATCTTGCCGACGCTTGTCTTGTCGAGCGCGTCGACGAACATGATCCTGTCTGGAATGGCGAAACGCGAAATCACGCCCTTGTCGGCATAGGTTTTGACGTGCTTCTGCACGGCCGCATGGTCCACGTTGCCGCCGGGATGGACGACAAGGATGGCGAGCGGTCGCTCGCCCCATTTGGCATCCGCCACGCCGATAATCGCGGCCTCGTTCAGGCCTGGCATCTGGAGCAGGATATCCTCAAGCTCGATCGACGAAATCCATTCGCCGCCGGTTTTGATCACATCCTTGATCCGGTCCGTGATCTGGACGACGCCTTGCGCCGTCATGGTGCCGATGTCGCCGGTGTGAAGATAGCCGCCCTCCCAGAGCTTTTCCGAGGACGCCGGATTGTTGAGGTATCCCATCGTCAGCCACGGCGCGCGGACGACGATTTCTCCAGCGGTGCGGCCGTCGTGAACGACGTCCTTCATCTCGGCATCCACGATGCGAAAGTCGACCAGCGGCACCGGCGTTCCAGTCTTGGTGCGAAGCTCGGCCTCTGCATCAAGGTCACCGGTGAGTTCATGCTCCCTAAGCTGAGCGATCGTCAGGATGGGGCCGGACTCCGACATGCCGTAGCCCGCGAAGATATCGATGCCGCGCTGCATCGCGGCCTTGGCCAGCGCTTTGGTCAGTGCCGCGCCCCCGATCACCATCTTGAGCTTGGAAAGATCGACATCCTTGCTGTTGGGAGCCGACAGCAGCATTTGCAGGATCGTCGGAACGCAGTGGCTGAACGTCACACCCTCGGCCTTGATCAGGTTCAAGAGCAGTTCGGGTTGGTACCGGCCGGGATAGACCTGCTTTACGCCCGCTGCTGTCGCGGCATAGGGCAATCCCCAGCCGTGGACGTGAAACATCGGCGTGATCGGCATGTAGACGTCCTCGCGGTGAAACCGCCCCTGCCGCGCCGGCGAGCCGAACCCGACCAGGTCGATCAGCGTGTGAAGCACAAGCTGGCGATGGCTGAAGTAGACGCCCTTGGGAGCGCCGGTGGTTCCCGTGGTGTAAAACATCGTCGCACGGGTGTTCTCGTCGAAATCCTCGAACGTGAAATCGGGTGAGCCGCCCGCCAGCATTTCCTCGTAATAACCGACGCTCTTGATTTGGCTGTTTGCGAACACACCGTCATCCGACATCAGAATGATGCCTTCGACGGATTCAAGCTGCCCCTGCAACTGCTCGATCAACGGAAGGAATTCGACGTTCACCAACAGCAGCCTGGGACGCGCGTGATTGAGCGTGAACAGAACCTGCTCGGGCGACAGCCGGATATTGACGGTTTGAAGCGTGGCGCCGAGCATCGGGATCGCGAAATAGGATTCCAGGTAGCGGTGGCTATCCCAGTCCAGTACGCCCACGACATCGCCGCGCCGGACGCCTTTCGAGGTGAGGCCGCTCGCAAGACGCCCGATTCGTTCGCGGAGCTCACGATAGGTGTAGCGGCTGAGATCGCGATAGACGATTTCCTGATCGGCCGATTGTGTCATCGGCGCGTGAAGAAGGTGCTTGATCAGCAGCGGATATTGGTAGGCCGACGGAGTATGCTCGATCAGGAAATCAGACATTGATTCCTCCCCGGGGCTGGAACATGTCAGCGCCCAATGTCGGCGGAATTGTTCCGCCCATTTTTGCCCGTTCGGCTTTTTTCCGGTCCGCGCCCAGGAGTCTGTCGCAAATGGCTAGGCAGAGCCGATTTCTTATTCTATCGTTCGCTTGGTTGAATAGAAAGTCAAGCCGAATCCAGGACCGGGAGGTTGCGGGCTTGTCCCGTCCCGCACGTATTATTGATGCACCGCATGATCAATGAAAGACTTTGCTGCTTGGCCGCTCCACGGTCCGCCTCACGCCAGCACAGATGCCTGCGAAACCAGCGTTGACGTGAAGGTCCTGTAGCCGGCCAAAAACGGACTGTCTCACCCATCGGTCGCTTGATCGATTCTCGACAATCCCTCTTCAAAAGTGTAGAGATCGGCGATCCATTGAAATGGTTTCTGCGGACCCTGCCGAGGCGAATGCAAGCCAGGAGTTTGCCAGGTCTCATATTTGCGGCCGGGTTCTTCATCATTGACGGACTGAGAAGAAATGACGAAGCCCTTGGCGCGCGCGAAGGCTCGTACGAAAAAGCCGAAATCGTTACGAAAAGGCCCCGACCGCCGGCGGCAGATCATCGCCGCGGCGTCCGAACTATTTGCGCGGAATGGATTTGAAGGCACGTCGATCCGCGACATCGCGGCCGCGTCAGGCGTTCTATCCGGTTCGCTGTACTATCACTTTCCATCCAAGGAAGATCTGCTCTTCACGGTGCATCAGGAAAGCCTCACGGCGATGCGCAAAGAGGTCGAGGCCGCCATTGCTGGAATCAACGAGCCCTGGAAGCGGCTCGACGAGGCCATCGTTGCGCATTGCCGGATATTGCTCGGTGGCAGCGTGACCCGCGCGATCCTCACGCCGCCACGCTACTACAATCTCAAGGGCGTCCGAAAACTCGTCCGCCAGCGCGACGAGTACGAGCAGATTTTCGCGAGCCTCATCGACGATTTGCCGCTGCGCGCCGATTGCGACCGGCATGTGTTCCGGCTGTCGATCCTTGGCGCCATGAACTGGACCGTGTTCTGGTACACCGCGGGCGGCCGCTTAAGCGTCGACGACGTCGGTCGGCAGATCGCGCTAATGGTGCGAGGCGCCACCAACAGTGCCACGACCAAAAGATAGCGATCGCGAACTGCGAAGCGATCCACGCTTTTGAGCTACGCTCGACTCGCGGGTGTCACTTTGCGCCACAAGGGCCATTCCTTAAAAGTGAGCCGGACGCGACAAAACGCGGAATGCAGTTCGACCATAAGAAGCAAGTGCAGTGAGGTTGAGTCACGGTGATGATCCAGACGACAAGGATTGATATTGATTCGGAATCCAGGATGCGCCGAAAGCGTTGCTGCGTCTGATTGCCGGCGAGGACTTCGGAAGGAGCTCGTGAAAGTTGCCGATGCAGCTGCCGAAGCGCATATCGCTACTGAGCCACACGCTGTCCGATTGGTTCGCACTTCCAAAAATGGAGCCCGAAGCCGATCTCGAAAACACTGACCCCGAAACCTATCATCCAAGACCTGCTCTCAGGCCAATCCAAGAACCCGATCGGCACGGAAATAAAACTAGATACATTCCACATCCATCGAACTATTGTTGGTCATCGAAGAACGGATAGGTGGTGGAATTTCATGAACAGGAAAGTAAAGGCTCTGATGCTCTTGGGAGCTGGCCTGTGTCTTGCCGGCGCGACGCACGCGCAGCAAGCGGGCTTGAATTCGCCCGACCTGGTTCTGATTAACGGAAACGTCCTGACTATGGATGGTCGGTCATCCGTTGTGGAGGCGTTGGCCGTTCTAGACGGAAAGATACTCGCAACGGGAAGCAACGCGTCGGTCAAATCAATCATCAGCACACGAACGCGTGTTCTCGACCTGGCCAGCAGGACTGTCGTTCCCGGGCTGATCGATACCCATGCGCATTTCAAGGCCGCCGGTCTCTCGGAATACGTAGTGAATATGAGCAAGGCTAAGACCGTCGTCGAGGCTCTTGACGCGATCAAGACATTCGCGGCCAAGAAGAAGCCGGGCGAATGGATCGTCGGCGGTGCATGGCATCCGCCGTCGCAACTCGCTGAGAAGCGCTATCTCACCAGACAGGAAATCGACGGCGTCGCTCCGAACAATCCCGTCTATCTGCGGACCGTTGGTCACTTTTCGATGGCGAACGGCCTGGCGCTGCAGAAGGCGGATGTCGACAAGAGCACGCCGAACCCGAGCGGAGGGTCTTTCGAAAGGGATGCGTCCGGGGAATTGACGGGCGTTCTCGTCGAGACGGCGATCGACCGAGTCGAGAAGGCCGTGCCGCCGTGGACTGAAGACGACGAGGTCCGGCAGTTCAAGATCGCCGAGGCAGCTCTTAACACCTTCGGAATCACGAGCGTAATCGAGGGAGCGACGGAAGCTCGAGACGTCCGGACGCTTGAGAAGATCGCACTTTCCGGAGGTGCCACTCTTCGCGTGGGTTTGATGTTCCGGCCGGAGCCGCCATCGGATATGTCTGCATGGGAAGCGGTCATATCCGGCAACGGCGCGTCGTCCGGGTTTGGTGACGACTGGTTGAAGTTCGCCGGAATCAAGATCTTCTACGACGGCGGCATGACTCTGAAAACGGCGCTGATGCGCGACGCCTATCCTGACTCGCATGACGACTATCATGGCATTGCGCAACAGACGCCCGAGCGGTTGAAACAACTTGTGTCGATCTGCAACCGGTACAACTGGCGTGTCGGCGTGCACATCGTGGGGGACTTGGGCATCGACCAGGTGCTCGACGCGTTCGAGGCTGCTGACAAGGAGAAGTCGATCCGCGATCGGCGCTTTATCCTCATTCATGCAAGCTTGATCAGGCCCGAACAGATGGAGCGGGCCCACAGGCTGGGTGTCCGCATCGATTTTCAGAACGTGTTCATGTGGGACAAGGCCGCGACCGTAGAGCGCTTCCTCGGGCGAGCGACTGCGGATCGTGCCGTGCCCACAAAAACTTTGATCGAGAAGATGGGAATCGACAGTCTCGGAGCTGGAACGGATTTTCCGGTCAACCCCGTCAACCCGCTCCTCAACATGTACATCATGGTGACACGAAGGGATCCCAACGGTAACGTTTACGGCGCCTCCGAAGCGATCAGCCGCGAGCAAGCGCTGCGACTCTATACGAGTGCGGCTGCACGTTACACGTTCGAAGAAGGACAGAAGGGCACGCTTGAGCCAGGAAAGTTGGCCGATCTTGTGGTTCTATCGGCGGATTACATGACCGTGCCGGAAGATCAGATCAAGGACATCAAGGCGGACGTGACGATAGTTGGCGGCAAAGTTGTATTTCAGCGCTGAGCCGCGGCGTCGAGCTGCAACAACGTTGCGGCAAAATCATTGGCTCAGTCGGGCACCCGAGGTGAACGCTGAGAGTAGAGAAAAACGCGATCGGTGCGAAGTTAGCCTCGCCGCAAGCCTGTTAGCGGTCGACGAAGCGCTCACCGCGATCAGTTGCCCGAAAGCTAATGCCGATGTCCGTTTGCCGTTTTCCCGCTACGCTGCCGTGACAACCTCCGCATCGTGGCCGTAGAGTCTGCTCATCGCCTCGGGATTGCCGCGCAAACCCACCGAGGCATAAGCTTGATCCCTCTCGTATTGCCTGGGTCCATCATGCAGATGGAAGCTCGTGGAAAGGGCCTGGGATCGCTCTTGCAACATGGTTGTTCTCGGTTTTCGCAATGCGACGTAAGCCTGAAACGCCGCCGGGACATCGAAGGCAGTATTTTTCAGGCAAGCCGCCAACGTCGCGCCGTCCTCGATGGCCTGCGCTGCGCCTTGCGCCATGAAAGGCAGCATGGGATGACACGCGTCTCCCAAAAGCGCTACACGTCCCCGAGTCCATTCCGGCAGCGGATTGCGATCGAACAACGCCCACTTGAACGTCTCATCGACCGCGGTCAGAATCGTTGCAATCTGCGGATGCCACCCCTCATAGTTCCTTACGGCATCGAAGATCGAGCCGCGATCAGACCATTGTTCTCGCGTCCAGGCCGCCTCTTCGCTGACCGCTATAAAGTTCAGAAATCGACCGCCGGAAACGTAGTAGTGGACAAAGTGTCCGCCTGGCCCCACCCAGTTTGTGACATCAAGTGGAAGGCTGAGGTGCGCGACGCGTTCAGCGGGAGCAAGTCCCCGATACGCGATCAGGCCAGAGAACCGTGGCCTTTCCTCGCCGAACAGCCGCTCGCGAGTTCGGGAATGTATTCCGTCCGCCCCGATAAGGAGATCGCCACGCTCGGACGCGCCATCCTGAAAGTACGCGGTCACGCCGCTTTCGTCTTGCTCGATGTCGACCAGGCGTCGTCCAAGCTCAATGTTCCTGCGACCGAACGCTTCGGCCAGAAGGTTAATGAGGTCAGCCCGATGGAAGTGGTAGTAAGGCGCTCCGTATTGGCTCTCAATGGGGTCGCCCAATTCTTCGCGCCCCAGGACACGACCGTCTTGCCAGCGACGAAAGACGATCGCGGAGGGGCGGACCGCGACACGCGCCATAGCGTCGCCAAACCCGTAGCGGCCTAGCAGGCGGGAAGCATTGGGGCTGATCTGAATGCCCGCCCCAACCTCGCGTTGCGCAATGGTCTGCTCAAACAAGGAAACGTCGAGACCGGCCCGACGCAGCGCAATAG
>Ga0209006_10006407_pt1 | contig 10646 bp, 8 predicted proteins | sample JacPin_JW_Ref_O2_FD_188567 | JGI IMG/M metagenome (GOLD analysis project Ga0209006, IMG submission 188567) | Forest soil microbial communities from Algoma, Ontario, Canada - Jack Pine, Ontario site 1_JW_Ref_O2 (SPAdes) (version 2) | ecosystem: Environmental > Terrestrial > Soil > Boreal... | reverse complement strand
CGAGCGGGTAGGGGAATTGCGGAACGCAGTAACGGCTATCTCGGAATTAGCAGCAAATAACTCCACAATCGTCCCTGTGATTTGAACGGATGGAGATCGATCGTCGGACAAGCGCCTGGTGCACCACCAGGGCCTTGGGCGGACAGTGTGTCTTGAGAAGCGAGCGCTTTGATCGCACCCGACTAAAGCGTCAAGGAACGATACTAGTATGTGGTATACGGCAGTGTCGGCGCTGTGCGTTTCAATGGCGTACAGACTGCGCGCGCTTCGTCGGAGGCGACTCTTCCTTTTGGCAGCCCCAACTTCGAGGCCCGCTCCAGTTGGGCACCGGCATTGAGGACGATCAGATAGTTGAGCGTGCGTGCGATTTGTATGTTCTGGCGAATAACAGTGAAATCGCTCGGTGTCAGAGTGCCTGGATCGCCTTGCAGAAGTCGGATCGCCGCCCACGCCGCCAGCTCCTGGTTCACCCAACCGCGGATGTCATTCTGTTGTCCGTAGGTTTGGCTGTACGCCTTACGCTCTGCGAGCGGGAAATGCACCAATGACTGGGCCGCACGCTCCGACTGCCAAGCATCGTCTGCCAGTAGATGTCCGATGTGAAGGGTCAGATCACCGACAGATTCACTATGCTCGTGTCTGGCAGCCGCCTCCGCAATATCGTTCAACTGAGACAATCGCTGACCCACGCATTCGTTCGCCGTGACACGAAATTGATAGAAATCGTCCGCTTCTTGCAGCTCCTCGCGCAGCGACTCCCGAGCAGTTTCAACTTTATGGTGCCAATGGATCGACTCGACCGCCTGCTCCAGGCTGATGGCTATGACGATGCCCGCCACGATGGTCATCAGTTCAATCGCAAATTCTCGCAGGTTGTGAGCAGCTTTGGGTGGATGAATTTCCACGTCTCTCTCCAGATGAAACTAGTGCTCTAGGATTGTCGCTGATGTCGTTAGCTTAGCGCACGATTGCACCTGCCGAGTGGTCCCCAATTCAACGGGGCGGCGGGCGAGGCGGGTACCTGTGTTTCAACAGGGGCTTGGTTCGGTAAGAAAGAGGCCTGGTGAAGCTGTACCACCGCTGGGCCGTAAAGGCGAGCCATCCGAAAATGGGAACTGGTAGCTAACATCGACAAGTCATTGGTCAAGAGGCTATGGTCGCAGTGGTTTACAGATGAACACCATAATGCAAAGCGTCCTGCGCAGCGCGACCGTCACGTTGATTTTGACGAACCCGATATTGACTTACTCGGTGGCCGATGCCGCAGCGCCGGAAACGCGCTCGCCGCTATTCAAGCCCTGGATCAACGGCGTTTCGGTGGCTGAGCCGCAGATGCAGGTGCAGCGCTACGACAACGACACCTATGTCATCCGCCAGTCGATCCGCACCAACTTCGAGGGGCCCTTTCTTTACTTGCTATTCGGTAGCGACCGCGCCCTCCTGATCGACACTGGAGCCGGTGGGTTGAGCGTTCGTCCGACGATCGACCGGGTTATCGACGAATGGGCGGCCCGACATCATCGGATGTTTATCCCTTTGACCGTTGCACATTCCCACAGCCACGGCGATCACCACCAGGGTGACGTCGAATTCCAGGATCGACCGCATACCATTGTCGTTGGCCTGTATCCCAAGGAGGTGGCTGACTTCTTCAAGATCAGCGACTGGCCGAACCAGATCGTCTCGTACGACCTCGGTGGCCGCGTGCTCGATATCATTCCAACGCCCGGCCACCAGTCGGCGCACGTCATGATCTTCGACCACAAGACGCGACTCCTGTTCTCGGGCGACTCGCTGGGTCCCTACCGCCTGTACGTATCGATGAATGAGGCGAAGACCTATCGCGACAGCATCGACCGTGTAGCGGTCTTTACCAGGGACAAACAGGTCTCCTGGATCTTCGGTGCACATGTAGAGATGACCACAAAGCCCGGAGAGCTAATCCCCGACGAGGCGCCCAGCCACCCCGATGAGCGCGTACTCGAGATTTCCTATTCAAACCTGCCCGAGTTGCAGACTGCGCTCCACGCAATGGGCGATAACCTGGTGCAGGAAGCCCACCACGACTTTGTGATCTTTCCTCAACCGGCACGCGAGCAGCAACCCTTCGCGCCGCCGGCGAAATAGAGGGTCGCTGTGGCTCTGCTACCAAGGATCTGGTAGGCAACCAGGTTCTCGAGAGAATGGCGTCAAGCTCGCCACATTAAATCACCCGCGGAAACGCCTTGAAGACTTTGTCAAGAAAGCCTATGCGAAGCGCACCACTTCCGCACAACCGTCGCGGCGGTCCGGCTGTCATTGATAGCCGGATCGCAGAGCGCGAATCTTCCCGATTTCGACCCTCTCGCAGCAGAGCAACATTTTAGAGAGGAAAATCCGCATCGTTTTTTAAAGAAGCTTCGTGAATATGGGCAGGCTACAGATGAAGCCATGCGGTTCGGAGTCGGCAACCCCAATTCCGCGTCCTTGGTAGTCTGCAGTGCAACAAGACGCGTTGGTCGCGCAATCGCGACGGTCCGTCGCACCCAGCACCTCAAACCCTTCGGCCATGCACTAGCATCTAAGATTGGAGAAGTGGGCCAACGTTACTGCAGCGGACTCGTTCCATGAGAACACTCGGCGTCTAGAGCCGCAGCTTGCGCCTGGCCAAGGCACTTGGGCGGAGGATTACTATGCGCGCATTGCATAACACTCATCGATCTGTTGCCAACCGGAGCGCAGCTCTTCTGGGCTTGGCGACCATGGTGTTCTTCCTGGCGCCGACGTTGGCGGCGCTGGCGAGTAAGTCGCCACGACCATCGACTGATGCGCAGCGGCTATTGACTGAGTCGCTTGCTGCCGTAGGAGGGCGAGAGCGTCTGGGTGCCATCAAAGGAATGCGAATGACCGCGACTCGTGTGACTGCGATCAACGCAGTTGCGTCATCGGACGACGCGCCTCCCATGCTCTTTGATCGCGTGACCGATCAACTGGACTTCGAGGCGCGGACACTCAAGGAAACCTCGAGTTTGGACTTCACAGGCTTGTCATCCGACATTAATACGATTTCCGTCTACACGCCCCAAGGTGGATACACCGACAGTGCCGGAAACTTGAACGCTCTTGATCCTGCCTTCATTTATCGCGCGGAGGATCTGTTTTTAATACATCCGCTGCTTTCACTCCTGACCGCTGCGCGTGACCGCAGCGCCGTGATTGTCAAGTCCGATTCCGTCGCCGGCTTTCCATGTACATGGATGGCGTTTACGAGCGGTGTCATCCCAACGCGGGTTTGTTTGAGCGACATTAACAAGCTGCCGGTTGCGTTAGAGATCCAGCGCAACTACCCGCAGGACGACTATGCGTCACTGTGGGGCACCTTCACTACCCGGTATATCTTTACCGATTGGACTATCGAGCCCAATGGAATTTTCTTCCCGCGGACTTGGCGAGAAGACACGGGTCACGGCGAGAACTCATTCATCTATGTCCAGAGCATTGTTTTTGACACTAAACCATCGCCTCCTATCGAGGTACCCGACAATTTTAAACAGGCCTTCGCGAAGACAATGTCCCGGTCTCCGGCAGAATTGGCGGCGGAGAATTACGGAACGACAGACCCATTGGATCTCGGAGGTGGCATTTACATTCTCCCGGGGAAGCTCTATCTACGAAACGTACTACTCATACGGCAATCGGACGGGATCGTAATCGTTGAAGCACCCGTCTCGCCGGAAAATAGCGTTCACGTACGCGAAGAGGCGGCTGAACTCTTTCCGGGTACGAAACTTAAAGCGGTGATTAGCACCGATAATATATGGGGCCATGTGGCCGGCGTCGCTGGCTATCGCGATAGCGGTGTGCCGCTATACGTGCTGGACAGAAACGTTGATTTAGTGAAAAGCCTCATGGCGGCCGCGGGCGCGAAATCCTCAAATATCCGCTCAGTAGCATCGATGGTCACCATTGGATCGGGGAATAATGCGGTTGAGGTGATACCGTATCGCACTGCCTATGGTGCCCGCATGATGGCGGTCTATTTGCCCGATAAAAAGCTGCTCTGGGCGAGCGATCTATTCTTGCCCAAGACGTGGCAGCCGGACTTTCAGGTGGAACACCTTTGGGAAATACGGAGTCTTATAGATCGCGAACACCTGCAGGTCGATCGCGTCATGGGAGATCATCGACCACCGGAAAACTGGGCTTTAGTCAGCAAGGATATCCCTAGTGGTGTGTAGCGCTCTGCGTTCGCTCGCGCAGAATGACTCTCCGGCTTAGGTTCTGGCGCTGATTCTCTTGCCATAGACGAGGAGTTCGGTCCTGGATCAGTACACCAGGAGCCTGGCGCCAATCGGACCAATCCGACCCGTAAGAATTCGACCCCCTGTCCTGGAGACACGTTCTATTTCGGTGCGCCTTCTGGCACCTGTTTGTGCACCAAGTACATCAGAGCAACGGTCACCAGTGTGATAGCCATCACGAGATAGCCCAGCCAATCGAAATGAGCCAACGAGCCGTTGGGCCTCTGAACGATCAGCCAGCCGGCCACGGCCGCCGATACCGCGCCTGCAAATTGCTGCAGGGAAGCGCTCACGGCGTTAAAAGCCCCACGCTTAGTGGGTTCCGGGATAGCCGACATGAGCGCCTGGGCGGGAATCATGCGCGAGAAGATGCCGGCGAACAGGATCACATTGATCACGATGACCGTGGCAAGCGGCACGTGCCCAATATTCGTCCAGATCGGCACCAAGATCAGCGTGACGAGGCTCCCGAAGCAAAACATCGGAAATTTGCCGAAGCTGTCGCTGGCCTTGCCCACCAGCGGGCCCACAAAAATAGTACTGACGCCGGTTACCAGATAGATCACGGGCAGAACGGTGAAGGCCAACCCGACGTTATTCACGATATAGGCAGTGCCGAAGGGCATCAGCATGTAGCCGCCGGTAGGCAGCAGCGCCACGAGGAGGAACGCCAGGCGATAGCGAGGCTCAGTGATCGTATGGATCAGATGCATCAGCGGGCTGCGCTCCTGCTTCAGCCCGAGGTGCCCGACCACCGGTTGCATAAGGAGCATGATGATGACGCCCGCGGGCATACCGATAGCAATGATGGCGAGAAAGGGGGCGTGCCAGTCCCAATGGCTGGCGAGATAGAGACCTGCGGGGAGCCCCAGCACCTGGCTCGCGGCAAAGGCGGTGGAAATCACACCCATTACCCGGCCGCGCATTTCTAAAGGGAAAAGATCCGTGACGATGGCTAATACGACCGAGCCGATCACGCCGCCGAACAATCCGGTCACGATGCGTGCCCCTAAGAGGAGCGGGTAAGTGGTGGCCAGGCCGCACAGCAAGGTGCCCAGCATGAATCCAAAATAGAAGAACAACAGCAGGCGCTTCCGGTCGAAACGGTCGGCGAAGCCCGCCGCCAGGAATCCCGACACTCCGGCGCTGAAAGCGTAAGAAGAGACGGCGAGGCCAAACTGCTGGGGACTGATGTGCAGGGTCGGCATCACGATCGCCCCGAGAGGCGAGATGATCATGAAGTCCAGAATGACGGTGAACTGCAGAAATCCCAGAATGCCAATCACGACTTTCTGGTACCCCGAAAACTGGATACGAGCTGGGCTGCTTATTGCGGTCTTATCCATGGGTTCCTGGCGTCAGTCGAACGATGCTTTTGATGATGACGGCGAAGATGCTGAGAGCATTAGGCTGCGAGGTATTCGTAATCTCGTTTGTAAGAGCACGCGATGCCGCAGGTAACGGAGCCTTGCATCTTGCGTTCTTGGCGCAGGCAGCCACCCGTGCCCACTGGTATTCGTGATGCAGCTAAACACTCTATCACTACAATCGAGGCGGGTCAGGTTAAGAGACTGAGGCATGACGCGTACACCCAAGAAACCACGCATTACACCAGCGGTACAATCTGCTGCGTTCGTGGCGATGGCGCGGAAACTGGAGATGGACAAGCGCCCGAAAGCGTTCGATCGCCATCCAGATCTGCGAGGTGAAACATCGCCCACGTACTAGCGATGTATCACTTCGCATATCCTTAAATCCCGGCGCAGGGCAGGTCGAGTTGAGGACACTCTCGGTCAAGGTCTCCGCACCGCAGCGTCGGGCAATTTGCCCTTGTCGGATCGGATCGATCGTGGCCCACTTGCTTCATCGGTATCTACTCGTTGGCATTCTCGTTAAATGAGGGGTTGTCATGCACAGACAAAAAACCATGACAATGTCACGCTGGATGCTGGCGGCATTTGCACTGTTGACGTCTATTGCGATCGCACGCCGGATTGACGTCCCCGAGATCCAATCAGGAATCCCCGCGCCATGCGTGGAGGCGATCGTCAATCCGGTCAGTGGTCATGCCGAATGCGTCCGACCGCTTGGAGCGCCGGTTGCCGCGCCGCCGCCGAGACCTTCGGTAGTCAAACTGGCCGTGTTCGATTTCGAACTCAAAGATGAAACTCCGGCGGCGGCGCTACTAGGACAGACGGCGAGCACCGAAGCCGCGATGGAGAACGTGAGCAGGGAGGCACGCCGGCTTCTTACGGAATCAGGCCGCTACATCCTCATTGACCCGACCGAGACCGATGCGGAGCCGGTCCGAGCCAAGGGGCTGCGGAACTGCGCGGGCTGCGAGGCCGGGATCGCTTTGCGTGCTGGCGCCGACCAGGCGCTCCTCGGAATTGTGAGGAGGATCACCCAGACCGACTACTACGTTGTAATTCAGATTACCGACGCTCGAGCCGGCAAAGTACTTAATCAACAGGCCGCCAACTTTGCGGGCGGTCCGGAGGGTTGGGCGAGCGGAGTCCGGATGTTGCTCATGCACCAAGTATTGGCTCCGACCGATGGACCCTAAGCCGCCGGGCGGCCTGCGCGGTGGCCGCACAGGCGACGGGGTCGTCCTCGTCGGGCTGAAAGGCGCGACACCAAGCTGGCTGGCCAAATGCATCGACAGCAAACCCCGCAAATGAAAGCGGCCCAACGTGGCAATCCAGCGGACACTTACACCCAGAGGATTGGGTACGGGAGAGATAATATCGCCTACCTACTTCGCATAATGTATATTATGTTAAATTATGGATTGGATCTGAGGGGTGTCGCGTCTCAAGGTTCTTGGCACAGTGTCAAAAAACTTGAGACTGACCTGCCCCAACAAATCAATAAGTTGGCAGCTGCACGACATCGTCCGCCGAGTCTAGCTACCAGTGCCACTTCCGTGAGACTGGTTTGACGGACGCGAAGCATAAAGCGCGGACGGTGACAGAAACCTTGAGACTGGCCGCTACGTTACCGCCTACCAGACCGGCCGATCGTTACGGGTAATGCCGCCAATGATCGGGGCGATCCCTATTGGTTGTGGGCGCGGTTTACGTATTGGTTGGCCGCCGAGGGAAGCCCGGTAATACAGGCCGCCCCGAGGTGATCATCGTTCAAGACGGCAGAAAATTTGGGGCGGTCGGGTATGGTGAGTTAGAGATCCGATGGCAACAATCCCGGTTTATCGAGGACGGCAATCCGCCGAACGATGCGCAGGTGGTGGACCACACTTGGAAGCATCCAAACAAAAGCGGTGGTCCCGATCGGAGAAATTCTCACATGTCACGACTGGGCTGGGAGTCGGAGTCGGGTCCGCTATCGGTGAAATGATCCGTCGTTTTAAGCTCGTCACTATCGCCCTTCCCTGTTTAGTCGTCGGTTCGCGTGCTTACCATTTGCGACCGGGACTGCGCGAAGAGTCGCTTGGCAGCCGGTTGGGTTTCGAGAATGTCCCGGACGACCGGCGAAGCCGGCTCTCTTCCCGCCACCATCCGGCGAATCTCCGCAGCCGTTAATAAACAGCAAACCCGGTCAGCGATCCAGCCTGGTCGGGGATCGTGGTAGCCCCTGAGATCGCTGTCGAAAACTCGCGTTTTTGACCGGCCACCTTCAAGTGCTTCCCAGACGTGCGCTCTTACCGGATATCCTTCAACGCTTGCGACAAGGTTCAAAACGGAAGCCTCGTGTGTTAACGACGCGAAGTCGGTGCTGAGATCTCGCCAAGCGCACGTTGGCTGCGGCATCGACTCTCCCTCAAAACCCAGGGTTAACGGGCTCATAGCCGGATCATGTTGCAGGTATGCAGCGCTCGCCCAGCAGCGATCCGTCTGCCAAATCGGCGCCCAACCATTCAGTTCTGAGCCATGCGAATTGCCCGGTCGTCGCGCGCACAACCATGTCTCATGTTGCGCGCATATAACGCTGTCCCAGTAAGCCCAGTGACGCCGAATGTACGGTGGCCGGCCATTCTTGGCATCGTCGCTCCAACATTTCGCGCAGTACGACAGCCTTGCCGAAACATGGAGAATTCGATTGTTAGCTTTTGGCAGCGCTCGCGGCACTGATTTATCTCCGTGGCCGGTCCAGGCCATAGCATGGCCGCGAAGTGCATCGGAAGAGTCAACGTCCTCGTTTTCGCCCCATCCCACTGAATCGCGGTTCTGGTCAAGAATCACCCGTGCTCGGAGATAGCCTATGCCATAGAAGATTCCGATCCGCTCTATCCAACTCGACAACACTTCATCGGCATTGGCCGGCGGCGCGTACGGCAACGCAGAGGACAAGTTACGCCCTCGCATCGACCGACGATGGAACCGCTGAGCTTTTCGTAGCTGGATGTTTGGGGAGTCTGTCGTTCAATAGTTGGCGCGCCGCGAGAACACGTCCTGGTTCAGACCGTTCGACTCTCATCAGTTCTGGCGTTATCCGCTCTAATCCCTCGTGTATTGCCACTATGGCAGCCGAATTCAGACATTGCATAATCCTATGCGTGATGCCGCCAGTTTCGGCCAGCAGCGCGCGAATCATGTCTGGCTGCGACAAGCGAGATGGCAATCTAAGCGGCCTCGCCCGCTCATATGTGCCTACAAAGCGCTGTAGCGCGGCCCCAGCGGCCCACGGTGTGAACCGCGTGACAGAGAATCTTCGCTCGATTTGAGGGTCAGAGCGAAACTCCCGTTCAACAGCTGGCGTTCCGGCGCAGATAACGTTAATTTGGCTCGTCGTTGAGAATGCTTTGATAGTGTCCAGGACGACCGCTCGATCTCTGCTGCGCGTATGGCACAAATGCTGTACTTCATCCAGGACCAGCACCCGCGTTTCATGAGCGGCGAGGAGCCGCCGAATGACACCGGCGCGGTCTATTCCTCTTCCGCTAAGAACCATCGGTGCGTTTAAAGCCTCGAGCACCGACCATTCCAGAGTCTGACGCGTGGGTTCGGGAGGGACGTTTGATATTACGATTGGCCTAGCGAGCGTGGCGTTGTCCTCACTTCGATAATCCGCGTATCGGCGAGCGAATCGGTGGAGGTGCGCAGTCTTGCCCATTCCAGCGTCGCCGGTGATGAGCCAGCATGGCATTCGACCATGCCGAGGCTCACATAAAAGGGCGTCAAGCATGTCATTGAGATGCTTACTGTACTCATGCTCGATGAATAGGTCCTTGGAGATCATCCGTATTCGATCACGCGTGTCTGCAGACGCAAGTGAGCGAACGGCAGAATCCAGATGCGACAAGTCCAGACTCACTCTAATACCTCCCAAGGAAGAGATTCCACATCATTCGAGGTTAGCGTTGCTTGCAGGGAGGTGCTTGGCACCGCGACGTCCGCCAATAGCTCGACCGAACGCCATTGTTGGCGTCTCGCGGTTCGTCGATTGCGCTTTAGTTGGGGGATGCCACTGCTCTCCCTGCCAGCTTGCGCCAACACTCGACGAAGAATCTCTGGTTCTTCGAGGGAACGCGTGGGTGCCTCCGATCGCTTGATTGCTTTGAGTTCCCACAACGAAAAGGTGGGCATCGCCGGATCCCGGAGCGGAACCGCGATTGGTGACGAATTCGGCTGCTCTAGGTAGATCCTTGATAAGTTTCTTGGGTCATATCGTACTACTCGCTTTCTACCTAAATCGACTTCATGCGACAGAGCCGCACATGAGTATTTCATGCCAAATAGCTCAATACCGTCACGACCGATCACTCGTCTCTGCAGTGGTAGGAAATCTAGTCGAAAGCGTGCAACATCTTTCGGCAATCGCGGTCCTTCAGATGTTTTGCTCCAAAATTGCTCCCAAGCGGTAAGCGGTGCTTTTCCCAATGATCTGTGGGTTCGCCGATGATATTTGTCTATATCTTCGACAAGAAAGCTGCCCAGTTCAGAAAGGGTCAGCGATGCCTTCTCTTCTGCACGGTCAGGGCGCGCCTTAAGAAAATCAGAGTATGTGTTCCCGGGTAACAAGCGGACACGTCGCATTAGTGTGCCTATAAGACGTTCCACGTGTCCGCCGAATCTGGGAGTCGCCGGGGGCCTGTAGATGGTGTCGATTCCATTCAGGTCGCACCCACGGCGAAATGCGGCGCTGTGGAACTCTCGACCGTTATCAGTATGTAGAGCGCTTGGAAGTCCATAAACGGGCCAATCAATATCGAGGCCGATCGACTGAAGCCACGCTCGTTTGGGACTGATCGCGTTTTCAAGGCACAACGCGAGCTGCAACGACGAAGGTGCTTCGAGCGAAAGGCAGATACCGCCAATACATCTCGTAGAGACGTCCACCGCGACAGTGAGAGTCGGGCGACCGATACAGCGACGAGTGGCTCTTTTGTGTTTAATCAGGTACTGC
>Ga0209006_10006406_pt1 | contig 10650 bp, 10 predicted proteins | sample JacPin_JW_Ref_O2_FD_188567 | JGI IMG/M metagenome (GOLD analysis project Ga0209006, IMG submission 188567) | Forest soil microbial communities from Algoma, Ontario, Canada - Jack Pine, Ontario site 1_JW_Ref_O2 (SPAdes) (version 2) | ecosystem: Environmental > Terrestrial > Soil > Boreal... | reverse complement strand
AGTTGCAGAGCTTTCTGAAAAGCAGGTATGCATTCATTGAATTTGCCTTGTCGAAAATATAGAGCACCCTTATTGTCGTAACCTGCGGCGTTCTCAGGTTCAAGTTGAATAACCTGTTCGAAACTTTGCAGGGCCTTATCATAATCACCAAAATTGGTGTAGGCGACGCCTAGCGAATTTAGATTCATCCAGTAATAAGGATTGATGGCAATAGCCCTCTGGTAGGCTTTAATGGCGTCATCTTTTCGTCCGGTTGTCTCATACGCGGTCCCTAAGCGGCGATATCCCTCATCCGAATTTGGAGCGAGATCAATGGCGCGTTTTAGCTCCGTCAGTGCCTGCGAAGACTCGCCGGTGGCGCTGTAGACGTTCCCCAAGGAAAAATGAACCTCGGGAAGCTTGTCGTTCAATTGTTCAGCCTGATGAGCTGCTCCCAATGCTTTTTGCGACCAGAAACTGTCCCTTTTCTCTCGGTACATGAGGAGACTGGCGTCGGCCAGTCCGGTGTACGCGAGAGCAAAAGTATGGTCCACCTTCACCGCTTGGTTGAAAAAATCGATGGCTACCTGGACGTTTTTGGGATCCTGCTGCCCGCGCATGGATTTGCGCCCTTTTAGATAGAGATCGTAGGCTTCAATATTTTCCGTTGGGTGATCCGTGCTGTGGGCGAGTTCCTCATTCGTTGGCTTTACCGCGAGGGCCTCGACTAGTTCCGTGTAGATCTTGTCTTCAAGCGCAAGTAAATCCTTTGCCCCACCCTCGAACGTGTTGGTCCACAGTCTCTTTGCGTCAGCAACGTCTTCGAGATGAATGATGATGGACATTTTATCCGCGTTACCTTGGATCATGCCTTGCACGATAAGGTTTACGCCCAGGTTGCGAGCGGTTTGCGCTAAAGGTTCTTTATAGCTAACTTTAGCAACCGCAGTGTCGGAAGCGAGGCGCAGGTCTTTCAACTGGAATAGTTTCGAGGAAAGGGATTCATTCAAACCTTCCGCAACGTACCCGAGCGATTGTTCATCGCCCAAAATTCGAAAGGGAAGTACAGCCACGTATTTGCCTTCTCCCAGGGTTGGAATGCCCGACACATGCGAATACTGCTTTCCGACACGAAATCCTGGGATTAGATGACGCACCGCCGGAATCATCATTGCCACTAACAAAAGAGCAACAATTCCGCTGGTGATCCACACCCAACGCTGGTTTGCAAATTCCGGAATCGGTATTTGGACACTAGAGCCGCGACGAGAAAAGCCGGAGCTTTGAGAAGCAGATAAATCCGCGAGGATTTCGTATCCGTTTTGATAGCGGTGCGCAGGGTCGGTCTCCAGGCAGCGCATGATGATGCGCACCAGCCAGCCCGGAAGGTCGGGATTAAAAAGGGTGGGACTTTTTGGCTTCTCCTGAAGTCGCTGGTACATCACCTGCATGGTCGAATCGCCCTTGAAGGGGACGTCGCCCGTGACCAGTTCGTAGAGAATTAGACCGTAAGCGTACAAATCCGAACGGCCATCGGTGGACTTTCCTTGCACCTGTTCCGGAGACATATAGCGGGGCGTACCGAGATACGCTCCCGCTTGGGTCATGCCGACGGCGCCCTCCGCGAACGATTTCGCCAAGCCGAAATCAGCGATATAGACTTGGTCACTGTTGTCCACCAGAATATTTTGCGGTTTCAAATCGCGATGGACGACGTCTTCAGCGTGCGCTGCGGCAAGAGCCCCGGCGAGTTGCGTTGCGAATCGGAGCACGCGCTCCAGGGGCAGCCTTGGATTGTCTCTGATGATCTGGTGAAGGTCCTGGCCCTCAACGTAGGCCATGGATATAAACTTCATTCCGTTGACTTCGCCCAAATCGTGGATGCGCAGTATGTTCTTGTGGGAGATTTTACTGGCCAGGACCAATTCCTGTTTGAAGCGGTTCAGCGCGTCTTGCTCGCCCATTACGCCATGGCGGACGACCTTGATAGCAACGGTGCGGTTCAGTTCCTTGTCATAGGCCTTGTATACGCGGCCCATGCCGCCCTGCCCCAGGAGTGCTTCAATGCGGTAGCGGGGGCCGAAATCACTTCCCAGACGGATTGCAGACGGGTCTACGCTCTGGATGGTCTCCCATTCGCTGGCCGGGATGGCGCTACTGCACTTCGAGCAAGAAACGGCGGAGTCGAGGTTTTCTGTTTTACAGCTTGGGCAAGTTACCATGTGGGGGAAGAAGCGTGTAAGCGCTAAAAACTGCTGAATTATGTAGCATACGAGGCGAGTCTGCAACTAGTACGCAGAGCGATGATGGCTTGACGAGCCATTCTTTACAGAGACCTCAAATGACTCCGGGCTTTGTCTGGTGGGTAGTAGACTCTGCTAACAAAGTACACAGAGTCGTTTCGGAGCTTGCGAAGGATTGCAAATGCTTTAAAATTAATACTCCGCTGTGGGCGTGTAGCTCAGCTGGGAGAGCACCTGCTTTGCAAGCAGGGGGTCACCGGTTCGATCCCGGTCACGTCCACCAACTTTTTTACATATTTTAACTGTAGTTACGCTCGAAGTGCGAAACTATGCATCATTACAACGCTTGGTCTTGCAGAAGAAAAGCGTTCATGTGGATGCCACTGTTGAAGGAAGAGAATTGGCAGGAACTCAAATTTCCCGCCCCAGTCGGTCTTATATGCTCCAATCCTCGATTTTCAAGTGCTTCAATCGGCGGAAAGAACGATCGCTCGTGACCAAAATGGCTTCGGCAGCCAATGCGTGAGCCGCGATCATCATATCCAAATTTCCCATCGGGGTCCCACCGAACTCAAGGGCGGCCCGCAAATCAGCGTAGCGTCTCGCTGCGTTGGAATCCCACGGCAGAGAATCCACTCGCAGTAGGAATTCGTCGATAGCTGTTTTCAACCGTACAGCCTCGCGCTTCCGTGCCGCTCCAAACAGCAACTCGGCTTCCGTAACCGCAGAAATTAGAACTTGCGACATGGGCACCTTCAGCAACCGTTCACGAACCCGCGGGACACTGCCTTTAATAATGTAACTGGCGGTATTGGTATCCAGCAGGTAGCGCGGAGGCATCAGAAGAGCTTCCGCTTCTGCGGGGGTGGGTCGTCACGTTCGGCCAGAAAATCCGAAGGCACGTCGATGCTTTTCATCAACTCGAAGAAGTCCTCCCAGGACTCGGGGCGCCGCGAGAGGATCACATCTCCCGTAGCCGGATCGCGGCGCACATACACCTCGGAACCCTCGAACCGATAATCCGAGGGAAGGCGAACCGCTTGGCTACGGCCGTTGCGGAACAGTTTGGCGGTACGGGCCATATCACTCCTTCCGGTATATACCATGATATATCACTGATTGCAGTCCGTCAAATTCGCTCAGCGAATTAAGCGAGTAATGTGAAGGACAGAGGTTTGAGCGCCCCGACCGTACAATCGCGAAGATTGCCTAACATGAAACTGCATTCGGAAGTTCAGCGGCGCGGAATAGTTCGGTACAACTTCGGGACATTTAAGAGAGCGACAATTTCGCCAGTTTCCGTATAAGCGACACCCGACAAAGCCTTTAGTGTTTTTCCCCGTCTGCTTTGCAAGCAGGGGGTCACCGGTTCGATCCCGGTCACGTCCACCATATTTCTTTGTCCGAGGTTCGCTAGAAAAGCCCTCCCAGCCCCAGGCTTGCAATCTACGTTGCGATGCAGTCAAAACTGTGAGTGTTATATCAAGCTGACAATTCTCGTGGCGGCGCGTGCTTTCGAGCGGACGCCGAATTGCAAGGAGCTTCAGCCTATTAGTGTCCGAAGTTTTGCGCGTACTTCAGCCAGTTCGGCCGCTGATATCATTCCTTTGTGTTTGGCACGCCTTTTCCGCCAATCGAGGCTCTTGACCTGATCTGCCAGAACCGCGCTGGGGCTCGTGCCCGCAATCACCACCTCGAAGGGATAATTCTTGATCTGCGTCGTCATCGGGCAACAGACCATGAGACTCGTCTTCACGTTATACCCAGCGGGGCTCAGCACAACTGCGGGTCGGTGCCCGGCCTGTTCATGTCCGGTCTGTGGATTGAAGCTGATCCACACAATGTCACCGGCGTCGGGCACATAGGACCGCACCATTACAATGCCTCTTTGCCAACAGGTCTGCCGAAATCGGCCTCATCATGCAAATTCTCACTCGTAATCCGCTTCAACAGTTCGGCCAGATCATATTCCTTGCGCTCTGCCGGCTCGATGACGATGCGGCCGGACTCTTCCCGTACGTCAACGGCCTCGTCTAGATCCAGGTGCGCGGCCTGCATGACAGCAGCGGGAATTCGCACTGATGCGCTGTTGCCCCATTTTTTGACCACGGTCCTCATATCGTCGTTACCCCTGTAGAGTCATTGCAGCAACATACTTTCATATATCCAGGCGTAGTGTCAACAATGTCGATACCCTGTGTTGATACCCTGTAGATACCTACAAGCAGCAAGCAACATAGCTTTTCGCCCGCTTATCTGGCAAGCAGGCATCACGGGTTCGAATCCCTCACGTCCAATCCGTCAAATTCGCTCAGCGAATTAAGTGAGTAATGTGAAGAACGGAGGTTTGAGCGCCCCGACCGTACAATCGCGAAGATTGCCGATCGCGGACCTAACATGAAACTGCATTCCTAAGTTTAGAGGCGCCGAAAAGTTCGGCACAACTTCGGGACATTTGAGAGAGCGAAAATTTCGCCAGTTTTCCGTATAAGCGACACCAGACAAAGCTGTTAGTGTTTTACCCGGGCTGCTTTGCAAGCAGGGGTCACCGGTTCGATCCCGGTCACGTCCACCATATTTCTCTTTTGTCTTTATTGAGTTAGCTGCCTCAGCGCTACTACGTCAGAATCCGTGTGATTCTCACTGTGCCAAAAACTGTGGGTTTCGGCAGAGCGAAGCTATGTTGGTTGCCTCGGGGATTTGAGCCGCTGCACGCCACGCGGACAAACGGACGCATCAGCGTGGTCTGGCCGCCGACACTTTGGCTCGAAACGTACTAAGCGTTTCAGAAAAGAATTACCTCGACGTGGGCTCGGGTGTCTGGGCGGAGTTAGTTCGTGAGATTGGTTGCCACTAGTTGGATTACGGACACAATGAATCATTCGTGCGTTGCAAGAAAATATCATCGAAACTTCTGGTGGAACCTGCGAACAGAGAGGAGCAAATCACACAGGATAGGATCGAGCAGCACGACGCCTTTCGGCGTTTGCGCGAGGGTGAATTCGCGAAAGGCAAAGACCTTCTTGGTGAGATCACCGAGAAAATGGCAAAGCATGGATGGGTTGGCGGCTACGCCAACAACATGGCTCACATTATCGCCGCCCAGATAGGCGGTTCTAGACTTGACGCCGCTGAGGAGACGCTAGAGGCGCTGGAGCGGAGAATCGGGAAAGTCGAGCCGCCACGGGGGATTGAACGAAGAAACTATCGAGTGAAAGAAGGCAAGGAACTCATTGCTCGTTCAAGGTCCGGCGAAACAGTCGCGGATCGAAGCTAAATCGTAATGGTTCTCCGATGACAAGATTTGTGGACTCAGGGTGACGGGGGTTCAAGAGAAAGTTGCTCTCGGAAGGAACGAGGACACTTGGCACGCGCAATACTGCGGATTTGCCCGAGGAAACCCAGGCATCCCCGATCGCGCGCAAGCCCCTCGGTGCGGGATAGGTTTTCCAATTCTTTGGCAATGATGAGACATCCACATCTACGACGAGCCGTGAATCGAAGCTGACCGAAATCGCGACGTAATACCTTAGCAATTCCTCGGACTCGGTGTGGGAGAGGATTTCGAGAGCGGCGAGGGATTGGGATTGTGCGACGTAGACTACAGCTGTGCCCTTCGAGTTCCAGCGCCCTCCATAGCGACGCGCACCTTCGCCGGTGAAGGCTACTTTTCTAAACTTGCGCTTGACGATTCGCCAAGCAGTGGAATTCAAGCGAAAACCCCGTGTTCCAACTGGCCGATCAGGTCCTCTACCTCGCGGGCACCGATCTCGGTTTGCAAGTAGGTCCAAGGAGATTTGTCTCCTAACGCTCTCTTGGGTGTTTTCAGCCATGCGACTGCCGCTTGCACACTTCCTTCGAACAAGCTAACCGCTTGTTCAAACACCTTGGAGAGACGCAGGAGTCGTTCGGATTCACTTGAGCTGAGTCTCCCGGCGACCTTTCGCCGGGCCAGGGTTCGCTCCGGCAATTCGATCAGCGAAGCAATTTCGCTAACGCTTATGCCACTCTCCGATGAAAAGGACTCGAGCGTTTCGAACGGCAGCCCAGCCCGAACCTCATCAATCAGCGCATCAATGCCTGTTTCGCGCAGGCCTAGACTCGCTCCGAGCGGGGAATAGCTACCCGGTCGAATGATTTCCCTTGCTCTGGCCTTGAATCGCTTACGACGTAGAACGTGTCTCATGTTTCCAGGCTAGTCGTATTCCGCCAGATTGTCAATTATTCTCTGCCAGATGGCAATTGAAACGGAGGCCCCGAGCGGATAGTGATCCGGGGCGAGCTGGGGAAAGTTCGTAGGCTTAAGTGTGATACACAAGAATGTGATGTCCTTACACATGAGGGGTTAAAGAGATGCGCACCAACATTGATATTGATGATCGCTTGATGCGACAGGAAATAAGGAGCAGCCGATCACGGACAAAACGGGCCGCAGTCGAGGAAGGATTGCGCTTACTGATTCGGACTCGGGGGCAGGCCACCATTCGGCGGCGTCGAGGCAAGATCCGTTGGAATGGAGACCTCCAGAAGTCTCGTCTCACGCGACTTGCAGAGTAGCGGTCTATGGTCATCGTTGATACCACGGTCTGGCTCGACTATCTGCGCGGTGTGCAGAACAAAGAGACCGACTACTTCGATCGGGAACTCGGTCGGCAGCGCTTTGGGCTGACGGACTCGATTCTCTGCGAAACTCTGCAAGGCATCGGAGATGAGAATACGTTTGTACGAGTTCTGCGCGAACTTCGTAAGTTCGAGGTTTTCGAAACTGGTGGCGAGGAGCTGGCTGTCGAAGCGGCGAGAAATTTCGGGAGTCTTCGTCAGCGGGGGCCAACCGTACGCAAGACGATCGATTGCTTTATTGCCACATTTTGCCTCCTTCACGGGCATTCGCTATTACACCGGGATCGCGACTACGATCATTTCGAGGATTTTCTGGGTCTGCCAGTCATTCACCCCTGAAGTTGATCACCGAACACCGGTTCGACAGCTCTTCCCCGAAAAGCACCGGACGGATGGACCCTCAATATCATTCAGCTCTTGACTCGGAGAGATGACCGACTATCAATCCGTCAAATTCGCTCAGCGAATTAAGTGAGTAATGTGAAGGATAGAGGTTTGAGCGCCCCGACCGTGCAATCGCGAAGATTCCCGATTGCGGAGCTAACATGAAACTGCATTCCTAAGTTCAGAGGCGCGGAAAAGTTCGGTACAACTTCGGGACATTTGAGTTTCGCCAGTTTTCCGTATAAGCGACACCAGACAAAGCCTTTAGTGTTTTTCCCCGTCTGCTTTGCAAGCAGGGGGTCACCGGTTCGATCCCGGTCACGTCCACCAACTTTTTTACTGACGAAGACGTAGGCCGCACCAAAGCCGACAGCCGTTGATGATTCGTGGCTGTGTTTGTTAGCCGAACAACCGGGGCGAGTCCACTTGTTCGCCAGCGTCGTCGATTACAACGAAGGCGTTGCCATTTCCGGAAAGTGGCGCGTGGAGATTGGGTGCTTTTCCGCTAGCTCGTTAATCAAAACCTGGGTTTTGGGCCAGCGTCTGGTTTGGGTTTGGTGGGGATGACGATGAAGTCGGCGGTGCGGATTACGGTTTGGTTAGTGAGCAGATCGACGGCGGTGACCTCAATGGTGTAGTGGCCAGGGGAGAGAGAGATGACGGGAATGAAACGGTGAATCGTGAGTTGCTCGCCTCCTTGATGAAGATCCTCTGGGGTCTCCACCTCCCGCCAAACCTCCTGCAGGTTCTGCGTAATACGGTAGGCCACGGAGACTTTGGTTCTGTGAGAGGCTTCGCCCAGGTATAGGTTGTAGAGCTGAAAATAAATGCCAAGTTTGTCGGAGCTAGAGAACTCCTTGCTCAGGTGCGGACGCACTTTGTAGGAATTGAGGACAAACTGCCCGGTGCCGATCTGGCTGGAGGGCACACGCTCGATCTGATCGGCCAGTATTAGGGAGCTGGCATCGAGTTTAGCTTCCTCAAAATGTGGCACGCGAAGAGCGGTACCAAGCACACCGATGTTCCCGCTCTGCGTGTCCTTGATCACGATGTCCAGACGGTAGAGGCCAGCGCGAAGGGGCACGGATTTTTGGTACACAGAGTCGAGGTCCAGAGAGGACTGGAAGAGCGACTCAGGAATATCGCGAGAGATGACGTCCTCAAACGTCTGCACCACGCGTCCGCCGACAGTAGTAATGCGAGCGTAGAGGTCGAGGACCGTCGAGTGCACGCCCTGCTTGCTTTCGAAGGTAAGGTCGCGATTCCGCAACTGGATGGTAATGGGAACCAGGTCGGTGTCGGTTGTTGCGCGCAAGAAGTCCGAACGATATTGAAAGGGGAGCTGACTTCTTTGGCGCAACCGCCGGAGAGTAGAGTGCCGTCGAGATCGAAAAGCATGGGGGGCCGCGGGACTCCTTGGCGTGACGCAGCATCGTTCGGGTTAGATTTGCTTGTTCATCGAGATTCGTTCTCTTCGACTATCGGTTCAAAATTGAGCCGATCTCTATATCAGATTTTTTTCAGGGCATTTATTGCCGGAGTTAGAGACTGGCGATTCTTGAAAAAGTCCTGCCAGGGGTCAGGAGCGCTCAACCGCTTTGCGTAGTTGCCGAGGTTGAATTCAGAAGGATCGAGTGTGGGGGTCACTTCCGACCACGAAAGCGGAGTTGAAAATGGGGCTTTGGGGCGGCGCCGCACGGAGTAAGGGGCGACTACCGTTTGGCCGAAACCGTTGCGGTAAGGGTCGAGATAGACGCGTTGCTTGCGGGCAGCGATGGAATGTTCGACGGTCAGTTCTTTGGGGAATTGCGCGGCGAGGCGAGTGACGACCGACTCCGCGAAAGACAAAACTTCGTCGACGTCACTTTCCGCCTTAATGGGAATAAAAACGTGCAGGCCGCGGCTGCCGGAAGTTTTGGGAAAAGATTCGAGCTTCAAGACATCGAGGACTTCTTTGAGTCGCAGACCGGCGCGCGCGGCGTCGCTGAATTTTCCTGATTGCGGATCCATATCGAAACAAACCCAGTCGGGTTTGCGCAAGGAAGAGGCCCCGCTGCCGGATACATGGACGGCGATACAACCGAGATTCGCCAGCGCCAGTTGAGTGGCGAGAGAGCCGCCGACCACGTAGTTTGTGGATTTACCGGATTTGCCTACGTGAGCGATCCGCTTGGTGGGAGTGCCGGGTGGCATGCTGCTCGGAGCCTCTTTTTGGTAGAAACAGCCGCCGCGCATGCCGTCTGGGCAGCGCTCGAGAGAGAGAATGCGATCTTTTACGTACAGTTGAAGCTTGGGAAAAATGTCGGCGTAAAACTCGACGAGTTGGAGCTTGGTGTAGCCTTCTTGGGGCCAGAAAATTTTATTGGGATTGGAAATGGTGATCGGGAATTTGGACGGTGTCGGAGCTGCTTGGGGTGTTATTTCGCTTTTCGCGCGCGTTGTGTTGGCAGACTTGGTATTTTTCGCCGGCTTGGGAGATTTAACAGACTTCGTTGATTTAGTTTGTTTGGTTTTCATGCGGCAAACTCCGGCATGCGGACTTCCTCTGGACTTTTGTCATCGCGAAGACCGAGAAAAACGGGCTGGCGAAGTTTCTTGTCGGTGGTCCATTCCTGGTAGGAAATTTGGGCGACGAGTTTAGGAGACAAAAAGGTGACGTCGCGATCTCGCGGAGGATCGATGAAAGGGTTTTGCTGCCGAACCAGAGGGCGGAATTTCTTAAACAGCATGGCGAGAGTTTGTTCGTTGAATCCGGTGCCGACTTTTCCCACAAAGTGAAGTTTGCCGCGATCGTAAGCGCCGAGAAGAAGCGCTCCGAAATGGCTGCGCGAGCCGGCGGGAGCGGTGAATCCGCCGATCACAAATTCGTCTTCCTGATGAACTTTCACTTTGAGCCAGAAACTGGAACGGCCCTCGACGTACGGCGAAGAGAGATCCTTGGCGACCAAGCCTTCGAATTTTCGTTGGATGGCGAGTCGGTAGGCTTCCAAGCCGTCGGAAGCCAATCGCGAAGAGGGGACAATTAATTTATTCTGCGACGCTTTACTTCGAGTCTTGGTGGCGAGCTTGTTGGGTGCGAGGAGTTCTTCCAAGGCCACGCGGCGCTCCGATAGCGGGCGGCGTCGCAAATCCTGGCCAGCTATATAGAGACAATCAAAAACAGCGAAAACCGATTTGCCTGCGCCCAAATTTTGCAGCAGTTGAAAGCGGGATACGCCTTTGCGATCAAAGACGGAAACTTCGCCATCGAGTAGAAGCGTCGACGGCCGAAGAGTGCTCATGGCTGTGGCAACTTCGGAAAAACGGTCGGTGCGGTCGATAGCGTTACGGGAATAGAGACGAACGCGCGAGCCTTCTTTGTAAGCGAGGATGCGGTAGCCGTCGTACTTTTCTTCATAGACCCAGCCGGGCTTGTGGAATGGCT
>Ga0209006_10006405_pt1 | contig 10651 bp, 8 predicted proteins | sample JacPin_JW_Ref_O2_FD_188567 | JGI IMG/M metagenome (GOLD analysis project Ga0209006, IMG submission 188567) | Forest soil microbial communities from Algoma, Ontario, Canada - Jack Pine, Ontario site 1_JW_Ref_O2 (SPAdes) (version 2) | ecosystem: Environmental > Terrestrial > Soil > Boreal... | reverse complement strand
GGTTAGCCAACGTCGCGTAACGTAATAGAAACGCCTCAGGCAGAGTCAGAACGGGCGCGGTTACACCGCCGCGTGCATCTCCTGAAAGATATTTCCGTTCGCCTCTGCCTCGATCAACATTGGCGGGAAAACCACCGGAATACTTGCCGACGCTGCGACGACATCGCGGAATAGCCTCAGAGCTTGCGACGACCCTACCGATGCAATACGGCCCATATCCCAAATCACCGTGCGTTGCGTGTCGAGGTTGGTTGTCACGATAAACAATCTCCTGCTTTTCGCATGCTCCACGGCAATAGCTGCGAGCATGTCTTGGTCAACGTACCGGGCAACAAGTTCGCGAAGTCGGGCATTCCCAAAAAGGCCGGACCCGAAAAGCACGTTCAGAAAGTTCGGTGTATCGAGAAGACTCGCGGCGATCCCCGGTGAAAACATCCCGCAGTGTCGCGTCATACGCGGTGCCGAGAAATGCAAATGGCGTTATCAGTGCACCGGTACTAACCCCTGAAACAACGGCGAATTCCGGGCGTGCGGTTCGCTTAAATTCAGATTGCGCGCTCATCTTACAGCTCCGACTGTTGCTGCTTCCAAATGCCAAAGGATTCTCGCGAAGACCTCTTCATTAGAGCCCCGCTGAGCGGCGCCGCATTGTTGTGCAGCGCTCCAAATCTATGCGAACGGTGCGCGCTCAATTGGCGAGGGCTGAGTCAACCTATCGATAGACTAAATACTCCCACAACAATGCCGTCGTCCCTGGATCGCTAGCTCCCTCCCCCGGGTTCGCGTGCGGTCGGACTGGACGCCCCTCGCCGGGCCGACCGCACTCTTTACTGAACAGCGGAGGCAATTAATTCGGGAAGGTTACGCTCGCGCCAGCGGGTATGAAAGTGGATACGCGTGAACGAGGATATCGGTCAGTTTCGGGGCGAGTTTCGCGCATACCTCTCGATGATTTCCCTGATCTTCGATCGTCTCGGCGCGTTGATCGATGAAAGCGCGACTAACGTTGGGCCTGAGCTAAGAACAGGTCGATGAAATTGAAAATGTGATTGAGCACACTCGAGATCAGGCGACGGCCGCTGGTCACGATTTGGTTCGATTAATCTACGAAGAACGAATCGAAACACGCGCGAAAATTTCAGATCGGAAGATCAATGGGCCGGCAAACACGACGCTCGCGACCACCGTCTGAACGGCACGCGACAACGACCGTAGAGGTCGCCGTGTTAGCAATGGAATAGGCTGAACGAGCGGTCCTTCGCGCGTTGTTGGTACGTCAAGAGGCTTGTCCGATCCAAGTGCACCGCTTTGGTGCTAACCTGCCTGACATCTCTGTGTAACCAGACGACGACTGTCACTGGTTAGACGGATTACAAAGCTTGACATGAGGTTGGTCGGTATTACCGTAGGCCGGGCGAACCGCCTAGATCAAGGATAAAGGATGGGCCGTGGCGGCAGACAAATTTGCTGTTATTTCGGGATCTACGGGCCGCAATCTTTCTGTGAATTTCACAGAAACCGTCATACCTATGCAATGCAATCATGATCGTGCGCTTTCGTTCGGCCCTTTCCGTTTGTTCGCCAAACAAGGCCTGCTTATGGAAGGTGAAAGACTGGTACGTCTTGGCAGTCGGGCTTTGGATATTCTGATCGTCCTCGTCGAAGGCGCGGGTGAACTCATCAGCAAGAACGAGCTCATGGCTCGGGTCTGGCCCGACACCAACGTGGAGCCTGCCAACCTAACAGTCCACATTGCAGCGCTGCGGCGAGCGCTCAGCGATGGACGTGCAGGAAATCGATATATACTCAACATCCCGGGCCGAGGTTATCGCTTTGTGGCGCCTGTCACTGTTGTAAATGCGCAAACCGACCTTGCCCTTAAACCGAACATTCAACACAATTTGCCTGCCTGCCTGACTCCTCTTATCGGTCGGAGCAATGTAGTCGACACACTTAAAGCCCAACTTTCCTTAGATCGCCTGATTACTATCGTAGGACCAGCGGGCATAGGCAAAACTGCCGTCGCTCTCGATGTAGCTGAGAGATTAATACAGAGATACGAACACGGCGCTTGGTTAGTAGATCTAGCCAGGATAGCCGATCCTCGCCTCGTGCCAACTGCGTTGGCGTCTGTTCTCGAGCTTGAAGTTCGCTCTAACGATGCAATCCCAGGTTTGGTCTCCGCTTTGAGGGACGAGCAGATGCTGCTTGTGCTCGACAATTGCGAACACGTGATCGAGGCGGCTGCCACTCTTGCTACACGGATCTTGCAAGGAACCCGAGACGTCAAGATTCTCGCGACAAGCCGAGAGCCTCTACGTGTAGAGGGCGAGCACGTGTTTCGGCTCTCACCGCTGGATAGCCCGCCTCAATCGGTCCTGCTCGGTGCGGCCGAGGCCTTGACGTTTCCAGCCATTCAGCTCTTCGTTGAGCGCGCCGCCGCAACGATGAACGAGTTCGAGCTGATCGACGAAGATGTCGCAAGCGTTAGCGGCATCTGTCGCAAGCTGGACGGGATTCCCTTGGCAATTGAGTTCGCGGCTGCCCGGGTTGATACCTTCGGGGTTCTCGGATTGGCAGCTCGCCTAGATGATCGCCTACAATTTCTAACCGGCAGTCGTCGCGCCTCTCTCCCCCGGCACCAGACTATCAGCGCTGCGCTCGATTGGAGCTATCATCTGCTCAGCGAGGAGGAGCAGACGCTCTTCTGCTCTCTAGCGGTTTTCGTTGGAGGCTTCACCCTCGATGCGGCACTTGCTGTAACGCCGAACGCAAACTGGACCGCATCCGATTTCGCGGACAGGATAGCGAGCTTGGTCACAAAATCGCTGATAACCGCCGATGTCAGCGCAGGAACCATCCGCTTCCGATTGTTTGAAACGACGCGAATCCATGCCCTATCAAAGATCGAGCGAAGCATCGATCGAAACATAGTTGCCCGTCGGCACGCGAACCACTATCGCGACCTGCTGGCGTCAGCTGGCGATGGTGACCCGGAATCCGGCCTTATCTCGTTCGGGATTGAGATCGATAACATTCGTGCTGCGCTCAATTGGGCATTCGCACAGGACGAAGACCGAGCTTTCGCCGTTACAATGGCGGCCGCTTCGGCGCCTATTTGGCTCGACATGTCATTGCTGACGGAATGTCACTACTGGATGGGGAAGGCCATTGACATCCTCGGGGAGACCGAACGTGGTACCACCCAGGAAATGATACTGCAAACGGCCTTCGGTATCTCGCTCATGTTCGCTCAAGGCATGGGAACTAAAGCCCGGGAGGCGCTGACAAGGGCGAGCGAGCTAGCCGAAAGCCTTCAGAACCTCGACTATCAACTTCGCGCCCTTAATTGTCTCACTCTGTTTCGAATTCGTCTCGAAGATTTACAGGGCGCACTCGATCTCGCTCGTCGCTGCGAGCTGATTGCGAATACTCTTGCCGATCCGGTCGCTCTATCGACGATAGACGGTATGCTTAGTTCCATACTTCTTGCCCTCGGCGACGGCGCTGGGGCTTTGGCCCATGCGAAGCGGGCGTACGAGCGAACTTCCCCTGCCATACGTCGCGCTCAAATCGCGCGCACCGGCATCGACCATTCGATGCAAGCCGGCTGCATCATGGCACAAGCCCTTTGGCACCTTGGTCTCCTGGATCAGTCGGCTAGGATAACTCGAAGCATACTGGCTGACGCACAGGCCGGGAGCCATCCAGTCTCGTTGTGTTTTGCCCTGGTTTGGGGTGGCTGCCTCGTCTCCCTGGGTCGTGGAGACATCGAGACTGCCGAACGCTCCACAATTCAACTCAAAGATCAGGCCGAAAGGCATGGCTTCCGTAGTTATTATGCCTGTGCGCTTGGATTCGAAGGACAGTTGTTAGCTAAGCAAGGCGATCTCGTGGCTGCGGAACGATTGCTCCGCGTCTGTCTGGAAGGATTGCGTCAGACCCAATATGAAATTCTCTATGCGCCCTTCCTAAGCAGCCTTGCTCAGGTTCTGGCACAAGACGGTCGGCTCGGTGAGAGCCTTGCTGCCATTGACGAAGCGCTCGAGCGGACCGAGCGCAACAATGCGTTCTGGTGGATGCCAGAAGCGCTTCGGATCAAGGGCGAGGTTCTATCAAAGCGAGCCAGCGCAAATCTTGCAGAGGACCACTTCCGCCGGTCGCTTGATTTGGCAAACAGTCAAGGGGCTTTGTCGTTCGAATTACTGGCCGCTATGAGCCTCGGGCGACTACACTACGCTCAAGGTCGTATTGAGAATGCGCACAGTTTATTGAAGTCTGTTTATTCGAAATTTACCGAGGGTTTCGAGACTGCCGGCCTTCAACGCGCGAAAACTCTGCTCGACGAATGGGCTTAGACAGAGGTCCAAGAAGAGCCAAGCCAGCGTAGCTTATGAAATCGATTTCGTCGTTGATTTGAACGAAGGTCAGGTTGACCTTAGCACAAGCCGAACAAAGACTGTAGATGCGTCGGCGGAGCGATTCAGTCATGGCTGACTGAGATGCTGTTTTTCATGTACTCTTATCAACCATCCGCTGCCAATCAGAATTGGCGCTGGTGATGAAGACCATGCTTGCCTGAAAGAGGGCAAGATAATTCCGACTGGAGACCAACATACCAAGCTCGGCGAGTTGAAATGCCAACTCCCATGAGCTTGCCTTAAGATGCGGTGTCCCTCGATCGCTTCCGCGGATCAAAAGCGGCCGAAAGTGCTTGACCTCACTTTTGTCTTTTGGTGGTTGAAAAATTGTTGAGCAATGGACCAGTAACAGGCGTGGCTTGGACATTTCAAACCTCGTTCGCAAGCGATGGTTACTCGCTGGATGTGTCGCGGTCTGACGCGATTGCAATGTATCTCCAGGTGACGGCAGCCCCGAAGGCCGCAACGATTGCCGCTACCTGGAATTATTAAGCTGAATTTGACGGCGTGCCAGTGAACCGTTCCAAATCACGGCAAATTCTGACTAAACGAAACACCGGAGTTGAGGTCATACGCCTGATGAGGTGACGACCCGAATGCCGTCCGGCAGCTTCGGATGTTAGTTCATCGAGGCAACGACGGGGTCTAAGGCCACATCACGAACTGCGCGAGCCAGCGGAGCCGGGTGCGACCGCACGGATATTAACTTGCTGCATCAAGTTCTGCGGTTTGTTCTAATCGTCAGGCTGCCGGTCACGCCTCCGTCGAGAAGTGCATGTAGCCTTCGCGACGGCATTCCAATGAGCTGTTTGCACGGCTTTCTATTTTCTTCACTTTGGAAAGCCACGCACGGTAAGTCTTCAAATCCCGACCCGAGCCTCTGGCAAGCTGAGCGCCCTTCGGTAAGGTGAACAGGACGCCTGCAGCGAAATATCCTTCGGGTGTCATTTTATCGATAGATTGATCCGACGATCACCGCCTCTTGTCAATCAACCTTAAACCGATCGCCGTAAGGTGACTGCGACATCGGCGAGGTGGCCTTCAAGAAGCCGTCTCGCGCATTGAAGATCCGCTGTCTCGAAGCCCTCATTGAACCGCCGATACAAAGGCAGCAGGAGCTCGCGGGCATCGGCGGCCCGATCTTGTTGATGCCACAACCGAGCGAGGCTCGTTGCGGCACGCAGTTCCCAAGATACCGCCTCTTGCCGACGTGCAAGATCCAGGGACCGGCGCAAATAGTCCTCCGCGGTCGCAGTGTCTGCTTTGCCAAACAACAGCAGCACTTCGCCCTTGACTCGAAGCGCTTCGGGCATCCACCACAATACGCTATTGCGCTCGCTGCGTTCTAGTGCCTCGTCGATAACACCGAGGCTCTCGTCGATACGGCCGGCTGTTGCCAGAACTTCGGCAAAACCGGTAAGGAATGGCGTGTAAAGGATTTCAGATTGGGCCTGGCGCAAACCGTCGAGAGAGGCGCGAAGCAGCCGCTCTCCCGCCCCGATATCACCCCGTTTGGCAGCTAGCTGCCCTTCGAGTCCAAGCCCGCAAGAATGATAGCTCTTCAGCGCGTGCCTTTCGGAATGATCTTTGAGCAAAGCGATTGAACGTTCGGCGGTCTGCAGGTCTCCGACCCTAAGCGAAAGGATTCCTCCGCACCAGGTCAGCGCGAGACACAATGAGAGCGGATGGCCACCGGCAGCAGCATCGGCCAGAATGTCGCGAGTGGCTTGAGCCGATTGATCGATCAGACCTTGCACCCAAAGGACATGCGCCACAACACAACGTGCTGATATGTCATGGTCTAAACCCCAACGGACGATATGAGCCCGTCGAACGACTGGCGTGCTTCGGCGGTGTGCCCGCAGGGCGTAGGTCAGCGCCTCGGCATGGTCACCCAGGAAAAAGAGCGCGACGCCAAACATGTAGTCTGCCGTCGAGAGAGCGACCGGATCGTCAATATCCTTAGCGATGACCTGGGATCGGCGAGCGAAAGCCAGCGCGCCCTGCAAGTCCTCTTTAAGACGATGGCAAATACTCAAACCAGCAAGGGCTCGGAGTTGATAGTCGAGATCCCGAAGGCTTTCTGCAAGCTCACTCGCCCTGATCAGCGCATCACGCGCTCTGCTGCTTAATCCTTGAGTGAGCATGAGCGAGAGGCCAAGCGCACATTGCAGCATCATCTCTCGGCGCGTTCCCCGATCGGCGGAGTCAAGAATATTCAGAGCCCTTCCCATCCAGTGGTGACATTCTGTCAACAGAGACATCTCAAACCAGATCGGAGCCGAAGCTGCTGCTAACGCCACTGCGATTGACCGGTCACCCTTCGCCGCAACTGTCCAGTTGAGAGCAGCACGAATGTTGTCAATTTCGACCGCGTACGAAGCGACCGAAATTTCTCCAGCCGGACTGCTCGTTGCCCCTTCCAACAAGCCCCAATAATAACCCGCATGGCGTCGAGCAATTGGATCGACTTCGCCGCTCTCGGCGAGTTTGGTCAAGGCATAAGCCCGTGTGGTCTCGAGCAGCCGGAAGCGAACCTCTCGATGGCCCATGTCCGCAGTGACCAGCGACTTGAGGAACAGGCTCGCTACAATGTCCGCAACATCTGACGAGTTCGAGCTTGAACCTCCAGCAACTGCGCGGGCTGCTTCCATCGTGAAGCCACCGGCGAAGATAGCGAGACGTGGGAAGACCGTCTGCTCCTCCTGGCTGAGCAGTTGGAAGCTCCAGTCGGTCGCGGTGCTGATGGTCTGATGCCGGGGAAGAGCCGTGCGACGGCCATGTGTCAACAGGCGCAAGCGATCGTCCAAACGTGCCGAAAGCCCGCAAACTCCGAATGTAACGACCCGGGCAGCCGCTAACTCGATCGCCAGCGGAATCCCGTCCAGCTTGCGACAAATATCGCCCACGCTCGGAGCGTCCGCGTCGGCGAACACGAAATCATTCATAGTCGCTGCCGCGCGCTCAACAAAAAGCTGAACCGCTGGAAAGCCGAGAGCCTCCGCGGCGCTGAGCCGAACCGACGCTGGCGGGCTCTCCAGCGGCGGCAGCCGATAAACCTGCTCTCCTTCCATGCGGAGAGGCTCGCGGCTGGTCGCGAGGATCTGGACACCGCGTGCGCCTTTCAAGACCGGGGCGGCCACGGCGGCGACGGCGTCAATCACGTGCTCGCAGTTGTCGAGCACGAGCAACATCTGCTTGTCCCGCAGAGAGGCAATCAAGCTAGGGAGAAGGTCGACAGATCTCACCTCAAGGCTCAGCGCAGAAGCTAATGCTGTCGGTACAAGGCGAGGGTCGGCGATCCGCGCAAAATCAATCAGCCAGACGCCGTGCTCGTAACACGGTGTCGCTTCCTCGGCCACGTCGAGGGCGACGGCGGTCTTGCCGATGCCCCCCGATCCAACGATCGTCAACAAGCGGTGCGTCGGCAGCTGACGTGCGAGGTTGTTGATAACGTCGTCGCGGCCGATCAGGCGCGTCAGCTTAACCGGCAGATTGTGCTGCCGGGATGTTGTCTCGGGGTTTAGCGCCGGTGGCTCAGCCTCATCGGCGAACGCCACAGGCGCTACGAAGCGATAGCCTCGCCCTGGAACATTGATGAGATAACGAATCCCCCCCCGTCCGTCGCCTAGAACCCGGCGCAATCCTGCCACATGGACTTTGAGATTTCCTTCCTCAACAACAGTGTTTGGCCAGACGCGGGCCATCAGCTCATCTCTGCTGAGTAGCTCGCCAGGACGCTCGATGAGCGCAATCAGGATATCGAGCGCGCGACTACCAATACGGAGCGACTTCTCGGCGTCGAGCAGCAACCGTTGCCTTGGAAATAGCCGAAAGGTACCGAACGAGATTACGCGATCGGCCGAACTGGAATCAGCCACGTCAATTCCCTTGCAGAACCGATTTAAGCCGGCCCCCATTCTCTACGAGAAGGGGAGGTCTCCGCAAGGCAGGCCTCACCAATAACGGAGGGAGGTCACGCTTCGACGCGCGGCCATAGGTTGCCTGATTCCGACCGGCCATGGACCTCGCTCGGGCTAAGAAACGCATGCAAATTGATCCGCTCTGCCTACCCGGCTATTTCAGGTAGATCCTCCTAAGAAGTGAGAGAACTAGGAGAAGCGACGTGAAGCGAGACACGAGGTCCCACACTGCCTTCGAGGACGACCGGAGCAACAAAATAGTAACCCCGGTTTGGCACATTGACGAAATATCGATTGCCGCCGATTCCGTCGCGAAGTGCGCGGCGTAAGGCTGAAACATGGACAGTAAGGTTGGCCTGAACCACGAATGTGTTCGGCCAGACTCTCGCCATGAGCTCGTCTTTGCCGACCAATTCGCCGGCGCGTTCGACTAAGGCGACCAGAATATCCAGAGCCCGACTGCCGAGTCGAACCGGCTCATCGCCTGATAACAGGAGCCTTTGCCTCGGAAGCAACCGAAACGGGCCGAATAAGTAAGCGCCCTCACCAGAGGCAGATCCTCGCCCAAGGCGCCGGCTGACACCGGACATCGTCGGCGGCAACTCAAAAGCCGCAAAGTCAGCGTCTGATCGTTCTAGACTGATCTCGTGGAGGATGGCCATTTCCTTGCCTCGTTCATGCCGCCTTCATCCTAGATTTCTAGGTCAGCACACCCAGCGTTGGTGTTCCGTTTTCTGTGGTTTAGTTTTAGGTCGCTTCGGACGTTGGGTCGAATGAAGGGAGGTTAAGGGCGGTAAATTTCGGCAAACTGTCCCCCAGATAGGACTTTTAACTGGCCGTCCCATTCTCCGGACACGCCTACGTTGCCATCGTGAACGTGCATCCACTGCTTCCTGGATCATCGGCCAATCCTTGCCCATATCGATTTAGCCGCCTGCAATACGAGCAACACCGCGTCATTTAACCTGGATTGAAATGGCCTCTTTGCGTGCAAGCAATGCGCGAAAGGCCCATTGCTCGGCTTCCTCCATCATCGCCGCAGCAATCTCGATAGCGGTATTAGAGCACCTCTCGTACCGATCGGCCCGAGCATGAAGCTTGTCCGTTTGCCGCGTCGCCTTCCAGTTGGCGATCTTCTCGCTTGTTTCAAATTTCTCTTCTCCCATCCATCGATTGAGGTCTGCGCGGGCTGCCGCCATTCTGACTTGCCTTTGCTCGATGGCCTTCTCGATCTCAATGAGTTGCCCTCGTAATTCCTGTTCCGTGCCTGTCATCCTCTCGTTGGCCATCGTGATGAAACGATCGCAGGCCGTCACGACCATCGAAAGATTTTGGCGAAGATCCTTTTGAAATTGGTCGGTATTCCGGTTCATGGCTCGTCCGCCCTGCTCATGCACATCTTAAATCCTGATTGATAGACAATGCTGCAGAACGGGTGGACCAAATCCCGCCAAAGTTTTCCAAATCCAACCAAAAGCTCTGACCTAGAGAGCGATTTGAGCCGGTCGCCTTTAGCGAGACGAATGCAATTGAAGTTCTGACGAGTTTTGGCCGAGTAAGCACGTCGCGCGCGGTAGCAAGATCTATGGCGGCGTACATGCCATCGAGAGCATCGATTTCGACCTCTATCCCGGCGAAGTCCACGCGCTGGTCGGCGAGAACGGCGCGGGCAAGTCGACGCTCTGTAAGGCGATCGCCGGCGCCATCAAGCTAACCTCAGGCGAGTTGTACGTCGACGGCAAGCTCGCCAATTTGCAGATTATCCGAGCAGCCTTCGCCAAGCTATCGTGAAGATGCGGCTGAAGGCGAGGCGTCGCAGTTGCTCGCTGCCTCCACATCGGAAAATCTCGCGTCCACCCAAGCATCCAAGTCGGCCTTCGCTAGGGTTAAAACTCCCTCATGACTTGCTTTGGAATATGTCCGATAAGAGACGACGTTACCCGACAGGCAAAGATCGCGATCGACCGCATCGGTGCTGCTAGGGGGAATCGTTGCATCGCCCGTTCCCTGGATCAGAAGTGTTGGCGCTCCTATGCGAAGGGCTCCGGGCTCATTGGACGCGGCGGCTTTGAGTAACGGACGGAGATCTGACCCAGGCAAAAATTGTCCGTTCGGAATTGACTGAGCCCAATAGCCAGACGCGAGTGCATCATCGATGCATCCTTTCCAGGTATCCTCGAGATGTTTCTTTGCTTGCGGCGTCAGAATTCGCCCCAATATGATTTCAGGATAGTAAGCAGCGTAGGATTGAAGCGTATACGCAACAAAAGGAAGGATGGGAGACGGGTTTGACGCGGTCATGGCTAG
>Ga0209006_10006403_pt1 | contig 10654 bp, 10 predicted proteins | sample JacPin_JW_Ref_O2_FD_188567 | JGI IMG/M metagenome (GOLD analysis project Ga0209006, IMG submission 188567) | Forest soil microbial communities from Algoma, Ontario, Canada - Jack Pine, Ontario site 1_JW_Ref_O2 (SPAdes) (version 2) | ecosystem: Environmental > Terrestrial > Soil > Boreal... | reverse complement strand
GAAGGATACCTACGGCTTCGGCTTCGACGCGCAGTCGGGCGAGTACGTCAACATGATGTCCAAGGGCATCATCGACCCGACCAAGGTGGTGCGCGCAGCGTTGCAGGGCGCCGCATCCGTCGCCGGTCTGCTGATCACCACGGAGGCCATGGTTGCCGAGCTGCCGAAGAAGGAGAGCCCAGCTATGCCGGGCGGCGGAGGTATGGGTGGAATGGGCGGAATGGACTATTGATCGCGCCACTCATCCTCGAAGACAAAGAAAGGCCTGGGCACGCTCGGGCCTTTTGATAACCTGACGTATTCGAGAGTGACTTGGAGCGGTTCGGCAGCAACTACCCGGCTAGGGGACTGACACACCCCAATTATTCAATACTCGCCTGCCGCAGGTCTCAAGCATTGCGAGGATGTTTTATTTCCTGCCTGCTACACGCAAAACGTGAAAAAAGTAGGCCGCTTGGGAGCAACCGAGGCCCTGTTGGGAGGATATTACTCCGCCTGCTAGGATATTCAGTCGATTGATTTTCCACGTCCGTCAGGCGCAAGACGTCTCGCATCAACAATATTTGGCAACGATATCGACGCTCGACTCGACGCCGATGCGGTCGAAATTTGACGCTAGCCAAGCGTCCGCACGTTGACGGCCAATCTCCCGAAGATGCGTTAGGAATTTCCAGCTTCCGTTCATCTTGCTGGAACCTGACAACTCGCTGATCACATCCTCCGCTTCGATCAAATGCATGAATATGCGTTTTCCATTGGTCAGGTTGCCCTCGTCGATAAGTTTAGTCACGTAAGCAATGGTTCGCATCTCGCGCATGAGCGACGAATTGAAACTGATCTCTTGCATGCGGTTGATGATCGTGCGGGAATTGGTCGGGAGCTCCGACCGCTCGGTCGGCGTGAGATGAACCATGATGACGTCAGCAGCCTCGCATCCGTAAATTACTGGAAAGATAGCTGGATTTCCCATGAACCCACCGTCCCAAAAGGCCTCACCATCAATCTCTGGTGCGCGCATCATGAACGGCAGACAGGCCGAAGCGAGCACATGATCGGCCGCGATTTCCTCGCGAGCAAATACTTTTACCTTACCGCTCCGCACATTGGTTGCGGACAGGAACAGTTTGACAACTTTCTGCTGGCGTACTCGCTCGAAATTCACTTCCGCATTAAGCAAGTCCCTGAGCGGATTGATGTCCATCGGATTGAGCTGATAGGGCGAAAGAATACGGCTGAGAACATCTATAAATGCGTAAGCGGGCGTATGTTCCAGTCCAAATGTGGGGTTCATTTGGTCAAAAAAAGAGGGTGCGATAATGCTGGAGGACGCCATTTGCGACATCTTCTGCCAAAAATTCCTTAGGGCATTTCTTGCTCCCTCCGGACCGCCGAGCGCCAAACCGTCGGCAAGCACGACAGCATTGACGGCGCCGGCGCTGGTTGCGGTAATGCCATCGAAGGCCAGTCTCCCGTCTTCGAGAAGGCGATCGAGCACACCCCAGGTGAACGCGCCGTGGCTGCCTCCCCCCTGCAGCGCTAAGTTGACAACTTTCTGCTCAACGATTGGCGTGATTGCCTTAAGTTCGGCGGGCTTGAGATGTGCGGTCACGGTTCGTCTCCATTGCACACTCGCAAATATGCTCCCAACATGTGAAGAACCTGTTTGAGCCAATCCGACACTTCGCGGGCGGTGCGCCTTTCCGAGCGAGCCGAAGGATGCGGATTCTTCCACATAATCGGAACATACAAACCTCGCGGAAGCTCAGCCTAGGAGAGCGCGGCTGGTGAAACTGAGCAAAATTGCTCACGGTGATGCCGAGTCCTCAAGGCCAATCCTCAAGGCGGCGCCCGACAACGAGGCGCATCACGCTCGAACAAAGCTGCGCTTCCTACGCAAGCGGCCCCGCTTCACCGAAACCTGACGTCGGGATCGGGTCGTGGGCACGCGCTCGGCTCTACGCCGTTAAAGGCGCAGCCTAAAAATGAACGAGATGCCAGAGCAAGCGTCCGCGCTTCAACCAGAGGATCGCCATGTCGAAGACTCAAAAAGGCAATAAGGAAAATAAGACACCGAAGGCGGATAAAAATCGGTCAAGGAGTATGTCGGCGTACAAGGCGACGCAAAGTCAGGGAAAGCCGGCCAGCAACAGGTTCCGAAAAACGTCCTAACCCAGTTGGGGCGCGAGACAATGACTGATCAAAAACCCACCATAAGTGTTTGGTCATCGGCATTGTCTAGAATGGATTGAGCTTTGAATCGTTCTGGCTCAAAGTCAGGATTTGCGCATGTATTCGTGAGGGATGAGACCTTTGCAGGTCTCCTGCCGCCGCGGTCACTACATGAAAAAGACCCCAGCTTGTGGGAGCATGCTGGGGTCTCGTACGCACACATACCGCACGGGCGCGCGGGGGGGGCTGGGACGCGGCCCGCATTCTTGAGTTTGAGCCCGGCAATTGTCCAAGGCTGTATCAAACAGCTCACCTCAAACGACGGTGGATAAGCGAAATATTTTTTTTAACGTGCTCGTCGCGGCGGCGGTGGCTCAAGGCGCGAGAGACATCGCGCCGCCCATCGGCGCCAGAAAAGCTACCGAGTGCCTTCAACTCAGAATTGGCTGCCGCAATTTGCGAAATCCTCAGGGCTTGCCTACCTCTTGTCCGGCAATCTCAGGGAATTGTCTCGCATTCGCCACGATGGATGTCGATCTCTCCCTATAAATTGCACGCCCGACTTTCGACTTCCCATGATGGCTGTAGGCTTCGCGTGTGCTCTGTAGCACGACATGTGCGCGGTGGGGATGACCCGGCGCCTTATTGGCTGTGGTGACGGTTAGTATTGCGCTGAGTATCGCTGCACAAATTACGAAAGTTGAAAGAAGGCTTGCCAAATATCCCAGCAGTAGGATCATTTCCGTGGGCCTGCAGTAGCATGTCACGGTCCGGAGAGGCGAGGCAATGCCGGGGACGGACACCAAATAAAGGGCAAGAGCGACAACAAACTCATGAAGCGAGGTCCAAACCCTTTGATCCCACGAGCTGACCAAGTGCCCCTGTCACCCGGAAAGGCGAAAAGGCATCTAAGTTCGTTGGACAAAATGCGCTGGCGTGGAGCGGCAAGCGCCCCCGGTAACTCAATAGCAGGGCGGATTGGGGTAATATCCGCACGGGGCCCTGTTGTAATAGCGTGGGGCTATCACTGCTGCACCGACGGCCGCGGCGCCAATGCCGACACCCACGCCGCGACGCACATAGGCTCCGCGAAACGTTCCGCCCCGATAAACGCCGCCAGCATGCACGCCGCCCGCTCGGACACCGGCCACGCGACCTCCGCCGCGGTACGCTAAGGCGTCGGTCGAAATACACGCGATGCAAAGAATGGCAGCTACAGCAATGCAAATAGCGGGTCGATACGACATGGGAATCTACCTTCATTGATTGATAGTTAGTAAAGGCTCTCCGCAAATCGAATACTGATCAAAATTGCTCACCAAGAAGAACATAGTGATTTGTTTATTTGCCGCCGAGCGTGCGGGCTAGGAGAGGTTCCACGTAGTTCACGCGCTGCTCGGGCAATATCGGGCGTTTGCAGTCAAAGTAGAGTGCTATCTAGGCCGCCGTCAGAGCGGGGTCCGATTAGGTTTAGCGGCGTCTAAGTTTGAATTTGGACGTTTTGCGATGACGTAAAGATAGGCGCCGTAGGCCACTAGACCTATAGAGAGCGCTAGAACCAAATTAAATTGTAACCATTCAATGCCGCATATGCGCAGCCCGAAAAGTCCCAGCCCAATGCCAACCGAAAACAGAACAATTGGCGTTGGTGTACTCATGCGGCACGCCACGACCGCACCAATAAAATCCGCAGGACGCGCTGCTCGTTTGAGATGCCTCTGCACGGTCTACGATCCTTTGACGATAGCCAAACTCTGCTTGTTAAAGCCAGGCTACTTCGCCGATCTTGTTAACTCACTCGCCACTGCAGACGATAGCTGTTTCGTTTTGCACTATCCCGACGAACTATCGACGTCTGTATAGAATTGCTCATCTCACCACACTCCTGCTCAAACGTTCGGAAGCGCATCGTTGTCTCACACGCGAACGTGTCCGCGCGACCCTGCAACTATTAGCAGCTGCCGGCATTGCCGACTCGACCCCCATTGGAGAAAATCGTGTTTGATAAAACGATCATTGCTGTCACTATCGCGGTCGCGCTCGGTTGCATGTCGGTCGCGGCTAATGCGTTTGCTGCTGACCACCGGAGTGGTGAGCCCGGCGGCCGACACGTATTGAGCAGACACGCGTGGGGTGGGCCGGCGAGCAGACATGCTCTTGGCGCTCATGGCGTACGATACGGCAGCTCGAGGGGCGCTGCACCGATCTATGACACCTGCGATGGCTACCATGGCAACGGCTGCCCAGGTTTTGGTGTTCCCTATGTCGGTGGTTTGATAAATGGCGTGCCCCGTGGCTACTAACCGCGATCACCCCTTTTCCGAGTTAAAATGCGACTGTGCGGCTCGGCTTTACACTTGCCACGGGTGCCGGCTGATGTGACCAACCATCATCGGGTGGCGGGGCGTAAACCATCTGAAACGGTCGCGCCCAAAAGTGTGATCCAAGACCGAGTCCGGTCGCGCGCGACCAGCGCACCTTCCGACCCAGATCGTTGCTTTCGTGTCTCGGCTATTTCACGGAAGCGACGTGTAAGTGGATAACACTTACGTCGGTGTGAGCAATATTGGTCAGAAATGCATTGAGTCGATGGTCAATATCATAGCCGACTGTCCATCGGATCGGCGAAGCAAGAAACAATGGCTTCATCACCGTATAAGGGACTTACATGGCTATGATACAAATAAACTTAAATGCTGAGTTTTCGGTAAAAATTCAACATCGCCGCCCTCTGCCAAAACGATACACCTGGGAAATTCACCGCAAGGGAGTTTGCTTATCCCTGGAAGAGTCACGCGGTGAGTTTGGCTCTTGGGAAGAGGCCAGTCGGGACGGGAACGCCGCGCTGACGCAGTTTTTGGAGCGAACTAATCCCGACCGGGTGGATTTTTTACGAGGCGGCAGCGCGCCGACACTCCGCAAAGCAGGGCCAGTTGTGGAAGCCAGAAACGAATTTGCCGAATTCCCGTGGAATTTCGGTATCACCTGACTGTCCGGCCAAGAATTTCCTGTCCTGCTCATCATTAAGTCGGCGGCATAGAACAGGCGATGCTCCGCTCGCAGCGTCACTGTTCTGTCTTAGCCGTCGCTATGTCCAATCTAGATCGCTTCTGCCGTCACCCGGCTGCGCAGCAGGAGCACGTTTTTTTGATCGCTTCGGTAAAACGGCTTCGATAAACCGATGCTACCCAAGCGTGACGAAACTTTGCTGCGACGCACGCGTTCCCAATCTGTGGGAAGTTAAAGGTCATCATGAAAATCGTCCAGGTCGCTCCCCGCAGTGAGAGCGTTCCCCCTCGTCTCTATGGCGGCACTGAGCGGATCGTTTCCTACTTGACGGAGGAGCTCGTTAGGCTCGGGCATGACGTGACGCTCTTTGCAAGCGCGGACTCGATCTCAAGCGCCGTATTGACTCCATGTTGTCCTCGCGCAATCCGCCTTGATCCCACGATGCCCGACGCCATTCCACACACCATGTTGATGATCGATAGCTTACGCCAACGCGCGGAGGAATTCGACGCTCTTCATTTTCACATCGATCTGGTCCATTTCCCGCTTTTCCGTTCGGTGGCAGGTCGGACGCTGACCACACTTCACGGTCGACAGGATTTGGGGGGCCTCAGGGCTTTCTACACTCGCTTCAGCGAAATGCCGTTGGTCGCTATCTCGGACGACCAGCGCAAATCATTGCCATATGCCAAATTCATGACGACCATCCACCACGGCATTCCGGCTGATCTGCACCGACCGTCGTTCGAGAAGGGAAGATACCTTGCCTTCCTAGGCCGGATTTCGCCAGAAAAGCGCCCAGATCGTGCGATCCGGATCGCGCGCGCTGCTGGCATTCCACTGAAGATCGCAGCCAAGGTCGATAAGGTCGACGAAGAGTACTTCCGAAGTGAAGTCTTCCCCCTTATCGACGGCTCGGGCGTGGAGTTTGTCGGGGAGATCAACGAGCAAGAGAAAACAAAATTCCTAGGGGAGGCGGCCGCCCTTTTGTTCCCGGTAGACTGGCCCGAGCCGTTTGGCCTCGTGATGATCGAAGCCATGGCGTGTGGTACGCCAGTGCTGGCGTTCCGACGCGGGTCGATCCCCGAGATCATCGAAGATGGCGTTACCGGCAAAATAGTCGATAGCGAGCAAGAAGCCGTCACCGCGTTGTCAGAAATCTTATCTTACGACCGCAGCGCAGTGCGGCGCCGGTTTGATGAAAGATTTACCGCCACGAGAATGGCCGAAGACTATGTGAGTACCTATCGTCAGTTATTGAGCACGCGCGCGTCCGACCGCCAAAGGCGGAGCCCCTGGCTGCATCGAAGCGGCCGCAACGGCGGCAATGGATTGATTGCAACGCTGAATAAGAAACCGTCTCCGACGTTGCTCCCATTTACCCCGACCTCCACGGTCGATCCAGACGAGATTCGCGTGGTCAATTTATCAACGAAGTTGCGAGGCGATAACCTCAACACGACGAGAGCTGACGAAAACTCCACGCGCGTTTCTGCGGTTGATCCAAAAATGTCTGATATTAAGTGAAGCCGCGATTTCAAGCCCGTTCATCGCGTCAACATCCCGATATGATCGAACTGGTCAGTGAAGCGAATGCAATGCCTTCCACAACCGCTGTTCAGAGTCTTCCAGACGAGACGCCGCCTGAGACTCCGTTTTATCTCGCGGCGACTCAGGCTGCAGGCCGGCCGCGTCGTACGCTAAAAGACGGCGACACATTTGCGGTTCTCGACAGTTACGGTGATATCGCGGCAACGCCGGGTGCTCCCGACGGCCTATTCTATCAGGACACGCGGTATCTCTCTCATCTCGAATTGCTGATTAACGAGAAGCGCCCACTGCTGCTCGGCTCCAATATACACGACGATAATTCCGCTCTCTTCGTCGACCTGACCAATCCAGATTTCATCCTCAACCAGAACATCGTCCTAGAGAGAGACATTGTGCACATCTCGCGCACGATATTCCTCTGGCGCGAAACAGCGCATCAGCGGTGCGGGGTGCGAAACTACAGCGACCAGCCTGTCGATCTTCGCCTATCGATATTGTTTGGGAGCGATTTTGCCGACCTCTTCGAAGTACGTGGAACGCAACGTGAGCGTCGTGGTGTCGTGACGACAAGGCTTCGAGGCGAAGACCAAGTGTTGTTGCGATATTTCGGCCTCGACGCAAGAGTACGGTATACCACGCTAACGTTTGAGCCTCGGCCCGATCAACTTTCGGCCGGCGCAGCCGTTTACGACCTCCATCTCGCTCCCGGTGAGATGCGGCCGATCTTTCTGACTGCGGGGTGCGATCAAACAGAAGCCCGACCACTTCCGTTCCTGCATAGCATCATAGCTGCTCGCCGTTCGATGCGCGAAGCAAGCCGCGGCAAGACATCCGTTCAAACTTCAAATGAGCGGTTCAACGAGGTGTTGTGCCAGTCTGCCGCCGATCTTGCGATGCTGATGACGGATACACCGCAAGGCAGTTACCCCTACGCCGGCATCCCGTGGTACTCGACTACGTTCGGCCGCGACGGTCTCGTCACGGCGCTCCAGATGCTTTGGTGGAGACCGGACGTGGCGCGCGGCGTGTTGCAGCGCCTGGCTGCGTATCAGGCCAAGACAACAGATCCGCTTTCCGATTCTGCGCCGGGAAAAATCCTGCACGAGATGCGCCGCGGTGAAATGGCGACGTTGCGTGAAGTGCCCTTCGGTTTGTACTACGGGAGCGTCGACTCTACGCCGTTGTTTGTGTTACTTGCCGGTCTTTATGCGGAACGCACAGGCGATGATGCCACTGTCGCCGTGCTGTGGCCCGCTATCGAAGCGGCCTTGACCTGGATCGACGGTCCAGGCGATCCGGACAGAGACGGATTCGTTGAATACAAACGAGCAACCGACCAAGGCCTCGCCAATCAAGGCTGGAAGGATTCGCACGACGCGATATTCCACGCTGACGGACGATTGGCCGAGGGTAATATCGCGCTCGCCGAAGTGCAAGGTTATGTCTATGCCGCCAAACGCCTGACGGCGCGTGTGGCGCGGCGTCTCGGGCGTGAGGCCCTTGCGCTCAAACTCGATGCTGAAGCAACCCGTCTTGCAGAGCGTTTTGAGACCGCATTCTGGTGCCCGGAGATTGAGACCTACGCGCTTGCGCTCGACGGCGACAAAAATCCGTGTCGCGTACGAACGTCGAATGCTGGTCAGGTTCTGTTTAGCGGCATTGCCAGCTCCGATCGCGCCGCACGCGTGGCCGCGGGACTTATGCAGCCACGTTTCTTCTCCGGCTGGGGAATTCGCACGTTGGCAAAAGGAGAAGCTCGATACAATCCTATGTCATATCACAACGGGTCGGTCTGGCCGCACGATAATGCGCTTATCGCTCTCGGTCTCGCGCGCTATGGACACAAACGATCAATCGAAACACTTTTTGAGGGCCTGTTCAGCGCCGCGACCTACATGGACCTAGAGCGCCTACCTGAATTGTTCTGCGGCTTCAAGCGACAGCGTGGCTACGGATCGACGCTCTACCCAGTCGCCTGCTTGCCGCAGGCCTGGGCCAGTGCGACCGCGTTCACTCTGCTCGAGGCTTCGCTAGGTCTAGAATTCGATCCGTTCAATGGTGAAATCCGGCTGCGCAACCCTCGCCTGCCGGCATTTCTGGATGAGGTCGTTCTACGCAACCTGCAGCTAGGTCAATCAACCGTCGACGTGAGAGTGTTGCGCCGCAATGATACGGTTTTGCTCGATACGCTCTGCACCGATGGCGACGTTCGCATTTCGATTGTTTGACCGCTGCCGATGGTAGTGTCCACCTTACCGCGGTCGCCGTTGCGGACGAAGGAAGTGGTTTTTCGTATTTCTTATCACATCTCTTATTGTGGCAATCAGCTCATATCCAAAAAGTAGTTCTCTACTGAAGTGAGCAATTTTGCACAGATATCCAATGTGAAATCACATACAAAAACAGTGAACGTTAAAGCGCAAGGCGTGCGGATCCGCAAACGGAGCAGCACGACGGAGTTCTGCGTGCGCCACGCACCATCAAAGGAACAAAACCCGTGCAAGTTCCATCAATTCTCCTGGGCGAGTCGAGAACTCGTCTTATACAAGGAACAGTAATAGGCGCGGTAGCGGCGTTGGTGATCGGATTTTCTTGGGGCGGGTGGGTTACCGGCGCAACAGCCAATAAACTTGCGGCTGAGCAAGCTAGCACCGCGGTCGTGACAGTTCTCACACCGATCTGCGTAGAGAAATTCATGCAGAATGCCGATGCGCAAGCAAACCTGGTAGCCCTTCGAAAAATCTCTTCCAACTGGGAACAGGGCCAGTATTTGGAGAAGGGCGGCTTTGCGACTCGGCCGGGGGCTGTCTCCTCCGATTACCAGCTAGCTAGGGCATGTGCAACGAAATTGATCGAAGCCAAAGCTGCATCCCAGTGAGCTCTGTCGCGCCCCCGCGACCTCGTATGTATCGGCAAAATGGAGTTGGCCGATCATATCGATCAGCTTGTGTCGCATAGGCCAGGTATGACCGAACTCGCGCTTGCAAAATCTCTGTTCGTTCGCGTGGGCTATCAGCAGCGGGTCAATTCATTCTGTCGGTGCCTGTTCAGGGAGGGCCACATTGACAGCGCGCTCCGTGAGGGATTAGCCCACCTTTTCCCTCTTAAAGATTGTTGCGCCTTGCCTGACCAAATGCTTTTTGTCCGTCCGTTCCCTTGGCGAGGATTTATCCTTGCTGTGAACGACGGGTATCGTGCCTATAAGAATCAGATTGGCATCTTTGCCTTTGGCGTAACCGCGAATGACTTTTCTCATGGTATGCCCCCGCATTGAGAGGATTGTCGCGTTTTTGGTTACCCAATGAGATAGTATGAGATGGCACACGTGTTCATGAAAGACTATTATTGATCGATTCACGCATTTCTTAGTGCCGATTTGACGGCAGCGGAATCACTCTCTTGGCGCGAAAGTCCGATATCGCAGCCACCGCGATCACTCGATCTGCCGATCAGTCGCGAACTACGGCTGATTGGCGTGTGCGCCTAAGTCTAAGCCGACCTTGTACTTGGGACGGGCAGTCCCATTTTAAGTTTGGCCGGCTGTGGCTCGGCTTAAAGCTGCTCCCAGATGGCGACGCGCCGAAGTCGCCATTGTCAACAGTTGCAGCACTGATGCCAATCGGCAAGCAAAATCCGACCTATCCCTCGTTCCTTTTCCGCCCAGTCCATCAGGAGGGGAGGAACGGCTACCGCTAATGATTCGCGCAGAAGATTGGAAGAAGGCGAGAATGGCCAAGCAGATTGCGGCGCCGAAGGAAACTGTTGAGCTGCGGTTTGATCCGGCGGCATTCTTTCAAACCGTGGGCCAGGGTCGGAGCATTTCGACCTACCGTAAGAACGAAATCATTTTTTCACAGGGCGATGCGGCAGACGCAGTATTCTATATCAAGGAAGGCAAAGTCAAAATCGCCATCGTCTCCAAGCA
>Ga0209006_10006402_pt1 | contig 10654 bp, 6 predicted proteins | sample JacPin_JW_Ref_O2_FD_188567 | JGI IMG/M metagenome (GOLD analysis project Ga0209006, IMG submission 188567) | Forest soil microbial communities from Algoma, Ontario, Canada - Jack Pine, Ontario site 1_JW_Ref_O2 (SPAdes) (version 2) | ecosystem: Environmental > Terrestrial > Soil > Boreal... | reverse complement strand
CGGAGTTGCCGCGAGGAAACGACTCGCGGTGGCGCCCCCTCACCCGCCGCGCTTCGCTCACGCTCGCGCGTCGACCTCTCAGCCGAAGTCGGATTTATCCGACTTCGGCCATCACGTGGTGCCGAAATCGGGCAAGCCCGATTTCGGATGCACGCGGGGAGAGGTCGAAACGATGTCGGCCGCAACCTTGCGGGCTGCGGCCGACGTAATCAAGACAACGGGAAGTGGCGCGCGGCGATCACGCGCCGGCGGCCGACGTGATCCACGCCTCGAGCTTCTGCTTGGGCGCCGCGCCGACCTGGCGCGAGGCGAGCTCGCCGTTCTTGAACAGCATCAGCGTCGGGATCGACATGATGCCGTACTTCTGCGCCGTCGCCGGGCTCTCGTCGACGTTGAGCTTGACGATCTTGACCTTGCCGTTGAGCGGGCCGGCCGCGATCTCTTCCAGCACCGGCGCGATCATCTTGCACGGGCCGCACCACTCGGCCCAGAAGTCGACCACCACGGGCTCGGTCGCCTTGAGCACCTCGGCGTCGAAATCCGCGTCGGAAACCTTGCCAACCCCCATGGGAGACCTCGTTTAACTGTAGGAACGGGCGAATCCGGCCCGCGAAGGAAAAACGAACGTATGGACCGCGGCCGTTAGCGTCAAGGCGCCCTCACGCGGAGGTGAGGCGCGCTAGCTCGGCATCCAGCGTCTCGGCCGAAAGCTCCATCAAATCAGGCACCTCGGTCCAGACCAGCGCGGCCCGCACGATGCGGCCGGGATAAAGCTTGCCGATCAGGCCGCGATAGAGCGCGAGCTGGCGCACATAGGCCGGATGGGCACGCGCCGCCTCCTCAAGCGTGCGCGGCGCCGGCCGGTTGGTCTTATAGTCGCCGATCAGCACCTCGCTGGCGGTGACGGCGAGCCGGTCGATCTGACCTGACACCAGGAGCGGCGATTTGTCCGGCCGCATGAGGCGCCCGACGATCGGCACCTCGGCGCGGCTGCCCGGCGCAAACAGCACGGAAAAACGCGGGTCGTCGAGCAGTTGCAGCGTCGTCGCGACGAAGGCCTCGTGCTCGGCCGGCGCAAAGTCCGCGCCGGCGCGCGTGAGATAGTGCCGCGCCGCCTCGGCGCGCCGCTCGGGCGCGATGTCGGGCAGCGATTGCATCAACCGGTGGATCAAGGTCCCGCGCGCGATCGCGAGCCGGCGCGTCTCGCCGCCGGCGCCGCGCCGCTCCGCGGGGGCCGCCCCTTCGCTCTCCGACGGCGTGATCGCGGCAAAGCGCTCCGGCTCGCGCGGTGCTGCGCGCCGCAGCCAAGCCGGGAAGGGCGCCCGCAGCGCCAGCTCGCCTTGCGCCGCCGGCTCGGCGGGGCGCAGCGACGTCGCGTCGGCCACCTTGCGATAGCGCCAGATCTGCGCATCGCCTTCGCCGACCGTGTGGAAACCCTCGCGGTCGCGCAGGCCGTCGAGCACGAGGTCGTACCAGCAGCCGCCCGGCCGGCCGCGCTCGCCCTCGCAGCCGGCGACGATCAGCCGGTCGGCAGCGCGCGTCATCGCCACGTAGAGCAGGCGGCGATACTCATGCTCGGCCTCGGCGAGCGCGGTCTGCCGCGCCGATGCGACCGCGCGCACGTCCATGGCCTTGCGCCCGGCCCACACGATGCGATCGGGCGTGCCCGGCGCCGCCCGCTGCGCCGGCAGGGCGAGCAGCCGCGGTGGGCGCGGTCCGGCGGGCGGCGAGGTGGTGTCGGCGAGGATCACCAGCGGCGCCTCGAGGCCCTTGGCGCCGTGCACCGTCATCACCCGCACCTCGTCGCGGGAAATCTCCATGTCGCGCTTGATCTCGGTCTGCGCGGCGCGCAGCCAAGACATGAAGCCCTGCAGCGAGGGCGCCTCGCGCCGCTCGTAGTCGAGCGCGAGCTCGAGAAATTCGTCGAGCGCATCGGCCGCCTCAGGGCCGAGCCGGCGCAAAAATTTCGCCCGCCCGCCGGCGGCGCCGAGCAGCCAGGCATAGAAGCCGAACGGCGTCGCGGCGCGCGCCTCGCCGGCACAGCGATCGAGCAGCGCATGCGTCGCCGCGAAGGCGGGCGCCTCTGCGCGCTTGCCGGCCAGCGCCGCGCGCAACGTGCCCTTGCGACCGTAAGCGAGGGTGAACAACTGGTCCTCGTCGATGCCGAACAGCGGGCTCTTGAGCGCCACCGCGAGCGCAAGGTCGTCCTGCGGCAGCAGCAGCGCGTCGGCGAGCGCCATGAGGTCGACCACGGCGATGTGCTCGGTCAGCACCAGCCGGTCGGCGCCCGCGACCGCGATATGGCGCTCCTTGAGCGCACGGATCACCGCCTCGAACAGGGCGCCGCGCTGGCGCACCAGCACCAGCACGTCGCCCGGGCGCATCGGCTTGCGCTCGCGGCCGAGCGGCTCGCCGCTGCGGATGCCCTGCGCGATCGTGTCGGCGATGCGCCGCGCGAGCCGCACCTGCGGGCTCGTCGTCGCGAGCGCGTCGAACGGCGCGTCCCAGCCCTCGATCTCGCGCCGCTCCGGCGGCCGCATCAGCGGCCAGATTTCGACCAGGCCGGGCGCCGCATCGGGCAGCGATTCATGCGTCGCGACCGAGACGGCATCCGACGTGAGGCTCGCCGCGATCGCCTCGCTCTCGAACACCGAATTGACCGCACCCATAATGTTCGGCCCCGAGCGGAACGAGTGGCCGAACCGCACGAAGCGCCAATCGGCGCCGATCGCCACATGCGCTTGCTCGAAGTGCCGCCGCATCTCGTCGAACTTGCGTGGCACCGCGCCCTGGAACGAGAAGATCGACTGCTTCTCGTCGCCGACCGCGAAGATGGTGCGCGCGACGTCGCGCGCGCCGGCGCCCGCGGTGAACTCGGCGACCAGGCGCGTGATGATCTCCCATTGCGTCTCGCTCGTGTCCTGCGCCTCGTCGATCAGCACATGATCGATGCCGCGGTCGAGCTTGTAGTGCACCCAGCTCGGATTGACGGTGGTGAGCAGGCGCAACGTCTTGGCGATGAGATCGTCATAGTCGAGCAGGCCGCGCGCCTCCTTCTCGCCGCGGTAGCGCGCGATCACGGCGGCGCCGATGGTGATGAGCGCGGCGGTGCGGTCGCGGCAGATCACGCCGTTGCGTTTCTCCAGCAGGGTGCAGACGCGCGCCTGCTCGCGCGCGATCCGCTCGGCGAGGTCGGGGCATTTCCGGGCCAGCCCGATGGTGATGACGTTCTTGCGCGGGCTCAGCGTGTCGGTGAGGAAGACCGAAAGATAGGCCGCGACGCGCGGTGCGCCGCTCGCCGCCAAGGCGGCGCGCAGCTGCGCGGCGCGATCGTTGTCGGTCTTCGACCCTTCCGCGCACAGGGCCGCGACGGCGGCCCATTGCGAGGACGGCAGGTCGTCGCCCTCGGTCAGCTCATGGTCGAGCCGGGCGAGATCGACTTGCGGGTCGATGCCGAGCGTGCGCGACAGCTCGTCGATCGCCTTGGCGGGGCTGCCGGCGCGGGCGATCCATGCGGTCACCGCGTCGCGCCGCGCCATCAGCTCGCGCACCACGTCGCGGAAGGTGCGATCGGCCGCCGTCGCGATCGCGGTTGCGAGCGCGCCGGCGAGCGGCGTCCCGGGCGATCGCGCGGCGTCGAGCAGCACGCCCATGGTGGCGCGGTCGAGCAGCTCGTCCTGGGCGCGCTCGTCGAGCACGGCGAAGCGTGCCGCCACGTCGGCCTCGAACGGGAACTGATGCAGCAGGCGGGTGCAGAACGCGTGGATGGTCTGCACCTTGAGGCCGCCCGGCGTGTCGAGCGCCGAGGCGAACAGGCGCCGCGCGCGGGCGCGCCGCTCCGGGCCGATCGCGGTCTCGCCGATCGCGCGCATCTCGCGGTCGAGTGCCTCGTCGTCCAGCGCGATCCAACGTGCGAGCGTGTCGAACACGCGCGCCGCCATGTTGGCCGCCGCCGCCTTGGTGAAGGTGATGCACAGGATTTTCATCGGGTCGGTGCCGGCGAGCAGCAGCCGGATCACCCGCAGCGCCAGCACATGCGTCTTGCCGGCGCCCGCGTTGGCCGACACGAAGGCCGACACCTGCGGGTCGGACGCCTCGGCCTGGCGCCGGCGCACCGCCTCGGGAATGGTGCGCGCACTCATTCCTCGGCCTCCGTCTCGTCGCCGGTCGCCGACCATTCCTTGACGCGGGCGAGGTCGTCATAGGTGCCGTAGCGGTTCACCCACATCGGCAGCACCAGCGAACGGTAGGGCGTGGCCTCGTCCTCGAAGCGGGTCGCGAGCTCGGTCAGCTTGGCGAGCGCGTGCTCGGCGGCCTCGTCGGCCGAGCGGTCCTTGAACTCGATCGGCTTCGGCTCGCCCGGCGGCTCGCCGCCCTTGAGCTTGACGTAGAGCAGCTCGTCGATCGGAAGGCCGGGATCGAGACCTGGAAAGCCGCCGTGCCGCAGAATCGCGGCCTCGAGGGTGAGCTGCGGCGCGATGCCGATGCGCACCTGCGTCGAGGTCGGCGGATCGCCGGTCTTGAAATCGAGGATCGCGTAGCCGCCGTCACGCCGCCGCTCGATGCGGTCGGCGCGGCCATAGAGACGGAAATCGCGCTCGCCGAGGGGAAGCACGATCTCGCCCCGGATCTCGGCGCGCATCGCGGCAAGACCGGCGCGGCGCTCGCGTTCCCAGCCGGCAAGCCAGCCCGCAATGCGTTCGAACCGCGGCCACCACAGGGCGCGTGCCTCGGGAAAATCGTCGAGGGCGGCGAACTCCTCGCGCCCGATGCGCAGCAGCTCCGCCTGCGGGTCGGGCGGCAGTGCGGCGGCAAATTCCTGGGCGAAGCGGCCGATTGCCGCGTGAATGGCGCTGCCGCGATCGGCCGCCGACGGCGGCATGTCGACCGGATCGAGGCGCGCGAGCCGCAGGATGTGCTTGGCGTAGATCGTGTAGGGATCGCGCAGCCAGTGCTCGATCTCGGTGACCGCGAGGGCGGTCGGGCGGGCGGCGCGCGGCGGCCGCGGCTCGGGCGCCTTGATCGGCGTGGGCGCGGCGGCGTGGTCGAGATCGCGCGCCATCGCGACAAAGTCGGCGCCGCGCGCGACCGCGGCCTGCCAGCGCGCCTCGCCCGCGACCGCCGCGAGCCGCTGCACGAAGCGCGACGCCACGACCGGCGCGCCGGCGATCTTGGCGGCACGGCTGAGGATCACCTCGGGCGCGCCGAGCATCTGGGCAAAGTCGTGCGCCGAAAGGCCGATGCGCCGCTCCGGCAGGTCGAGGCCGAGCTGGAGGCGCATCGGGCGGTTGAGCCAGGGATCGCTGCGCGGCTCGGGCGGCCAGACGCCCTCGGCGAGCCCGCCTAGGACCACGCACTCGGCCTGCGTGAGGCGTGCCTCGAGCGGGCCATAGACGTGAACGCGCGCGCCCGGCGCGCCCGGGCGGCGCACCACCGGGCCCGCCATCGCGGCTTCCAACGCTTCGCCGTAATGCGCGGGCGTAACCGCAATATCGGCCGCACCATCCTGGGCGATGTCGTCGAAGAAGCGCGTGAGCGCGATTCCGTCCGCGTCCGCGAACGCGATGCTGTCGCCGGCATCGTCGCAGCTCAGCTTCGCGATGACCTCGCGATGCGCGGCCGCAAGCACACGGAAGGGGAGTGCCTCGCGATGGCCGGCCATGCGTTCGAGTGGTGCGAGCGCGGCCGCAAGCCGCTCGACCAGCGCGGCGGCGGCGGCGAGATCCGCCTCGGCAATTGCGGCGCGCGGCTCGCCGGCGTGGATCTCGGAGCGTTCCTTGGCGCGCAGCTTCGCGAGCTCGCGGCGAAACGTGTCGAGCGCATGGGCGAGGCCCGCCGCGCCGGCGCGCGGCCGCGGACCGCGCAGGACGGCGCGCTCGAGCGCCGCGACCGCGGACAGGTGCGCGCCGGCCGCGCCGTCGAGGCGAAAGAGAGCATGCTTCATGACGGCGAGCAGCCCGACCGGCGCGACGCCATCGAGCGCGACCTCGGCGGTGAGCCGCGCGAGCACGCCGGACGACGTATCGGCGAGCGCATCGCCGCCCGAATCGTCCGCCGCCACGTTCCAGCGGCCGAGCGCCGCAAGCACGCGACGGGCGAGCGCGCGGTCGGGCGTCACCAGGGCGGCCGTCTTGCCGGGCGCCTCCACCGCGGCGCGCAGCGCGACCGCGATGGCGAGCGCCTCTTCCTCGGCGTTGGCCGCCTCGATCATGGCGATGTCGGCGACGCCGCGGGCGAGCTGCGCGTCGACCGCGCGCAGGCGGTCCTGCCAGCGATCGGTCGCGCGCGCCGGGCGCAGCGCCTCGGAGAGCAGCACCTCGCGGCCATGCGCGGCGGGCGGCCGCAACGGGACGACCTCGGCGCGGCCGATGCCGATGCGCGCGAGCAGCGCGTGCATCGAGAATTGCGGATGGCTGAAGGCGGGCCAATTCTCGTCGTCGCCGCCGGCGCCGATCAGCTCCCAGGAATCGTCATCGAGGTCGGTGTCGAGGCCCGGCAGCACGACCGCGCCGTGCGGCAGCATCGCGACGGTGGCGAGGAGCTTCGCGGTCGCCGGCATCGAGCCGGTCGAGCCGGCCGCGATCACCGGGCCGTGTGACGCCGCCGCGAGCCGCGCGGCTTCGGCATTGATCAGCCGGTCGCGCCGCTCGGCCGGCTCGATCGCCTGGCGCTCTTTGAGGATCTCCGGCCATCCCTCGCGCGCGATCTTGAGGAAATCGAGGGTGAGCTGCCAATAGCGGTCGACGTGCTCGGGGACGAGGCCATCGAGCCGCGCCCAGTCGACCTCGCGGGTGGCGAGATCGTCCATGAGGTGCGCGAGATCGTCGGCGAGCGCGAGCGCGGCGGCCGGCGTGCCGACGACGAGCGGCTGGTCGCCGGGGGCCGGCTCGAGGCGCTGCGCCCATCTGAGCACGAGCTGGGCGAGCAGCATGCGACGGGTGAGCCCGCCGAGCGCCGGCGGTAGGTCGAGCGCCGCGGCCGCCGCCGCGCCGGTCGCGATTTCCGCGAAGGCGATCTCGTCCTCGTCGATGTCGCCGATCGGCAGGATGCGCGGCAGCAGTGCCGCCTCGCTGCCGAGCACGTCAAGGAAGACGTCGCGCGCCAGCCGGCAGGCGCGCCGCGTCGGCAGGTAGAGCGTCGCGGCGCCGAGCGCGAGCGGATCGGCGCCGGGCGCAAATCCCGGCACCAGCTCGCCGTCGACGAGCGCGCGCACCAGCGCCGGCAGGAACGGTACCGAGGCCGGAATCGTGAGGACGCGCGCAAGCTTGGCGGAATCGGCGCTCATGCGGCGACCTTATAGCGCCTGTGAGATCGGAAGACAGAGGACGGACGGACAACGACCTTGCGTGCAGGGCGCAATGTGTCGACTATCGCGCCGCGCGACGATTCTCACGGTTCGATTTCCTCGGCATGACCGCTCCTGTCTCCGTGTCCTCCGACGATCGCCATACGCGCCTCTTCCGGCTGATCGCGCTGGCGATCCCGCTCGTCTTCACCGAGCTGTTCGGCTTTGCGGCGACGCGGCTCGCGCCCGAATTGTTCGATCAGCGCGACGCCGTGCTCGCGACGCTGACGCCCGCCGCGTTCGCGCAGTTTCGCGCTCTCGTCGCGAGCCCCGTGCTCGGCTGGGACAATCCGGCCGGGACCACGCGCCGCGCCGCCAATTGCGGGCATGTCGACATCGCCTACACCTATGACGCCGACCGCCTGCGCGTGCATGGGCGCGCGACGCTGCGCGATGCCGTGGTGCTGGTTGCGGGCGACAGCTTCACCCAAGGCGCCGAGGTCCCCGATGGCGACACCTTTCCGGCCGCGCTCGAGCGCATGCTCGGCGTGCCGGTCGCCAATCTCGGCGTCGGCGCCTACGGCCCCGATCAGGCGCTGATCAAGCTCGAGAGCCTGATCGACCGCGCCCCCCGGGCGCGCGTGCTCGTGCTCGCCATCATGTACGAGGACGTGATCCGCATGCTCAACAGCTACCGGCCCGTGGTGTTCAGCCGCACCGGCATACGCTTCGGGCTCAAGCCCTATCTGCGCAACGGCGCATTCGTGCCGCTCGCCGATCGCGATCCATTTCGTGATTTCCCCGCGATGCGCGCCGCCGCGGACGACGCCTTCGATCATGATTTCTGGGCGCGCCCGCGCCCGCGCTTTCCCTTTACGGCCGCGCTCGTGCGCGCCGCGCTTGCGCCTGCCAACTGGTACCCGGCGCTGCAGCGCGTCACCGGCTGGCTCGGCTGGCCGCGCGACCGCCTGCTCTATTCGCTGCCGCCGGTGCGGCGCGGCCTGAGCGCGGTCTACGACCGCTTTGCCCGCCTCGCCGAGACGCGCAAGCTCACGGCCGTCGTCGCCTTCATTCCGCAGGAATTCGCCGACCACACGAGCGGCGAGATCGCGCTTCGCGCCGCGACCGACGCGCAGCGCCGCGCGATTCGCTTTCTCAATGTCGGCGCCGATATCGACTGGGCGCATTTCACCGGCCCGACCTGCCATCCCAACGCCGACGGCTATCGCATGATCGCCGACGAGGTCGCACGCGCGGTGCGGCCGCTGCTCGCGCTCTGACGGTTGCGCGTGGGCGACGGCAAGGCGCTATCGCCCAATACGTGCCTGCGGGCGATGACCCCGGCGAAGCCGGTGGATCACGCCGCGCTGGCGAGGATCGCGTGCTCGGCGGCCGCGACGGCATCGGGCGTGCCGACGTGCATCCAGACGCCTTCGAGCCGCAGGCCGTAGAGCCGTTCCTGCTCGATGGCGCGGTCGAACAGCTGGGTGAGCGCGAACGCGCCGCTCGGCGTTTCCTGAAAAAGCGCCGGCGAAAGAATCGCGATGCCCGCATAGACGAACGGCACCACCTCGCGCTCGGGCCGGCGGCGCAGCTTGCCGTCCGGCGCCATCGCGAAATCGCCGCGGCCGCCATAGCCGACGCTGGTCGCGGTCGGCGCGAGCATGAGCAGCGCATCCATCGTGGCGGGCTGGAACGCGGCCGCGAGTCGCTCCAGGTTGGGCTTCACGCCGTCGATCCACAGCGTGTCGGAATTCAAGACGAAGAACGGCGCCGCGCCGATGAGCGGCAGCGCCTTGACGACGCCGCCGCCGGTGCCGAGCACGGCGTCGCGCTCGTCGGAGATGACGATCTTCGGCGCGCGGCGCGGCTTGAGATGCTGCTCGATCTGGTCGGCGAAGTGGTGGACGTTGACGACCGCGGTGTCGACGCCGACCGCGGCGAGATGGTCGAGCACGTGATTGATCAACGGCTTGCCGCCGACGGCGACGAGCGGCTTCGGCATCGCATCGGTGAGCGGACGCATGCGCGTGCCGAGCCCGGCAGCGAGGATCATGGCGTAGCGGGGAACGGCGGTACGTCGCGATTTCGACATCGAGTCCTCGAATTCAATTCACAAGTCCGAACGCTTGCGAGGCGAACCATAGGTCCTGAGGTCGACGCAAAGATGACAGAGAGGAACCAGGGGGACAAATGGCGCCGCCGCGCTCGCCGGGGGCGGTCAAACGTCAATCGTGCTTGTCGGGCTCGTTCGCCCACGCTCGCCGCGGCGGACGGGTCGCCGGACGGTCGCGCAGGAAACGGACGCCGATCTCGTCGCCGTTGAGCCATATGCGCTCGCAGCGACGATGTGCGCTGCCGGTCGTCGACAGCACGAGGAAGAATTCCTTGGTGTCGATCCCGTCGACCGTTCCCTGAATGGTCAGCTTGGCGCCGATCTCGGAGACGTCGCCGATGCGGCACTCGCGCTCCCAGGTTCCATCGATCGCCATGATGCTGGCGGTGTAGCCGCGGCCGAACAGCACCCGGTCGGAATTCCTGCGTTCGCTGACCATCGCGGAGGCCTCCTTGCGGCCGGATCCGTGACCCTCCATGGTAAACAGCAGTCCTCAACAAGGGATTACCAGCCGGGTCGAGGGATATCCCCCATGCGAATGGCGAGTAGCGAATGGCGAATAGACGGGGCTCAATTCGCTACTCGCTACTCGCTACTCGCTCCAATTCGGGCGGCGGAACATTCGCCTTGTACCAGGCGTCGAGCGGCGCGAGCGCCGGATGCGCGAGCGACCGCTGGAGGTAGTTCCACACGCGCGGAAGATGGCGCAGGTACTGCGGCTTGCCGTCGCGGCGATCGAGCCGCGCAAAAATGCCGAGGATCTTCGAGGCACGCTGTGCCGCCAGCGTGGAGTAGAGGCGCACGAACCCGGCTATGTCGAATTCCTCATCGGCCTCGCGTCGCGCCCGCACGTAGCGTCCGAGCAGCTCGATTTCCATCTCTTCCGGCACGTCGACGCGTGCATCCTGCAGCAATGAGGCAAGATCATAGGCGGGCGGACCCATCAGCGCGTCCTGGAAATCCAAGAGGCCGAGCCGCGCGATGCCGGCGCGGTCGGGCAGCCACAGCAGGTTGGGCGAATGGAAGTCGCGCAGCACCCAGGTCGGTCGGACGTCGAGAACCGGGGCCAGCGCCTCGCGCCACAGCCCCAGGTAGTCCTCGCGCGCGCCGGGAGCCGGCGGCGCGCCGCGATGGGGCATGTACCAATCGGGCAGCAGCTCGACCTCGATCAGGAGCGCGCCGAGATCGTAGGGTGGAATGCGGTGGTCGAGCGGCGGTGCGACCGGCAACGAGTCGGGTAGGTTGAGCTTGTG
>Ga0209006_10006401_pt1 | contig 10655 bp, 10 predicted proteins | sample JacPin_JW_Ref_O2_FD_188567 | JGI IMG/M metagenome (GOLD analysis project Ga0209006, IMG submission 188567) | Forest soil microbial communities from Algoma, Ontario, Canada - Jack Pine, Ontario site 1_JW_Ref_O2 (SPAdes) (version 2) | ecosystem: Environmental > Terrestrial > Soil > Boreal... | reverse complement strand
GCAAAATCGAAATCGCCAGCTTCAAGGGCGAGATGGATCTGCATAGCGGCGATGGATCCGAAACTCTCGATGCCGTCGACGGCAAATTGCGCGCCACCACCGGAGACGGGCACATCCGGGCAAATGGCCGCTTCGACGAGCTTGACTTGAAGACCGGCGATGGGCATGTCGAAGTGCGCGCGGCCGCGGGCTCGTCTCTCAACACAAGCTGGAGACTCGAAACGGGCGACGGCAACGTCACGTTGGAAATTCCGGAAACCATGGCCGCGGACGTCGATCTGCACACGGGCGACGGACACATCGACGTTGAGATGCCGGTCACAACTCAAGGCAAAATCCGCGAGAACGAAGTTCGTGGAAAGTTGAACGGCGGCGGGAATCTGATGACCATCCACACCGGCGATGGTTCGATCCATCTGCGCAAGGGATGATCCGTTTTTCGCGTCAGTGAATGACTGGCGTTATACTCATGGGTCTCACCGATTTCGATTTCATGACATAATTCGTTCGCTTTTCTGCAGCGGCTTGAAAAGCGGACTAGAAAAGGTCTCCCCATGGCAAAGCTACGCACCGGCTTTCTTGCGTTCGCTCTTGGTTCAATCTGCTTTTGTCTTTCCCTGGCCCACGCCCAGCAACCCGCCGCCAAGTCTGAGCCCGTGCTCGACGTTTCATCCATGGACAAGAGCGCAGACCCATGCGTGGATTTCTTTCAGTATTCCTGCGGAGGCTGGATCAAAAAGAATCCGATTCCGGCCGATCAATCGAGTTGGGACACTTACTCCAAAATGCAGGATGAAAATACGGCGCGCCTGCGCGGCATTCTCGACGAAGCGGCCGCGGGTGGCTCCGGTCGCGATGCTGTCACACAAAAAATCGGCGACTACTACGCTTCCTGCATGGATGAAAAAACTGTGGACGCAGCGGGCGCCAAGCCCCTGCAGCCTTATCTGGACGCGATTGCCGCCATGCGCACGAAAGCTGATCTGGCCCAGGTAGCGGCGGACGCGGCTTACACTTCGCATTACCGGCGCAGCACGCTCTTTTTCTTGAGCTCGGACCAGGACGCAAAAGACTCTACTCAAGTGATTGCACAGGTGTTCCAGGGAGGGCTGGGCCTTCCCGACCGCGACTACTATTTCAAAGACGACGCGAAATCGCAGGAACTGCGCAAGCAATACGTGGCGCACGTGCAGAAGATGTTCGAACTGCTGGGAGACAAACCGGAGACTGCCGCCGCGGAATCGCAAACCGTGATGCGGATCGAGACCGCGCTGGCCAAGGGCTCCATGACGCGTGTCGACATGCGGGATCCGCAAAAGCTCTACCACAAAATGACCGCCGCCGAGCTTCAGACTCTGGCTCCGAATTTTCAGTGGAACATATATTTCACCAAAGCCGGCCTGCCTGCGCTGGCCAGCCTGAACGTGGCAACTCCGGATTTTTTCAAAGCGCTGAGCGAACAGATCGACAAAGAGGATCTGGCGAACTGGAAGACCTACCTGCGCTGGCACCTGGTGCACGCCGCCGCTCCGCATCTTTCGTCCGGCTTCGTGAACACCGATTTCGAGTACTACGGGAAAACGCTGCAGGGCCTGCAACAGATCGAGCCGCTCTGGAAGCGCTGCTCAAAAAATGTCGACAACCAGTTGGGCGAAGCTTTGGGGCAGGCCTACGTCGCGAAATATTTCGGACCCGAGGCCAAGCAAGCGGCGCTCAAGATGGTGAAGGAAATCGAAGCGGCCATGGAGCAGGACATAAACTCGCTGCCGTGGATGAGCGCCGCCACCAAGCCCCGCGCGCTCGAAAAACTCCACGCCGTGGCCAACAAAATCGGCTATCCCGACAAGTGGCGCGACTACAGCAAACTCGAAATCATCCGCGGCGACGCCATGGGCAACGTCCTGCGCGCCGATCAATTCGAATTCAACCGCCAGCTGGCGAAGATTGGCAAGCCCGTGGATCGCGGCGAGTGGGGCATGACTCCGCCCACGGTGAATGCGGAGTATGACCCGCAGCTGAACGATATCAACTTCCCCGCGGGCGTCTTGCAGCCGCCGGCGTTCGATCTCACCTCTGACGCCGCGCCGAACTACGGCGATACCGGCGGCACCATCGGCCACGAACTGACTCACGGCTTCGACGACGAAGGCCGCCAGTTCGATGCTCAGGGAAATCTGCGCGAGTGGTGGACTCCCGACGACGAAAAAGAATTCGTCAAGCGCGCGTCCTGCATCTCCGACCAGTATTCCACTTACACGATTGTCGACGACATCAAGATCAACGGCAAACTCACTCTCGGCGAAGACATCGCCGACCTCGGCGGCTTGATCCTGGCGTACATGGCGTGGAAGGAAGATACAAAAGCTCAAACCCTGCAGCCGCTCGACAGCCTCACACCCGATCAGCGCTTCTTCGTGGGCTATGGCCAGAGCTGGTGCGGCTCAACTCGACCTGAAACCATGCGCATGCGGGCGACCGTGGATCCGCACTCCCCGGAGAAATATCGCACCAACGGCGTAGTTTCAAACATGCCGCAATTCCAGGAAGCATTTCATTGCAAAGCAGGTTCGCCGATGGTGAACGCGAACCGCTGCCGAGTCTGGTAGGAATCGCCGCAGACAACGTACGAGGAAGAGCCTACTGCTGCTCCATCTCGCCTTTGTCAGGGTTGTAGTAGAAGCGGAAGCGCAGAGCGAGATATTGTCCCCCGAACTCGGTGGGTAACGGCGGGAACGGATCCGATGCGGTGATTCCGCCCCACGCTGCGCGGTCCAGGGCAGCATCGCCGGAAGAGGCTGCCAGCTTCATTCCTGCCACTTGTCCGTCCTTGGTGATCGCGAACTCAATCTGCAACTTCCCCTTTTTCATCTCGGCGGACGGGGGAATAAGGAGATACCAGTTCTCCTTCACATTCTGCAGAACGCGTTGCAGATACGGGCCGAAATCCACGCCTTGAGTGTCGCTAAGAATCTCGAGCGCTCCCATTGGCCGGCCGCGGGCATGGGTTCCGAGCCCGAAATCGCCTTCCTGACCGCCTTGTCCCGCGGCCCTTGAAGCCGCGGCGGCCTCGGTTGCTTGCTGCAATGCCGAGCCCGCCGTCGTGGGATTCGCATACTTGGCGAAGGCGTTGACCTGGTTGTTCGACCGGGCCGGCTCTTGTAGCTGTGCCAGCCGATTAGGGTCGCTGGGTGGATGCGTCCCTTGCGGGCCAAGCTGCGGCTGCGGCTGATTCTGCGCCATCGCCGGAGGCTGTTGCGCCGCCGGCTGCGGCGATCGTGGACCCCTCAATCCCGGCGCTCCCGGTGGAGGAGTCGCCAGAATCTTCCGCAATTCCTTGGGATCGAGATGCCGCGACATCGCGATCCGATCTTTGTCGGACATCACGTTCGTCTTGGGCTTGGGCACCTTCTGCAAGTCCGAAGGCAGCGCGAGAAACGTAACGTCCTTGCCGTTGGTCAAGTCCTTTTGCGACTCAACCACCAGTGGATGCCAAGGGAGGTATTTCTCGATCAGCTTGAAATTCCATGCCACGATGAAGAGGAGCAGGTGAGCGATGATCGAGATCCAGGCCGCTTCGCGACGCCGCGAACGAGACAGATCGTCCTGCAACTGAATCAGTAGATGGGGAACGTTCGCGTTAGGATCGCGATAGGCAGTCTCCCAATCGCGCACGTCGTAGAGATCAAGCTGCTCCGGCTGTGGCTTTTCGGGCGGGGCGACTGGATCCTGGAATGGAATTTGCGTGATCGGCATGCGCTCGGACTAGCTCTGGCTCGTTAGACTACGAATCCCCACCCAACGTTGCATCCGGCCTTCGTGGTACGGCGCAAGTGAAGTCCTTAGAGCCAAGTTATCTCTTATTTTCGCATCTTTCGCAGGATTCTCCCACCAGCAAATGGGATCCGCCTTCTCCGTGTAAACATTTGTAAAAGAGTCGCCGGATCAGTCACTTGCGAACAGCTCCTTGCGAAGGGCCTTTAGCAACGAAACGCAGCGGCGAATCAGGACGGCTTCGCCGTGGCTGGGAGATTCACGCTTTGCCCGTGCCGGCGGATGGCGTCCACAATGTCGAGGGCCAACGCCAGCGCGCGGTGCCCGTCTTCGAGTGGCACGGCCGGCGTGGAGCGCGTCTGTACCGCGCGCAAAAACGATTTCAGCTCCGCATGCAGCGGCTCCTCGGAAGTGACGGACGGTTTGCTGACCGCGATCTGCGGATTGACCGAGGGTGTTCCGGCGACGTTCTGTCCAGCGTCGTTCGGTCCTACCGTAAACACCAATACTTCCTGCCGTCCATAGTCGAGCGAGATGTACTGCCGTGGCTGGAAAAAGCGCAGCTTGCGCACCCGCTCAGTAGAAACCCGGCTCGCGGTAAGGTTCGCGACGCATCCCGATTCAAATTCCAGCCGAACATTCGCAATGTCAACTTTGCCGGAAAGAATCGGCAGGCCAACCGCGCGAACTTCTTTCACCGGAGATCTCGCAAACGCCAGCACAATATCAAGATCGTGGATCATCAGGTCGAGAACCACATCCACATCGAGCGAACGCGGCGTAAACACGCTGAGCCGGTGCACTTCAAAAAACATGGGCCGGGTCAGCAGCGGCGTAGTGGCGCGCACGGCAGGATTGAATCGTTCCAGGTGGCCAACCTGGGCAATGCGCTTTTGAGCGGCCGCCACTGCCAACAACTCGTCTGCCTCGGCCAGGGACGCAGCGACCGGCTTTTCGATCAGAACGTCGACGCCCTTTTCCATCAATTCGCGCGCAGTCACAAGATGCTGCGCCGTGGGAGCGGCCACGGAAGCAGCCTGAATCTCGCTATGCGTAGTCAGCATCTGGCTGACGGAACCGAACGATCGGCAGCCGAATTCGCGGGCCACAGCATCCGCTCGATTGACATCAGGATCAACCACCCCCACCAGACGAACCGCTTCCCCCTGCTGCTCGAGTTCCTTATAAACGCGCGCGTGGTTGCGCCCGAACACGCCAACTCCAACCACCGCGACCGGAATCGAACTCGGCGATGACAAAAGAAATCCTCGACGGCCAGTTGCCGGGAAAGATTGTAAACGCAAAGCACCGAAAGAGCATCTGGATTGCGAACCTGTACGATTGCAGAGAGCTGACGCAGCCGGACCCCGGCTGCGGCAACCTGTGAGAGAAAGGACTCATCGCTTCATGAGAACCATCGCCCTGCTGACAATCTCAAACATCTTCATGACGTTCGCCTGGTACGGACATTTAAAGTATCGCAACGTCCCGCTCTACAAAGTGATCCTGATCAGCTGGCTGATCGCGTTTTTTGAATATTGCTTTCAGGTCCCAGCCAACCGCATCGGCTCCTACGAGTTCAGCGCGGTCCAGCTCAAGACGATCCAGGAAGTGATCACCCTTGTGGTCTTTTCCGTATTCTCAGTGCTCTATCTGGGACAATCCATTCGCTGGAACCACGTAGCAGGATTCGCCATGATCGTCGGAGCAGTGGGATTGATCTTCAAACAGTGGTGAAGCAGGTGACTAAGCACTTTGTAGTGTGGCTAGTCCTGTTTTGCTGACCCCTGATCCCTGACCACTGGCACTGCCGTTCACTTCGCCTTCTTCAAAATCGCAATCTGCCCCGCATGATACAGCTCATGCTGCGCCATGCCATGCAGCATGTGATAGAAATCGTAGCGTTTTCCCGGAACCCGATCACGAAGGCGCGAGTCGGACAAAGCCTCAACAGTCTTAACCAGTGCCCGATGCGTACGAGTCATCTCGGCCACCGCTCTGCGCCAGACCGCCGGCGTGGGATTTGATACCGGCGGAAAATTCGCCGCGCCCGTGGGCTGGCACTTCTCACCGCTCAACCGGACAAGAGCCGCCCCATCCCAGGCCGCAACGTGCAGCGCCAGTTCCCAGATGCTGTGTGCGTCAGACAGCGGCTTGGCCGCAGCCGTGGCAGCGTCAACGTCCGCGAGCAGTTCGAGCAGACCCGGCCCATGCCACGCGTCACCGTCAAACGCGCGGCGGAGCTGATCAGCAATGCGCGCAGGTTCGGACGTTGCAGCCACAGCCTTCCTCTTCATTTCCTGACATCCCCTTGAACTAAGTCGGCAACCACCGCAATCTCCCCAGCGTTCGCCGGCTCGAGAATCGCCTCCCCATCCAGCAGCAGACACCTCCCTGCATCGAGCGCCAGGCACGTCGCACCAGCCTCGCGCATCACTTCAATCGTCTTCACTCCAATCACCGGCACGTCGAAGCGCATATCCTGATTAGGTTTTGCGATCTTGACCACAGTCAGCGCGCGGCTGAGCGTAGATGCCTCGCCCTCCAGCGAACGCATGATCTGCCCGGCGCGTTCAATCGCGGCGTCGGTGCCTTCCATGGCTTCCACTGCCACGCACGCCGCGTCGGCAATCACCACCGTCTGCCCAATATCGTGCCGCGCCAGGTCTCGGGCCACGCTGCGTCCGTAGTCAATGTTCTTGCGTTCCTGATCCGTGGGATGGCGCCGGCTCAGTACGCCCGGTTTGACCAGCAGCGGCTCCAGCAGCCACGTAGAACTCTCGAGCCCAATGCCTTCGTCGGCCAAAACCTTCGCCACAGCCCCGAGTAAAGAATCAGTATTTCGCGTGGTCAACGAAAGCAACAGCTTGGCCAGCCGCCAGTCGGGACGAATGCTGGAGAAGATCTGCTTGTGCCGAACCTGCCCCGCCATAATTGCCCGGTGCACGTCCTCGCGCTGAAACATTTCAATCAGTTTCGAAAGCTCTCCCAGCGAAAACCAATGAACCGCCGCCGCCCCGCGCGATTCAATCTCAGGAAAAGTCTCTTCCTTAATCGCAGCCACCACAACTTCGTATCCCTGCGCGCGCGCCGCGTCGAGCACGAGAAATGGAAACTTGCCGTTGCCCGCGATAAGGCCAAGACGCCGCATATCGGTGGCGAGTGGCGAGTAGCAAGCAGTCGGTGCCGGTTTTATTGGCCACTGATCACTAGCCACCTACCACTACTTAATCACTCCCCGCTGCGAAGATTCGATAAACCGGATCAACATCTCCACATCTTCCCCGCGATCCGACTCCGCCTTCAGCTTTTCCAGCGCCTGCGACGTATTCATCTTCGATGCCAGCAAAGTTTTATAGGCGTGGTGGATTTTCCCGATGCGCTCCTTCGAGAATCCGCGTCGCTCGAGGCCAACTTTATTCAGTCCATAAGCATGCGTGCCGCGCGCAGCGGAAGTTACAGAGAAGGGCAGCACATCCTGCGTGATGGTCGTGCCTCCGCCAATATACGAATGCGCCCCAATGCGCACAAATTGATGCACGGGGCACAAAGCGCCTACCACGGCCCACTCCTCAACCGTCACGTGGCCGCCGAGTGTGGCTCCATTCACCAGCATGGCATGGTCGCCGATCACCGAGTCGTGTCCGACGTGAGCATAAGCCATGATAAGAGTATGACTGCCAACTTTCGTCAGCCCTCCGCCTTTGACCGTACCGCGATTGAGCGTGACATATTCGCGGATCTCGTTGTGCTCGCCAATTTCCAGACGCGTGGGCTCGCCTTTATAGGTCACGTCCTGCGGCGCCATCCCAATCGCACCGAAAGGAAAAAAAATGTTATGCGCGCCGATCTTCGTTGGCCCCTCGATGGCGACGTGCGAAATCAAACGGCAGTCCTCGCCCAATTCAACGTGAGGTCCAATCACGCAGTAGGGGCCAACCTGGCACGATGCAGGAACCTTGGCGCGGGAATCGATTACGGCCGTGGGATGAATGTTCAAGAAAGAATATCCGTGGCAGGTTGCATCACAACGGTTGCATAACAGAGGTTGAACAACGCAAAGACCCGAGCGGGATCACTTCATCCCCGCGGACTGACTTATCCCGCAGTCTCGTCACTCTCCCCGTCATCCGAGCCCGAATTTCTGCCGCGCGCACTGTCGATCAGCTGGCACGACACCGTGGCCTCGGCCACGCGCCTGCTGCCCACATAAGCAGTTCCCTGCATCTTGGCCGCAGTCATTCCTGGGACAACTCGCCAGCCTTTCACTTCCACCTCCAGCCGCAGCTGGTCTCCGGGGCTCACCGGACGCCGAAATTTAGCGCGTTCGATTCCAGTAAACACCATCACCTTATCGGCGCGGTCCTCCACTTCGGTCAGCAGCAGAGCCCCGCCCGCCTGGGCGATCGCTTCCACAATCAACACTCCCGGCATTATCGGCAGCCCCGGAAAGTGTCCGGCAAAAAACGGCTCGTTGATGGTTACGTTCTTGATAGCGACGATGCGCTCCTTGCGCTGCAACTCCAGCACCCGGTCAATCAGCAGAAAAGGATAGCGATGCGGAAGGATGCGCAGGATCTCGTGAATATCCATCCCACCGGGAGTGCTCTCAGTCATAGTTCGCCCCAAACAGCTTGAAGATTATACTGTAACGCACTGCGGTCACGCCGCAGACGGCACGGTGACGAAATATGTGGGGACAGCCGCCCTTGGCTGTCCGTCGAGCGCAGCTCGATGGTTTCTTCGTCAGCGATGCTCATCACACTACGACCAGCGAAAGAGGAGCAATGCCCAGTAAGAAATCGCACGCCAAGAAAGCACCAGCTAACCAGGAAGCATCCCCCGCACGGCGCGACCGCCAGCATTATTTCGAAGCCCGCCTGCAGGAAATGGTCGAAGCCGCCCGCGAACTGGTGGAGATCGAATCCCCCAGTGATAACAAACCCGCCGGAGACCGCCTGGGCGCGTTCCTCGCCGAAAAATTTCGTGTCATGGGCGGCGAAACGCGCATGCACCGCACCGAGATGTATGCGGATCATCTGCAAATCAATTTCCCCGGCCGCGGCAACGCAGCCCCGGTTCTTCTGCTGGGACATTTCGACACGGTTTATCCCCTGGGCACGCTGGCCACCATGTTGTGTGGAGTTGCCGGTGATCGTCTGCACGGCCCCGGCGTCCTCGACATGAAGGCAGGCATCGTCCTGATGATGGAAGCAATCGCAGCCCTGAAAACTTGGCACGGAGAACTTCCGCGGCCGGTCACGGTGTTCCTGGTATCGGACGAGGAAGTCGGCAGCAACTCGTCGCGCGCGATCACGGAAGCGTTGGCCCGAGAATCTGCAGCAGTGCTGGTGCTCGAACCCGCAGCCGGACTCCGCGGAGCGCTCAAGACCGAGCGCAAAGGAGTGGGCGAGTACACGCTGAAAGTCGAAGGTATCGCCGCGCACGCCGGCCTCGATCCGGGCAAAGGCCATAGCGCCATCCTGGAACTTGCCCGCCAGATCACCGCGATCGCAAAGCTCAATGATCTGCGCCACGGGCTCTCGCTAAATCCTGGCATCATTCAAGGAGGCACGCGCACTAACGTAGTCGCAGCCGAAGCCACCGTAAAAATCGACGTGCGCATCAAGAGCGCGAAACAGAAAATCGGCATCGATCGCAAGCTGCGCTCGTTGAAGCCCTTCGACAAGCATTGCCAACTCGAAGTCACGGGCGGCATCAATCGTCTGCCCATGGAGCGCACCGACGGCGTGGCCGCGCTCTACAAAAAAGCCCGCGCAATCGCTCGCGAAACCGGATGGAAGCTCGACGAAGCTTCCGTAGGCGGAGGCTCCGACGGCAACTTCACCGCCGGCATCGGCATCCCTACGCTCGACGGCATGGGCGCCGTGGGCGAAGGCGCTCACGCCGTGCACGAACACATCATCATCTCCGAGTTGCCACGGCGTGCCCTGCTGCTCGCGGCCATGATCGAACAAGCATGATCGGACAGGCATGATTAAACAAGCATGATCGAACCGGTTACTGCCGCACAGTAAATACCAGGAAGTAGTCCATCTTGTCGCCCTTCACAAAATCGTAACTCTCGAGCAGTCGATAACCGGCCTGCGTCGCCTCACGAATCACCACTTTGCGCGCCACGCCATGGTCCTCGCCATTTCCATTGCGGTCGATGATCCCAACCTTGGCTCCGGAGCGAAGCGCAGTCCGCAGGTTCTGCAGCAGCGTCACCGGCTTCGCGATTTCGTGGTAAGTCTTCAGCATCAGGACGCAGTCGACCGAGTTCGCAGGGCAGCTTCGGATCGTCCGCCTGGCTGAGAATGGTTTTCACATTGTCGATTTTTTCTTTCCGCGCCCGTTCGCCAATGTAGCGCGTCGCTTCAGGATTAATATCCACCGCGTAAACGACCCCGGCGCCGCCCACCCGTTTCGCCGCCCGGACCGTGAACCATCCCGAACCCGCGCCAATGTCCGCCACGTTCTTCCCCGCCGTGATCCCGAGAATGTCCATCACTCGGTTGATCTGCAACCGCTCGTCCCGCCCCGGCGAATCGAAAATAGAAAGATCGCCCGTATACGGCTCGCTGGTCTTGCGTTGTTCGCTGGGCGCTTGCGCCGCAGTCTGAGCGGAAACGTGCCCCAGAATTTGAACGGACGACAGCAGCGCGAGTGTGAAGACAACGCAAAGTTTGCGCATGATCTGCAACCTCCCGAAAACTTGTGCTCTAAGAATAGACGCCGAACGTGCCCCTTCGTGAGTAGCAGCATCCCCTCTTTTGACTCCCAAGTTGCCATAGCCTAGACTTCTCACAGGGAGTCCTCGGAGGAGTTATGGGTGAAGGCCTTTTTCAACCGCTGCATATTCTGCTGATCGTCGCCATCGC
>Ga0209006_10006400_pt1 | contig 10655 bp, 7 predicted proteins | sample JacPin_JW_Ref_O2_FD_188567 | JGI IMG/M metagenome (GOLD analysis project Ga0209006, IMG submission 188567) | Forest soil microbial communities from Algoma, Ontario, Canada - Jack Pine, Ontario site 1_JW_Ref_O2 (SPAdes) (version 2) | ecosystem: Environmental > Terrestrial > Soil > Boreal... | reverse complement strand
GACCAGGCCGTCCATAAAACCCGAAATCGCCAGCATCTGGAAGGGCGTGCAGACCCGTTTGTTCTGCCGGAGAGCCTGCGATATCGCCGCCTTATGGGTTTCCAAGCCGGAGAAATCGCAAATCTGGAGCTTTGCGTACAACCAGGCGCCGAACAGGAAGTCCATGTCCGGTTTAAGAGCACGAGCGGCGTCGTAACTGGCGAGCGCTTCTTCCCAGCGGTGCAAGTCCTTTAGCGCATTGCCCCTGTTGCAATAGGCTTCCGCGAAGTCGGGTTTGAGGGCGATAGCGCGGTCGTACCCCCGAAGCGCATCGTCCAGCTGCTTCAGATCCTTGAGCGCGTTGGCTCGATTGTAGTGAGCTTCGGCATAATGGGGCTTGATTGCGATGGCCTGATCGTAGCTCAGAACGGCTTCGTCGAGGCGCGTCAAATAGAGTAGGGCACTGGCTTTGTTGTTGTGAGCTTCTGCGCAATCGGGCCAAAGCTCAACGGCGCGATCGAAGCTTTGGAGGGCCTGTTCGAAGTCCTCCCGCTACTTGTTCCCGGGCTCGGACCAGGACAGCCGGAGCGGTAACATCGGGAGCAGCCTGCTACGCACCTTTGTGATCGGCAAGCGGGCCGCGGCGATGGGCGCCGACGGCCGATATTACTCCCGCGCCTTAGCGACCAATACCACTTACTACGGTAAGATCGCGTGCGGCGCCGACGCCGCGCCTTTCAACTTCACCACCGCCAACATCCCGCTCGGTATAGGCTATACCGACCCGTGGCCTTCCGACCCCGCCGCGCCGGGCGCATGGCTGACTCCTTCATCGCCTGGCGGCGTCGAGAACGAGCAGTTTATTGAGCCGCAAACCGGCGTGCGCATACAGCGGGTCACCTATCCCGGTATTGGATACACGGCCAACGCCAATGTGGCGTTCGGCACCGCATATAATCAAGGACAAGATCCGTGTGACACCAACGGCCCGTGGTCGAATCCCTGTCGTGCGATCGGCGGCGGATCGCCAGCCTCCGTGGGCAACTCCGCCGGATGGCTGGTGCTGCGGCCCAGCAATCAGTCTTTCGGGTGGGGCGGAACTTCCAGCGATTTTGGTTTCTCGCTCAATCAATTTCAAGTGACTTTCACCGGGCGGGGTGGCTCGCGCGACCCGAACCTCCGTACGCTGGACATTTGCTTAAGCATGAACGCCGGCGCCTCCTGTGCCAGCAAGATTCAAACCGTCACCCTCGACCAGAAGAGCGGCGTAGTCACCGCGGGCGCCTACCGGCCGGGCGCCATGGGCATCGATCCGTGGCTATTCGACAGCACGCCGCGCATCAATCGCCAGGAAGCCTCCACTCACCAGGGCGCAGTCACGGTCTACTTAGCCGCGGTCAACCAGAAAGACGGAGACTCATTCAGCGACTACTGGACGGCGGGCGGCCAAGGCCGTATGCGCTTTTCGAACGTGTCCGCCGCCGACGCCTGCGCGGCGCCTCCCGCCGCCAACCGCTCTGTCGAAGCCACTATTGCCAGCGGCTTTGGACAACTCCTCTCTCTCACCGGCGCTCCAGGCTCTTACAACTTCTACTGCGCGCCGGACTTCGCGGTGATGATCCGGCGGCACGCGCCAGACACCAGTTCCATTTTCATTCAATCGGCCACCTTTTCTTATGTCTCGGGACATTCGGGCGAATGGGAGGATGAAGGCTACAATGGCGTGTGCTCCAACGCCAAAATAAGTAATGGCTACCTGTGCATGATCCCGACGGGGGGAGGCGGCGGGGCAGTTGCGTGGATCGATCCGGTCACGGGAACCTCCAACATGATCGGCCAGGCCAAGGCCAATGGGAACCCCAACGGGGCAAACCCGTGGCCCGATTCTCCATGCCCACTGCTGGCGCCGGAAGCCTTCCAAACCTTCGACGATACCAAGGCCGTGCCCACCTGGTACTGCATCGCGCCGTCCGGCAACACCTCCGTCATTCTACAAGTCACTTACACCGGCGCCTATGACTTCAGCCGGTTCTTTTCAGACTCCGAATCCATTGGCGCGGGCGCGCCACAGGGGAACGATAACTACTCGGTCACGTACTCCAACGCTGTGATCACCAATCTCACGCCGGCCTCGCGAGGGAAAGATCTCAAGAGCCTGCTTGCGGCTTTTGAGCCATCCTTCGATCAAACCATGAGCTGCAACACAGGGCCGGTCCAGCAAGGTAATCTGCTGATCTACTGCTATCGAGCGCAGAATACCCTGGGATGGTTTGCCGTCTTCAGTCCGGGGGACGGAAACCCGGCTCACGCGGGTCAGGCGGGCGGACCCAACATCATCGCCGCCATGAACACCTGGAGTCACGGAGCCTCCCGTTGGAGCGTCAACCACTCGGCACAGGACTACGGCTATAGCGGCTACTTCGGCTATGGGACGAACACTATAACGGCCGGCTCCGCATCCCTGGGAAGCACCGCCGTCATGGTCACCACTCACTCCGCCGTCCCCGGCGCCGGCTCGGATTGCTCGCAGTGGGGCAGCCCCGCGAATATCACGGGCAGCAACTGCACGCTGCTGCAGATCGACGCGAACAGCGGATCCTACGAGCCGTACTACTGGACGCTGGTGCCGCCGCAAGGCCAGACCCCCGGAGAGCTGAGCACCGCGCAAGTTGGCGACATCTGGTGTCTTAGCACCAGCCTGACTTCCTGTAACTTTGCCAACGCTTCAAACGAGGTCCTGGTGCTGATCCAGAAGGGCGCCGATGGGCAATGGGTTTTCGAGCGCAATGCCGGACATTGGGTGGCCGGGTACCAGGATCTCCCGGGAAACGGGACTAAGTACTTGTTCGCCATGTCCAGCGCCACTAACCTAAATATTTACGATCCGAAGTATCCTACGTTCTATTCAGTGGGATGGGGAGGCAACGTCTTCTGGGATTATATGCACGATCCGCACGGGCTGCACCCCGGCATCGATCCGGCATTTTTCGATGCCCATGCGGTGCAGCGGCCCTGGATCGCCGTGGAAAGCGATCAATACCCGTATTCCCCGTGGGGAGGCGCTTACCGCGTCAGGCACGCGGAGAACTTCCCGCAATTGTTTGCGACTCCCGCATCCTACGTGACGGCCAATCCGTCCTTCGCGGGAGCCTACCCTGCGGCGGCCATCAACGTCTTTCAATCGCACTGTTCCGTCAGCGGAGATTCGGCAAGCCCCTCCGAGGGCCAGGCGGCGTTCGACGTCCGGCCTCTGGTGGGTAAGTTTACCGCGCCCCCGTCGCCGCCGGACCTATGGACGCCGGTAAGTGGCCAGCTCTGGAAGACCACTTATCCCGTGACTGACCCCGATGATATCGGCAACCTGAATCGCAAACTGCTCCCCACGGCGGCCAGTTCAGGATCCCATCCGCTTATCGACGTCAGCGGCCCTTCCTCGTCTCTTGCCGACTCCCCTGCCGACTCTTATCAGTACTGCATACCGCGTGTGAAGGGCGAATGCAGGGTGGGAAGTGTAGTGGGAGAGGTCTACGTCAATGCGCCGTCGGTGACGTATCCATATTGTTATGGCGCGGGCGTCTCGGGACAAACCAGTCCCGCCAATGACATCTGCATGGATAACATGCCGGCCGTCGGACAGGGCCTGGTACAGTTCTCCACGCTGCAGGCCGATCCATCCGGTCAGTTCCAGCGGATCCTGGTAAAACCCATGAGCGGCAAGCTGAAGCTCACCAGCGGATTCGCCAATGCCAGGCCGCTGCCGGACAATTCGTGGATCTTTTTCCAGGCTAACTACCTGGATTCGGCGCGCCGGGAGTTGTATATGGCCAAGCTGCCTCCCTGGCCCGCCCCTGACGGCGTAAACCGCAGCGCCTTTGTACCGCTTTCGCTCCAGGTAAGTCCACCAGCCGGGTTAGCAGTGACCAATGTCATCGCAGAGTTCGGTTATCAGGAATTCAACGGGAACTGTACTACGCGGAACGAGGTTTGCATAGCCAGTGCGCCAGCCATCGGCACCGTACCCTTTCACTTTGCGGGGGAGAATCCGTCCGGAATGCCGTGCTCTTCCACCTGCACCATCGCCATCCCAGCCGTTTCGCAGCGTATCCTGTATTACACGGTGAAGTATCGCGACGATTCAAACAAAGTATTGGCCGTAACACCTCTTCAAGCGCTGGCTACACCGTGAGTCGGGGCTATATCGGTGAAGGTTCACGCCCGGCCCGTAGATGTGCTTTTTGACGGCTTCGGCCACACGATTCAGATCGTCAGGGCGGTGACGCCCGCCAGGCGCTGGCTTGGCTCATGATCGCGGTCAACATTGTCTCGACGCTGGCTGGATTTCAGCCATTCCGAATCGCCCGTATCTGGCCGTGCCTGCGTTATCGTCGCTATGTGGCTCTCTCAATTGGCTGCGGCTCGCCGGCCTGAAGGCGCCGGGGCCTGCGGACTCTACGCGCGGCTGGCATTGGGTCGCGCTGATCGCCGCCGGGCTTCGCTACGATAAACCAATGAGCGCCCCGGAGCGACAGAGCCGTGTCTATCTCGTCCTATGCGTGGCCGCGCTGGCCCTCTATGCAGCGCTGGCCATCGGCTTGAGCCTGACCAGGGCGCCGATTTGCGACGAGGGTTGGTATGCCAGCTCGGCGCTGAGCCTGATGTCAACCGGCGGCATGGGCTCGCCCGTAATCGAAGGCGCGGGCACTTACCTCAAAGGTATCGAGCGATACACTTACTGGGAAATGCCGCTGCATGCGATCGCCGCGGCGCCCTGGTACCGGCTGTTCGGCTCGAGTCTGATTTCCACGCGGATGCTTTCGGTGATGGCCGGCCTGGCGGCCCTGCTCTGCTGGTTTTCGGTCGTCCGTAAGATGACCGGCGACGGAAGCATCGCGCTCATCGCTCTCTTCCTGATGGCCATTGACTCGAACGTCCTGATTCTGGCTTCCACCGGGCGCTCGGACATGCTCAGCGCGGCATTCGGCGCGGCGGCGCTGGCAGCGTATATTTCGTTGCGCGAGGACCATCTGCACTGGGCGCTGTTCTGCGGGCATGCGTGCGCCGTGGCCAGCGGACTGACCAATCCGACAGGCGGCCTGATCGCGGTACCCAGCCTGCTCCTGCTGCAGTTTTATTATGATCGCCACAGGCTCCGCTGGCCGCAGATAGTTCCCATCGCGCTCCCGTATCTGGTCGGCGGAGCCGCCTGGTCTGCATACATTCTGCGGGCCCCAGAGTTCTTCTGGGAGCAGTTCAGCGGCAACTCCGCGGGAAGGCTTTGGCCGCTGAAGTCTCCGCTGCTGGCGCTGCGGCGGGAGATCACGGACCGGTTTCTGCCCGCGTACGGGATTCTGCCGGAAGCGCACCGCGTAGGGAAGCTACGCATCGGGGTGCTGGTCGTTTACGCGGCCGCGGTATTGGGCCTTGGGTGGCCGCGCGCGGTCAGACGGATGCCCGCCGCCAGGATCATCGGCGGTCTGATCGCGATCGTCTTACTCGTGCTGGTTTTTCTGGAAGGCGCCAAACAGCCCTGGTACCTGGTCCATCTGGCATGGCTTCTGGCAGCGGCCGCCGCGGCATCCTTTCAATGGCACACGCAGCGGCGGCCGGCGTGGCGCCCGGTAGGACTTGGCGTCCTGGCAGGTCTCATCCTGCTCCAGGCCGGCTACGCCGCCGCGCTCATCGCCCAGAGAAGATATACCAGCATCTACCAGCCCGTAATCGCCGTGCTCCAACGGGACATGCAGCCCGGCCAGTTAGTCATGGGGAGCGCCGAATTGGGCTTTGGCCTGGGATTCGACCATGTCCTGGATGACGCGAACCTGGGCTACTACAGCGGCAAGCGGGCGGACTTTATCGTAATCGACAGTAACTACCGGGCGCATCTGGCCGAACTGGCGCGCACCCGCCCGGCGCTCTATGGCGATCTCGCGGGTATGCTCGCCGGCCAGTACCGACCCCTCTATTCCAACACCGGTTATTCCGTCTATGCGCGCAACACTATCGTGCTCGCCCGGGTGATGTCCGGAATCGCGCCCCATGTTATTCTTGGCTGTTCTGCAATCATGTCAGGCTCGCTGCCACGCGAGCAATCGCATCGCATTCTCCCGCTTAACCACCCACGATGTCCACTTCTATCGAGAAGAGCGGCTCTTTAACTTCTCACGTGTCCTGGCTGATGTTCGCCAAGACACTCTCCTTCGCGTTTACCATGGCGCTGCCGATGGTCCTGGTGCGGCGTTTGAATCAGGCCGAGTTCGGCCTTTATAAACAGCTCTTCTTGATCATTCAGACCTCCGTAGTGATTCTGCCGGTCGGCTTCGGGATGAGTGCCTACTACTTTCTGCCGCGCCAGCCGGAGCGACGGCGCGAAACCGTGGTCAACGTGGTGCTTTTCAATCTGATGATGGGAACGCTCGCAGGGCTGGCATTGTTCTTCTGTCCCTGGCTGCTGGGCTCCCTGTTCAGCCAGCCGGAACTCGCCTCCTATGGACACCTGGTCGGCCTGGTGATGCTGCTTTGGATCGTCTCTTCGTTCCTCGAAATCGTGCCGATCGCCAACCAGGAAATCAAGCTGGCCAGCGTCGCCATCGTCTGCGTGCAATTGACCCGCACCGTTTTCTACCTGGCGGCCGTTCTATTGTTCGGCAACGTGCGCGCGCTGATCTATGCCGCGGTGCTCCAGGGCGTGCTGCAAACGGCCATCCTGGGATGGTATCTGCAATCCCGCTTTCCGGGTTTCTGGCGCTGCTTCGATCTCTCCGTGATGAGGAGGCAGCTCTCCTACGCTTTGCCGATCGGTTTCGGCGCGCTGCTACTAAGTGTGGAGACCGACCTGCATAACTACTTCGTCTCGCGATGGTTCGGACCCGTTACGTATGCTCTCTATGCTATCGGCACGGTGCAACTGCCCTTTGTGAATCTGCTGCAGGAGGCCACCAATGCGGTGATGATCCTGCGCGTCACCGTGCTCCAGCAACGCAATGAAACCGGGGAGATCCTACGGCTCACCGCCCGCGCGATGCGCAAACTGGCCGCCGTGTACTTCCCGGCTTATTTTTTCTTTCTGGTCTTCCGGCGGGAGTTCATCACCCTTCTGTTTACCGCCCGCTACGCGGCCAGCGCGGACATTTTCGCGATCAACGTTACCCTGCTGCCCATGGCGGTGCTGCTCTACGATCCACTGTTCCGGGCCTATATTAAGGAGCGCTTTTTCCTGCTGCGGCTGAGGCTGGTGTTGTGCTCGTTGATGGCGGTCGCGCTATGGTTCGCTATCGGGCATTTCGGGTTGATCGGCGCGATTTCGGTGGTGGTGATGGTCAGCGCCACCGAACGGGCCGTTACGCTGTTACGCATCTGCCGCATTCTGGGCGCGCGCTGGAGCGATATCAAGCTATTGAAGGACGTGGGCAAAGTGGCGGCGGCAGCAGCCCTGGCCGGCGGCGTGGCAGCCGTGGCGCGCGCGCTGATCGGGCCGCTGAAACCGTTCTGGGTATTGGCTGCCGGCGGTGCGGTTTTCGTGTCGGCATATGCCGCCGCGGTGTTTGCGCTACGCATCGTGACAGCGGAAGAACAGGCGTTGCTCCGCGCCAAATTCGCGGTGATGTGGCGGCGCTTGTCGCCGGAAGCCGCGCGCTGATGGGTGAGGCTTCTTACGTCGAGTCGTCGTAGAGACCGATCTAGCAAACTCCGGCTTGCATGTAACTACACAAATAGCTACACTAACGGATGCTATTTGGATGGGACGACCGCAAGGCCGCGCAGAACGTCGCTAAGCACGGCGTACCCTTCGACTACGCGGTACGGGTCGGGTCTTTCTCGACCCGTACCGGTTGGATACCGAGGACACCCGCCGCGACTACGGTGAGGACCGAAGGCTCACCCTCGGCAAGCTTGAGGAGCGGCTTTTTGCGCTCGCCTACACCGCGCGGGCCAGTCATCCGGCTGATTTCCGCACGGAAGGCGAACGAGCGCGAGCAGAGGAAGTACAATGAAACGCTATCGACTTGACCCGAAGACACCCCGGCAACTGACTCCCGCAGAGGCACGCCGCTTGGATGCGACGCCCATTGACTATTCGGACATTCCACCCCTTGGGGACGATTTTTTTACGAAGGCAGCGGCGGCATGGCCCCCGGCTAAACGCCAATTGACCATTCGCCTCGACGCGGACGTGCTGCATTGGCTGAAGGCCAATGGCAAAGGTTATCAGACGCGCATCAATCGCATCTTGCGTGCCGCGATGGAGAGCAAGCCTCCGCGCCGTTCGCGTTCCACCACAGCGCCGAAGAAGAACACCCGCAGAGGCGACCCGATTGAAGCCAGCGTGCCGTTGCGCCAAAAGCGGTGAGAGCGTGTCACTCCGCCTGAGGCGGCACAATCCGGCAGCCCGGCAGCGAGCGCAGCAGAGCCTCCGGACCGGGAGGTGAATAGACGGCCAGGAGCTTCATAGGCCCATCGCCTGTGTTGATGGTCTCGTGATAGATATCCGCCGGGATATGGATCATCATGCCCGCCCTTACCGTGCGACGCTCTTCCACTCCCAGATCGACCATCTGCACGCCCTCGCCTTCGAGCACATACAATACCTCCTCGACTCCGGGGTGGTTGTGGCGCTGGTGCCCTTTGCCCGGATCGAGTGTCACCACACCGGCAGTGATCGACAGGGCCCCGGTGACACGCGGCTCGCTGAGCCATTGAATGCGACCCCAGTCGAAGACCTGCGTCTCGACATGCCGCGGTTCCACGAACGTTTTCATATTTACCTCTTTGTCTCTCGCGGAGCGATCTGTTTGAACGCGCGAGTCTGTTCGGTGATGGCTCGCTCGACCGCCAGTCGCTCGATACTGGACGCGCCAAAGAATCCGTGTACGCCGCGCGTGTGTTCGAGGATGAACCGGGCATCCTCGGGCTCGGCGATGGGCCCGCCATGGCAGATCACCAGCACGTCCGGATGGACACCGGCGCCGGCATCCCGAATCGCCTGGACGCGCGCGGCGGCCTGTTCGAGCGGCAGCGCGGTGCGGGCTCCAATCGCGCCTTTGGTGGTCAGACCCATGTGCGCCACCAGCACGTCGGCGCCGGCGGCCGCCATCAGCCTGGCTTCTTCCTCGTTAAACACGTAAGGGCAGGTGAGCAGCTCCAGCCGGCGTGCCATCCGGATCATCTCGACCTCCAGACCGTAGCCCATGCCGGTCTCTTCCAGATTCTGGCGGAATACGCCGTCAAAGAGTCCGACAGTGGGGAAGTTCTGAACGCCGGCGAAACCCAATTGCTGTAACTGTGGCAGGAAGACTTCCATTCTACGGAACGGGTCGGTGCCGCACACACCGGCCAGCACTGGCGTGTGCTTGACGACCGGCAGGACCTCGGCGGCCATCTCGACTACGATCTGGTTAGCATCGCCATAGGGTAAGAGCCCGGCCAGCGACCCGCGTCCCGCCATACGGTACCGGCCCGAGTTATAGATGATGATCAGGTCGGCGCCTCCAGCCTCCGCGAACTTGGCGGAAATGCCGGTACCGGCGCCTACTCCGAGGAGGGGCACTCCCTGGCGGACCGTTTCACGCAGCCTGGCGAGCGACTGCTCACGGGATGACATCCACGCTCCTATTCAGCATGCTTAGAAGCTCCTCTACCATGCTGGCGGCGAACTCCGGGTCGTTGATGTGTGCGTCCATCTCGATGATCTTCACCTTGTTAGCGTGGTTAGCGTGGTTAGCGTGCCGGCGAATGGCTTCGAACAATGCGGCGTCCGCTTCCGGATGATAAAACGGCTGCCCGGCCGCGTCGATGGCCGAGACACCCCGCAGCGGCAACGCGATGCTTACAGGCCCGCGCGCCGCATTGGCCTTTTCGGCGATGATTTGGCCCAGGCGTGCATTCTCTTCCACCGTAGTTCGCATCAGCGTCACGGTCGGATTATGTTGATAAAAAGTGCGCCCACGGAAACGCTCCGGCACCGATTCGGGAGGGCCGAAGTTTACCATGTCCAGCGCGCCGACCGAGATCACTTGGGGAATTCCCAGCCGGCCGGCTATCTCGAGCCGGTGCGGGCCCGCGGAGAGAACACCGCCGACCAGCTCATCCGCGAGTTCGGTGGTGGTCACATCCGCGACGCCGCGTATGAGGCCGTCGCGGATCAACTGCTCCATGGCTTGACCCCCTGTACCGGTGGCGTGAAAGACCAGTATTTCGAAGCCGGCCGCCTCGAGCCGCTCGCGTACGCTGTTGACGCAGGGCGTGGTAACACCGAACATAGTAGCCGCCAGGACGGTGCGCGCATCCCCGTCCGCGGCATTGGGCAACGGCAGGCTGCACATTCCGGCGATGGCGTTGGCGGCATTGGCAAGGATGCTGCGCGTGAGGCGATTCAGTCCAGTGAAGTCCCCTACCGGGTACAGCATGGCGATGTCGGAAGTGCCCACGTAAGGTCGCGTATCGCCGGAGGCCAAGGTAGAAACCATCAGCTTGGGGATGCCGGTCCGCAGCTCTCGCATGCCTGCGGTAGCGATACTGGTTCCGGCCGATCCCCCAATCCCAAGCACGCCCGCGATGCTGTCTCGCCGTGCGCGGAACCACGCGGCAAGGCCGCGCTCCATCGCGGTGATGGCTTTGCCGCGATCATGTTCGCGGACAAGATCTGCGAGTTGCGCGCCGGCGGTGGCGGCGATGTCTTG
>Ga0209006_10006399_pt1 | contig 10657 bp, 9 predicted proteins | sample JacPin_JW_Ref_O2_FD_188567 | JGI IMG/M metagenome (GOLD analysis project Ga0209006, IMG submission 188567) | Forest soil microbial communities from Algoma, Ontario, Canada - Jack Pine, Ontario site 1_JW_Ref_O2 (SPAdes) (version 2) | ecosystem: Environmental > Terrestrial > Soil > Boreal... | reverse complement strand
AATAATTGCGGCTGCGCAGCCTGCACCGCGTAATGCCAGCGCAGGAAATCGCGCGCCACCATGACGTCCTCTTCCACCATGAAAACGTAGCGGCGCGTCCTGGCAGCGGCCTGCAGGTAGCCTGCCAGCAAATTGGCGCTCTGCCTGCCGCGCCGATATGGGCATGGCGCCGGCAAGTCGATCTCGTAGCTTCCCAGCTGCGGTCCGAACTCGTCGATGACGTCGTGGATGCGCGGGTCGTGCCCGCGATCGGGACGAAACAGCACGTGCAGATCGCCGATTCCCTCGGCGCGCCGCAGGTTATCGAGACAGTGCCAGAGAAACTCGGGCCGCCGCCAGCAGGGGATTACCAGTATGTCGCGCGCGTGGGAGAGAGTCTCGGCCACGGCGCCTTTAGCGCTTCGGCCCGCGACGCGCGTCTGCGCCGCGCGTCAGTGGTACCGACTCGGCCGGTGGCAGCTCGATGGACTCGTCGGGCATCGTGCCGGACGCTGGAGTCGCCATGCGCTTGGACTGATCCTTTGGCACTTGAGTGCCGCCGGCGAAAAATACCCTAACGCGCGGCGCGAAGATAGCAACATCTGCGCCGGCAGATGGCGCCTGGCGTCAGGCGCACGGTTCCTCAGGCACGCTTCCAGCTGGTATCGCCTCCGGGCCGGTCCTCGAGTATCACTCCGGCCTGTGCCAGCTGCGCCCGGATGCGATCGGCGGTAGCGAAATCGCCCGACTGGCGCGCCGCCTGGCGTGCCGCAATCAGCGCTTCGATCTGCGCCTCATCCACCGCGGCCGCCGCATCGGGCAGCGCCGCGCCGCTCTCGAGCGACTGCGCCGCCGCGAGCCTGAACCAGGCTTCCGGCTCCAGCCGCAGCAGACCCAGCAGATTCCCCAGCCGTCGCAGCTCCCCGGCCAGTGCCGCGAGCTGCTGCGCTGTTGCGCTGGCGGCCCGCGCCGCATTGAGCTCGCGCGCGATGCCCTGCAGCGCCGCCAGTGCCTCGGGGGTATTGAAATCGTCGTCCATCGCCGCCTCGAAGCGCGCGCTGTGATCGCCGCGGCCGCGCTCGCCGTACGCGCCTGGCGCTGAGATCTCGATGCCGCGCAACGCCGTGTACAGCCGGCTCAGCGCCGCATCGGCCTGCAGCAGCTGCACCTGGCTGTAGTTGATCGGACCGCGATAGTGACTGGAGAGCAGAAAGGCGCGCAGCACTTCCGGGTGCCGCAGCCGCGGCAACAGCTCGCGCACGGTGAAGAAGTTTCCCAGCGACTTCGACATTTTTTCATCGTCGAGATTGACGAAGCCGTTGTGCGCCCAGATGTTCACGAACCGGCCGTCGTGCGCGGCGCAGGACTGCGCGTTCTCGTTTTCATGGTGCGGGAATTTCAGATCCATGCCGCCCCCGTGCAGATCGAAATGCGCGCCCAGCAGCGCTGCGGCCATGGCCGAGCATTCGATGTGCCAGCCCGGCCGGCCGTCGCCCCAGGGCGAGGCCCAGAACGGCTCGTCCGGCTTGGCCCGTTTCCACAGCACGAAATCGAGTGGATCGCGCTTGGCCTGATCCACGTCGACGCGCGCGCCGGCGCGCAGATCCGCCAGGCGCTTGCCCGATAGCGCTCCGTAGCCCGCAAACTTCGCCACCGAGTAAAGCACGTCGCCCTGCGTGCCGATGTAGGCGTAGCCGCGTTCGATCAGCCGCGCAATCATGCCGATCATCGCGTCAATGTACTCGGTCGCACGCGGCTCATGATCGGGCGGCTCGATGTCGAGAGCCGCAAAATCCTCGTGCATCGCGGCGATGAAGCGCCGTGTCAGCGCCTCGATCGGCTCGGCATTTTCGGCCGCACGGGCGATGATCTTGTCGTCGATGTCGGTGATATTGCGCACGTACGTGACCTGCAGCCCGCGGTGACGCAGCCAGCGGCGGATCACGTCGAACGCGACGTAGCAGCGCGCGTGGCCGACGTGCGTATAGCCGTACACCGTCACTCCGCACACGTACAGCCCGGCACGCCCGCAATGGATCGGCCGGAATTCCTCCTTCTGGCCGCTCATGGAATTATGGATGCGCAGCATTCGGTTCCGGCGGGCGCGCGCTAGGCGCCGGCGAATCGCAGCAGCCGTGCCCGCACCCGATCGGCCGGCATGGCAGCGAGCAATGGCGCAAGTTCCGGACCGTGCAGGCGCCCGGTCAGCGCCGCCCGCAGCGGCATGAAGAACGCCGCGCCTTTGCGCCCGGTGGCGCTGCGCAGCGCAGCCAGATCCGGCCGATCGCTGATCGCATTGGCCGCCGCCGTGAAAAACTCCGGCCCTGCCTCGCGTGCCGTGCGCAACGCGGGCTCCTCGTACGACAGCGGCTCGCCGAAGATGATCTGCTGCCACAGCCGCGCGTCCTCGGCCAGCACGATATTGGGCAGCACGGCGGCGATGAAGGCGTCGGACTGGCTCGTTGTCAGATCCGGCGGCAGGATCGGTTCGAGCCAGGCGCGCGCCTGCTCGCTCGCCAGCCCATGCACCCACTCGCTCTGCCAGTGCCGCAGTTGCGCCATATCGAAATGCGCCGGTGCGCGCTGCAGATGCCGCAGATCGAACGCCGCCGCCATCTGCGGCAGCGACAGCATCTGGTTCAGCGGCGTCGAGTGGCCGAGGCGAAACAGCTGATTGCACAGCGCCGCACTCGAATAACCGGCATCGCGCAGCTCGCCGACGCCGGTGGCGCCATGGCGCTTGGACAGTGGCGCGGCATCGTCACCGATCAGCAGTGACACGTGCCCATAGAGCGGCGGCGGCAATCGCAGCGCCTCGAGCAGCAAGCGCTGGCGCGGCGTATTGCTCAGGTGATCCTCGCCCCGCAGCACATGCGTGACCTGCATCAGCGCATCGTCGAGCGCGTTACTGAAGAAGAACGCCGCGCTGCCATCTTCGCGCCGAATGACGAAATCGCCGATGTCGTCGGACAGAAAACTCTGCGCGCCGTGCACCAGATCCTCGAACTCTATGCGCCGTCCGCTCGGCACGCGAAAGCGCAGGCTGGGCCTGCGTCCCTGCGCCAGGCGCAGCGCGCGCTCGGCTGTGCTCAAATCGCGGCAGGTTCCGGCGTAGCGCGGCGGCCTCCCGGCCGCCAGCTGCGCGCGCCGCGCCAGGTCCAGTTCGAGGCTGCTGCAAAAGCACGGGTACGCCAGCCGCTCGCTCTCGAGCTGCTCGAAGTATTGCTGGTACAGCGCCGTGCGCTGCGATTGGCGATAGGGGCCATGCGGGCCCGGCTGATCCGGGCCCTCGTCCCAGGCGAGCCCGAGCCAGGCGAGATCGGCGCACAGCGCGCCGACCATGGCCTCCTGCGTGCGCAGCGCGTCGGTATCCTCGATGCGCAGCACGAAACGGCCCTCGTAGCGGCGCGCCAGCAGGTAGTTGAACAGCGCGGTGCGCGCGTTGCCCAGATGCAATACGCCACTGGGGCTGGGCGCAAAGCGCGTGACCACGGTGTCTTCAGACATTATCGTACAATGTAGCCTAACTATCTGCGCTGAGCGATCCGCCTTGGGCACGCTGTTCGTCTCCGATCTGCATCTGGACGCCGGCGAGCCGGCGGCCGGCGAGCAGTTCATCGACTTTCTTGCCGCGCGGGCCATCACGGCCGACGCGCTCTACATCCTCGGCGACCTGTTCGAAACCTGGGTCGGCGACGATGATGACGAGCCGTATCGAGAGCGCATTTGCGCCGCGCTGTCGGAGCTGGGCAAGCGCGGAGTGGCCTGCTATGTGATGCATGGCAATCGCGACTTCCTCTACCAGAGCGGCTTCGAACGCCGCACCGGCACGCGCCTGATCGCCGATCCGATCATCATCGATCTGTACGGCGAGGCGGCGCTGCTCACCCACGGCGATGCGCTTTGTAGCGCCGATCGGCCCTACCAGTTGCTGCGCGGCGTGGTGCGCAGCCCCGGCTGGCAACGACGCTTTCTGCAGCTGCCGCTGGCTGTGCGCCGCAGCCTTGCCGAACAGGCGCGCCGCGGCAGCCAGCGCCATACGCAGCGCACCGCCAGCCAGATCATGGATGTCGATGTCGCAGCCGTCGGCGGCGCGATGCGCGCCTGCGGCGTGCGTACCTTGATTCACGGTCATACTCACCGGCCGGCGGTGCACGAGTTCGAGCTCGACGGGCGGCCGGCGCGGCGCATCGTGCTCGGCGCGTGGCACGATCAGGGCAGCGTGCTGGCCTGGGGCGCGGAAGGATTTCGACTGGAAGAGCTGCCGCGAAGCCTGCCGGAGCGCTGCGCCTGAGCGTGATCGCGGCTTGCATCGGCCGGCGCAAACTCGGCCGGGTGCGGCGGTCCGGAGTGAAGGCGCAACTGCGCGTCGCTCGCCGTGATCAGTTCGGCCTCCACCGCGGCGAGCGCGGCCAGTCGCGCGCGCACCGACGCCGGATCGACGCCGCCGCCTGATCGATAGGCGAAGCGCAGGTAGAACTCGAAATGCCGCCCTTCGGCCCGCGCCAGGCCGGCGTAGAAGCCGCCGATCGGCTCGGGCAGTCGCGGCGCCAGCAGCGCGAAGCGCTCGGCCGAGCGCGCCTCGATCAGCGCCCCGGCGAGCAGCAGATCAAGCTTTCGATCCGGCTCGTGCTGGCTTAACGCGGCGCGCAGCCGCGCCGCATAGCGCCCGGGCCGCTGCCGCTCGCAGTTCACCTGCAGCCGGCGCTGCAGCAGTGAGACCTGCTCGAAATGCCGCAGCTCCTCGCGCGCCAGCCGTGACATCGCCCGGCACAGCTCGTGATCCTCGGGATAGGCGAACATCAGCGCCAGCGCGCTCGAGGCGGCCTTTTTCTCGCAGTTGGCGTGATCCGCCAGCAGCTCGCGCCAATGCTCACAGGCGGCATCGACCCACGCGGCCGGAGTCGGGGCCGCGAGGATCACACCAGCGCGCCCTTGGTGAGCCAGGCGGTGCGGGCCGCATCGAGCGCGCGCACGGTATCCATGGCGTCGGTAAAACGATCCTCGGGCAGCTTGCCGAGCATGCGCTCGAGCAGCGGCTGCAGATCGGACAGCTGCTCGGGCAGGCGCGGCAGCGGTGCATTGCGATGCATGTAGATGATGGCCATCGGATTATCGGCGGTAAACGGCTTGCGCCCCGTGAGCATCTCGAACAGCATGACGCCCAGACTGTACAGATCACTGCGTTGATCGAGTTCCTGGCCATGCCCCTGTTCCGGGCTCATGTAATGCGGCGTGCCGAAGATCAACCCGGTGTCGGTGATCTCGAACTCGAGTGCCTCGTGCTTGGCAAGCCCAAAATCGATCAGCGCCACCTGCTCGTCCACCCGCAGCATGACATTGCCGGGCTTCAGATCACGGTGCAGGATGCCGGCCCCGTGCAGCGCACCAAGCGCGCGCGCGACCTGCGAGGCAAAGTTCAACGCCTCCGACGGCGAGATGCCGGCGCGCATGCGCCGGCGCAGATCGCCGTGCTGGAAGTACTCCATCGCCAGATAGGCGTGATCGTCCGCAACACCGAGCTCATACAGGCGCACGATGTTGGGGTGATGCACTCGCTGTGCGATCTCGTACTCCTGCAGGAAGCGCGCGAAAGCCTGGTCCACCCCGGATTCGTCGCGGCGCGAGGGCGTGACCTTCAGCACCACCAGGATGCCCGCCTTCTCGCTCTCGGCAACGTACAGCTGCGACACCGAACCGCGGGCCAGCAGCCGCGCGCGACGGTAGCCGGGTATGCGGGCCTCGCCGAAGCGGCGTGATTCCTGCGCCTCGGTCGAAATGCGCCAATCCGCCAGCACCCGGCGATGCTCGCGGGCGGCAGCTTCGATCAACTCGATGAAGCGGTTGTGGTCCATGCGGCACTTGGACACCACGCCGAACGCGCCGGCATCGGTCGCGTGCCCGCGTTGCTTCTCGTCCTCGTGCTCGAGCAGGAAGATCACCGGGCAGAATCCCGGACGGCCGGTGAGTTCACGCAGCCACATCAAGCCATGACCGTCGTTGGCGGAAGCCGACAGCAGCACCGCGTCGTAGCCTTGGGCCAGGAATTCGACCGGCAGCGCGCCGCGCTGCAGCGGCGGGTGAGCCGTGATCTGTGCTTCCGGCCACTGGCAGCTCACGTGATGGCGGATCAGCGCCCTGACCTTCGGATCTTCCTCCACCAGCAATAGTCGCATACCCGCTCGCTCGTCCCCGGTTGGCGTGATTAAATCACGGGTGACGCGCCGCGACCATGCATTGCGAGCCCTTCCCCGGGTCGTGCTTCAGGGTACGCCGATCGCCTTGATACCCGAACGTGCGAGGCGGCGCCGGTTGCGGGCTTCATCCGTGCGCGCGCGCTGCAGGCGATCGAGGTATTCGAAGCTGACATCGCCGGTGACGTACTCACCCGAGAAGCACGAGGTATCGAACTCCTCGATCTTGGCGTTGTCGTGCCGGCAGGCCGCGACCAGATCCTCAAGTTGCTGGTACACGAGCCAGTCGGCGCCGATGAACTGGCCGACTTCCTCGGCGCTGCGGCCGGAAGCCACCAGCTCGCTGGTAGCGGGCATATCGATGCCATAGACGTTGGGGAAGCGCACCGCTGGCGCCGCCGAAGCGAAATACACCCGGTCGGCGCCGGCTTCGCGTGCCAGGTCGATGATCTGCGCCGAGGTGGTGCCGCGCACGATCGAATCGTCCACCAGCAGTACGTTCTTGCCGCGAAATTCCAGATCGATCGCATTGAGCTTGCGGCGCACCGAGCGTTCACGCTGCTCCTGTCCCGGCATGATAAAGGTGCGTCCGATGTAGCGGTTCTTGGTGAACCCTTCGCGGTACTTGATGCCCAGGATCTGCGCCATCTGCAACGCGCTGGTGCGGCTGGTGTCCGGGATCGGAATCACCACGTCGATGTCGTGATCCGGGTGCTCGCGCAGAATCCTGGCGGCGAGCTTCTCGCCCATGCGCATGCGGGCGCGGTACACCGAGATGTTATCGATGATCGAGTCGGGCCGGGCGAAATACACGTACTCGAAGATGCAGGGCGTATGGCGCACGGTGGCCACGCACTGCTGCGAGTGCAAGCGGCCCTGCTCATCGATGAAGACCGCCTCGCCCGGGGCGACGTCACGCATCAGCTCGAACGACAGCATGTCGAGCGCTACGCTCTCCGAAGCCAGCATGTATTCGGTGCCGCGCGGTGTGCGCCGCTGGCCGAGCACCAATGGCCGGATGCCATTCGGATCGCGAAACCCCAGCACTCCGTGACCGATGACCATGACCACCGCCGCATAGCCGCCGCGGCAGCGGCGATAGACTGCGCTGGCAGCGGCGAAGATGTCGGCCGGCGTCACGCGTGGCGTGCCGACGCGCTGCAATTCCGAGGCGAACACGTTGAGCAGCACTTCGGAATCGGATTCGCTGTTCAAATGGCGCCGATCCTCACGGATCAGCACTTCGGCCAGCTCGGCCGCATTGGTCAGGTTGCCGTTATGCGCCAGGCATATGCCATAGGGGGCGTTGACGTAAAAAGGCTGCGCCTCCGATACGCTGTCGCAGCCGGCAGTCGGATAGCGCACATGACCGATGCCCTCATTGCCCTGCAGCGCCAGCATGTGCTGCTGCTCGAACACATCGCGCACCAGCCCGGTGCCCTTGCGCGAGCACAGCCGCCCTTCGGCTGCGGTCATGATGCCGGCGGCATCCTGGCCGCGATGTTGCAACACTGTCAGCGCGTCATACAGTCGCTGATTGACCGGGCTCGTGCCGACGATACCTACGATGCCGCACATGCTTGCGCTTCAGTTGCCTAAATCGGGTGATCCGGGGCTGCGCCCGGGTGCTCGGGAATTATTTTACGCTCGCCGACCATGCTACGCAGCACATTCGCCGCGCGCTCACCGTAAGGTACCAACGTCGAGCCGCGCCACCAGCTCTCGCCGTTCAGCCGCGCAGCGTGACACAGCATGACAAACAGCCCGATCATCACCAGTGCGCGCAGAAATCCGAAGATGCCGCCAAAGAAGCGATCGGTGCCGCTGAAAATCGACAGCCGTACCAGGCGCCCGGCGATGGCACTGAGACAGCTGCCGATGACCACCACGCCCAGAAAAATGATCGCGCGGGCAGCCCAGGCGCGCACATCCGGGTTTGCCAGTGCCCCGCCGAGATGCGGCTCGAGCACGCCGGCGTAGTGCCACGCGATCCAAACCGCTGCAATCCAGGCCAGCAGTGCGATCACCTCGCGCAGCAGTCCGCGCAGCACACCCGCAACGCTGGAAATTACAATCGTCGCGATCAGCAGATAGTCGATCCAGTTCATAGGCACAGCAGCGGCAGCAAACGCTGCATTCTATCGTGTGCTCCGGCCCCTGAGTGCGCCGCCCTCATGGTGCCGTCACGACGGCGGCAGACAAGCCCTGTTCCTTGAGGCGCTGCGCGTAGGCCTCGGCTGCCACCCGATCGGCCATGCCGCTGGCATACACGCGATAGCGCCCCTTGGCATCAGCGTTGGAGACTCGGACCGCAAAGCCCTTGGCTTGCGCGCTGCGCATGAGTCGCTCGGCGTTGTCCCGATTCGCGAACAGCCCAAGCTGCACGCTCCAACCGCCCTGTGCGGCCGCATGCGACGGCACCGCCGTGGAGGAGTGGCTGTTGGCGGCCGGTGCGGGTGCGAGCGCCTTGGGCGCCGGCGGCGCGTCCGCCTGGGAAGCGGCGGCAGCGTGCTCCTCCGTGTCCGCCCACGCGCTTGCTGGTGCGGTTGCCTGCGCGGCAGTGACCGGCGGCTCGGTCACGGGCGATGCGCTCACCGGCGGGCTCGACGCGGGCCGGTTCGCACTGCCAGTGCCGGGGGGGGCGATAATCTTCGGCGCGGCTGGCTGCTCGGAGCGCGGCAGCGGTATCGGCTGGTAGACCGCGCCGCCGCTCGCCGGGGTCGATTGCAGCGGGCCGGAACGCGTCGCGCCGTTGGACAGATCGATGGTGATGGAGCGCTCCGGCGGTCCTTCGCCGCTGCTGCCGGCCGTCGGCGCAACCTCGCCGCGTTGCCCATGAAACATCTCGGGCACCAGCATCACGACCAACGCCACCAGGATGGCCGCGCCGGTCAGTCGCTCTTTGAGGCGGTTCTCCATACCTATCGCAGTTCAGTATAGCCCAAGCCACACGAGCGCCGGCCCGACCACGTGAAACGAGCCGAACACGATGACGCGATCGCCTGCGCGCGCCAAAGCTCGCGCAGCTGCACAGGCGGCTGTCACATTGCTCGCGAGCTCGACTGCGCCGCGCAACGGCGGCAGCCGCGCCTGCAGCGCACGTGCATCCAGACCACGCGGCTCGTCGTCGATGCCGGCAAGCAGCCAGTGATCAATCAGCGGATCGAGCGTGCCCACAACAGCCGCCGCGTCCTTATCGGCCAGCATGCCGGCGACGGCAAAGCTGCGGCCTGCGCTCGGCCTGGCAGCCAGCGCGGCAGCCAGCACCTGCGCCGCCGCCTCGTTGTGGGCCACGTCCAGAATCCACTCGATATCGCCCGGAACGATTTGAAAGCGCCCCGGCAGCACGGTGCGTCTCAGGCCCTGCGCCACCGCGGCGTGATCGCAGGCGTTGCCAACCCCGAGCAGCTGCAGCGCCGTGAGCGCACTGGCCGAATTCTGATATTGCATCGCTCCGGCCAGCGCCGGCGCCGGCAGATTCGCCAGCGTACAGGGGGCACTGTGGAAGTCCCATGATTCACCGGCGGCGCCGCTGCCGTGAATGCGCCAGCTGAACTCGCGCTGTGCGCTCCACACCTGGCAGTCCAGTTCGCGCGCTGCGCGCCACACGCTCGCGGGCATCGCCGCGCTGCCGAGCACCACCTGCTGTCGGCGACGAAATATCCCCGCCTTCTCGGCGCCAATCTGTTCCAGAGTCGCTCCCAGCCATTCGCGATGATCGAAGCCTATCGAACACAGGATCGCCACATCGGCATCGATGATGTTCACCGCATCGAGTCTGCCGCCCAGACCGACTTCAAGCACCATCACTGCGACCGCCGCGTGGCGGAACACCTGCAGCGCCGCCAGCGCGTTGTACTCGAAGAATGTCAACGTCACGGCGGCGCGGGCCGCCTCGATTCGCTCGAATGCGTCGAGCAGCGCGGCGTCGCTGACTTGCACGCCATCGACCTGGATGCGCTCGTTGTAACGCACCAGGTGCGGCGAGGTGAACAGGCCGACGCTGCGGCCGCTGGACTGAAGCAGCGCGGCCAGCGTGGCGGCGGTCGAGCCCTTGCCGTTGGTGCCGCCCACGATCGCCACTGGAACGCGCTTCTCGAGCAGCCCAAGCCGCCCCGCCACCTCGCGCACGCGCTCGAGCGACAGGTCGATGCTCAGGCTGTGGATGCCCTGCTGGTAGCTGAGCCACTGCTCGAGCGATCTGCTCAAGCGCTTGGCAGGGGCGGACGCTTTTGCAGCAGGCGCAGCAGCTGCGCTATTCGATCACGCATGTCGCGCCGGTCGACGATCAGATCGAGGCCGCCATGCTCGAGCAGGAACTCGCTGCGCTGAAAGCCTTCCGGCAGCGTCTCGCGCACGGTCTGCTGGATGACGCGCGGACCGGCAAAGCCGATCAGCGCGCGCGGCTCGGCGATATTCAGATCGCCCAGCATTGCCAGGCTGGCCGATACGCCACCGGTGGTCGGATCCGTCATCACCGAGAT
>Ga0209006_10006398_pt1 | contig 10658 bp, 6 predicted proteins | sample JacPin_JW_Ref_O2_FD_188567 | JGI IMG/M metagenome (GOLD analysis project Ga0209006, IMG submission 188567) | Forest soil microbial communities from Algoma, Ontario, Canada - Jack Pine, Ontario site 1_JW_Ref_O2 (SPAdes) (version 2) | ecosystem: Environmental > Terrestrial > Soil > Boreal... | reverse complement strand
TCGCGCCAGCGCCTTGCGCGGCGCAGACCGTCTGGAACAACTCTTCAACCCGAAAACACAGTTGATTGCATCGTGGGCTGTCGACGGAGATGACACCATCGTCGACACCATGATGAATCTTCAGTTGTTGTGGTGGGCGAGCAAACAAACGGGAGACAAGCGGTGGATGGAGATTGGCAGGAAACACGCCCTCCGCACTGCGGAATGGTACGTGCGTCTGGATGGATCCGTCATTCAGTCCGTGCATTACAACCCCGGCGACAGCAGGCAAGACTTCGTCTTGCATGGCGGGGGCAACGAGGCCCAACTCCCGCTGGTGAACAGTGTCGCGCCGGGGCAGTGGGTTTTCGCTCACACCCATCAAGGCTTTGGCGCGGACACCACATGGTCACGAGGACTCGCCTGGGCAATATATGGCTTCTCGGCGGCGTATTCGGAAACTCATGATCCATTGTTTTTGTCCACCGCCCAGCGAGTCGCGGACTATGCCATCGAAAATCTGCCGAGCGACTTCGTGCCGTGGTACGACTTTGACGATGAAGGCGTTCATTTTCGAAACCGCGATTCTTCGGCCGCCGCAATCATCGCCGGAGGGTTATTCCGTCTCTCCCTGATTACCACCGACAGCGCCCGGGCAAAGAGCTATCGAGAAGAGGGGGAGCGCATCGTGCAATCGTTGATCGACCGGTATCTGACTCCGGTCGGAGACAATGATCAGACTCCGTCGGGAGTGCTGCGCCACGGCTGTGGCGTTCGCCCCAGTGACGCGATGTTGATTTATGGACAGTACTTCTTGCTCGAAGACCTATTATGGCTGGAGCAGCACAAAAGCGAAGAGCGTTCCAGTAATTCCGTAAAACCATGACCTACGTAAGCTTGCCTCTGCTGGCATTCAAAGCAGCGTTTTCTTCCACGTTGCAAAAAACCAAACCCCATATCGCAGTTTCTGTTGTTTTGATTTTCTGCGGATTGTTGAGTCCCAGTTGCAGCTCGGTCGCGAAGACCCAGGCTGCCGCGTCGCAAATCGATGTTGCTGAGTTCAATCAGCAGGTTCGAAGCTTCCTGCAATCCGAAGTGACCGCACACGTGGTTGATATCAAGAATCTTGATCCCCCTCCAGATCGTGTGCTTGGCGCGCTGACCACTGGTGAATTTTCGTGGGGATCCTTCATGCGCACTCTTGGTGCCTATTCTGAATGTTTTGGCACGAAGACAATTGCTGGTCATGATATTTCGGAGATGCTCGGAAAAATGGCTCAGATTGAGCTGACTCACGGAGGAAAAACCTGGGCGCAACTCTACGCTGCAATGGCTTTGCAGAGTTTTGGAACGGACTTGAATCACAATGCGTTATGGCAGCGGATGACCATCGAACAACGCGAAGAATACCGGAAGCTGCTTGATCCTAGTCGTTTTTACGATGAGAAAACTCATACGCTCATCCACCTTCCCGAAAATTACTTTGGCGTGGCCGCGCGGATTGCGGCGATCGACTATGGACTCGGGCTGAACAAAGATCGCACCGCCTTGGATGATTTGCTCAATCGGGCCGCCAAACAATTCACTGACGGGGCGCTCTTTGCGGACGATGCGCTGCCCACAGGCCGGTACGATCGCTACTCCAACGAGTACGCCAGAGCAATCTACGATGCCGCGGAGCTCGCAGGCCGTCAGGACATCGTTAAGGCCGTTACGCCTTCGCTGGTAGAGCAGATGAAACTCTGGTGGGATTTGTTGTCCGAGGATGGCTACGGCTACTCCTGGGGACGAAGCCTTGGGGCCATCAGTTACATGGACACTCTGGAGATCGCTGCTTTTCTCGGCCAGCACGCAGAATTTCGACCTGCTCCACTTCCTCAATTGGCTGCAGCCTACTATGCGGCTTGGTCGTGGTTGCAAAATGATTTCAACGGCCAGACGCATCTGCTCTCCGTCTTTGCTTTCGGAAGAGGCGACTATAGCTACATCACGACGGAACGCGAGTGGCAGCAAACTACAACGTTCTTCGGAAAAGTGATCGCTGCCCACCAGAAATTCATGGAAGCTCTCCAACGGGAAGGAGTCAAAAATTTTCCTTCCCGCCCATCCCTGGCTGACGTTGCGCGGTTTCAATATTTTCGAAACGGACCGGGCCGCAAGTTCGGAGTCTGGGTCATTCGTCAGGGTCAACTGCATTTCGCATTGCCGTTCGTAACTGGACCGAAAGCAGCGACATCTGACTATGAACCTGCATCGCATGGATTTCCTGGCCTTGCGGCGCCTGTCGAAAAACTCTATCCGTATCTCGTGCCCTTTCTGGAATTGGACAATGGGAAGACCATCGCTGCTGCCGATGGAGCGGACGAGATCAAGCCTGCTGCAGATGGCAAGAGCGTGAGGGTGGTCTGTAGACGCTGGGTCGTTCCAGGTGGCAAAGCTGGAGATTTGGTCGATGCAGGTCTGATCTCTGAAGTCACCTGGACCGTTCATGGAAACAGTCTTTGGAGAGTGGAGTCGCTAACTTCCTCCCAGCCGTTGAACGTTCATCGTCTCTGGTTGGCCATTCCCAGTCGCTACAATCATATCGAGACGTCCTATCTTGAAGGCGCTCGTGTCGATCGGCTGGTCTCAGAAGAAAAAACACTGGCGGTGCAAGTTAAGAATTCGGACATCCTCCTCGAAATTTCTACCTACGCGACCGGCAATGACCCTTTGGGTCGCGGAGATCGCGGGCCTCTACCGCTGCATCTGATCCTTCAGTCCAAGAGTTTTTCGTTGACTCCGGCCGTGCCCAAGCGCTGGGAATTGTCTCTGACCTCGCAGTGAGGGCGGATTCCAGATTGAGGAATCGCGATGAAGCATCTTCTCGCAGCTCGACAGTCTCGAGTTTGGCGGGTCTCTTTATAGAGGTACACTCCGCGATCGCTGCGTGAGCAGGTCACGGATTTCACGATCCGAAAAGCCACGGGCCATCCTAAGCGCTCCTAAGACATCGATGGAAATTCGAAGTAGCAGATTTCACACCGTTGATGGAAAAATCCAGAATCGACCTCACACGACTACTTTCGTTATTGACAGCAAAGGCGTTTAGGATTTACCAATATTGATGGAAGTTTCTTAGGCTAGCTGGGCTCCAATCCCACCCTCTCCACCACTTTTTATAATGGCAAGAAAAAAAGGGGTTAGGCCCGAACGTCAATTTTCTACAAAGGTTTTCTACGGAATCTGAGGACTTCACAAAAGCCATTATCAGGCAAAGCGAGGAAATCAGATGCCCCACCCAAATTTCCAGCTTTACAAGCACATCAACATCAGCGGCAAGTGGCGTTACTGCCGAGCAGCGAGTTACTCCAACGGGAAGGTCAAGCCTGACGGTTTTGTAGTCGGCGGACAGAAACAGAAGCACGAAGAGGGCTCCTGTTCTTCGCGGCGCCGCGGAAGAGACTCTCCCATTGTCAGGCATGGCAGCCACGATTTTGCGAACTGGCGTTTCGCTGAAATCCTAAATCTTTTTGAATCTGTTAACGCTGCTCGGCTGCACGTTTCTAATCTGGAAAAAATTCCGGAACTTGGCCGTTGAGGACGGACAAATATAAACGCGCCTCAATACGAACCAAGCGCGGTACCGGTGATTCGGCCGAACCGGCGTTCCGAGAGGCTGCCTGGAAACCGTGCTAGAAGAGGATTCCGGCGACTAGTTCGGCCGCGAGGTTGGCCTTCTCCCGGCGCATCTCCTGCGTCATGGACGGATCGTCTTTTACAGTGGAACTCACGTCCACCACAAAAGCCTGCGCGCGTACGCGACCTACGACTTTTTCCGCATCCGGGTCGGCGCTACCTTGAGTCGTGCAGGAGACTGCCTCATTGCCGATGGCGCGGAGCGCCGCACTCTTGGGAGGACATTGTGCAAGGTAGCTGGGGAATTCCTTGGGGATGTCGGTCATGCTGAAGACCGAGATATGCAGATGGCGAATCGCGGTTCCGTGCTGGCGCGAAAAGTCGCAGACGCCGTCGCCGTGATCATTCACGTTCACGGTTAACGTCACCGGGCCCCCGAGAATCCCACGTGCGGTGGCCTCATTCATCCAGGGACACTTGGTCTGCCCGTGGCACACGGTGGGCAGCAGCATCGCCAGGCCAAATAGAAGCGTATGGAGTGTGCGCATCTTTTTCAATCTGTCCCCGCTTGCCGTTCTGGTCGCTGGCGCGCTACGACTTTTTAGCGGGCTGCAACGCTTCCGCCTTTAGGATCTTGCCGCCTTCTTGAATAGTGTACAGGCGATTTACTTCCAGATTGTTCACCTGGTCGACTTGCCCGCTTAACCAGCGAATCTCCACCATATCGACTTTCGTGGCCTGCTCCAGGCCAAAGTGCATGCGCATGTCGTTCTGAGAAAAGTAGCTGCCGCCGCTGCGCAGTTCGTCCATCTGAATGAGCGGTTTGTCCGCGGACAGGACGGTCTTGGCGGTAACGATCACCCGACTGCCGATACCAGTGCGATTGGACTTCACGCCTACCAACTTGATCTTGATCCAGTTGCGCTTGAGCGTGGAGTCGCAGCGGAGGAGTTGCGGAATCGCATTGACGCAGTTGACCGCTATGTCCAGATCCCCGTCGTTATCGTAGTCGCCGAAGGCGCAGCCGCGCGCGGGAGCATTCTCCATAATTCCCGGCCCGCCTTGGTTGGTGACCTCTTCGAATCTGCCATTGCGCAAATTGCGATATAGATACTTATGCTCGGCATATTTCAGGTCGGCCTTCGAGAGGTCGACCTCTGGATAGACGTGGCCGTTGGACATCAGCACGTCAAGCCAGCCGTCATTGTCCATGTCGAAGAATCCCACGCCCCAGCCGAGCAGGCGGGTGTTAACGCCAAGTCCGCTGGGATAGGTGCGATCTTCGAAGACACCATCGCCTAGATTGGTGTAAAGGGAGTCGGTGTCGCCGGCGAAGTTCGTTTTCACAATGTCGAGATTGCCGCTGCGGTTGTAGTCGCCAATGGAAACGCCCATGCCGGCCTGCGGCTTGGCCTCGGCGGACAGTGCTGCTCCGGATTCAATGGCTACGTCCTTGAAGGTGCCGTCCTTCTGATTCAGATACAGCGTGGCGGGTGCCGAATCGTTGGCCACGTAAATGTCCGGCCAGCCATCGTTGTCGAGATCGGAGGCGGCGACACTGAGACCATACGTGCCAATGGCGGTCCACATGCCCGACTTTTGGCTTACATCGGTGAAGGTTCCGTCTCCGTTGTTGTGATAGAGAATATTTTTTCCGCCCGGTAGACCCGGAGGACCGCAGGCCACGACAATGCCTTTGTAGGTACAAGGACCGTCTTCAGGTAGCGGAGCAGTTTTGAGATCGAAGTCGACATAGTTAGCTACAAAGAGATCGAGATGTCCGTCACGGTCGTAGTCCACCCAGGTGCAGCCGGTGTTCCAACGGATCTTGGGTCCAGGCTGGATGAGACCGGCGCGTTCGGTGACGTCGAGGAAAGTTCCGTCACCATTGCTGCGATAGAGGGCATTCTGTCCATAGTAGGTAACGAACAGATCGTCGTGGCCATCGTTGTCATAGTCGCCGACGCAACAGGCCTGCCCCCAACCGGTACGGAGTTCCAGGCCGGAGCCTTTGGTGACGTCGGTGAACGTGCCGTCGCGATTATTCTTAAACAGATGACAATGAGGCTCCTGACCTTTAGCGAATCCTTCGAGCCTCCAACCATTTACAAGAAAGACGTCCAGCCAGCCATCGTTGTCAAAGTCATAAAAAGCAAGGCCGCAGCCGGTGGTTTCGAGAAGATATTTATTTTTTTTCACACCGCCGTAGATAGTTTCGACATCTAGGCCCGAACCTTTGACGACATCCACGAAGCTGACACCCAGAGGGGTGCCTTCGATAGGAGACTTCGGGCCGGGAGGTGGGGGAGCGGGCTTGGCGTCATAGCTGCGCTCGATCGGGCCAATCTTCTGTTTCTGCGGAACATCCTGCTGCGCGTTCTGCGCGGCGAGCGCCACAAGATCCGCAAAGGGAAGCACCAGAGCCGTGCGGCTCAGCGAACGAAGAAATTTGCGTCGATCTGAATCCAAGGGAAGCTCCTCTTCAGTTACCGTTGACCGCTTCCGCCGGCGACGTTGCTACCGCCGCTTGAGCTGGCGACGACAGGTTTCATGTCGGTGTGAATGTGCCAGGGCACGCTTTCAGTGGAAAGCTCGGGATGCTTGCGCAGAAAATCAAGGGAATAGGTGGGTGCCGCAGGATCAATCCTCTTGGTGGCGTAGAGCGCGGCCTGCTCGGAGGCCTTGTCTTTCATTCCTTTGCGGCGATACAAGATGGCGAGGTTGTAGTGCGCGGCCACATCGTCAGGATCGATAGCCTGTAAAGCTTCAAATTGCACCAGAGCATCCTCGGAACGATGCTGTTGGTAGTAGGCGATGCCCAGCTCACGGCGGGCATCGCGCGATTGCGGAAATTGTTCGACGACTCTTTGTAGGTCGGCGACCTCCGCCTCCGGATGTCCCTGGCGGCGTTCCACCAGCCCCAGATAGTAGAGCGCGCGGGCGTAATCCGAATGCAACTGAAGCGCTTTCTCCAGCGCGGGCCGCGCCAGATCGTATTTTTCCCACTCGATATAAGTGAGGCCCACATTCACATAGCCATCTTCGTAGTCTGGCCGCAACTTTACGACCTGCTCGAAAGCAGCCATGGAGTCGGAATACTGCTGCTGGTCAAGAAATCCGATGGCGACGTTGTTCCAGCGCATCCAGTCCTGATTGTCGGCGGACGCAGGCGGAGTGGGATTATTCGAGCCCACAGTTACCCCACGGGTGCGTGAAGCCACCTCCACGACTGGGTAGAGCGGGTGATCGGCGCCGAAAACATTGTTTAAATAACTCTGCCGCAGGTGACGGTAATTCACGCGGGCGGTGATGCTGAGGGCGCCCTTCACGTCCGCAGGAATTTGGAATTGATAGCGCACCAACGCAGAGCGTCCGGCCTGAATGGAGTTGTCATAGGCCACGGACTGGATGGTCCAGACCTTGTGATTGTCGACAAATTCGCCGGAGATATTCACCGGGCGGTTGGTGAAGCTATGGGCGCGAGTGTCCAGCATGCCATCGGGCTTGAGGAAACCGCTGTGATAGATATCGTTTCCGGCGGCGTCCTTCACTGTGAATTCAACCCAGGCCTCGTAAAGGTCGCGAACTTCGGGAATCAGCGAGTGGCCAATGTTCTTGTTCTGGATGACCACGTAGGCCTCCAGCACGTCGTTCGGTGCGACGCTGAAGGGTACGGAACCCAGTGGCGCGATGAGCTGATCGTCGCCGGCCTTTTTCAACGCAAAAATATCGACGTTCAGGAAATTTCCGGCTTTCAAGAACTCGATGGTTTTCGTCAGTTGTTCGTCGAGGCCGTAGTAGAACGGAACCGCGGTGTTTCCCGCCAACCAGCGATGCGAAGAGAAGAATCCCGCCTTCGCGCCATATTCGGTCAGCTTGGCCTGTGCGCGATGCATATGGCAGCCCTGGCAGGTGTTGAAATCGGCGGTGTAAAAAGTCAGTGGGTTGCGCTTCGAGAATTTGGAGTTCTGCCATTCGTCATAAACCGTGAAGGCACGAATGAATTTGTAATCGTTCAGCGGATTCGGCAAATTGGCTTTGTGGCAGGCGGCACAAAATTCCGGTGTCCGATAAAAGGATTGCATGACGGCCTTCGAGTGCCGCTCGGGATGCGCCATGATTTCGTCATAGGGAACCTTGCCGGGAATGCGATTGCCATTCTCGTCCACCATCACCGCGGGGACACCCATGACGTAGCCACCGTTGCCGGAAGTAGACTGCAATCGTTGGATGGAGTGGCAGGTCGTGCAAGTTAAACCGTTCTTGTCGAAGGACCGATCGACGCGGGAATCTTTCGTTAATCCGCCGGAGACCACCACAACCGGATTGTGGCAGCTATCGCAGTGCCGCGAGAACTCGATGCCTTTGGTACGCACCAGGATGTTGACGCTGGCGCGGTAGAACGGCGTCCGAAAAGAATTAGAGTGCAGCGACTGGCGCCACTGGTGGTAAGCCTCTTCGTGGCAATGCTGACAGTACTCGGGCTCGGGAAACGCGCCGGGCGAAATAAATTCGTTGCCTACGGTGGCGGCATTGCCGGGAAGAGAAAAGTTGTCGTTGCCAAAATGAAAATCGTAGGACTGCCGCGTCGTGTCGGAGTAATTTTCCCCGGCGGGAGTTTCAGGAGACTGCGCATGGCTGGTGTAGCGCGAGGTCCCAGTGAGCAAAGTTATGCCAATAAAACCAGCGGCACAAACGAGTATTCGACCTGTCTCAGACATCATCGCGGTTTACCCCGCACAAACGGCGTTCAACGCGGTTCATATAGCGCTGGCATTTGCCGGTCATCCGAACTTTGCGCAACTATGTGCCGCAACGGGAGCCGTCACCCCGGTTTTGTTGCCCTCGGCGGGCCTGCTGTGCCTTCTGGTATAACGCATCACGCGGCCACTGTAAATGGCAGTCGCTTTAAATGGCGGCGTGGACAAAGATCGTCGTTGGGAAGGCGAGTTACGGCCGGGGCTTTTCCAGCTCATCCGCCTTTTGTCTTTCAGCGGCCGCCTCCCGAGTCTTGCCTTGCTGTTCCAGCGCATTGGCTAATCCGCGATGAGCCCCGGCGTAGTTGGGATCCTCGCTGAGCGCCTGCTGGTAGCGTTCGATGGCGTCTTCGACCTGTCCTTTTTGCAGCAGCGCGTTACCGGAATTCGTGGACACGTTGGCGCGTTGCCGATTCATCGTCACGCGTTCCAGTTCCGCTCCCTTCTTGCGCTCGGCGGCGGCCTCCGCAGCCTTACCCTGCTGGGCGAGCACCGTGGCCAGCGTCAGATGGGAGTCCGGCTGGTCAGGCATTTGGCGAATCGCTTCGCGCAGTGCATTCTCAGCTTCCGGCAGTTTGTTCACCTTGCGATAGAGACTGCCGAGTGTCGCCCAGCCGTCCGCATTTTCGGGGTGTAGCTTCATCGCCAGCGAGAGCTCGCCGGCCGCCTCGTCATAACGGCCATCCTGCATCAAAAGGATTCCCAGCGTGTAATGTGGTTCATGGGCCGTAGGGTTGAGTTTGGCCGCGGTTCGCAGCTCGGGAATGGCGGCGGCATTGTCATCCTTATATTTGAGTGCGAGTCCGAGATTGTAGTGCAGCTGGAAGCTTTTGGGATTGTCCTTCAGGCCGGACTGCAGCACCTGAATGGCTTGGTCGACTTCGTTCATTTGCAGGTAGGCCGCCGCCACATTCTCATGCGCCGTCGCATCGCCGGGCTTCTGCCGGAGCCGCCGCTCCAGAAACGGAATTGCATCCTTGGCATTTCCGGAAAGAAGCAGCGCTAATCCCAAGCTGGCATTCGCCTCGGTGTCCTTCGGATCTGCTGCCACCACCTGGCGAAATAGTGGAATAGCCTCAAGGTGGTGGCCGTTTCGCTGCAGCAGCAGCGCCAGTTGATACTTCGCGTCCAGCGATCGGGGATCGAGTTTGCTGGCGCGCTGAAATTCCGCCGCAGCCTCGGTGTCTGCATTGTTCGCCGCATAGGCCTTGCCCAACTCCACCGCGGCTACCGCGCTGTTGGGAGTCAACTGCGCGGCCAGCTTCAGCTCCGGCAGCGCCGCCGGCGCCTGCTGCAACATAAGCAGCGCTGCCCCCAGATGCAGGTGCGCCGCGGCGAACCGCGAATCCAGTCGAATCGCTTCCTGGAATTCCGGCACGGCCGAAGACCAACTGCCTTGCTGCGCGTACAGCGATCCCAAAGCGTCATGGAGGTCCGCGCGCTGCGGCGCCCCGGCCACCGCAACCTTCATCTGAGAAATGGCCGGCCCGATCTGACCCGTGGCGGCCAGCGCGCGAGCATATGATTCATGAATGGCAGAAGGAAGTGCGTGGGAAGAATCCGGAGCAGGGGCTTGCTGCGCCGCGCCTTCAATTTTACTGAATAAGACGATGGCCTTCTTGTGTGCGCCGGTTTGTTCGTACGCCAGCGCGAGATTGGTCTGGGCGGATACGTCGCCGGGCTTCAGCACCAACGCTTTTTCCAATTCCTTGATGGCTTCGGAAAGTTTTCCGAGACGCAACAGCACCTCGGCCAGCGCCGTGTGACCTTCTTCGATCTGCGGCACCAGGCGAACTACCGTTTCAAACTGCACTTCGGCGGTCTTGAAATCGTTATTCGTCGACGCCGCAATGCCCGCGCGATAGGCTTTCTGGGCCTCTTCGTTAATTTCGGCCTGTGATTGGGGCGTTGAGGTGCTCTGCGCACTCACGGCGAACCCAGTCGGCCAGCTCAGCAGCAACACACCCAGAATGATGATCGCATTCATTCTCCACTCCGTGGTTCTCAGAGGACCAAACTTCCCGGCATGCGCGCTTTCCTTGACGCGATAATCTTGTGCGAGCGCTCGAAACGCTACGAGCTGATTGTCCGCAGGGCGAAAGCTGGTTTTGAGTTGGCACTAGTCCACATCGCTTCTACTCTACCGTCACACACCTACACTGCAACAGGCATCAGTTCTGCTGTCGGTCATCGTAGAACGACTGGCCAGCTAGCTACTCGGCACGCGGTGGGCCGATGGTGCTTTGAAGTTTTTGGAATTCCTGCATTTCTTGCTGGGCTTGGCTGAGCTTGCCTTGTTTGCGA
>Ga0209006_10006397_pt1 | contig 10658 bp, 8 predicted proteins | sample JacPin_JW_Ref_O2_FD_188567 | JGI IMG/M metagenome (GOLD analysis project Ga0209006, IMG submission 188567) | Forest soil microbial communities from Algoma, Ontario, Canada - Jack Pine, Ontario site 1_JW_Ref_O2 (SPAdes) (version 2) | ecosystem: Environmental > Terrestrial > Soil > Boreal... | reverse complement strand
GGGGCCATCTTGTTCATCATGTAAGAGATGGTCAGCTTCCGGCCGAGGTCCATCACGATCATCGAGCCGCCCCAGCCGCCCCAGAAGCAGATCTTCTCGTCCGGGAGGTAGGGAATCGTCTCGGGAACCGGCAGCCCGTAGCCGATGCCGAACCGCAGCGGCACCCCGAGCACCAGGTCGACGCCGTTCGACTGCTCGCGGAAGATCAGCTCAATCGTCTTCGGTGACAGCAGCCGTACGCCGTCCACCTCGCCGTCGCGCGAGATCACCGACAGGATCCGCGCGACCGAGCGGGCGTTGCCGTGGCCGTTGGCGGCGCCGATGTCGGCCTGCCGCCAGCCGGGCGTGTTGGCCTCGGCGGCGCCGACGGCCGGCCCGGTGAAGGTCTTGACCACCAGGCTGTCCGGGCCCAGGGCGGCCATATCGAACGGCAGCGGCGGTGGCGGGATCACGTCCGCGATCCGCCCCCAGTCGCTCTCGGCCGCGCCGATCTGGAAGTCGGCCCCGAGCGGGCCGGCGATCTCGTCGGCGACGAACTGCTTGAGCGAGGTGCCGGTGATCCGCCGGATGACCTCGCCGATCAGATGGCCGAAGTTCAGCGCGTGATAGCCGGAGGCCGTGCCCGGCGCCCACCATGGCGCCTGGGCCGCGAACCGGGCGGTGGACTTCTCCCAGTCGTACATGTCCTCGGTGACCGCAGGCTGGTCCAGGCCCGACACCCCCGAGGTGTGCGACAGCAGGTTCCTGACCAGCACGTCCTGCTTGCCGTTGGCGGCGAACTCGGGCCAGTAGGCGGCGACCGGCGCGTCCACGTCAAGCTGGCCGCGGTCGACCAGCATCAGGGCCGCCAGGCTGGTGACGGTCTTGGTCGTCGACCAGACGTTGGTGATCGTGTCCCGCGTCCACGGGTCGGTCCTGGCCTCGTCGCGGAAGCCGCCCCACAGGTCGACCGCGATCTCGCCGTCGAGGTCGACCGCGATGGACGCTCCCACCTCCTCGCCGCAGTCGATGTTCCGCTGCAACGCGTCCCGCACCGCGTCGAAGCGCGCATCGCACGTACCGCTCAGCTCAGCCATGATCGTTAGCCCTTCTCCGTTGAAGTCCTAGGGCTGTTATGCCACATCGCACCGACGGTGGGAAGCTCCCGTGCGCCCGCGGTCCTCGAGCGCTCAGCCGTAAGCTACGGAGTCATGACGCGAATGCTGGTGACCGGCGGGGCGGGATTCATCGGTGCGAACTTCGTTCACTACACCGTCAGACACCACCCGGAGTACGAGGTGCGCGTGCTCGACGCGCTGACCTACGCAGGCGACCGAACCACGCTCTCACAGGTCGCCGGCGACATCGAGTTCGTCCACGGCGATATCTGCGACGCGGCGGTGGTCGACCGCCTGGCGGCGGACGCCGACGTGATCGTGCATTTCGCGGCCGAGTCGCATGTCGATAACTCGCTGCGCGACCCCGAGCCGTTCGTCCGGAGCAACATCATCGGGACGTACACGCTGCTGGAAGCGGTCCGCCGGCACGGGGGCCGATTCCACCACATCTCGACCGATGAGGTGTTCGGCGACCTGCCGCTGGACTCAGCCGAGCAGTTCACCGAGAGCACTCCCTACGACCCGTCGAGCCCGTACTCGGCCACCAAGGCCGGCTCGGACATGCTGGTCCGGGCGTGGGCCCGGTCGTTCGGGATCGCCGCGACGATCTCCAACTGCGCCAATAACTACGGCGCCTACCAGCACGTCGAGAAGTTCATACCGCGCCAGGTCACCAACGTCCTGCGCGGTCACCGGCCGAAGCTGTACGGGGCCGGCCAGAATGTGCGCGAGTGGACCCACGTCGACGACCACAACGCCGCCGTCCACTTGATCCTCCTGCGGGGCGCGATCGGCGGGACCTACCTGATCGGCTCGGGCGACGAACGCAGCAACCAGCAGGTCATGCGGCTCATCCTGGAGCTGATGGGACACGACCCGGACGCCTACGATCACGTCCCGGACCGGCCGGGTCACGACCTGAGGTACTCCAACGACACCACGAGGATCCGGGCCGAGCTGGGGTGGCGGCCCGCCTACGGCGACTTCCGGGCGGGGCTGGCCGCCACCGTCGACTGGTACCGCGAGAACGAGTGGTGGTGGAAGCCGCACAAGGAAGCCACCGAGGCGAGATACCAGGTTCTCGGCCGCTGAGATCAGGCGGTCAGGCGCACCCCACGAGCGGGGCAGGGTAGGCGAGCTGCCTGCGCTGCGCGGCCGGAAGCTTCCACGGGGTGTGGACGTACGCGGCGGGCAGGCTCGCCAGCTCGGGCAGGTAGCGGCGCACGTAGTCGCCGTCGCGGTCGAACCTCGCGGCCTGCCGGAGCGGATTGAGCACCCGGCCGGGCCGTGGGTTGTTGCCGGTTCCGGCCACCCACTGCCAGTTGCCGGCGTTGCAGGCCACGTCGCCGTCGGTCAGCAGGTCGCGAAAGTGCCGGTATCCATGCCGCCAGTCGATGCCTAGCGTCCGGGTGAGGAACGAGGCCGTGATCATCCGCGCCCGGTTGTGCATGAACCCCTCGGTGGCAAGCTGCCGCATGGCCGCGTCAACGACCGGGATGCCGGTCTTCCCCGCCCGCCACGCGTCGAGCGCTCCCTCGTCCGCGGACCACGTCCGGGGAGCCGACCCCGCCGCGGTCCGGTAGTCCGTCCGCGCGATCTCCGGGAACGCGGCCGTGACCTGGTGGAAGAAGTCACGCCAGGCCAGCTGGCGGCAGAACTCCTCGCCGCCCGGTCGCGGCAGCGCCGCCCGTGCCAGCTCGATCGGCGAGATGCAGCCGAACCGGAGGTAGGCGCTGAGCCGGGACGTACGGGGGTCAGCCAGGTCGTCCCGGCCTTCGCCGTATCCGTCGAGCGGGCCGTCCAGCCAGGCCCGCAGCAGTTCCCGGCCCGTCCGCTCTCCGCCTGGCGCCAGGCACCGGGAGAAGTGCGCGTCCAGGACGGGCAGGTCGCCCGGTGTGACGCCGCGCGGCACCTGGATGGCCGGCGGCGCCAGGCACGGCTGCCGCCAAGCGGCGGCCCGCCAGACCCGCCAGTACGGTGTGAAGACCCGGTAGTGACTTCCGCCGGCCGGCCGCAGCTCGAGCGGCGGCACGACCGCGTGCCCGGGGGTGATCTCGAGCGCGAGCCGGTGCCTGGCGCACTCCCGCTCCAGGCGCTCCTGGCGAAGGGCCGCGTACCTGGAGACGTCGCCCGCCACGAACACGGCCTGCCCCCCGGTCCGCTCGGCCAGCCGGATCACCTCGGCGACCGGCTCCCCGTGCCGGATCACCAGCTCTCCGCCGCGTTGGCGGAGCTCGCCCCTGAGCACCGCGACCGACTCGGCCAGGAACCTCGCCCGGTTCGGCGGCACCTTCAACGCCGGGTCTACCACGAACAGCGGCACCACCTGCCGGGCGCGCGCGCACGCGAGCGCCAGCGCCGGGTTATCGCGCACCCGCAGGTCGCGGGTGAACAGGACGATTGCGGTCTCCATCGGTCTCCCCAGGTCTTCCCGTTTCTCTAGTCGCCCCGGCGGGGCGGGAGCGGGATGAACCCGCTGGTCCGCGCGGCGTAGGCGGCGAAGCCGGGGCGGGACGCCGCCATCCGGCGATCGGTCATCCGCTGACCGGTGCCCCTGGTCAGGACGAACGTCATCAGCAACGGCGACACCAGGGTCGCCAGCTGGACGGCCGACCCGAAGCTGAGGCCGAACAACCCCCACCACATGCACGCGTCGCCGAAGTAGTTCGGGTGCCGGGTGTACCGCCACAGCCCGCGGTCCATGAGCTGCCCCCGGTTGGCCGGATCGGCCCGGAACCGGGTGAGCTGCCAGTCGCCGACGACCTCGAAGACGAAGCCCCCCAGCCAGACGACGCCGCCGATGACGGTGATCGGGCCGACCGGGGCCGACGTCGTCATCCCGGCCGGCAGCGGCGCGCAGGCCACCCACAGGATCAGCAGCTGCGGCAGGTACACGGTGCGCAGCGCGTACCAGCTCCGGCTGCCCGGCGCCCGGTCGAGCAGATCACGATAGCGGGGATCCTCCCCGGCGCTGCGCGCCCGCACCGCCACGTGCCACGCGAGCCGGACGCCCCACAGCACCGCCGCGGCCGCCAGCGGCCAGCGCCGGGCCGGGACGCCGTGCCCGATCGACGCGAGGAAGCCGGCCGCGCCTGCCACCGCGATCGCCGCGCCCCAGGCCACGTCCATGATCGTGTGCCGGCCGGTCCTGACGCCCGCGACGAAGGCGGCGGCCACCAGCGCCAGAAGCGCGCCGGCGGTGACCAGGGCCGTCAGCGCGAACATCGGCCGCCCGTCATTCCGGCCTCGCCGCGAGGATCTGGTCCACGCCCATCCGGCCTTCCTCGAATGCCAGCGCGCCGCCCGCCAGGTACAGCCGCCACATCCGGGCGCGCTCCCGGCCGATGATGGCCTCGACCGCGGGCAGGTTCTCCTCCAGGTTGCCGAGCCAGGCCCTGATCGTGCGGACGTAATGCGGTCGCATCGCCTGAACGCCGAGCACCTCGAGGCCCGCGTCCTCGAGCAGTCCGACCGTCTCGCCCACCGGCCGCATGTGCATGTCGGCGGCGACGTAGGACTCGATGAAGGCGCCGCCGCCGGGGGCGTTCCTGCCCCGTGACATCTGCTGGATGAGCACGCGGCCGCCCGGGCGCAGCAGGCCGCGCAGCTGCGCGCAGAAGGCGGGGTAGCCGTCGGCGCCCACGTGCTCGCCCATCTCGAGCGACGCGATCGCGTCGAAGGGCCCGCCGGAGGCATCCCGGTAGTCCTGGATCCGCACCTCGGCCCGGTCGGCCAGGCCCAGCCCGCGCAGCCGCTCGCGGGTGTAGCCGCCCTGCTCGGCCGAGAGCGTGACCGAGGTGACCCGGGACCGGCGGCGCTGCGCGGCGTGCACCGTGAGCGACCCCCAGCCGCAGCCCAGGTCGAGCAGGGCGGTGTCAGGGCCGAGGCCGAGCTTCTCCGCCACCAGGTCCAGCTTGTCTCGCTGGGCGTCGGCGAGGCCGTAGCCGGGTTTGTCGCTGGTCCAGTACCCGCATGAGTAGGCCATGGAGGGATCGAGGATCAGCCGGTAGAACGAGACCGGGATGTCGTAGTGGCCGGCGATCACGGCCCGGTCCCTGGCCCGGCTGTGCCGGCGGCCGGAGTGCCTGATCTCGGATTCCGGCGGCTGGGGCCGCGGCCCGAGCACCCCGAGCCGGCTCGCCGCCAGCGCCGACGCCGATACCGCGTCCGCCCACCGGCCCGGTCCCCAGCCCGGCCGGGCTCCCGGCCCCCGCCCCCCCGAAGCCCGGGCGGACTGCGCCGAGCGGGCCGCACGAAACGCCCGGCGCAGTCCCTCAGTAAGGTCTCCTTCGAACTCGAGGTCTCCGCTGACGTAGGCCCGCGCAAGCCCGAGTTCCCCCGGCGCCCACAGCGCCCGGCGCAGCGCGAGCGGTGAGCGCAGCACGACGGTAGGCCCGTCGGCCGGACCGGCCTCGCTGTCATCCCAGGCGCGCACCCGCACCGGCAGGTCGACCCCGGCCCGGGCGGCCGCCCACGCGATCGTGGTGGCGGCGTCGGCCCGGCGCCGCGGCCTGCTGGCCCCGGCCGCCGCCCCGGCCGCCGCGTCGGCCCTCGCCGGCGCGGTCATCCGCGGTCCAGGGTGAGCTGGCTGACGTTCAGGTACCCGGCCCGGAAGCCGGCCTCGGCGTAGCACAGGTAGAACGTCCACATCCGGATGAAGACCGCGTCGAAGCCGAGCGCGGCGACCTCGTCCGTGCGGTCGCTGAACCGGTCACGCCAGATCTGCAGCGTCTGAGCGTAGTGGGGGCCGAAGTCATGGCGTTCGGCGATCCGCAGCCGGGTGCGGCGGCCGAGGCTTTCCTCGATCGCGGTGACCGAGGGGATCAGGCCGCCGGGGAAGATGTACTTGAGGATCCAGGTGTAGGTGCGCCTGCTCGCCATCATCCGGTCGTGCGGCATCGTGATCGCCTGGAGCGCGACCCGGCCGCCGGGCGCGAGCAGCTGATCCAGCTGGGCGAAGTACGTGTCCCAGTAGCGCTCGCCGACCGCCTCGATCATCTCGACCGAGCAGATGGCGTCGTACTGCCCGGACACGTCCCGGTAATCGCGCAGCTCCGCCCTGACCCGATCGGCCAGCCCGGCCGCCGCCACCCGGCGGGCCGCGAGTTCGTGCTGCCGGGCGGAGATCGTGACGGTCCGGACCAGGGCGCCGCGCCTGGCGGCCTGGATCGCCAGCTCGCCCCAGCCGGTGCCGACCTCCAGCAGCCGGCAGCCGGGCCCCACCTTCGCCTGGTCGAGCAGCCGGTCGATCTTCCGCTGCTGGGCCTGCCCGAGCAGCCGGTCGGCGGCGGCAGGGGAGCCGTCGGCGGCGGTCTCGAACAGGGCCGAGGAGTACGTCATGGTCTCGTCGAGAAAGAGGCCGAAGAACTCGTTCGACAGGTCGTAGTGGCGGCCGATGTTGCGGCGCGCCCCCGCCTTGGTCTGGTCGTCAGCCGTCGGCTGCCTGCGCACGGCCATGGTCCGCAACCGCTGGAACGGCGTCGGCACGAGGTCGCCCACGTGGGCCGCGAAGACGGTCAGCAGGCCGGTCAGGTCCTCGCAGTCCCAGTCGCCCGCCATGTAGGACTCGCCGAATCCGATCAGGCCGCCCGCCCCCAGCCGGGTGAAGAAGGCGCCCGGATTGTGGACCAGCATCAGCGGCGCGCCGGCCGTTCCGGCCCCGAGCTGGCGGCCGTCGGACAGCCGGACCCGGATCGGGAGCCGGGCGGTCGCCGCGCAGAACAGCAGGCGGGCTATCTCCGCGCGCGGCGCCGAACCGCGCGCCACGGCCACATCGGGCCATCGGATCGGGTCGATCACCCACCCGGTGTCGTGCATGGTGCTGATCACTGGTCCCCCTCGTATCACTGGACCCCCTCTTGCGGGCGGCGCGGCGGTCGCGGCGCCGGCCGCAGCCCTCGCGCGTACAACTTGATCCCCTGCCACCTGATCCGCGCGGACACGGTGACGGTGGAGCAGGGATGCCGAACGGCCGCCTGCAGCAGCGCTCGCCTGGTGGCGGGCACGGCGGTGCCGCGGACGGTGGCGAAGAACCGGTGCCCATTCGGGCGGTTCAGGGTGATGCTGAGCGCCAGCCGCCGTCCGGGGCGGGGCACGCTCATCTGGTACCAGCCGTCGACCGGGTGGTACGGGGAGACGTAGAGCTCCTTGTCGGCCCGGGCGCGGCCCTGGCCGTCGGTGCGCAGCAGGTAGGCGTGCCGCTGGCGGTAGGTGTTGTGCACCTCGGCGATCACGCAGGCGAGCGCGCCGTCGTCCCGATGGCACCAGAACAGGGTCAGCGGGTTGAACGCGTAGCCGAGCACCCGGGCGTGCGCGAGCATCAGCACCTGGCCGCCGCCGAGGTCGACGCCGCGGCCGTGCAGGAACTGGTCGACGTTGGCCCTGATGGTGCGGTTGGGGTCGCCGAGGTGATCGCGGGCGTGGAATCCGGCCAGCAGCGACGGCCACCCCCGGGGGCGCGGCAGCTTATCCACGTCGACCAGCCACTCGTAGCTGCGGTAGCTGAACGCGTTGCGCAACGGCGCCACCCGGGCGTGCGCGATCCGGCACTCGTAGAGCACCGCCCCCTCGGCCAGCGGCCGACCCCGGTCGCGACGCCGAGCCCGGTCAACCCGATGCGCCCGGTCAACCCGCTGCGCCCGCACCGCCGCCCCGGTCACCAGGAGCCGCCCAGCGCCCGCGCGGCGGCCACGCCGGCCCGGCATCCGTCCTCGTGGAATCCCCACCCGTGATAGGCGCCCGCGAACGCCGTGACCGCCGTGTTCAGCCCGGGCAGCCGCGACTGGGCGGCGACCGATTCGCGGGTGTAGGCCGGGTGGGCGTAGTCCATCACGGCGATGACGCTGGCCGGGTCGATGTCCTCCCGGCCGCCGAGCGTGACGATGTAATCGGTGCCTGGCGGCAGGCCCTGCAGCCGGTTCATGTGGTAGCTGACCCGGGCCGGCGCCGTCGCCGAGCCGCCGTCGCAGCTCAGGGCGTAGTTCCAGGACGCCCGGACCGCCGGCCGCCGCGGCAGCAGCCGGGCGTCGGTGTGCAGCACCGCCTGGTTGGGCGTGTAGCTGAACGCGCCGAGCGCCGACCGTTCGGCCGGGGTGGGCGCCTCTAGCAGCCGGAGCGCCTGGTCGGGGTGGGTGGCGATGACCACGGCGTCGAAGTCGAGCTCGGCCCCCGAGCCGTCCCGCACCGTGACCCCATCCGGGTGCCGGCGGACCGAGCGGACCGGGCACGACAGCCGAACCTCGGCAAGGCCGGCCGCTATCCGCTCGACGTAACGCCGCGATCCGCCCGCCACCGTGCGCCACTGCGGCGACCCGGAGACCGACAGCAGGCCGTGGTTTGCGAGGAACGCGAACAGGTAACCGGCCGGGTACTGAAGCGCCGTCCCCTGCGGGCACGACCACACCGACGCGACCACCGGAACCGCGAAATGCTCAGTGAAGTAGTCGGAGAAGCCGCCCTCGCGCAGGAATTCCCCCAGCGAAACGCCCCCCGGCGTCGACGCCAGCAGCCGCCGGGCGGCCCGGTGGAACCTCGGAACCTCGGCCAGCATCTGCAGGTAGGGCCGGCCGCCGACGGCGACCCCGGCGCCCAGCCCGGCCGGGCCGCGCTTGCCCGCGTAGCGCATGCCGCAGCCGGCGCAGCTGACCGACATGCTCATCTCCGACGCCTGCGTCTCCACCCCGAGCTCGCCGAACAGCCGGGTCAGCAGCGGGTAGGTCCGCTCGTTGTAGACGATGAACCCGGTGTCGACCGCCGCCTGCCCGCCGCCGGGCTCGTCCACCAGGTGCGTGTCGGCGTGCCCGCCGAGCCGGCCGGCTGCCTCGAAGACGGTCACCTCGTCGGTCCGCGACAGGATGTAACCCGCCGTCAGCCCGCTGATGCCGCCTCCGATCACGGCGATCCTGCGTCCGGTCACCACACCCCGTTCCTCCCGCTTAGCGTCACATCTGGTATTCGCTGCCTGTTGATCTTCGGATTGGTGGCGGCTCGCGCAGGCGGGGGATTCCGGCCCGCTGTCAGCTCAGGCAGAGCGGACGGCTTCCCGGCCGGCCACGGCCGGGGTGCGGCCGAGCACGTGCCGGAGCGCGCCCTCCAGGCTCGGGTACCGGAACGAATGGCCAGCCGCCGCCAGCACCCCCGGCCGGACGAGCTGGCTAGCCATCGCCAGCTCCCTGGCGCCCTCGGCCCCGAGCAGGAGCTGCGGGCCGGCCGCGGGCACCGGGATCAGCGCGGGCCGGCCGAGCACCCGGCCGAGGGCGCGCGCGTACTCCGCCTGCGGCTCCGGCTCCGGTGCGACCGCGTTGACCGGGCCGCTCAGAGCCGGATCGGTGACCGCGCGCAGGTAGACGTCGAGCAGGTCGTCGATCTCGATCCAGGGCAGCCACCCGGTGCCGTCGCCCAGCGGCCCGCCGAGACCGGTCTCGAACACCGGGTACAGCAGGCGCAGCATGCCGCCGCGCGGGGTCTGCACGATGCCGGTCCTGACCTGGACGGTCCTGATCCCGGCGGCGGAGGCCGGCCCGGCCGCGTCCTCCCAGGCGGCGGCCACGTCGGCCAGGAACCCGTCACCGCGGTCGCTGGCCTCGGTCAGGATCTCGTCGCCGCGGTCGGCGCCGTAGAAGCCCACCGCGGACGCGGTGACGAAGGCGCGCAGGCGGCCGGGGGACCGGGCCGCGAGCGTGGCGAGCGCGCGGGTCGGGCCGATCCGGCTCGACCGGATCGCATGCTTGCGATCCGGCGTGAACCGGCCGCCAATCGAGGCGCCCGCGAGGTGGATCACCGCGTCGACGCCGTCCAGCAGCCCCGGGTCGGGGTCGTCCGGCCGCCACTGGCGCTCGCCGTCGTCGCCCGGCGGACGGCGGACCAGCCGGATCACCCGGTGCCCGCCGGTGGACAGCAGCGCCGCCAGGGCCGATCCGATCACCCCGCTCGACCCGGTCAGCGCGACCGTCAGCGGCTCCGGGCAGACCTCCCGGACGCGCGCGTGCACGGCCAGATCCGCCGCCAGCTGCCGGTGCCGGTAGCCGAACATCGGCCGCAGCGCCCGGGCCGGGATCGGCGTGTCGACGACGTCGATGACCATCGTGCCGCCGCCGGGCGCGGGGGCGAACTGGTGGGTGTGCCGCCAGCGGAGCGCGGCCCCGAGCGGCGGCCGCAGCACGTCGGCGAACTGCCGGGGCGGGTCGTAGCCGCCCGGGTCGTGGCCGGCCACCCAGCGCAGGCCGGCCGGCAGCGCCAGCACCGCCACCCCGTCGCGGACCGAAGTTGCCTCCCGCGCCACGCGCACTGGCTGCCATGGCGGCATCAGTCGCGTGATGGCCCCCGGTCGGGAGTGCCAGGCGAACACCTCGTCAGGCTCCGCACACACCACACTTGAGTACGTGAGACCCATACCCGTGTCGCCTCCTTCGGTCCGCGACTTGTAATCAATACTAAGTTACACTAAAACCATGAGGTTGGAGCCCTGCCATGCAGCTACGTGATGCGGCTGACATTCTCGGCGTGCATTACCAGACCGCCTACGGCTGGGTGCGGCAGGGCACCCTGCCGGCCCGCAAGACG
>Ga0209006_10006396_pt1 | contig 10658 bp, 8 predicted proteins | sample JacPin_JW_Ref_O2_FD_188567 | JGI IMG/M metagenome (GOLD analysis project Ga0209006, IMG submission 188567) | Forest soil microbial communities from Algoma, Ontario, Canada - Jack Pine, Ontario site 1_JW_Ref_O2 (SPAdes) (version 2) | ecosystem: Environmental > Terrestrial > Soil > Boreal... | reverse complement strand
GGAGCCGGTCCACATGCCGAAGAGACTGCCGACCACCTTCATGCCGGGATCGGAAGCGACCGTTTGTCGAAGACCGGTTTCCTGCGCAACCGTGTTGGCGGTGCCCGGCTGGCCGTTCATGACGACCACGTTGCCTTTGCCGTTGAGCTGCTTGGCGATCCACTCGCCGCCGAACTGGCCACGGTAGTAGGGATTGGTCGCCACATTGAGCCCCTCTGGGCAGGTGACCGGCGAATCGATGGCCACGAACAGGACCCCCTTGTTGTAGGCGTCCTTGATGCCGGAGCAGAGGCCAGTCGCTGAGCCCGGATAGCTCATGATGATGTCACATCCTTGAGCGACCTGCGCCTTGAGCTGCGACAGCTCGAGATTGATGTCGCCGTTCGAGTTCGTGACAATGAGATCAGGCTTCGCGAGCCCCTGATCCGCGAGCTGTTTTGTGAGGGCCTTAAGTTCTGCGACGAGATTGGCGCGCCATGAATTGCCGAGATACGAATCGTTGTGGCAAATCTGCCAGGGCGGCGCATGCGGCTTCCAGTCCGCGAACGGATCCGCGACAACGTTCCCCGCGTACCAATAACCGCCGTAATATTTCTGCGCGTCGGCAGGGACCGCCGACAGCGTTTTCTTCTGGTCTTCGGGACTAGGGTCAGCGGCTTTGGTGGCTGCGACGCCGCCAAGGCTGAACAGAGCCATAGCGACAAGCGCGGAAACTCCCCGCTTAAACGTCGCTCGATCCTTGCAGAAAGTCATGTTGCTCCTCCCTTTTCGCGACGGACGACGCCGCGAAACCTCCCCGAGGTGCTCGGGTGCATCGTTGGCGCCCGCGCCGCGAACAAAACACCATGTTTCGGCGAAGTGATCACATCAAGGCGCAGTCAAAAGCTAGCTGATCACAGACTTCGTGAGCAAGCCGTGGCTGGGAAAGAGGCCATCGCGGACGACGATGAACGGATGGAGACACGCGGCGCGGCGTGCTGTTCCGCGGATCGCCTCAACCTTGGAAGACCGCTTCGATACCGAGTCACGCCAGCAGGCGGTGTGCTCAACGCCCGCCAGCCTCGCGATAATTCGCGAGAAATTCTTCCCAGCCCGTCTTGATGTGGACTCGCATGGCGGCAACCGCGCCCTCTGGATCGTTGCGCTCCAAAGCAGAAAGCACAGCTGCGTGCTCTTGAAAGACCCGCGTTTGCCGTCCCGGCATTTTCGTCAACATTTCCAGCGGGTATTTGGCCCACAGCATGCGCACGAAATCCATGGTCTGCGGCTGCCCTGCGATTCCGAACAAACGAAAGTGGAAGCGGAAGTTTTTTTCCTGCAAGGACGGCCGTGACTGGGATTTCAGAGCGGCGAAAAAATCGTGATTGAGCACCTTGAGCGCGTCGAGGTCGGCGGGCGTCATCCGGCGCGCCGCTTCGAGCGTAAGACGGCTCTCCAGAACTTGTCGGAGCTCGTACAGTTCCTCGGCGCCCTCCACGACGAATGGAGACACAATGGCCCCGCGATGCGCCCGGACCGCGACGTAGCCTTGAGCTTCCAAAAGTCGGAGCGCCTCTCGAACCGGCGTAATCGACACGCCGAGCAATCGCGCAATTTCCGCCTGCTTGAGCTTTTGTCCGCGGGCGATCACGCCTACGATGATTTTCTCACGGAGAATTTCGGCGATCTGGTGCTCGACAGTCTCTTTCGACCTCAGATTCCAATCAAGACCACTCTCGTCGGTGTGACTGCGGCCGCGTGGTAAGCGTTCCAGAGACTGAAGGTCGGTCATTACGCTCACTTCCGCGGTCGGCGCCTCATCCAAATCTAGCACATTCCAACAGGCGAACGCGCGCTAGACCCAGCAAAGCGCACTCATTGTCGCGGTTTTCCCTTCTCCAGTGCATCTTGGACCGCGGAGCCGCAGGGTGCCTTGGCCGCAATATTTTGCCCGACCCAGTCCAGCAGTCTCAAGAGCTCCTGGCGTTCGACCGGAAGTCGCTCAGCCTGAATGCCGATTCCAATCGCCGCCGGAATTCCGAACGGGGCGCGCAAGGGAATCGCCAGCACGCGTTCGCGCCCAGATCCCCAGTCGTCGTATTCCGCGTATCCGTTTTTTCGCTGCGCCCTTAGCTCTTCCATGAACCCCTCGACGCCGATGACCATCGCGCCTTTTTCCGCATTGGCGCGCCGCACGATCCCGCAAACGTCGCGATCGGTTTCCGTTGCCAGCAGAGCTCTGCCAAGCGCATCATGGCACACTGGCCACATCATACCAGGACTCAGGCGAAACCGTTCAGCTGCGTTATCGGGCCATGAAACGTGGACATAGCGAACATGGGTGCCGCTACGCACGCCCAGCCTGACATTCGCGCTCGCATCTCTGCTCAAAGCGTCCAGCGCGCCGAGCAGGCTGCCGCCGGGGAATATCGCATCGTGAATCCAGTTGCCCAGAAAAACGGAGCGAATGCCTGGCACGTATTTCCGGGTCTTACGATCGCGGGTCACAAATCCTACGCTGCTCAACGCATGAAGCAACACCGATGAGCTTGATTGCGGGATCGCGAGGGCCGTGGCGATTTCCGTGACCGAAAGAGGATGCCGATGCACGCCGAAGAGCTCGATGACCTCAAGCGCGCGCGTCGCTGATTTGACATTGTAGTCGTATGCCTCCCCCGATCGCTTGAGCGAACCAACCGCAGGAGCCGAGTCGCGAGCGCGGCGCGTGCTCTTGACGATGATCTCGCTCTGGTCGTTCAGCATCAGTCGAGGACGAATTTCGGAATGGCGATTTCTTCCGTTACGCGTTCAAACGTCACGCGCAGCCGGGCGCCAATTTTCGTTTTCGCATCGTCGCCGATGAGATTGCTGATAATGAGGGGACCTTCGTCGAGCTTGACGAGGCAGGTCCGATAGGGAAGCTCCTCCTTGAAGCCGTCCCAATAGGCTCGGTGGAAATCCGCCCACGATTCCAACGTTCCGCGGCCGGAGGCCGGCTTCCAGGATTGGTCTTCGCTTAAGCATTTTGGACAAACCGGCGAGGGCGGCAGATGGGCATCGCCGCATCGGGCGCAGAACTGGAGTGCAAAGACCGACTGGAGGGCGTAGTCCCAAAACGGCTTGTTGAGCGGAGTGATGACAGGCAGCGGTTTCCGGTAGACATCTTGCGGCTGCGGCGCTTGATCTCGGTCCATGATCCCCTCAGGCGCGCGTGTAGACGATGACGCGTGTGCAAGGGGTCGCCTGCGCGTACGTGATAACCTCGCAATCCGGGATCTGCCGGGCGCCGCATTCGCCCCGCAACTGGCGGACCGCCTCAACGTTCAGCGCCCAACCCTGCATGTAGGAGTTTGAGAGGTGACCGCCGTCGGTGTTGGTGGGAAGCCGTCCACCGAGCTTGAGAGCGCCCCCTTCGACGAAAGCGCCGCCTTCGCCACGCTCGCAGAATCCAAGGCCTTCCAGGCTAAAGAGAACCGTCGGACTGAAATTGTCGTAGCACATCAAAGCATCGACATCCTTGACGCCGACATCGGCCATCGCGAACGCATCGTTCGCCGACGCCGAGACCTGATCGTACCAAAAATCGAACTGGAAGTTTTCGATTGAAGCCGTGCAATAGGCTTCCCGTCCGCCGAAACCGCTGACGAGGACGGGGGGCTTCACCAGATCTGCGGCGCGTTCCTTGGTCGTCAAGATAAGACAAACCGCGCCATCATTGATGAGGCAATAATCGAGGAGACGCAGCGGCGTCACGATGGGCCGCGATGCCTCGTGGTCGTCAATCGTCATCGGGGCCTTCATGACCGCCATTGGATTGAGCCTGGCGTGCTCGCGGAACGCAACGGACACCTCGGCGAGCTGCCTCGTGTTTGTTCCGTAAAGCTCCATGTGACGCCGGAACATCATGGCATGACCAGCGCCGGGAGACGTAAATCCCCAAGGGTCCCAATATCCGGGCGATTCATCGCCCCCGTAGAAGACGCGTCGCGATCGTCCAATATTGGCGTAAAGGAGCGCAACATAGTTCGCCTGGCCTGTGGCCAGCGCGATTGTCGCCTCGATAAGACCCATCCCGGACATCCGGCCGTGTCCTGGCAAGGTTATCGTCCAGCGCGGGTCGAGCCCTAAGACTTCGCCCATCCGGCTGTAACTCGGGATCCGGCAGGTGAGCAGCCCATCGATCTTGCTTTTGTCGAGTTTGCAATCCTCGAGCGCGTTGCGGAACGCCTCCGCCGCCAGCCCGTATTCATCCGTTTCGGGGAAACTTCCATATGCGGTCGTACCGACCCCAACGACAGCCACGCGGTTGCGCAGATTGTTGAATTCGGGCATCGCTCCTCCTTCCTCGGATGATGCATTTTATATCAAACAGGTCAAGCCGACTATCTTCACAACCCGCGTGTGCCGACGTAGATCGAGTAGAGAGACGCCGCCGCGGTGATGAACAAGCGGTTTCGCTTCGGGCCGCCGAAGGCGAGATTGGTGACGGTCTCGGGCACCAGAATCTTGCCGATCAGTTCGCCGTCGGGCGTGATGCAATGGACGCCATCGGCTGCGCTTGTCCAGATGTTTCCATCGACGTCGACACGAAAGCCATCGGGCACGCCGGAGTCGATAACCGCAAACGTCCTGCGAGACGTGAGCTTCCCCTCTGTCGAAACGTCGAACGCCACGATCTCATGCGCGCCTTGCGGATCGTGCGTCACGCTCGAGTCCGCGACGTACAGAATCTTTTCATCTGGTGAAAAGGCCAGGCCGTTCGGCTTGCCAAGCTCGTCGGTTGCAATCTCGAGATCGCCGCTCTTCGGGTCGATACGAAAAACGCATCGCCGCCCGATCTCGCTCGGCGCCTTGTTTCCCGTGTAATCGCTGAGGATTCCGTAGTCAGGGTCCGTGAACCACACGGCGTCGTCCGAACTGACGACGATGTCGTTCGGCGAGTTAAGGCGCTTGCCCTCGTAGCGCTCGGCGAGAACAGCGACCCTTCCGTCGTGTTCCGTTCGTGTGACCCGGCGGTTTCCGCTTTCGCAGGTCAGAAGCCGTCCCTGGCGATCGCGGGTGTTGCCGTTCGCATTGCCGGAAGGCAGTCGGAACACGGTAGGCGCTTGCCCGTCGACGTAACGGAGAATTTTCTCTCCCGGGACGTCGCTGAACAGGAGCACGCCAAGGTCTGTGAAATAGACCGGGCCTTCGGCCCACATGACTCCCGTGTGAAGGCGCTCAAGCGGCGCATTCGCCACAAGATAGGGCCGAAATCGATTGAAGTTCAGGACGACGAATTCTTTCTGCACCCGCGTTCCTCCCATTGCCTGAATGTCCGCGAAGTTGTCGAGCCTTGGGTTGACAGCCTCGCGCCATCAATGGCTATGATCCCATACAATGCATTCTCCTATCCCGGCGAAGCCTCTCCTATCAAGCTCGCCGGAACCCGCCTGGACCAGCGTAAGATCATCATGACCGAGGAAGCCGCCCAATCAGAGCCCAAGTCGCCGGCGAATGGGCTCGCTCCCCCTGACGCGCCCGGAATGCTTTCCGGCCTGACGGTCATCGAATACGCCGACGAGACAGCCGAATATTGCGGTTTGTTGCTGGCCGGGCTTGGGGCGGAGGTCATCAAGATCGAGCCGCTCGAGGGCGCGCGTACGCGGGACATTGCACCGTTCCAAGGCGACTCGGTCGACAAGGAGAAGTCGCTCTATTTCTGGGCCTATAACCGCGGCAAGCGCTCCGTCGTCCTCGATCTCGAATCGAACGACGGCAAAGCGGCATTGCTGCGACTGCTCGCGAGCGCCGACATTCTCCTCGATTCAAGCTGCCGCGGGCTCAGCAAGCAGCTTAGTCTTGAAGCCAATTCGCTGGCTGAGCGCTTTCCATCGCTCATCGTCGCGCGGATGACGGCGTTTGGCGACGACGGGCCCTGGAGCAGCTTTAAAGGATCAGACCTCGTGCACCTCGCGCTTGGCGGCGTGATGATGAACTGCGGCTATGATCCAAACCCGGCCAACGAGTACGACCTCCCGCCGATCGCTCCGCAAATCTGGCACGCCTATCACATAGCGGGCGAGCAGCTTCTGATCGGCGTCCTCGCCGCGCTCATCGAACGCCGGACTTCCGGACTTGGCCAGGATGTCTCTTGTGCAATCCACGAGGCCGTCGCCAAGAACACCGAACTCGACCTCATGTCGTGGGTTATGCGTCGGGCGCCGCTCTATCGCCTGACCTGCCGGCATGCTTCCGAGACGGTGACCCGCGTCCCGAGCATCAGCCATACCAAGGACGGTCGCTGGTTCATGACCTGGGGCGTCGGCTCACGAGACCGCGCCAATCTCGCGCCGTTCCTCGATCGCTACGGGATGGCGGCGGATCTTCGCCCCCCCGAAGGCTCGGAGGACTCGGGCGCGCGCAATATCCCCGGGACGGCGGCGGCGGACGAACAATCGTCGCATACGCTCGAAGTGATTCAGCGGTTCGTCCGCTCCTACGCTTATGACAAGACGCCCTGGAGCGAGGCCCAGGCAGCTGGCTTGCTTTGGGCGCCGGTCCGAAAACCGCATGAGAGCGTCAACGACGAGCACTGGCTGAAACGCGGCGCGATCAGCGAGATCTTTCATCCCGAAGCGGGCCGGTCGTTTCCCTATCCGACCAGCAAATGGTTGAGCTCCGAGACCCGATGGCAGCCCGGCCGTCGCGCGCCGCTGATCGGCGAAGACACGCACGAAGTGCTCAAACGGACGAATAAGGGGAGAGGCGCGGAGCCTGTCGTCTCCGAGCCGGGCTCTGTCCCACCGGCGATGTCGGCCCGCGGTCGTCCGTTCGCGCTGCAGAATGTGCGCATTCTCGATTTTTCCTGGTTTCTGGCCTCCGCCGGCGGCACGCGCTTCGCCGCATCGTTGGGCGCTGAAAGCATCAAGGTGGAGTGGAAGGAAAATCCCGACACGCGCCTCGCCGCAATGGCCCCTGTCGGCGGCCGGGAGGCGCGAAAGTCGGCGACGACGCCGCTTCCCGGGGTCACGGATTCCGATATGGGCGGCCAGTACAACAACAAGAACTCCGGCAAGCGCGGCATTTCGCTCAACATTCGGCATCCCAAGGGCCTGGAGATCGCGAAGCGTCTGGTCGCCATTTCCGACATTGTCGCGGAGGGCTTCTCCCCCGGCGTGCTTGACCGGCTGGGGCTGGGCTACGACGTCCAGCGCAAAATCCGCTCCGACATCATCTACGTGCAGCAGTCGGGCATGGGCGGCTACGGATCCTACGGACGCTTGCGGACGGTGGGGCCGATCGCCGGCTCGTTCGCCGGAACGAATCATATGTCGGGCCTGCCTGAGCCCGCGATGCCGGCTGGGTGGGGCTATTCCTACCTCGATTGGATGGGCGCGTATGGCTTTGCGCAGGCCTTGCTCGGCGCGCTCTACTATCGCTCGGTGACGGGCAAAGGTCAGCGCATCGACGCCTCGCAATGTGAGGCGGGCATCTTTCTTTGCACACAGCCCATTCTCGAATGGGCTGTGAACGGGCGCGAGTGGCAGAGAACCGGCAATCGCTCGCCCCATGGCCGCGCCGCGCCGCATGGCGCTTATCGTTGCAAGGGTGTTGACCGTTGGATCGCGATCTCCTGTTTTGATGACGACCAGTGGAATGCGCTGGTCAGTGTCGCCGGCGCCGACGCTTGGCGCGCGGACGCCCGCTTCGCGAGCCTCGAGGCGAGGGTCGTCAACCAGGACGATCTCGACATCCTCGTCGGGGAGTGGACACGGAACCTCGACGCCTATGCGTGCATGGAGCGGCTCCAGGCGGCAGGTGTTCCGGCTGGCGTTTGCCAGACAGCCGAAGATCGCTGTGACCACGACCCCCAACTGCGAGCCCTCGAGTGGCTCACCGAAGTTGACGGAACCAAGATCGGGCGATGGCCGGTCGCGGAAGCGCCCTTCAAACTCAGCCGCACACCGGCGCATGTCGGCGGCCTCATCAATCGCGGCGCAGCATGCTATGCGGAAGACAACGAATACGTGCTGGGCGAACTGCTCGGCCATTCGACCTCTGACATTCGCGGGCTCGAGGCGGACGGGGTCATCTGAATTTCTGGATTTATCGCATCGGAGCGACACGCAATGGCTAACGGTCTAACGGCGGACGTGGCGAGGCAGGAGACCGCTCCTGCTCGGGACCGGTTGTGGGCTCGCTATCGGGACGAGGAATTCGCCGATCGCCTCTCCTCCGTTCCCTGGAATGACGCGCTCGATACGATCATGTCGCATCGCTCCGTTCGCTCCTACCTAGACGCGCCGCTACCGCCGCGAACCCTCGAGCTCCTCATCGCCGCCGCGCAGTCGGCGGCGACGACATCCAACCTTCAGGCGTGGAGCGTCATCGCGGTCGAAGATCCATCCCGCAAGGCCCGGCTGGCGGCGTTCGCCGCCAATCAGCGGCATATTCACGACGCGCCGCTTCTCCTCGTTTTCGTCGCCGACCTCGCGCGCCTGCGTTTGATCAGCGACGAGCGCGGGCATCCGGGAATCGCGCTCAACTACATCGAAGCCTTCATCTTCGCGATCGCCGACGCTTCCTTCGCCGCCCAGAACACGATCGTCGCGGCGGAATCGCTTGGCCTCGGCGGCTGCTATATCGGCGCGATGCGCAACAACCCGGCCGGGGTCGCCGATGAACTTGCCCTGCCCGACGAGGCTCTTGTCATCTTCGGCATGACGATCGGGATTCCTGATCCGGGCATCGGGACTGATGTGAAGCCGCGTCTTCCTCAAAACGTGATCTTGCATCGGGAGCGTTACGCGCCGCCCGACCCCGCGCTGCTTGCTGCTTACGATCAACGGATTCGCGACTTCCAGGCCGAGCAGAAAATGCGGGTCACCGACTGGACTGAACAATCGGCGCTGCGCGTGCGGGACGAGGCGGCGCTGACGGGGCGAGAAGTGTTGAGGGACTTTCTGCGCGATCGTGGCTTCTCGCTGCGCTGACGGCCGGCGAGGCGACGCAGCTAGTGTCCGAGGGAGGAAGATGATGAGCGGCAACTTGAAGTCGATCGCGCAACCGAGCGGCGTGTCGCACATCGCCATCGGCGACATTGCCGTGAGCGTGATCAATGACGGCGTCCATCAAGCGTCGTTCGGCGATCTTGTCACTTCAGATCGCGCCGCTTGCGAGAGCGCTCATCTCGGCGAGTTCCGCCTCGCCCCGCCGTGGCTCACGATCAACTGCTTCGTGATCCGGAGCGGCGACAGGCTCCTGCTCGTGGACGCAGGATTCGCCGGGAAGACCGAGCACGTCGGGCGCCTCATGGGGAACCTGAACGCCATGGGCGTCGCGCCTGCCGACATCGACTCGATTGTGATGACGCACATGCATCCGGATCACGAGGCAGGGCTTACCGACTCGTCTGGAAAGGCTGTATTCCCCAAGGCGGAGCTCATCCTGCATGAGAACGAGCTCGCCTTTTGGAAAGACGACGGCGCGATGGCGCGCGCGACCGCGGAAGGCCAGGGCGATTTCCACCTCGCTCGCGCGGCGCTCGCCGCCTATCGCGATCGTGTTCGCGCGGTCAAGACGGACGAAGTCGCTCCGGGCGTCCGCGCTTTCCCCACACCGGGCCACACTCCAGGTCATACGGCGTGGCTCGTGGAATCCAACGGTGACGGGCTTCTCATCTGGGGGGACATCGTCCACTTTCCTGGAATGCAGTTTGCTTTCCCTGATACGAGCGTCGCCTACGACATCGATCCGATCGCCGCGGCCGAGGGGCGAAAGACAGTGCTCAAATTCGTTGCCGCAGAGAAACTGCGCGTCGCCGGCGTCCACCTCGACTTCCCGACGTTCGGGCATGTCGTCCCGAACGGCGCGGCCTATCGGTACGTGCCGGAAGTCTGGCGGCCGACGACCTGATCGCCCGTCGGCAAAACCGCGACGCGTGACTTCATCCGCGAACTCAACCTGCAGCATCCAGGACCTGGCGAACTTTGGAAGCGAGTTCTTCGAATGAAAATGGCTTGCTGATCATATTGATTCCACGATCCAGGCGACCCTGATGGATGATCGCGTTGCGGGTGTAACCAGTCATGTAGAGCACCCGGAGACCGGGTCGATGGCCGACGGCCTTATCGGCGAGTTCCCTCCCGTTCATGCCGCCAGGCATCACCACGTCAGTGAGCAAAAGATCGATTTGATGACTTCCGTTTAGCGTCTCGAGTGCGGCCGCGCCGCTCCCCGCACTCATCACGTGATAGCCAAGCTCCTCCAGAACCCCTCTTGCATATTTTCTCAGTTCGTCGTCGTCTTCGACAACGAGAATCGTTTCTGCGCCGGTCGATCGGGAAAGCTTGTTCGCCTCACCGATCATTGGATTTTTCCTATCGCTCGCACTGCGAGGCAGATAGATCTTGACCGTCGTGCCTTCGCCGATTTCACTGTAGATCTTGACGTGCCCTGCCGATTGTCGCGCAAATCCGTAGACTTGACTCAACCCTAGACCGGTGCCTTTACCGACCTCCTTGGTCGTAAAGAATGGATCAAAAGCCCGCTCCTGCGTCGTCATGTCCATGCCCGTGCCGGTGTCTGTGATTGCGATCATCACGAACTCGCCGGGCTCTATGTCTTCGTTCAGCGAAGATGTGTAGGCTTTGTCGAGCGAGGCGTTTGCGGTCTCAATGATCAGCTTGCCCCCATTG
>Ga0209006_10006395_pt1 | contig 10659 bp, 8 predicted proteins | sample JacPin_JW_Ref_O2_FD_188567 | JGI IMG/M metagenome (GOLD analysis project Ga0209006, IMG submission 188567) | Forest soil microbial communities from Algoma, Ontario, Canada - Jack Pine, Ontario site 1_JW_Ref_O2 (SPAdes) (version 2) | ecosystem: Environmental > Terrestrial > Soil > Boreal... | reverse complement strand
GCCGATGGCGATGCCGATGGTCTCGGCCGCCTCCTCGTTGTCGCGGATCGCCCGCAGCGCCGCGCCGAAGCGCGACTCGCGGACCACCAAAGCGAGCATCACGCTCACCCAAGCGAGCGCCAGCGCGATCAGGTAGAGGGTCTCGACGCCGGGTGCACCGAAAAGGACGCGCCCCGACACCGACAGTGCCGACTCGATATTGACGATGACGTACTTGACCAGCTCGGACAGACCGAACGTCAGGATCACGAAATAAGGGCCGCGCACCCGCAGGCACGGATAACCGACGACCATCGCCAGCGCAGCGGCCGCCAGACCGCCGAGCGGCAAGATGGCCCAGATCGGCAGTGTCAGCCAGGTCAGGGCGGCGATGTACGCGCCGATGCCGACGAACACCACATGCCCGAGCGAGATATAGCCGGTCATGCCGGAGATCACGATCCAGCTCTCGGTCAGCGCGAGCCAGACCAGAAGCGTGAAGCCCACCCCGACGAAATAGCTGTTGGCCATAAACGGCAGCGATATCGCTAGCAGGGCGGCGGCGGTAACGACACTTGCCGTGGGCAGAAGGCGCGAGGTCATGTTCGGCTTCTTCCCGCGCCGAGCAAGCCCTGCGGCCGCAACAGAAGAACGGCAATGAAAACCGCGTAGATCATGATCGAACGATAGCTCGGCGCCGTTAGCGCCACGCCGAAGGTTTCCAGTACGCCGAGCAGCAAGCCGCCGATAAGGCTGCCGAGCACATTGCCAAGACCGCCAAGGATGACCACGACAAACGCCGTGACCGTCAGCGGGAAGCCCATAAAGGGCGAGATTTCCTCGGTCATGCTGACGAGAACGCCGGCCAACGCCGCGGCGGCGAAGCCGAGACAAAGGCTCGCCAGCTCGATCCGCGTCAACGAAATGCCGACCAGCGCCGACGCCTCACGCTGCTGCATCAGCGCCTTGATGGCGAGGCCGAGCGTGGACTTGCGAAAGAAAATAACGGCGGCGACGCATACCGAGGCGGCAATGCCGAGCACGATGAGCTTGTTGACCGGGACCGTGGCGCCGATGACATGAACGATCTCGTCCTGATAGCGGTAGCCGCGCTGATTGGGCGTGAATAAGAGCGACGCCACATTCTGCAGGATCACCGAGACGCCGAAAAACACCAGGAGCGAATTCCCCTCAATGCGCTCCATGAATTCCGGCGACTGCATCGCCTGGCGGAAAATGCCGAAGTAGATGACGGCGCCAAGCGCCATGGCGATCGGAATAGCCGCCAATGCGGAAATCAACGGCCCGACCGCAAGGAGCGACATGCCCCAATAGGCCACGTAAGCACCGATCATCACCACTTCGCCATGGGCGACATTGATCAGCCGCATGGTGCCGTAGACCAGATTGAGGCCGAGCGCGATCAACGCATACACGGACCCCGACACGAGCGCGGCAATCAGCAATTGGGTAGACATGCACGCCTTGAAGCTGCGGGCCGATACCTTAAGAAGCTTAAGGCCCGGCCCGCCCGCCCGTCGAGCTTATTTTGTCATGACGCTGGCAGTTGCTTCCGATGGCGGCCAGACGATCTCGAACACGCCGTTGTGGTACTGAAGAAACATCGTCGGCGTCGTGGCGTTGACCACGCCGTTGAACTTCACCGGACCGTCGATGGTGTCGAAGGTGTCGGTGGCGATGGTCTGACGAAGCTTCTCATGGTCGAGGCCGGCCTTGGCGACCGCCTGCTCGGTGATCTCACAGGCCTCATAGGACAAAGCCGAGTCGAGATAATCGGGCGGCTCGCCGTATTTCGCTACATAGGCGTCATAGAACGGCTTGGCCTTGGGCCACTTCTTTTGCGACGGGCTCCAGTGTCCCATGGTCAGCAGGCCGTTGACCTGGTCGCCAAAGATTTTGGTGAAGAAGGTGGCGGCCGGTCCGACAAGGACAAACTGCACGCGCGGCGCGAAGCCCAATTCCTTCGCCTGACGCGTGTACAAAACCGAGTCGCCGGTCATCGACAACGACAATTCGGCATCGGGATTGGCCTGCTTGAGCGAGCTGATCAGCGCCGTCATGTCGCGAATGTCGAGCGGGTACTCGGCATTGGACACGATTTCGATGCCGTTGGCCTTGAGGCCCTCGACAATGAACTTCTTGTTCTCCAGCGAGAACGGATGCTGCGCCGTCGTGATGGCGACCGTCTTCACGCCCAGCGATTTCAACAGCAAGGGTAGCTGTTTTCCCTGCTCATCGGGCAATGCCGAAGTCGGGAACCAGATGTAGCCCGGCTTCAGGTCGCGAAGCTGAACCGACGCCGCAGTGTCGCCGACCATCGGAAACTTAAAACGCTCCAAGACTCCGGCAACAGCGAAGTGATGCGGCGTTCCCCACGGCCCGAGCAGCAAATCGACTTTGTCCTGGCTGATCAGCTTCTCGTAGATTTTCGCCGCCTGGCCTGGGTCGGACTGATCGTCGTAGGAGACGAACTCGACCATGCGTTTGGTGCCGGCGACGTCGAGGCCGCCCTTGGCATTCACTTGTTCGCGCCACAGCTCGTAAGCATTTTTTTGCGACGGCGCCGCTGGCGCAAAAATTCCGGTCAGCGGCAGCGAGAAGCCAATCCGCACCGGATCCGCAGCTTGCGCACTGCCGATACCAAAGACCGCAAGCGCAAGTGCCGCGGCTAGTCCATATCTTTTCATCATTTTGACCCCCACGCTGATCTTTGTTTTCATCAGGCTGGATTTCAGATCGGAAAGCCGCGCTGGCCTCTTTGCACGGTGACCCACTTGAGCTCGGTCATTTCTTCCATCGAGAAGCGGCCGCCTTCGCGGCCAAACCCGCTGTTCTTGACGCCGCCGAACGGCGCATGCGGCTCGTCCGCCACGGTGCAATCGTTGATGTGCACCATTCCGGCATCGAGCTTGAATGCAAAATCGAGCGCCTTCTGCATGTCGTTGGTGATCACGCCGGAGGACAGCCCATAGGACGTGTTGTTGGCAACTTCCAGCGCCTCGTTATGGTCCTTGACCTTGATGATCGAGGTGACCGGGCCAAAGCTCTCTTCGTGGAAGATGCGCATGTCCGGCGTCACGCCCTTGAGCACGGTCGGCCAATAGAACTGCTTCTCGTGCTTGGCGCCGCACAAAACCGTCGCGCCTTTGGCCACGGCGTCCTCCACATGCCCGTCGATGACGGCGCATTGCGTGCCGCGGATCAGCGGGCCGATGATCGTGTCGGGCTCGCGCGGATCGCCGACCTTCAGGCTTTGGGCGACGGCAACGAAGCGCTCGCAGAACGCATCGAAAATCGGCTCCTCGACCAGCACGCGGGAATTCGCCATGCAGACCTGGCCCTGATGGAAGAAGATGCCGAACGCTGCGGCGCGCACGGCGTAGTCGACGTCCGCATCGGCGAGCACGATCAGCGGGCTCTTGCCGCCCATTTCCAGGGTGAATTTTTTCAGCGATTTTGCCGCCTCGACGGCGAGATGCTTCCCGGTCTGGGTCGAGCCGGTGAACGTCACCATGCGCACGCGCGGATCGGCGAAGATTGTCGCCCCGATCTCGGCGGCGGGGCCGGGAATGACGCTGAGCAAGCCCTTGGGCAGGCCGGCCTCATCGAACACCTCGGCGATCTTCAGGCCGGTGACCGGTGTCAATTCCGAAGGCTTGAGCACGAAGCCGTTGCCGGCGGCGAGCGCCAGAACGACTTTCTTCATCGCCAGCAGAAACGGCGCATTGAACGGCGCGATGCCGGCGATCACCCCCAGCGGCTGGCGGATGGTAAAGCCGAACTGGCCGGGCTGGGTCGTCGCCATCGTCTCGCCGGGAGAGCGGCGCAACTCCGAGGCGGCCGTGCGCAGCAAATCAAAACAATAGCCGACTTCGAACCCGGCTTTGCCGGCGACCGAACCTGACTCCTGGATGAGAACGTCAATGATATCTTTTGATTTGGCGGCAAGCACGTCGGCGGCGCGCAAGAATATCGCTTCCCGCTCGGAAACGACTTTCTCCGCCCAATCCCGGTAAGCGCCGTGAGCGGCGGCTATGGCCTGCTCGGTCTCGCGGGCGCCAGCCTGATGCACCTTCGCATAGATCTCGCCGGTCGCCGGATTGTGGCTGGCAGTCGCCTCGTTACGCGACGACGGCACCCATTCGCCACCGATGAAAAGATTGTAGGTCGGCACACCCTCGATCATCTGGAACGCCGCACTGCTCATAACGCCTCCCTGAATGCGCAATCGCCAAGGTTAATTGCGGCGCCACGGGTCGTTGCCGGCACCGCTAAATCTCCGTCTGATTTAACAACAGCTTCAAAATGCCGTCTTGGCGCGGACTCCGACTTTGAAGTTGGCTTAGAGTCAGATTTGGCCTGGGCGGCGGTCGACAGCGATTTTCCCGCGTGTTAGGCTTTTTAAGTGCCGGGTTCGTCACTGATTAGGATCGTGTGGCGTGACTTCGAACCCAAACACCGTTCCCCTTCCCCATGTCAGGGCTGCCGAGCAGATCCTGGGCGGCAGGCTCGTCACCACAGCGAGCGTGCCAGCCGATCGGCGATTGGCATTTTGGCGCGAGGTGGTGTGCCAAACCATCGCCGGCGTCGAGGCGCGGCCGCTGACGAGCCGGCGCTCATACGATGGGCGCATTGTCAGCCGGGCGATCCATCTTCAGGATTTTCGCCGGTTCGATCTTCTGCACGTCGTCGCCGATCCGCAGCGGGTCAATCGCACGCGTGAACTGATCGACCTACAGGCCGAGGAGGCCTGGCTCCTGATGCTTCAGGAGCACGGCACCTGCAGCATTCAACAAGGCGATCAGCGCTCGACGCTGGCGCCGGGCGACATCGGTTTCCTCGATACATCGCGGCCCTACGAGGTGCTGTTCCCGAAGACCTTCCGGCAGTCCATCCTCAAAGTGCCGGCTTCGCTGTTCAAGGATATTATTCCGTTGCGCCGGGACGTGGCCGGTATGGCGCTCGCGGGCAGCGATCCTTTGACGGCGATCGCGCGCACCAATCTCGTCATGTTGGAACGCCTGGCGCACATCATCAGCCCCACTCTGCTGCCGGCGGCCGCTGAACGCGCGATCGATCATTTGAGCCTGGCGATGCGCGCGCGGCTCGACGACAGCCCGATCCGGCGCGACCGCGGTGCCTCGGCACGACACTTCGCCCGCGCCAGCCTCTATATCGTCGATCACCTGCGTGACTCGGCGCTGTCTGTCGAGCGCATCGCTCATGCGACGGGCATTTCACCCGGACATTTGCACGAGGTGTTTCGCAGGATGACCGGCGGAACGATCGGCGATTACATTCGCGCGCAGCGGCTGGAGCGCTGCCGGCGCGATCTCGCCGACCAGAGCCTGCGCCACCAAAGCATCACCTTCATAGCCCATCGCTGGGGCTTTGCCGAAGCGAGCAGCCTCAGCCGTGCCTTTCGCGCCGCCTACCAGACAAGCCCGCGGCGCTATCGGCAGGAGAAGCAGGCTTACGGTAATCCGGGCGTCGGTGGTGGCCTCGCGAAGATCGAAGACTAGAGGTCGGCATGAGTTAACACGAGTCATGCCCGCGGTCGTCGCGGGCATCCACGTCTGTAGCTGCGACGAGGCAAAGACGTGGATGGCCGGAACAAGTCCGGCCATGACGCGCGTGGGTGTCGTTATCAGCCCGGCAGGTAGACGGTCTTGATTTCCTGGTAGCCTTCGAGCCCCTCGGGACCACCGACGCGGCCGATGCCGGATTCCTTGTAGCCGCCGAACGGCGCGTTGATCTGCAGGTTCAATCCGTTGACGGTGACGTTGCCGGTGCGGATGCGCTTTGCCAGCGCCAAGCCTCTTTCAGCATCCTTGGTGAAGACGGCGCCACTGAGCCCGTAGCTGCTGTCGTTGGCGATGCGAATGGCATCCTCTTCGTTCTCGTACGGCATGACCGACACGACCGGTCCGAAAATCTCTTCCTTGGCGATGGTCATGTCGGGAGTGACGTTGCTGAAGATCGTCGGCTCGACAAAGTAACCGCGGTTGAGATCCTTGGGCCGTCCGCCGCCGGTGACGAGCTGCGCTCCCTCTTGCCGGCCTTTGTCCAGATAGCCCATGACGCGATCGAGTTGCCGCTTCATCGACAGCGGCCCCATCTGCGTATTGGCGCTCCAAGGATCGCCGACAACGACGCTGTTGACCGCCTGCTTGTAGGCGTCGACGACTTCATCGTGGCGCTTCTTCGAGACCAGCACCCGCGTGAGCGAGAAGCAAATCTGACCGGTCATCGGCATCGAGAACGGAACGATGGCGCCGAGCGCGGCCGAGAGATCCGCATCGTCCATGATCACCGCAGGCGACTTGCCGCCAAGCTCGAGGGTGTAGCGCGCAAGGCGCTTGGCGCAGACCTCGGCAATGCGCTTGCCGCCGGCCACGCTGCCCGTGAAGCTGACCTTGTCGATCTCAGGTCGGTTGATAAGATAATCGCCGACCTCACGCCCGGCCGGAACGACATTGAGCACGCCGGGAGGAAGCCCGGCGGCTTCCGCGCATTCGGCGATGATCTGCGCCTCGAGGGGCGTTTCCGGCGCCGGCTTGGCCACGATGGTGCAGCCCGCGAGCAGCGCCGCGGCGACTCCATACGAGGTCAACGGAACCGGCGCGTTCCACGGCGTGATGATGGCGACGACGCCAACCGGCTCGCGAATGATTTGCGCCTTGCCGCCGATGACATCGCGGGTCTCGACCGGTTCGCCTTTAGCGCCGAGCTGGCCGTAGAACTCGAACAGTTGCGGGCCGTATTGAATGACGAAACCGGCGAAGCCTTGCGGCGCTCCGACCTGCGCCGTCCAAACATCGATGAGGAGCGGCAGCCGCTTCTTCATCTCCTCGCCGATTGCGGTGACGTATTTGGCGCGTTCCGCCATCGTCATCCGCGGCCACGGTCCGTGATCGAACGCCTGGCGCGCGGCTTTTACCGCGCGATCGACATCGGCTTGTGCAGCTTCCGGCACGCGGAGAAAGCATTCCTCCGTGACCGGTGAAATGAGCTCAAGCGTACGGTCTGATTGCGGCTTGACCCATTCTCCGCCAACATAAAAGTTGTTGCGCACATGCTGCGAAAGCGCCTGCTGCGGGTCGAACGTGCCACCTGCGGTGCCTGTCGACATGGTATTCCTCCCGGGATATTTTGATTGTGTGTTGCGAAACCGGCCGCGCGTTATCAGCTTGCGCCGGTTTACGATAGTGGCAAAAATGCCAGTTGACCGCTTCGGCGTGTCAAGGGTTATGCTGATCGAAATATAACGAAGGGTTGGGCCAGACCCCAACATTCTTCGTAAAGTGATTGCTGGTTGCGCAGGGGCCGGGATCGCCAGCGCGGTCAGGTGCAGTGGAGTGTGTGGGCGGGCAACCGCCGACGCTGCTGGCATGACGTAAGTGGCCACTACGCCACAGTGGCCATCGCGCCACGCCGACCCGGCATCACACGGCGACGCCGTGTACATTCTCATTTGGCACGAAGCTTGAACTGAAACGAGCGGCACCGTGCGCACATGCGCGAGCCCGGTCAAAATGGGGGCAGTTGCAGGCGATGAATCCTCTCAGTCTCGATATCCGCATGTTGCGTTCGCTGATTTCGGTGGTCGATACCGGCAGCATTACCGAAACGGCGCGTCGTCTCGGCCGCACGCAGCCGGCCATCAGTCTGCAAATTCAGCGTCTTGAGCAGATCATCGGCAACGCGCTTTTCAGAACCGAAAATCGCCGGATGTTTCTGACGCCCGAAGGCGACGTGGTGCTGACATATGCGCGATCGATCTTGAGGCTGCACGACGAATTGCTGGCCCGGCTTTCGACGCCGGAAGTTCACGGTTATGTCGTGCTCGGCATCCCCGACCTGTACGCGGCTTACATGCTGCCGTCCGTGCTTTCGGTGTTCCGACAAACGTTTCCGGGTATCCAGATCGAGCTGCGTTGCGCATCGTCGGGGTGCACGATCGAGCGACTGCGCCGGGGCGAGATCGACCTCGCGCTAGTGACCCGCATGAACGATTTCACTCAGGGCTTGGTGGTGCATCAGGAGCAGTTGGTGTGGATGGGCGGCGAGCACGCGAAGGCCCATTTTGAGGATCCGGTGCCGCTGGCGCTGTTTCCGCCCGGCGACATTCATCGCGAGTATGCGATCGAACGCCTCGAGCGTTCGGGCCGCAAATGGCAGGCTGCCTGCGTGAGCGAGAGCGTCAGCGGCCTGCAGGCGGCGGTATTCGCCGGCATGGCGGTCACGGCGCTGGGACGCTGTGCGCTGGTGCCGGGCATGCGCGAGCTGACGGCCGGCGAAGATCTGCCGCCGCTGCCGAAAGTCGACCTGCTCTTGTGCAAGGCGCCCGGCGTGATCTCGCCGGCGGCCGAAGCGTTGCATGAATATCTGGCCTTCTACGTGGGGCGATCCCTTCCGCAGGGGCACACGAAAGAGGCATCCTCACGCCTGGTCGCGGCCTCGAAGACACAGGTCGAAAGCGATCCGGTGGCTTAAAAGAGCTAGTCCCCCAATCTTGAAGGTCTGCGCGACCAGCCGTGGCCGGGGACGCCGCGCACTAACCCGCCCCCGAAGGGGTGGGTACGCCGGACTCACACTCTAATTCGCGTCCTCCACGCCAGTGCGCAGTATTGACAGCATCTTTTTCGCTATCGTGGCGGGCGTGTCGCGGTCCTTCTTGAACCAGAAGATAGGCCAGGAAAGAACACCGATCATCGCGAGGCGAAGGTATCGACGATCGACACCTTTACGCAGTGGGAGATCATCAATCAGGTCGACGAAGACTTTTTCGTATTGATCGCGCAACGCGATAACCCTGCCTTTGATGCTCTCCGGATAGTGCCAAGGCGGCATTAAGAAGAGAGCCTGATGTGCGCGCCGCCAGTCAAGCAAGCCGACTGTGTGAGCAATACAGGCCATCTCCATGCGTTGCCAGGGATCCGTTTTATGGGCAATGGCTGCGCGAACGTTGCCGAGAAGTTCGGCGCCACCTTTCTCCCAAACCGCCAACAGCAGTTCGTCTTTCGACTCAAAATAATAGTACACGGACGCCGGCTGCATTTCGGCAGCAGCACTGATGTCGCGCATCGAGGCGCCGTCAAAGCCTCGCTGATTGAACAATGCTTCAGCGGCCGCGATGATTCTTGCCCTCGCCTGTGCTCCTTTTTTCGGCGAAGGGTCGCCGCCCATGGCTGGTATCGCATTGTCGCTTCTCAACTTTTTAGCCTTTACCTGCTTCCGAGAGGTCATCGTTCTCAATTCCAGAAGATGCTTGATTTATTATCGAACGTTCGTTAGAATTTCAACGAACGTTCAGTAAATATAGTCTTGCGATCCAGGTAAGGAAAGATCGAGCACACGGGAAGGAAGGAGTTCATGTCATGACCTCAAGGTCTGAGAAAATCGACCACCAACGCCGTCGTCTTTTTAGCACAGCAGCTGCAGCAGTTGCCGCCGTACAGTTCGGCATCACCGGTCGAGCACGCGGTGGCGAGGCTGTTACACGAGAAGCGAACATGATCTCCCCAGCATTTCCCTACCAAAAGCAGCGGCGGCGGGTCCTCGGCAGCGAGATGGCATATGTGGAGGTGGGCGAAGGCGACCCCATCGTACTGCTACACGGCAATCCCACATCTTCGTACCTCTGGCGCAACGTGTTGCCGCACCTGCAGCCACGGGGCCGCTGTATCGTCCCCGACCTGATCGGTATGGGCGACTCCGACAAGCTGCCTAACAGTGGCCCCGCTTCGTATCGTTTCGTCGAACACCGGCTCTACCTCGATGGGCTTCTCGAAGCGCTGAATGTGCGCGAACGGGTCACCTTCGTTATCCATGACTGGGGCTCGGCCTTAGGCTTCGACTGGGCTAATCGCCACCGCAATGCCGTGAAGGGCATTGCGTACATGGAAGCGATCGTGCAGCCGCAGGGTTGGGACCACTGGGACAAGTTGAATATGCGACCGGTCTTGGAGGCGCTACGCTCGGAGAAGGGCGAAGACATGGTCCTGCAAAATAACTTCTTCATTGAACAGATCCTGCCGAAGGCGATCCTGCGCCCCCTTTCCCTGGAGGAAATGAACCAATACCGCCGGCCCTTTGCCAAGCCCGGCGAGGGGCGACGGCCAACGCTGACGTGGCCCCGGCAGATCCCTATCGAGGGCGAGCCCGCCGACGTAACTGCGATCGCCGCCGCGTACGCGGCCTGGTTGGCGACGAGCAATGTGCCCAAGTTGTTCGTGAAGGCCGAGCCCGGTTTGCTGATCGCTGGCGGCGCTAATCTCAACTTCGCCCGGGGACTGCCAGCGCAGACCGAGGTGACAGTCAAAGGGCTCCATTTCGTCCAAGAAGATTCGCCGGATGAGATCGGGCGGGCCATTGCGGGTTGGATGGGAACGTTGGGCTGACGGGAGCCAATTCAGGTCTAGTGTGGCCCCAACGTCGTACCGGCAGAAAGGAGCTTCGGCACTCATTCGGCGATCTGTGTCGATGCACGATCGCAAGCGAAGGAGGATTTAATGGCGTCGGTCTACTATCGGACGGTGGATTCTCACGGCCTTAAGATATTCTACCGCGAGGCGGGCCTCGCCGATGCGCCGAAGCTTTTGTTGCTGCACGGCTTCCCGACCGCGAGTCATATGTTTCGCGATCTGATCCCACTGC
>Ga0209006_10006394_pt1 | contig 10660 bp, 8 predicted proteins | sample JacPin_JW_Ref_O2_FD_188567 | JGI IMG/M metagenome (GOLD analysis project Ga0209006, IMG submission 188567) | Forest soil microbial communities from Algoma, Ontario, Canada - Jack Pine, Ontario site 1_JW_Ref_O2 (SPAdes) (version 2) | ecosystem: Environmental > Terrestrial > Soil > Boreal... | reverse complement strand
TGTGCTGACGATGTCGGTAACATCCTGGCCAGTGTCGTCAATGGCCTGCGCATTCTTATGCGGTGTGGAAACCGTGGTGAGACCTAGCTTCAACGGTGGAATCACGAAACGCTCGTCGACGAAAATCTCCGTTCCCACCGGATGATCGACCGCCATCAGCGCCAGATAATCGTAGTAATAAACTTCCCACAATTCCGCTGTGATGCGCAGGTCGTAATAGCCGGCGTGCGGCACGAGTTGGTCGCGGCCAATCTTGTACCACTCGCCGGTCGCCGCGATCTGCGCAGAGCCGAGAGTATTGATGCGCAGACCAATCGCGGAGCCCCAGGGCACGGCGTCTTTCACGAATTCCATCTGTTTCCCGTTGTAAGCGAACAGGAACGGGCACGATGCCTTCAGGCGTTGCTCGGTTACAACTTCCATGTCTGCTTTTACTCCGAACTCGGCGCGAACAGTTCCATTCGGCCAGACCACGCGCACGACTTCTGCTTCGGTTTGGTCTCCTAAGCCGAAATGAAGTTGTGGACCGGTGATGGGTTGCTTCTGCACCAGCAAGCCGGAGCGAATTTCAATTTCACCGCCAACGCCAAACGGATTGATGCGCTGGTCGCCCACGGCCTGCACGGCGTGCGGCCGGACCACTTGCCAGTGATAATTCTTCGATCCTTGGTTCATGGCCTGCACCGGTTGTCCGTCGACCGAGAAACCGAGCAGGTCGAGCTTGCCATTTCCACGCAAATCGGCTACGTCAAACACCATTGCTGGTCCCGCGGGATGATCGAACAGAACGAACTTACCGTCGTCATTGCCGAGCCAAATCAGGGCGTTGGCTACGCTGGAATTGGTAGGCGGCGACGTCGAAGCCAGAAGCAGATCGAGCGCTCCGTTATTGTCGAGATCAGCCACGTGCAGTCGGACATCGTCCGCGAGATTGGTGGCGGCATCCGGGACTCTGGCAATCTCCGCCGTCTCCCAGCTTTCTCCATCGTTTTTACGGGAGATTCGAAGAATGGCGCCATCCGCCTGCACTACCAACAAATCGAGCACGCCGTCGTTGTTGGCGTCGGCGACCGCGATCGCCTTTACGACGGTTAATCCGGCGGGCAGCGCGCGCTCGCGGAACTGGCCCTGGCGTTCATTCATAAAGACGTGAAGACGTCCTGCACCGTCGATGATGGCGGCATCGGGATTGCCGTCGCCATCGAAATCAGCCCAGGCAAATCCGCGCACGCCCGAGATTCCCGCAAAGGGATGAATCGGGAGAAACGTGTCGTCGCCGTTATTTCGCAGCACGAGCGGCAGTCCCTCGTTCGCGCCGAGCACGATGTCGAGATCGCCATCCGCTTCAATGTCGACGGCCCACCCGCCGGTATAGTGAGCATTGGTAACAGATTTCGGCAACTTGGTCTGCGTGGTTACGTCGGTGAACACGCTCGGACTGTCCTGGCGAAACAAACGCACGCCGCCCGCGCCAGACAGCACGAGATCAGTTTTGAAATCGTAATTGAAGTCGACTTGCAGAATTCCCTCGGGCGAGGGGGGAACATGGGACGGTCCGCCGGGGAAGAGAAGCGTTGCCCGGGTGGACAAATGCAGTTCGCGGCCATCGGCTTCAGCAATCACGGGTGCGCCCATGCTGCCGAGTTGGATGGCTCCAATCCAATTCCAGTGACGATTGCCGGCATCCGCGACTGCTTGAGGGACGAATTGGATGGCTGTGTCTGCCACGGCTGGTTTGAACACCGGGGATTCCATTCGTACAAAATGCGTGAAGGGCTGAGCTTCTTCCCCGGCGGGCGCCTTGATGAGGGAGAGGCTTTCGCGGTACTCGGGAACGCGCATGAGCACATTGCGCAGAAATGTAGTTCGCGTGGCCGCCGCGCGTAAATCTGTGCCAGTTTCTGCAACCTGCACTGCCGCAAGCTGCTGCTGCACTTCCGCAGGCCAGGTGGAGGATTGCGCGCTGATCTGCGCCACCGCCGATTTCAGTGTGCCGGCATCGCCTCGCTTCGCAGCTACGCGGGCAAGTTCGAGCAAGGCAGCCAGATTGTCCGGCTGAGCGGCCAGAATCTTCTGCACCACTTTCTGAAATTCAGCCTCGCTGTTGGCATCGCTTTGACGTTCGATTTCTTCTGCGAGCGCATATGCGCCTCGCAAGTTCTTCGGATTCAGGTCCACCGCCTTCCGCAAGCTGGCAATCGCCTGCACGGAATGGCCGCGATCCCCTTCCAGAATTCCGATCAGATCGTAGATCTGATCGTTGTGCGGCGCCAGCACACGCGCGCGTTCGAGCCGGTACGCGGCCAGGTCGTAATTCCTCTGGCGCAACGCCAGCACTCCCCAGTTCGCCCATCCCGCGGGCTCAGTGGGCACGAGCTCTGTTACTTCAGAAAGTTTGCTCTCGGCGTGAACGTCATCGCCAACCTGCAGCGCCGCCAGACCAACATAAAATGCAGACACAACGTCGGCGTAGGCTTTGGATCCCTTCTCGGGCAGCTTCGGGCGGGAGTGGCATCCGGAGAGCACGATTGCAAAGTTTCCGAGCAGCACTAACGCGAGCACTCGTTGGAAGCGGAGTGAGCGTCGCAGGGGATTCGCTCGGACCTCGGACCCGGGATTGGGGTGCCGGGCTCCGCCCAGGCTTGGACAGCCGAGGCGGCTGTCGCCACGTGGATCGAAGCGCGCTCCCGACCTCCGGACCGCGGCTTGGCAAAATCCGTGCACAGCAATGAACATGGATAAGAGAATCAGCACAGTCCTCGTCACCCGCAGTCTAAGCGGGATTGGCTGTTCCAGCCGCTTTCCTTAATTGCTCGCTTCTGCGCCGCCGCGTGCGCGAAATGCCGCGGAACCACAAGAATGCCACGAGAAGAAACGGTAAAAGATATAACAAAAGGTCCCACCGGCCAAAACCCGGCGGAGTCACTTCGACCTGGGTTGTCGCTTCCCCGTCCCCCTGTGAACTTTTAACCACCAGGCGCACACGCCACAATTCCTGCCGGTCGAACTCGGCCTGCGCGTTATATTGCAGCGGGCCATGCGATTTCACGCCCTCGGCGGCATACAGCACTTCGGGGAGCCGGCCAGTTACCGGTTGCACTCCTATTTCGATCTTCAAATCGCCTGGAACTGTGCTGCCGGGCACCGGTTCAACAAATACATAGAAGTTTCCAGTGCCGACATCGGGATGAGTCCAGAGAGCAACTATACAAGGCCCAACTTTCTTATTCTCAATAATAGGAAACGGCGGGCCGTTGTGTGCGCTGGCTGGCTTCGGCGACAGCAGCGAAAGCACAAACAGAAGCCCAGCCAAAAGTCTTCCCACGTCTCTAGGGCCATCCCGCGTTCGTTTAAACAAAGGCGCTGCCATCTGCTCCTAAAGCGAATCTAAAGCTGAGTTCTGAATTTGAGTTCTGAATTTGAGTTCTGAATTGTTATCCGCTCATCAGCGTGGCGCGCATTTCCATCGGTTGAAACATCAGCCACATCGACGCACACCAGAGGACGAGGCAAACCGCTGCCCACGGCAGGAACGCCCGTAGCGGCCTATCGGGGGAATCGTCTTCCGCCAGACCATAGGTCACCACGAGAGAACCCGCGAATCCGAGCAGCAGGAACCCGATCTCAATTACTTGCACGACGTTGGCTGGCAAGCCCGTCAAGGTCCAACGGGGCTCGCCTAACCAAGGCCGGCCCAGGCTCGCGATCGCATTCTGAGTAACGGGGATCAGCGTATAGAGTCCCGTCAGGAAGTGAAAGCAGTAGTGAGCGAGCCACATTCCGAAGCCCAGCGGAACCAGGCCATACGTATATCTCACGGCCAGCGGCAACAGAGCGCGTGTGCTTTTACCGTTCGCGCCTCCGACCCAGGTTCGCGTCAACCACGCGGCCAGCCCCAGGAGAAGAAGCGGCTCCACAATTAGAAAGAACGCGAAGATCACGCCGAGTACCGGGGCTTCATGACTCGCGTGCAGCAATCGTGCTATCCAGCGTTCGACCGCGTAGACGGGACTGACCATGCCGAAGGCATTCAGCAACGCGCCCAGAGTAAACACCAGTGCCAGTGCTGCGATATCTTTGCGGCGTGAAAAATATCCAATGCCCGAGCGGAGCGGGTCCGCCATCAACTCACTCGCTGGCAGCCGGCTCAAGATGCCGATGTTGTCGTGAGGGCAGGCGTGGACGCAGTCGAGACAAAAAGTGCAGTCCATATTGCCGACTTTGCTGGGTTGAAACAGGGCCAGCTCGCATCCGCGAATGGTCACGAGGTCGGAGACGGGCTCACGCCGACCACGAATGCAATCTTTGGTATGGCAGCGAGTGCAGACATCCTGCTCGCGGACCTTCACTTCGAACGGGGAAAGTGTGGACGCCACAAAGTTGAATTGTCCGATGGGACAGACGAACTTGCAGAACGAAGCGTGTTTAAAAAATCCGTCCACCACAAGCACGGAAAGAAAGTAGGCCATAATCAGCCACGCCGTCCACCACGGCGAAGACCACAGATCGAATAGTTCGTAAGTAAAAAGGATCAGGACGAAAAGACCTACCGAAAGCCACTTATTGCGCAACGCTCGCGGCCACGTGAACCGGGGCTTAAAGAGCCGGCGCGCCCATTGACGCACCAACATAAAGGGACAAGCAAGACAGAAAAAATTCCCCGCGCACAGTAGCACAAGCACCAGCACGCCGCGAAAGTGAAGCCAGCTGAGAGTCGTCGCGAGATTTTTGGGTGCCAGGGACGGCCCGAACAAGCCGTGCAGGATCATCACGACGCTGAGCACGAGCAATGGGGCTTGAAGTAGCGGGCGAGCGTAACGCCAGCGGAACAAACTGCCCAGGCCGGGCACACGCATCAAGTCAAAGGGAACCGAATCTGAAATTTCCGGGGCCGGGATGGAGGATGGATTCAACAGCTTGCCTAGTTGGGTCGGACGCCCCTCACGTCGAACTGCCGTTCCAGTTTCTTCCCGTCGGACAATGTGACATGGAGGAGGATAACCCAATCGCCCGCCATCGGAAACTCCAGGCGAGCTTCGTAGCGACCAGGGTCTGTTTCTTTCGCCTCTGCGAACCTGGGACTCATGCCCGGGTGCGACATGTCACCCTCAATTGCAACATACGCGCCGGTAATTGGCTTGGCGGCGGAATCGGTCAGCTTTAGAGTGATCGTGGCGGGACCAACCCGTGCTGGTTCAGGTGAAATTTCGTGCTCAATCGCGACAAAGGTTGAAGATCCCACCGGTCGCGAACAACTCGCGATGAGCAGCGTCGCCGTGCAGGCCGACACTACGAGCCATCTCGCAAGTTGTTGCTTCAAAGAGCTGTTCGACACGCCGCGGTCAGGCAGCTTTCGCGGAATCGTCGCGACCCCACTCGCAGGTGCAGGCCGGGTTGCCCTGCTCACCCACCGGAGGAAACAAGTGGTAGTACATGGCGATGACCATCGGGATGAACACGATCGAGTTGTAGAAAAGATGGAGCTCCACGCGCGGGAAGACCAGCTGCAACACACTGCAGGGAACCGGCTTGCCCCAGAAATTGTGATGCGTCGTGGCCTGGTAGATCAGCAGGAAATGCTCGATGTGATGCCAGAATTGAATCCAGAACGCCACCATCCACCAGGTGTGCGAGCGCCCGGTAAAGCCTTTGCGAAATATCCACAGCCCGATCAGCATAACCAGGGCGTAACCGTAATGCAGAGTTTCTGACTTGATTAGCCACGGATACCACAAGCCAATCAGGCCATTGGCCTGGGGGCGGGGCCAATGCATTACATAAATCTGGTACGCCTGGAAAAGATGCTCGGCCCAATGCGCCAGCACCACGAACATGAAGACCTGCAGCCCGCGTTCATGCCAGGTGGTATTGAGTTTCTCGTAGAAGCCCACGTTCGTCCCTGGCGCAACATGATGAATGTTGGGAACCGCAGGATTTGAAACCGCCATTGCCGTCCTCCCCAAGACCCTACATCTAATTTATCTAGTTCATCGTGACCACGATCACACCTGGGCCACCGTGGGTCAATAATGGAATTATATTAGCGGCACGCCCCGTAGTGACCGGTCTTAAAAGTAAGAGTTAGTCCTCAGAAAGTAACCTGCGGTTTCCATCAACCCGTTCGCCTCGTTCGGATAAACTCCAGAAAATCATGCCCTCGCCCTGGCGAGTTGCCCGGTTCACACGACTCACTCAACCCCGCCGCTCAAACATGGTTCTAGTTGTTTTCTGCTATTGAAGGCGATTGGACCGGCGACGATACTTTCCGGCGACATCGAAACCTTCGCACGAATGACTTTGCGAAGGCATCGCAAGCTGCTACATCGCGGGGATTTAATCGCAATCAACAAAATGAACCTGAGCCATGGACGAGCCGCTGCCCACTGAATCTGTGCCCGGCGAGAAGCCGGCTGCGGATTGTGATGTAACCGTGATCGGCGGCGGCCTGGCAGGGAAGGCGGCCTCCCTGCAGTTGGCGAGAGCTGGCCTGAGAGTGGTCTGCATCGAGCTTGAAGAAGCCGCTCGCCAGCCGGTCGGGGAGTCGCTGGATTGGTCGGCTCCCGATCTGTTAAGCGCGTTGGGACTGCCCATGGACAATTTGATCAGCGCGCAGATGGCTACCTGGAAGCGGCATGTGACTTTGAAATCGCGCAGCGGGGCTTCCGAGCACTATGTTCCGTCGGCCTGGCTCGCTGGACCGCCGTTTCACATTGAGTTGCGGACATTACACGTGGATCGCGTGCGATTGGACAATGAGCTTTTGAAGATGACGATCGATAGCGGCGTCAGGTTCGTTCGAGACAAAGTGGTGGGCGTTGAACAGAAAGAAAAGCACATCTCTTCCGTTCGTACCGCCGGTGGCCCGCGATTTTCTTCGCCCTGGTTTATCGACGCGTCCGGGTTCGGTACTTGTCTGCTGGCTCGCGAGTTCAATCTTCCCGCTATTGAAAGCGGACCCGCGAAGGTCGCAATCTGGAACTACTTCCCGGTACCTGAGTCCGTCGAAGGAACAACGCTTTACATGGACCCGATGCCGGCAGAATATCTCGACTGGATTTGGGAGATCCCTGTCAGCCCGAACCTGGTGAGTGTCGGCTATGTCACCACGGGCGCAGCGATCAAGGCCAAACGGGAAGAGGGATTTTCCGTCGACCAGATTTACCGCGAACAGCTGATGAAGTTCCACCACTTCGAGTCGCTGTTGCAGGCGGGCGCTCTCAATCCCATGAACGTTACCCCCTTTCAATCGCGCGTGCACGTGGGAGTAGCCGGCCCGAACTGGCTGATTGCCGGGGAAGCTGCCGCCATGGTCGACCCCATCACCTCGAACGGAGTTACCGCGGCGCTGCGGCACGCGGCAGAAGCATCCGCTCTGATTCTGAAGTACCGCAAGCGAGGCAAACTGCCGCTTCGCGCCAGGCTCTCTTACAGCACTCGCATTCAGCAAATGGCAAAGTTCTTCAACGGTGGCATCGAGAACATTGTCTACGAACCGCCTGTCAGAAATCGCATTGGGATGCGAAGCGCGGGGACCGTTTATACCAGTCCTGCGTGGAGCATGAACGTCGTCTACGCGCGGATGAAACCAAGAGGAATGCTTTCTACGTTTATTCTCGGGCTACTTCTTGGAGCCTTCCGGCTCAGCGCGTGGATCTTTTATCGAATCTGCAGACAGTTCAAGCCAGCTGCCGAATTGGCGTGTTGAGTGGTCATGCTGCAAAAAGTGCAGCAAAAAGGGGAACTGCATGTATCTGCTCTCTCGCGGGTCAGGTTATCCGGTCTTGTTCATCCATGGCATACCGACCAGTTGTCAACTTTGGAGCGGGGTCATCGACAAGTTGCTGGGGCGCTTCACCTGCATGGCCGTCGATTTGCCTGGCCTCGGAAGAACTCCCCGAGGTCCTCGTGAAGAGGGTTGCAGTATCAGCCAGTTGGAAGAGATCGCTGGTCAGATCGAAAAAATCCGAGTGGAACATGGCATCGATAAGTGGCACGTTGTGGGGCATGATGCCGGCTCTGCCGTAGCAGTGCACTATGCATACCGGTTCCAGGATCGCGTGGATCGTCTGGCGTTGCTCTCTCCCGCAGTCTTTCCCGAGCTGAAACCTTTTCATCTTTTCCGGATCATTCGGCGTCCGGTAATAGGCGAGTTACTCGCTCCCGCAGTGAGCGCTATCTTCTGGAACATCGCAATGCGTTACGCTACCGAGAAGCATCGCGCCGGACTGGATGACGTTGTCGAGGACTTTCACGCCCCGTTCTCCGGCCCCTTGGGCGCGTGGCGTTTGATGTCGGTGCTGAGGTTTGGCGATCCCGCGGAGATTCTGGCTTCGATCCCGTCAATGTTGCCTCAACTTCTGATTCCGACGCTCATTTTCCAGGGCTCGCGCGACGCCGCCATACCCGAAATGTTCGCGCGGCGAGCCTCGGCCCTGATTCCACGATCCAAAGTCATCATGGTCGACTCCGGGCACTTTATTCCGCTGAACAATCCTGAAGTGGTGGCTGCGGAACTGCTTAACTTCTTCGGAGGAGACGGAGTGGCCTTCGAAGGGAGCGGGGCTGCGAATTGGAACGCAAACCTGGCAACCGCGAGTTGATGGAGTGAGCCGGATTGCAAGACCGGTCTAGGCGGGCTCGACGGCGCGGGACTTTGACCTTTTGCTTTCGCGGATCTGCTCCGTGGTGAATTCGCGTCCGCAAACGCTGCAACGCCAACCAGGCGAGGAAAAGGCTGACATCCCCGTCACGCGCTGAGTATCGGCACTCCGGGCCCGCACCAATTCGCTCATACATTCCGGACACTTTCGTTGAATCATAGTTTTATACGCCACCTAAATCTCTGACGACTCCAGGAATCAGTTCCAGGAATCAATGGCCCTTCGTTTGAAGGGATCTCGTCTCTTCCGTTGTGAGCCGGGAGGAATCGCAATAACCATATCCCTTCAGGCAGGCCACGTAGTTACGCTTGTGTTCAGCATCGGCCAGTATTTTGGCTTCGGAAGAACTAAGTTTCGTATAGTCACAGGTTTCCTGCCCGTCTTTGCAGGCAGCGAGATTACGCTGGTGTTCCGCGAGGGCAGTTTGTTTCGCCTCGGAGGGAGCAAGCATGGAGTGATCGCAGTCATCCCAGCCATTCGCGCAGTTCGTTGCGTTGCGCTGGCGTTGTGCCGTGGTCGCTTCCTTGGTTTGCGAAAGACTCAGCCGCGAATGATCGCAGAGCCCGGTGCCGTTCTTGCAGTCGGATGCGTTGAGTTGCTGCCTGGAGCCGTCCACGGTTGCGGCTTCTGCCGGGGTCAACTTCGAGCGGTCACACGCGCCCGACCCGTCTTTGCAGTCGGCGAGGTTACGCCGCTGGGCGGCGGCCGACGAATCACGCGCTTCGGCCGGCGTCAGTTTGGAGGGATCGCAAGACTGCATTCCCTCGTCGCAGTCGGCGACATTATGCTTGTGATTGGCTACCGCCAACGCCTCCGCTTCGGGTTCGGAAAGTTTAGAATGGTCACAGGAAGCGTAGCCGTTTCTGCAGTTCGCAACGTTGCGTCCGTGGCTGGCGACAGCCACTTCCGTCAACTGCGTTGCGCTCAGCTTCGACGAATCGCACGCCGCTCGGCCAGCCTTGCAGGCCTCCAGATTTTCCACGCCAGCATTTGGGACGAGATCGGAAGACTGAGTAAACACCGGCACAGGCCCGAGACAAAGGAAAAGACAAAGAAAGAGACCGAGACCGGCCGCCGGTGCCCAAAGAGACTTCCGCAGACTCGCTTTCATGTTGTCCGCCTTCTGGAGGATTCGACCGACCGGTTCGGTGTCGAGCGACCGTAGTGCATTTCTTTGTTGCGCCGATCCTTGTGGCGCTGACCGGAACTGGTCTGTGATTCCGGTCAGCCCCAAAGTTTGTTGCTATCTTGATTCCAAAGCAAATGATTCCTTGCGGTCTTATCTCGCTTCTGCGACGTGGGCCTGGTGACCGGCTTCGGTTACAGCCTGCACAAACGCCGCTGCGCTTTCGGGAGTTGTCGCACGGCCCGAAAGAATACTGCGGAACATCATGTGGTGGCCGTAAATGGCGCGAGTTGAGTCGTTGTCCTGCTCAATTACCGCACCTTCCAACGTCAGGCCGGCGAATGCTCCTTTCGAGCGCGAGTAGGTCAACACTTCCGTGTTGAGCAATATGTCGGTTCCGACGGAAGTATGACGGCCGACTGGGCCTGCTGCCACGGATCCTTCACCCGTGAGTTCGAATTTGGCCGAAAGCAGATGCTGCAGACCACGATCGTTCATGACGAGCATGATCAGGTCTACGCCTTCAACGCCAATCTGTAATCCCCAGCTTCCGCCGCCGACGGAAACGAATGCCGGAGCGCTCCAGCCTTCCGGAGTACGGCACGAAGCCACTCCACGGCCATGTTTGCCCCCAATGATAAAGCCGCCTTTAATCAGGTTCGGTACTACGACGATGCACCTGGCACCGTTCAACACATCTTCAGGGATGCCCTTGTCGGGCGCCACCATGATCGACTGCAGAACCTCTACGGATCTTTGCATGCGGTCGACCGTGTCTTCCCGGTCCGATCCGGCAAAGGCGTAAGTCCCGACCATGCCCATCATGCTCATCAACAGCAGCGAAATTGTCTTCTTCATGAAATTGTTCCTTTCG
>Ga0209006_10006393_pt1 | contig 10660 bp, 16 predicted proteins | sample JacPin_JW_Ref_O2_FD_188567 | JGI IMG/M metagenome (GOLD analysis project Ga0209006, IMG submission 188567) | Forest soil microbial communities from Algoma, Ontario, Canada - Jack Pine, Ontario site 1_JW_Ref_O2 (SPAdes) (version 2) | ecosystem: Environmental > Terrestrial > Soil > Boreal... | reverse complement strand
TGTACCCATCGCGCCACCGCACTAATAAGTCACTGAGATATAGGCTGAAAGAAACGCTGGAGGGAACATTCACCTCCGTAATGACGAACGCATGTCCATTTTGGCAGTTGTAGAAGTGGCCACGATAACCTAGTTTTGTTGTCAGATGCGAAACGGTACAATCATCCCAAGAAACGCACCAAAATTCATCGCCCTCACAATTTCCTCCTTCTCGCGCTTAGACAAGGGCTGGTAACTGTTGTTTGAAAGTATATGCTTCCTCAGCTCGTCGAATTCTCGCAGATATTTGACCATCACACTTCGACAGTTCTCCTGAAACCATTCCCTTTCAACTCGGCGATCTTCAGTTGTCTTGGATGGTCTACTGCGCAAATACTGCTTCTGGCATTCATCCAACGCTGCGACAGCTTCATCCTTCGCCGCGACAATCTCACCAACCAACTCAGCCTTGATTTCTGTCTTGTTTATGTCACCTGCATGAGCATAATCTTCTCGCCTACAAAGGAGGGAGAATGAAAACTGGTGGAACTTGGATTTTAGTTTCAACACCTCTCCTCGAGCAACCTGCCTTGTCGCGGAAGAACGAGTTGCCATCCCAACTGCGGTGACGGCATCCTCAACACAGGATTCATGGATGAAAGTGACGTACTCCCGCCAGGCAGCAACAGCACTGCTTCCCGACGTCAGCCCTTCGATTCGATGTTCGGCAATCTGGCAAATCTGGAAGCGAATGTTGATGGATGCGAAGAATGCCTCAACTTGATATCGTGTGTCTGCTCGGTGTGGTGGCTGACCAATCTTCTTATCCACCTCCACTATTGCAAGAGGCTCCGGAGCATCGCACACACGCAGAGGATCGGATCGAATGGCGTCGAGCTCGAGGCGGTAGAGTGTGGAAAGAGCAGCGTGGTAAGTGCCTACATGGGGCCCTTGCGTTTTCGCCGTATCTTGGATGTCTTTGTACGCTTCCAGAAAGGGCTGGATGACTATCTTCCATTGCTTAGATTCATTGGAATGAAGACTCCGATGCTCTGTCAGCGACTTGATTGGCAGTGGACACCTGTGCTGCTTTTGTGGCTTCACAGATTTCAGTTTGTCGTCTTCACCTGTCCTTGGCATATGGACCTCTGTTGTCTTCATAGCACGGGCGTTCGTCTTGAGCTCGTCCATTCTCAGCAATGCATCCTGTACCTTCATGCCTGCTTTTGCAAGAGTCTTGGTCATGGAGCTCGCAACATTTCGCTCCAGGATATCTAGATAAGCCCTCTTCGTAACACGTCCGTACCGACGTGCAGTAATGGGACCACGGCATGTCGGACAGCCAGGTGGATTTAAGAAGTTTATGGGTGGGGCCTTCACTCCTCGATACCCTCCAGTTAGAGGATCGACGTCGTAGAAATCGGCCATATTACAGTGGCCATCAAGGGTCTCCACAGTGAAGGTGTGGCCACAGGTAAGTGTGATGATGCGTTCACTCATATCGTCTGATATCGGATCGAGATCTGCCAGCGTTCTTTGCATGATGAAATCGACGACTGCGTCCTTCTTCTCCACAGGAGTGCAGCTTAGACACCATTGTGGACAGACTTCACCGCATACTACAGGAGTAGGGTTAGAATCCTCTATATGAAGTTATTTCATACATACTCGAGGGACATGAGTGACCGCACTGCACGATCTGAGGACATGGTATATCGCAGGGAAGACGAGAACAGATCTAAAGCCAATGAGCTGCATATCATGAATGGAAAAGATGGCGCACCGAGCCACATGGAACAGGACAGACATAATGCACGCACAGCCAGTCGCAGGGTTGCATGCAAGGTGGGCATGGCTCCGAGCAAGGTTCCCTGCATGAGCGATGTGAACAGAACTGCCAACACTTCCCTTTACATTCGGTGTTACATTCATGTTCTTGCGAGCAGTTGACTCCACATTGGTGCTGGCAATAAAGGAGACGTTGACACTTATGAGCTTCATGCATTGTTCGCAATGTTCTGGTGGGAGTATCGGTGAGTTTCTGGCACTTGTGACAGTCGGCGGCGCATTTTCGTCCACAACATGGCAGTTCTTGTCCACAAGCTGAGCGGCAGAGAAAAGTGCCAGGATCCTTATGGCATGGAATAACCGCAGTATGCTCGCATTTGGGAAGACTCTTCGTGACTTTTTGAGTGCATTTGACCTTCTCGAGAGAGTCAAACTCGAAGCTGATTCATCAAAGTCAGAAGATGGATATGCAGGATTATGGAGCCAACATACCATCGGATTGCACGGGCTTTGTGGTCACATGGCAGCCTAATATCGTACATGGGGAACTCACAGGGACCACACTTATCTCCACATTCCTTGGAACAAGGATGCTTTCTTGGGCAAGATATTCGTTGACAAGGTTCGTGGCACTTCATTCGACCATGCTTGTCTTGATCTGGATGACACTAGGTCCTCTAGTAAGCAGGCCATTCACATCGGAGAATGAGAGACTGTAAGACTCACCACAGACTGGCAGGTATGACCACACTGAAGCTGAAAATCGCAACGGGCAAGACATCCTCCTTCCGGTGCGATAGTAGCTATCTGTCCAGGTCGGGAGATCAAACGTATCTCACTTGGATGTCGAGGGCACATAATTGCCAGTTGAGAGTCTACAAGGCCTTGTTCTTCCATCAAATCGAGAACCATCCCCCAGGTTTTATTCTGCCGCAGGTTTGCTGAGTTACCGAATATATACATCCCATGTTTCGCTCTCGAAAGCGCTACATTGATACGATTAGAGCTCTAAAATGCAATGAATCAGTCACAAGTCAACTCAAGATGATGGAATAATACCTTCAAGAACCCAATGGACGCGTCCCCAGAAAAATCACCCGAGTTCCTGACCAGCGAGATAATTACTATTTTTGCTTCTTCTCCCTGAAAAGTGTCCACTGTTCCAAGTCGTACCTTCCCAGGAAAGGATGCATTAAATGATGAATTTCGAGCAAAATCTCACTTACAATTTTCGCCACATCAACGCTTTCGAAGGCATCGTCCACAACCACACCCTGCCGTTCTAATGCCACCTCATCTCGCTCATCCACTGTTACAGCGAGCTTCACATTCCGCAATGCTGCCCTAACTTTCTGAAGTTGGCCTAGATATGCACATAGGACTGCGATATCGCCTTTGCCATTGTATACACCTTGCTTCAATAGATATAGAACGAGATCGACAATCATGGAGACCTGATAGAGGGTTTCAGGACAACTTTTCTGTCTAAGTCTTGTCTACATACCTCGAATGTGTTGAACTTAGACACAGAATCCTTCTCTTCATTTTCGTGATTCGTATGGCTTAAAAAGAACACATTGTTTTGCATTCCTTGTACGTTTGGATATTGAAGTACAAGCGCATTATCCTGCAATGAAGGGTATAGAATTCGCCTTTTCATGGGTTTTAGCTATGAGTGACAAGTCTTGATCATCAACATACCGCGGAAACTGAGAAATTGAGGGGCGCATTCGCCTTTGCACGTTGATCAAGGACATGGGCCACCCGTTACTGGAAAGTCGCTCCAGAAGAGATCGATCAAACTTGAACAATCTATTCCCTCGCTCGCTGTCCATTGATAACTCTAAAGATAAGTGGTGAGACAAAAGTCACATATCGATTCAGCGAACATACTGTAGTTAGAGAGTGTTGGTCGCAGTTGTTCAGGGTCACCTATGCATATCAAATGTTCGACTTCGAGAGGTTAGTTCAAGGGTATCTATCGTGCTTTTTTGCTCACCGGAGGGAACAAGGGCAGCAAGAATATGAGATTCCAGGACTTGTCCTGCCTCTTCAACCACAAGTACTTTCGGGGCAACGGACTATTCCAGCAGAATCAGGTTTTGCGATGAAGACATTGCGAAAAGGCCTACCGTAAGGAGGGATACAAGTTTCGCTGCACCTACATAGAAATGATCAAAGCAATATTCAACCACTGTCTGTTCGAAATGACTGACCTGTTGTGGTACATCCTATCAGATCCGTGTTACAAAGAATCTTTTGGCGTGCCTAAACACAACACATCAAAGATGTAAGTGTTGCATTTCAACAGCGGTGGAGCGACTTGCCTGGTCATGAACATTGGCTACATTTCGGCAAACACTTTTATATTCCTCCTGAAGAGATTCAAACTCGTTTAACTTCGAGTCATATGCAAGTTGTCGAATATCTGTCTCCCATTCCTTCACAAGACGTCGACGTTCTGACTGTGACATGGACCAGAGCAAGGGATCATTTTGAAGAACGTGAAGCTGCCGATTTCTCTTGTTATTAGGGGCAAGAGGGATGCTCATGTTAAGGGATGCGAAAAACGCGATGCGAGGGTCTGATTCGGGGTCCACAGCTTTGGCGTTCAAGAAATCTATATCTCGTCCCTGAATCCAAAAGCCAAACGGAGTCGTTGGGATCGAGACATTCGCATTCCTGGATCCCTTTTTCTTCTTAGCTTCGATCCATGACCCCTCCTGCTCCTCATCCTTCCTCGAGTCAGCAATAAGCGTGACAATCCAAAGTTCAGGCGTTGTAATAGCATCAAGAGCGTGTTGAAAGTGAATATCAAGGTAGCTGTGAATTTCTTTCCAATGGACCTGTGGAAGCGAAATTGACTCGATGAGCTCAACCATCTCTTCCTCTATTTGTTTCATCCTTCGATATTCCCGACGATGAGAGACATCGAGGGATGACACTTCTCCCAGCTCCATCTCAAGCTTCCTCAGGTTGAACTGAGCAATGCGCTCGTCGCTGGAACGCGAACCAAGCCTCACCATCTTAGACGTAATTTTGGCGTCTAGAACGGACAGAAGCATATGGTCCAGAGCATGATTTGTGAAGGCAATAAGGACTAGATAGATTTCAGTAAACTGGATTAATTTCGATCGTCTAACCTACCAATCGGCTTAATTTTATTGTCAAAGAGCACACGGAGAAGTTCCTTTCCTGTGAAGCTCTAGGAGACGGTCAGGACACTGGGACGAGTCATGACTCAGTAACAACGAATTTACCTTTCCAGTACCCGGAGGACTGGACGATGAACAATTAGCACAATTTTCGCTTCGAAAATAACAAACATACCCCTGAATCAGGCAAATTTGTTGGGTTAGGGCATCTATCATGGCAGTTGCCTGTGAAGGATCTAGGGAACTCTGCCTTTCCAGTTCAGCTCTTGCATGTGCAATAGAAGCGTGATCATGTGCATTGAGTTGAAGGGGCGGGGCAGTCTTAGGAAGAAGAGAATTGAGTTTAAATCGAAAGCCTGGAACAGATGTGTATCGTGGAGGAGAGATAGAAAGACCAGCCAAGGACGCCTCAGAGGATATTATGTCACCAAATGGGATTGATGTCGGCTCGACAGATTTGAGGGTCTCCAAGAATGGATAAACCGATTCGTACATAATGGAGTTGTCGAGGAGAATTCCATAGCGAAATGATTTATCTGATTTTCCTTCACCTTGAAGGGACAAAAGTGCAACCTCCGAGTCGAAGAAGGAAATGCGTAACTCGATGCGATGTTGATGCCGCTTCGCTGACTCTCCAATGTCGTCACCAAATGAAACAACAGTCCCCAGAAAAATCCGAGTTTTGTTATCGGAGGAAGTAAGCATGAGAGCGACGAGATTTCCGTTACTGAGTCTGCGCGAACGCTCCCAGAATTCTACTCGCTTCTTAGAGTCCTCGTGTCTCGCATCTCCAGGAGGGGCATCAACGTCCAACCCGACTGAGAAATTCTTTCGTTCGGCTTTCACTGGGGCAAACCTCGCATTGGTATACACATGGAAAAAGACAGAGTCCGCCCCGGAGGACCTGTACGCGCCGCCTTTATTACTCATCAAATCCTCAAGTTGCGTGGGCTGGTTCCGAGACTTAGACCCAGAAGGGGTACGTGACGCAATCGTTACCAGATCCAGCATGACGGCATTTACAGATTGTCGGATCGTAGAGCTATATACGGGCATCAGCAGGCGCATGATCATCTGTGTTAATGTACGTACATTAATTCTTCTCTCAGAAGGCGAAACTGGATATCGAGGTGCTTTTCCATGGAACCAGCAAGGAGGTGGTGCGGCGCACCAGGTACGAAATAAGGGAGATATGTGGGGATAGGACACAAAAGCTCCTGGTGGGTTGGTGCTATCCGTATGTTTGCAATCTCTTTGAAGTCGTTATCATGTCGGGCGCCTCCCTCACGAAGGTTACCAGGGGCCATGTATGTCTGCTCCAGCCGAGAGATGAGAGCTTCGTGAACTTGAGCTTCATCCACGGCGTCACGGGCACCTGGTAGACGACGTTGCTCATCTGCAACGCCAGCTTCTCGACGGACTATTGACCGCAATCGATACATGTCTTCCCGCAATTTATCGATGGTCAGTCTCTTAGCCGCAGGTTGAGAATCACAGATAGAGTCCTGGAAGGTACTACTCAAGACACAATCCGCCCATAGATCAAACCAACGAGCTATGGATTCTACGAGGTCCAGAAGCTCAGGGTGATTACGAATAGCAGATTTGAAGAGCTTGAAATATCTGTGTACCAAAGCATAAGCAATGAGCATCCTTTATAGCTGGGTACGTACTCGGAAAAGAACGCCGTCAAAACTTGAAATAATACTACGCCACCGAACGTATCCTCGCGGCCCAGCCGATTTGGATCCCTCCAAGTGCGAGATATGATCAATGTTTCTACATTTGTCATCACAATTTCGTGGATGGAGGTGTAGTTCCCCTCCACTAGCGTATATAGCTTGCTAAAATCAATCATCAGAAACCTCGATGGTCCGGAGTCGTGATATAGAAGTGACCTACTGGACGTTCTGATGCATAGCACTGCGAGTGATCAGGTCTGAGCTGAAAAACTATATTGATTTCTCAGAAACGAGCATTACACAAGACATGTTCAGAACCGACTTGGAGTATTGGGACATAACCGCGTTGAAATGAGAGGTTAGTTGGGGAAATTCCAGCGTCGACCGTAACACTTGGCCATCTTAGGAGTTCGCCAAGCAGGAGAAAGGTATTGTTGGACTCGATATCAATCTGTGCAAAACGTGATGAGAAAGCGCCACAGATGGGATACGCATGCTCACCTGAACGACAAAATCGAGAAACACCTGTGCGGAGTCCATATTCTATGTCTAGTTAGCTTGTATACCATTTCTTGATCAGATGGATACTTACCCAGTGGCGATTCGCCCTGCTAACACTCCCGAAAATTCTACAGAAGCCCTCAATTCGGGAAGCACTCATGCCCATAAATCCGTTGCGAGAGTTGGCAAAGAACTTGAGGTGGTTGTGAACTTCATGCGGTTTCAGATCCTGCTCAGATGTTCTAACAGTCCCAGTATTGGCGGCGAGACCTTCGGGTGAGAAAAACTCGAGTTCCTCCCTTGAAACGGTGGAAGTAGAGGGGGGGGTTGTGGGAGGATGGTCTCGTTCCTGATGCTTGAATGTGCACGTGTATCCTCGATTACAGGCACCATTTGCCCAGTAGTAGTCGCAAACGTCGCGTGGGGCTCTTTGTGGCCGAGGTGAGCTGGATTGGTGAGCTGGGCCAGTTCCACGATTTGGCAAGCTTGGATTTGAGCCTCGCCCACCATGATGAGAACCCCGCGATTCATGCGGAGAGGGAATACTACGACCGCGATTATGAGAGTCGCCTCGATGAGGACGTCGAGGAGGCATGACAGAGAGTGGTGGATGAAGAAAGAGAAAGGGATCTCAGCGTATCGGTCTGTCACAAATTAAATCTTGTATCGATGGCATCGATAACACTAGCGCCCACTGCCCTGCCGCTTGTTCACGCCCGTTCCTAGACCGGTGACCGTTCCATTTCTATGACCCGATAACAGAATTCTTGACCATTTCCCCCCTTTGCACGAAACCAGGGCAGCGATGGCTTCCAGACGACGTGGAACCAGTACATAGACCACCTTATACTACAATGCGATATCATTATCAATAGGGCCCCGGTATCACAATACTGGATGGTGGTGTAACTGTTTTAGCACGAGACGGCATAACAGACGAGCGCCAGCTATGTATACAAATGATGATGTGCCAACACAGGGTTCAGGACAAAAAGCGTTCCCAGCTGCGAAAGAAATAGACGATACAGGAAGGGTGCCCACCACTTGACAATTTCCTTTCATACTCGCCTCCAACCTCAAGTTCTCCCTTCGCCTAGCATGAATCAGGTCATGGCTTGGCAGTAATAACCCGTCAACACTCACTCGTACCTCCGCCTACTGTCCCATTCAGATGTGGATCTATCGGATCTGACGGAGGCCCTGACTCCGTAGCGGACGATTCAGTGGCCGAGGTCGGTGTCGAGGTCGTCGCAGTTGTCTGCGTGTCGGTGGTGAAGGTACGGAAGGGGGAAGGCGCGACTAGTGGTCTGTGAAACCGCGCGCGGAAATCGTTCGGGGATGGCTGTTGTGATGGATCGCCAGAATACGGGCCATTTGCGTGGTCATTCATGTCGACATTGGGGAATGGTGAGGGCCCGGATATTCCAGGTCCACCCGCTTTGGATGCTTCTGCATAGTGCAGTCGGCGCTGTGAGAGTTTGAGCTGGCAGAAGGACAAATCGGCATGAGGAAAACCTTACCTGGTGATCCCAACGGTCCCAGGCTTCTGCAATTATAGGTTCGAGCGATGCAAGTTCATCGTTCGTCATGACGAGTGTGCGGAGGAGATGCTGTTTGAGCAATGGAGCGCAGGAGAACGAAAGGAGCAACGTGGACGCGAATGTCTGGCCCCCCAGGGGCTGGCCTTGTGGGAAAGGTGGTTCATGATGGGCGATCGCGTGTGGATTGTGCTGCAACTCGTGAGGCAGGACCTGTTGGTACTGACCATCGGCATTCACCCTATAGTGCACCTCTTCCATACCGGGCATGATCTCGTTGCCCATATCCAAGCCAAGTTCCCTCATCTTCCTCTGCTTAACGAGCTGCCGGTGTTTTCTCTGTCGCTCCCGGGCAGCAGCACGCACGCGATCGCGTCTCGCAGCTTCCTCGGCGTTCAAAACTTCGCCTGAAAATTCAGGAGGGGTCGGTGGCGGAGGTTGACGCTGTTCGTCCGTTTGAGGGAAGGGAACGTGCCCCAAACCTACTGCGCTGCGGTCACGCTGCCGTTTTCGACGCTGTCTTTCGGCTGCTTTCTCGCGCTTTTGCCTTTGGCTCGTTGTTTCATTTTCACGGGAACGTTTTCGGGACGAACCGGGTGTGGGAGGCAAACTGTTTTGTCCACTGTCTGTGGGTGTATTCGAATCCATTCGATGAGCTTATGTATTTTGCTGAATTGAAACCAATCCTTCCAAATGAGTGACCTTGGCTGCTGCTTTCGTGCGGGCCAGTGACAAGGTCGTGACGGAACGGTGACAAGGAACGCTGAAACGTTACTGTAACAGAAATAACACGGTCAAATAATTGCGACTGTTTGTCTTCGGTGTGGAAACGCCGAAACCGTTTCATCGAGCGTTCCTCTGAACGATGACAGCAGATGCGTCGGTGACCGTCGTTCTTGGCGCACAATGGGGGGATGAAGGAAAAGGGAAGCTCGTTGACATACTATCCGCAGAAGTCGATATCTGTGCCCGTTGTGCTGGAGGGAATAACGCTGGGCATACGATTGTTGTGCCTAACGGCTCCGGTGGAAGCAAGACCTATGGATTTCATTTGTTGCCAAGCGGTATGTTCTTGAAGCTCACATCCAGAATACTCCACAGTGATAATGATGTTGTCTAAACGCCTAGGACTAATTAACTCAAAGTGTATTGGCCTCATCGGTTCAGGCGTTGTGGTGCACGTCCCGTCATTCTTTGCAGAATTCGATGCCCTGCAATCAGAGGGTAGGTAACCTCTCCTCCTGTTTCCGATGTCATCTCAGAACCTCACAGGACTTGATTGCTCAAATCGTTTATTTATATCGGACCGAGCGCATCTCGTTTTCGATTTTCACCAAATCGTAGACGGATTGAAGGAAGTAGAACTGGGTAACTCCAGGTACGTCAACTATCTTTTCACTTGGTAAAGCTCAAGTCTGCCGTAGCATCGGAACGACCAAGAAGGGTATTGGTCCCGCTTACTCTGGGAAAGCCTCGCGATCAGGTCTTCGTGTGCACCACCTCTTCGATCATGAAATCTTTGCTCAGAAGTTTCGCAAGATCGTCGAGGGCAGGTTCAAGCGCTATGGGAACTTCGAGTATGACACGGAAGGAGAGATCCTCAGATACAAGGTATGCTCTTGGTTGACGGCAACTAAATTTAGCTTCTGACCACGTCACGTAGGACCTTGCGCAACGGCTGAGGCCTTTTGTCATTGATAGTGTTATCTTCATCCACAGTGCCCTTGCTTCGGGCAAGAAAGTACTTGTAGAAGGCGCAAATGCACTCATGCTTGACCTCGACTACGGAACATACCCATTTGTCACTTCGTCATCAACTATGATTGGCGGCGTATGTACAGGCCTCGGGATTCCGCCAAAGCTGATCGGACGTACAATCGGCGTCGTGAAGGCGTACACGACTAGAGTAGGTGGTGGGCCGTTCCCAACAGAACAACTAAATGTCAGTCTTCCATATACTGGTTATTTGCACTAAACAAAATCTTTGGGGAAAAGGATACCGGAGTTCACTTACAGG
>Ga0209006_10006392_pt1 | contig 10661 bp, 6 predicted proteins | sample JacPin_JW_Ref_O2_FD_188567 | JGI IMG/M metagenome (GOLD analysis project Ga0209006, IMG submission 188567) | Forest soil microbial communities from Algoma, Ontario, Canada - Jack Pine, Ontario site 1_JW_Ref_O2 (SPAdes) (version 2) | ecosystem: Environmental > Terrestrial > Soil > Boreal... | reverse complement strand
CTGTAGAAACAGAAGTGACGATTCCGCTGCCAGGTGTGACCAGTGCGCCGACTTGGAGTTGAGCCTGGCCGGCAATACCATCGATAGGCGCAACTAGACGGGTAAAGTCGAGATTTATCTTTGCGGTTTCAACCGCCGCCTCATAAGTCTTGATTTGAGCTTTAGCGGTTTCAACGGTCGCTTTGGCCGCAAGGTTGTTCTGCACCGAATTGTCCAGGTCCTGCTGGCTCGCAGCCTGTTGCTCAGCAAGTGGCGTATAACGCTCGACATCAAGTTCCGTCCGGCGCTGTACTGCTTGCGCGTTGGCGAGAGCCGCGTGAGCCTGAGCGAGCTGGCCTTGCACTTGATCGAGCGCCGCCTGAAAGGGCCGCGGGTCGATCTGGAAGAGGAGTTGGCCTTGCTTAACAAAAGCCCCCTCCTGATAACCTTGCTTCAACAGATAGCCGGTGACCTGCGCTCTCACGTCGGCGTTCACCAGCCCATCGAGGGTACCAATCCATTCCGCATAAATCGGAACATCTTCCTTCTGGACTTGAACGACCTCGACATCGGGAGTGCTTGCTTGCGCTCCCAGAGCCTTCCTGGACGTACACCCAGCCCCAACCATCAGTACGAGCACGATCAAGCCAAGGATTCCGCTGATTAACAGATAGCGTTTCTGGACTTTGCTCATGTTGTCCCTCGCGAGGCTGCTCGCGTCTGGAACTGCGAATGAACTATCAAATACGCTTCGTCAACTCTCTATCTGGCGTTCCGCATGGGGTGATCGCCGAAACCTAAAGAGCCTTGCTCAGCAAATTAATGCAACAGAGTCTAACTAGCGTTCACGGCTTCTGCAACTGCCGATGCATAAATCTGCTAAAAATATTCGCCCATGAGGCACCTACGTGAGATGCCGAACCCTCTGATCGTGACGAATCCGATGAGAACCAATGACCGAATCAGGTGTGCTCGAAGCTGCTCCGGGCCGCACAAACCCGGCGCGCGTTATGAGCTGAGCACCCTCTCGACGCGACCGGCTTCGCCTGCACCTTGAGACTAAGCAACCGAATCGCCACTCCTGTATTTTGATCCCTCTGCTGTTGAAATCCGAATGTCACGAAACGAAGATGTGTCTCAGGCAACCAAGGGCGATGACTCCGTGACCTGGATGGGTAGGGTGAAATGAAAAGTCGCGCCTCCTCCACTGTTGGCGCTTGCCCACAACCGCCCGCCATGCGATTCCACAATCGAACGGCTGATGGCCAACCCCATGCCGCTGCCTTGCGGCTTGGTGGTAAAGAATGCAGAAAAAATCTGATCCATCTTCTCCGTTGGCAACCCCACGCCCGTGTCTCTGACCGAGAACTGCAGTTGCCCGTCCCGTAGTTGCGACTTCACCGAAAGCTCCCCGCCGGAGCTCTCCATAGCTTCGATGCCGTTAAGCATGAGGTTCATGAAGACCTGCTGCAGTTGCACACGGTCGACCATGATTTTAGGCAGTTCGGCGGAAAGGTCCGTGCGCATGGCGATTGCGGATCGCGTAGCCTCACCTTTCAGCAGCGTGAGCATTTCGAGGATAATTCCGTTCACTTCGACCAACTCACGTTGCGGGGGAGATTTCTTATAGAACGAACGCATACGGTCGATGATCTCAGCCGCCCGATTCCCATACCTATCGATTCTGGCTACTGCCGCGCGGGCGCGATCAAGATTGGGCGGTTCGTGTGCCAGCCATTCAAGGCAGCTATTGGCGCTGGTGATGGCGGCAGCGATGGGCTGCTTGATCTCGTGTGCCAGCGATGCTGCCATTTCGCCCAACGTGCTTACACGATCGATGTGCGCCAGGTCGGCTTCAAGTTGTCGCAGTCTTTCACGCTCGTGCTCGGCCGCCTTGCGTTCTGTGATGTCGGTCGAGCTGCCGACGAACCCTTCCAAATCTCCGGCGTTGGAAAGGACGGGATGGCCAACCGTGTGGATCCATTTCACCATTCCATTCGGTAAAAGGATGCGGAACTCCTGATCGTAATCGGCTTTTTCTACGATTGCCCGTTCGGTGGCGCCCCTCCACTTGGCGCGATCCTCCGGGTGGACGAGTTCGGAATACTCTGCCAATGTCGGCGCTCCCTCCGCGGGATCGAAGCCGAAAATCCGGTACCATTCCTCGGACAGGTGCAATGCCTTCCGATCCGTTAAGCGCCAAGCCCAGCTAGCCGTATGAGTCAGCTTTTGCGCTTCAGCTAGATGACCCTGACTCCGGCGCAGGGAATCCTCGACTCGCTTGCGTTCGGTTACGTCCATCGTTGTGCCGATGACTTCAATGATTTGTCCCGAAGCATCTCTCACCGGGTGCGCGATGGTGTGAAGGTGCTTTATCCTGCCGTCCGGAAGAATGATTCGAAGATCAGCCTCCGAGTCAGTCCATTCCGTTTGGGTAAACTCCATTTTCTTTCGCTGATCGAGACTTGCTCGGTCGTCGGGGTGAACTCTGTTGCGGATGAGGGACCAGGCAGGCTTCAGTTTCGGGTCCAACTCATGAATGCGAAAAATCTCTTCCGACCAGAAGTGCTCGTCCGTACGGACGTTAATCGTCCAACTGCCCGTGTGGGTGAGCCTCTGCGCTTCGGCAAGATGTGCTTGCCGACGCTCTAACTCATGGGTCAGCAATTCTTGCTCGGTCACGTCGATCGCGGTGCCCAGAAACCCCTTGAGGACTTCCCCATCAACAATGGGAATTCCGACGCAGCGAACGTAACGTTGCTCGCCGTCGGGACGAACAATTCGTTTGGTTACATCGCATCCCGAGCGTTCCGCATGCATCCTTTTTATGATGTCCGCCATAGACTCTCGATCTTGTGGGTGCATGATGGCAAGATACTGTTCAAGTGTGGGAGCTCCCTTTTGCGAATCCTGGCCATAAATCTTGAACAGCTCGTCGGACCAGTGCTCAAAAAAACCTTCAGGATTGAATGCCCAACTCCCCATGTGGGCCAGGCGCTGCCCTTCGCTGAGATAGAATTGACTCACGCGCAGATCATCCGTTAGTCGCTCTTGCTCGGTAACATCCATCCCTGTCCCAAGGAAGCCCTGAAAAATCCCCCCTTGCGTGACCGGAATACCCACACAACGTACGTAACGAATTTCTCCGTCAGGCCGCACAATTCGTTTTGTAAAGTCGAAAGCGCCATGGTCTTCCAGCATGTTCGCAATTCCTTGTTTCATGAAGGCGCGATCTTCCGGGTGTACAAGAGTCAAGTAATCGTCGACTGTTGGCGGCTTGTCACTCGGATCGAGACCGTGGATACGGAACAACTCGGAGGACCAGTATTCGAATCCAGCTGCGTTGAAGGCCCAACTTCCCATGTGGGCAACGCGCTGCCCTTCATTGATATAAAACTGGCTGCGCTGAAGCGCTTCCTCTGCGCGTCTGCGATCTTCAATGTCGGTCGTGACCCCATACCATTTGACGACGTTTCCAGCCTCATCTCGGAGCGGCACTGCGCGGTCCAAATGCCAGCGATATTGTCCATCCGAGCGGAGTAAACGCACCTCATTCTCGTGAGGCTTTCCGGTAACAATCGCCTCCCTCCACTTACCCGCATGTCGCTCAAGATCATCCGCGTGAATTACCGCTTGCCACCCTGATCCGGCCGTCTGTTCCGCCGATAACCCAGAGTACTCAACAAAGTGCTTGTTAGCGTAAGTGTTGGAGCCATCGGGTAGAGCACTCCACACGGTCGCCGGAATCGTATCGATCACGTCCCGAAGCTCTTTCTCACTCCTGCGAAGAGCGTCTCGCTGACGCTCCAAATGGCGGAGTCGAAGCCGATACAGTCCAGTCAGAACTGCCAAGAAGAGAAACACGACTAAAGACCTAAACCACGCGGTCTGGTAATAGGCCGGGGCGACATTGAAAGCGATGTCAGTTTCTGACCCGTTCCAAAGCCCCTCACTGTTGCTGGCGACAAGCCGGAATCGATAGGAGCCAGGTCCAAGGTTGGTATAAACGGCTTCTCGTGCTGCAACTGGCTGGCTCCAGCGACTGTCGAAACCTTCGAGGAAATATCGAAAGCGAACCCGCCCGGGCTCCGCAAGGCTCAACCCTGCGTACTCAAACGTGATTCGCCTGGGAGAGGGAGGAATTCGAACAGAGGATGCAAGGTCTACGGTATTGTTATCGGCGGTGATCGCTTCGATGTGCGGCAGTGCTGGAACTGAATTGTCATTGATCTGGGATGGATTAACAACCGATAAGCCGCTGCTGAGTGAAAACCAGATTCTGCCCGCTGAATCCGAGACCACCGATCGGCTCCGCTTGATTCCTTCAGTGCTCTCGAGACCGTCGGCCAGCCCATATTCACGCACATCAGCATCGCCTAACACCCCTTTCACAAGGTTGCTGCGATTCAGGTGGAGCACCTTGCTGGCGGTTGCGAGCCACAGCCAGCCGTTCTTGTCTTCCTCAATTCCAAGTATCGCCGCGCGCAGCGCCTCGGGAATTTCGCGGGGCGCATGCACATGCCCATCCGCGAGGTAGGCGAGACCTTCTGCCGTTCCTATCCACAGGGTGTTCGTTGAATCCTGCAGGAGGCAGTTGACATCCTCGGAAGGTAATCCGTCCTTGCTGTTGTAGGTTCGCCACCCCTTCTGCGACATGGCACTGAGGCCGTTCGGCGTCCCGAACCACATCGTTCCGTCAGAGCCCTCGGCAATCGATGATATTGTGTTCGCGGCTAACCCATCCGTTGTCGTGTAATTTGTGAAACTCCCGTTCTTTAGCTCGCTTACACCACGATTGAGGGTCCCAGACCAGACGGCGCCATCGCGTCCACGAAAGACCGTGTACACGCTGTTTTGCGCGAGGCCGTCTGCCTGCGTGTAGGTCTGGGCTGTGAACGAATTGCCGGAGTAGCTCAGATGGGTGAGTCCGCCCTGTTGTCGTCCCACCCAGACATCATCCTGGCCCGTGCCGGCAATGGAGTAGACGACATCGTTGGCGATCCCATCGGCAGTGGCAACCCCAGTTTTTCCTCCCTTAAGCCATCGCAAACCACCCTGAATGGGCGCAATCCAAATGCGGCCGCCGGAGTCAACGTGCAATGGGCCCATACTCTGCGATTTCAAATTGGGGAGAGAGTACGTAATGAAAGCGCTGTCGCGCAGTCGCTCGAGGCCGCGCGTGCCACCGATCCAGATATTTCCCTCTCGATCTTCGAAGAGCGCACTTATCGGTCCAGCGGTACTCAGTAAAGAAACGCCATTCGCGTTGTACCGAAACAGTCCGCGACTCGTGCCAACCCAGATATTCGAGTCCCGGTCGCGAAGAAGGGAAAGTACGTCGAGATTAAGAAGGGACGCCGGGACACCTACCGAAGTCAGGTTTGTTCCACTCCAGCGGAGCACGCCTTTCGGCGTTCCGACCCACAATTCTGAGTTTTGAAGAGGCAGAAGGCAATTAATCTTCGCATCAAACCGACCATTCGATACGCTCGAAACGCGGCCTCCCTGAAGATAGAAAAGACCTTGATGCTCCGTTCCGAGCCAAATCTTTCCGTCGTCGGTCTGCGCCATGGAGATCGCCACCGAGGTGGGGGACGCCAGACGGTCAAACCAACTGAAGGGAGTTGCTCGCTGGTCCGCAGCCTCGCCATTTGCGACTTTTGCGGCGTCAGTGCGAACAGTCGCGGAAGACAAGCTCAGAAATTGGTTGTCACTATATGTGAGAGTTCCATCCGCTAATGATGAAAGCAACACCGCGCCGGAGGCCCCTCGTGCTATCGCGGTTGTGCCGTTCTCCGTCTCGCTGCGGATAAGCTCGAAGTTTCCATTTTTGTAACGAAAAACGACGGTGTTTTGCAGCAAGATCCAGAGGTTGTCGCTTGCGTCAACGACGAGTCTTCGTACGGGACCAATCCAGATTGGATCAGGATGAGCCACCTGAAACTGGTGAAAATTAAAGCCGTCGAAACGAACCAAGCCTCTGTCTGTCCCGATCCAGAGATACCCATCGGAACTCTGTGCGATGGCCGTTATCGTTCCGCCCTGCCAACCTCTCTCAGTTCCCCACGAGTCGTGGAGATACTGCGACACGGTCCGGCCAGGGTCGACCGCAGAGGCTGAAACAGCGAAACAGACCACCGCGACTCCGGCCAGGGCATACCTGAGCAGCCAGCGCCTTCCAAAACCGTCGTCACGGCAGGTATTCAAACTTCTCAACCACAACCTCGCTTGGCTTCTGCATAGGATTTTTTTCGCTCGCACCAACGAAAAAGATCAGACGGAGTTTCGCTTGGCCCGGTCCCGGTATGCCAGTGAACTCATGTTCAGAAACGAGTTGGGCTCCGGCTCCAGAAGATCTCCCACGAAAGGTCTTGAAGGTTACATGTCCCGGCTCCCAGTGCAGGACATGCGTCAAAGTGCCGGATGGCGCTGCAAAAGGGAAGAGGTTACCAGGACTGTAGAATGGTTGGGCTGCATACTGTGCGTTGTTCCTATTTTCAGTATCGCCCCGGCCATGGACCTCTACATCCATCTCGTGAAAGTGCTGCTCGCTAGCCGATTCGTCAAAGGTAAACATACTGAAGGCCGCGGCCGGTTCTAATCGAGAAGTATCACGTACGGTCACCGAATACGTGCCGTACCCGAGACTGCGATTCAGGAATATTTCTGCACACGACCAGTTGCCCGATTTCTTCTTTATCTGCATGTGCAGTGCCCCCTTCGCATCGGTCCATGCATTTTCAGGGTCGTAGAGGTTGTTCGTGCCTCCTTTGTCACTTGCAACCATGCGAACAGCCCAATCATAGCCGCTGAATTTGAGTGATCCGATCGGAGCAAGTTGCGGTGTCCCAACCCCTTTCACAATGGTCACGAGAGCGACCGGGCCGCCGTCGGTCGGAGCCACATCCGTCGTGGGCAACGGGTGATAATCCGGGTCCACCAATAACGCAGCGTACTCAAATCCGAGATGAGTTTCCGTGCTCCACGTCGAGTCTGCTGTGATGGCAATGAAGGGATGATCAGCCCAGGGCTGCAGCCACCATTGCCCGCTGTGCGCATAAATGACAATCTGCTGCTTTGGTCGAGCGTTTCTGACCCGTCCAGAGATCGTGTCGACTCTTTCCCGCCCACCTTGCGCCGCCGGCGGAACATGCGTGAACTCGATCAAAGGTCCGGAATTGGTCTTTGGGGACTGGCAACTGTTAAGCGCAATGGAAAGAGCCAGCAGCAGAGATCGCTTCCAAAAAACGGGGACCAGCGGTCGCGCTTGCATTTGAGCAAAAGATACCAGAGTCGGGTCGATTTCGACTTGCTCGCTCCGTTCGCGTTTGCTGACGTCCAATGTTCGATGTGAGACTGCCAATTCTATCCTCAAATCTGGGCATCTTCCTGCGCGGGCCCGTGAACGCTGCCCTCCTGGGAGACGGGCCGCAAGATACCCAGCCTTCTCATCTTGACGAGGAGAGTGGTTCGTTTCAGTCCCAGTTTTGCGGATGCACCGCGGGGTCGGCCCACGATCCAGCCCGGCCTGGTCAAACGGTTGCAAAATCAAGGTGCAATCCAAGTCCTCCAACGTCATCAGCTCGTCGTCATCAATGATCGCTATCAACTTGGACGTTCGGTCCATCGGCATGGCAAGATTAGCGTCATCACCTCACTTGGAACAATCAAACTTTAGGCTGACTAAAGCAGACTTTAGAGATTAGAACCTTACTCTCGACAATCGAGCGAGGGAGGCATCGACTCGCGGAAGGATTGGATCGAATTGTTACGTTCTCCTATCGAAACCGAACGTAGCTGTTTGATGTCAGGTGACTCTTCCTGACACGACGTTGATGACGCTTCCTCGCGGTTCAGTCAAGGCCATCCGCGGCTTCAGACCCTCGAATCTCGCGAGAGTTGCGGGTTGAGAGCGACCTGTCCATTTTGGCCCTCATCGTGCAAACACAAGGCTCGCGAGCGAAGGTGCAGAGTCAGCTTTCCGCCGGTTGGATGCGCGAGGTATCGGTCAAGCACCACAAAGGAGCGGATTTATGGGCAAAGTTACTCGACGTGGCCTGCTGATCGGCGGAGTCGCAGCGTACTGGAGAAAGTTGTTCGACCGCTCCACGTCTCGTCAAGAAAATAACTCGTTTAATGGAAACCGATTTCCCCTGGATAATACTATCGCTCTAGGCGCTGGGGCCTACGCGGTCTTGATACAAGCGCCGGCCACATATGCCGGGCAATCTTTGCTCGAGCGCGCGCCAGTTGAGCCTTGACCGTTCCCTGTGGCAATCCCAGAATTTGGGCCGTCTCGAAGATTGAGAGACCCATCAAAATACGCAAATGGAATGTTCTCCGTAAAGTAGGCGACAACCATACGGCACATTGTTGCAGGCATGCACCGAGTTCCAAACTGCGATACTCCTCTTCAGGGTTCGGGCGTGTGTCCGCGAGGCGTTCCCAAACGATGTATTTCTCCTCCCCTTCCGTCTGCTCATCCAAAGGCAAATAAACCTGGCGGGCTCGTTTGCGCAATTGCATCAGCGCGCAGTTCCGGACAATCGTGGTCAGCCAGGTAGTCATCTGCGATTGCCCCCTGAATTGGTCGATATGTCGGTAAGCCGCCAATAGAGCTTCCTGCACCGCGTCCTCCGCGTCAGCCGCGTTGCCAAGAACTCGCAAAGCGCACCGATAGAAGTACGGCAACCGGTGGGACAGAACTTCCTTCATTTCGAGAACCGCTCTCTGGTGGCCGGACACATCCAAACACGGATCACTGCTATTAGTTTGGGTTTGCATTTCGCATGTCGATTCTCATCGCATGTCGGCAGAATGCACGTCGCCTGCCAAATCATGGATTGCGTCGAGAGGCCCGTTTCATCGCGCACGGCAAAGCATACCCTCCAGTCTGCAGAGTGCATTGTTGGGCTCTGGACGAATTGCCCTTAGAACTGAGGATTCTGTGCTCAATAGAATTGACGCGTTATTGACACTGACAGAGTTTTCACTGCTGGCTGATGAAGCCGTTCTCCACTTCGTATTTTTGTCGCCTCAATCTCAATCACTTACCAATTCGTCCGACAGATCACTGACTTGGCACGATTCGTGCACATTCGTAGTAGCAGGCAGTGTGAAGAACTGGTTCGAGATCAGAAGGAGTCAACTGTGCCATACCGCAGTGTCAATCCAGCGACGGGAAAAGTACTCAAAACCTTTCCTGAGCATACCGACGAGCAGATGTGGAGTGCCTTGGCGACCGCGGACAAAGCATTTCGAGCCTGGGCGGCGCGGCCGTTCAGCGAGCGTTCGAAGAGGCAGGTCCGCTCAGATTCTCCTGGAAAAGAAGGAAGAACTCGTTCGCCTCGCCACGTTGGAAACGGGAAGAGAGTCGCCGAGAGCCGAGGAGAAGTGCAGCTGAGCGCTTCCATCATGCAGTACTTCGCGGACAAGGCCGAAAGCTTCCTCGCACCCAAGAAGCTCGGTTCTCCGAGGGGTGACGCGCGCCTCGAATATTCACCAGCCTGAGCATTGAAGAGTTTGTGAACAGAAAGCTGATTCGTTTCGAACGGGCTTTCATAAGCCCGCTGAGTAGCGAACCTGTGCGGCTTTCTTGGAGGGGAAAAGCGAATGCCGTTATATACCGCTATCACCGAAGAAGGATTCGTGTCCGATGGGACGAAGGCGAAGATCGCGAGGGAAGTCACGCGGATCCACACCACTGTGATGAAAGTCCCCAAGAATTTTGTTCGAGTGGTCTTTCTCTCCTATCCCGAAGGCTCGGGGTTCGCCGCGGGTGAGAAGGCTTCGACCGCAGCATTGAACTGTGTTCTACGCAGCGGCCACACCGATGAGGACAAGACCGAGATGCTGAAGCAACTGTGGTCGATGTTCCAAGAGCTCACCGGTATCCCGACCGACCAGCTGGCCATATCCCTGCAGGAAATCCCATCGAGCCATGCGATGGAGATGGGGCAGATCATGCAGGCCGTCGGTCAGAACCGGGAGGCGGTAGGTTTCGGAGAAGATCATGCATAAATTCCTAGTACCAGACCCCACACTCCTCGGTCGTCCGGATGTCCCCCCCTGTTCGGATGCTGTAGACGAAGAGTTTGCTGGGGGAACTCCGGAAGAGCTTAAGAGTGATCTGATCGAGATACTGGGCGAGGATGTTGTGCGGCATCGTATCAGCGACCTGGTGCGCTATGCGTCGGACGCCAGTCCGTACCGGTATATCCCGAAGGTGGTCGTACAACCAAAGAACATGGATCACATAGCTGGCATTTTTCGATATTGCGTTCGCAAAGGTCGCCGCGCAACCTTCCGAGCCGGCGGCACCAGCTTGAATGGCCAATCCCAAGGCGACGACATCTTGATCGATGTGAGACAGCATTGGAGCGGCTGGAAAGTCGAGGACAACGGGTCGCAGATTCGTTGTAATGTCGGCACTACACTTGGACGGATTAACGAAGTCTTGAAACCTTACGCCCGCCGCATGGGACCGGATCCTGCGAGCTTTAACGCCGCAACAATCGGCGGGGTACTGGCCAATAACGCGGGTGGTATGCGATGCCGGCCAGCGATCGATTCGTACCATTCGATCGTCGCCATGAAAGTCGTTCTTACTACCGGCACGATTATCGACACCGAAGATCCGCGCGCTGAGGAACGTTTTGCTGCATCCGAGCCAGAAATGGCGG
>Ga0209006_10006391_pt1 | contig 10662 bp, 15 predicted proteins | sample JacPin_JW_Ref_O2_FD_188567 | JGI IMG/M metagenome (GOLD analysis project Ga0209006, IMG submission 188567) | Forest soil microbial communities from Algoma, Ontario, Canada - Jack Pine, Ontario site 1_JW_Ref_O2 (SPAdes) (version 2) | ecosystem: Environmental > Terrestrial > Soil > Boreal... | reverse complement strand
TGGCTGATACAAGCAGATATCTCAGTGGTTTGTCCACTCCACTTCTGCTCAGTAATTGTCTTTGAACATTTCTCCAGCCGTTGGTCTGGTCGCACTCCTATACGATCACATCTTGACTTTCCCAGAAGAAGTAGCCCTCATCTGGAAGGCTCCACCCTCCTGGGCCAAGTACGGATTCCTTTTGAACCGTTACATGGTAGCCATTACACTGATTTCAATTGCGTACGGTGAGTCCACATACAATTCGGCGAACCACCGGCCTACATTCCTCTCATATCCTATCTCTCTACAGAAATGTCCGGATTCGGAGGTGTCCTGCTCACTGATCTTGTACGTTTCTCTCGCCGTTCTCATTGCTCGTGATCTGATCCGTATCCAGGGGCAAGTGTCTTGCTTTCAGCTCGAGAAAGATACAGTCCTTATCCTTCAATTTCCAGATGTCGACGAATCCTTTTCGCTGCATCTATCATTGCAGTTTGCTCTATCGGAATTGCAAATATTCTCGTACTCGTTAGAGTCGTCTTGCTATGGGAAAACAACAAAGTATGCAATAGTCGCGCAACCCATCGCGTTCCTAGCTTATCACAGCTTAAAACAGACGGTAAAGCGACTATTGGGAGCCAGTTTCGTCCTCAGTTTAATTGCTACTTTCGTGCTGATGATCGTGACACTCACGCGCTTTTGGGGTATGTACACTGCCCTTTTCATTTACGTTCTTTGCTCACTCGATAATCACCCGTTGCACAAAGATGGATTACATTACAACGCATTCGTTGGAATGTGCGTCGCTGAAGTGACCACTCCCATTCTCGCTGGCGTTTGGGCATGTCCTGTGCGTGGAACCTGTTAAGCTTTTGATACACGGGTTCATCCATCACCTTTTTAGATGATGTTTGAAATTCTTATTTTGGTGCTGATATGTTGGAACGCCGTTGATCGGCCTATGCTGGACAGCATGTCTATGATATATGCTCTCCAGCGAGATGGGATTATGTATTATGTGGTGAGTGTTCAATCCATTATTTCTGGCCGATCCCACTAATGATCACGTTTTGTGCATCCTCAGGCTATAACTGCCTTCCGTACCATCAATATGGCTCTTGCTGCAACGTCTCGCCCGACCCTGGCGTTACTATTAGTCTTGTACGTATTTATAGACACTGTTACCAGAGTTTATATTCATTCACTCACCAGCTTTTTATGGGCGATGACAACCCTCATCCTTAACCGATCACTACTCAACCTCCAGCGGGCTGAGGCGATAGATAATCTCCGCGTTGCTATCAGCAGTTTCCCGCGAGCTACGTCGCCATTCGGGTTACGACCCGAACAGGTACAGGATTATAATTTCCTGGCGCGTGATGTATATGAAGAGCTTGCAGTAATGGAGTACTCGAAGAAGGGGCGAACATCTTATCATTCCTCCCGTACGTACAATGCGCAGTGGGATTTATTCCTGTGAACTTATGTAATATTGATGTACCATCAGGATGGTTTGGGACATGACGACCGGTGAACGGCATTTGTTGGTTTGCTGTACCCTCACTTGGCGACGCTGTGCTATGAACCCAACAAATCACGAGGAGATAGAACCTCGAAAGTAACCTCGAGGATCCCTCATGTGATCAATAGCATCTTACGTAGATTTCCTAATCAGTATGTAGTCAACACCAAGGATGACTTGCAGATTATCTATTTCCATGACAATTTCGATGGACCTGTAAATCATTGATATGTCTGCTTGTGGACTCTCCAAGGTCAAGCCACACCGACATCTATCAACGTTGACCGTTGACCATTAGCCGAGCGCCCGATCCGTGAGTCAATTTCATAGGCTAACTAATCCCGCAAACTTACCGAGGATTGTTTAGACATTGCCATCTCCGGAGGCTGGACCTCTGTGCATCTTTCCCTTTATCACATCTACGACTTTTAACGATCAGCTTCCGTAACGACCCTCCCATTTCTTCGTCCCATGTCCTTGAACGTCACCAGGCTCACTCCTGCCTCGACCGATGGTGACACCATTCTCGCTCAAGTCGCCCAATACACTGCGAATGAGTCTTCCGGCATCACGGTGGGTCTAATTGCCTTCCCGTATAGAACGAATACATAACCGTTTCATCTGGTACTGACAGAGTTTAGTAATTGTTTCTTGCCTCTCATTAATTTCGATTGTGGCCCTCCTTTGCGTGATCGCAGTAAGTCGTCGTTTGATTCTATCTCAGAACTCGCAGGTTTGACCTCCTCACCCACTTTGATCACTGTCACCTAGCTTTCTGCATTCAACACTAGGCGTGTCACAGATGATCAGTTATTTGTCCGCACGCATATGGCAGCATACTTTGTGTCCCTCCTTCTGTGTTACTGCTTCCAAGGTGTGTAGTCTATTTAGGGACACTTTTGACCCTTGCATTTCCGATTCTCACGTCACGTTTCTGCATATCCCAGCTATCGGATCCATTATGAACGTGCGGTGGGTCCGAGAAAGCGGCGTGCATGCTGGAACGTTCTGTAGGGCTCAAGGTAGGTAGTAATGTTACCTCCGCCATCCTTCCACCCACACGAATGGTCGAGTTGTCTGCTCACATCTTGAATTATAACAACAGGAGTGATCACCCAAGCTGCTGATGTCGGTTCAGCGCTATGGATTTTTGTGAGTGATTTCCCTGGGGGCACAAGCAGAATGATAACCGTTTTCCTGCAACCCTCAAACTCCGAAGGTTATCATTCTACACACCGTCAAAGTCCTCTTCACTGAGTGGAAGACGAACAAATATATTTTGTGGGCAACGCTCACCTCCGGCTGGTCCTTTATCGTGGCAATAGTATTCTGCGGCCCTGCTGTGATGAACATCGGAAGTCGACGTCCATTCTGTATGTCTATTTTTTGGGCTGCCCGGCCTTCTTGCTATCCGTACGATGATCTTATTCTCGTGTAGATGGAATTTCAGGATATTGGTGCTGGATCTCACCCGAATATCCCAATGAGCGCATCACGTGTGTCTTTTTACTTCGTTATGTTCTCGAATCGATCTGAAACATGCTTCTTACAGTTTGGGTTGTTTATCAGTGCGTTTTGCTCTCATTTGTCCTGCCATTACATACTTCTTACCGTCTTGCATCCCCATAAGATGGTCTTGGCCGCTCTCACCAGTGTGGTTCTTTCCACCATAATAGTCTTGCGACTGCGAGGCAACCTTGTTGTACACGGACGGCGGGTTCATTTCCTGTTCTCGGCTGTCTCAGATCCGGCAGATTCAAAAAGGATTACCCTCGCAAAACAGATGCTGCCGTAAGTCTATTACCCGTGTTCTGTCTCAGTTGTTCTAATCATGTTGTTGTATTCAAGATTCCCTGTGAGCTGAGATCCTTTTCGAGGCGAAGAATGGATGCTTAACTCCCTAACATTATAGATCGCATACACTCTTCTTATTCTTCCTACCCTAATAGTTCGATTTATGGCATGGACAGGACACCAAGTATCGTTCCCGGTATTGATATTCTGGTTAGTCGATCATTGTCTGTCACTCGCTCGTTCAGATGCCTACCAACTATACTCCAGTACTTCCGTTTACCTGATCTCTGGTGTTGCGGACGCCATTTTGTTCCTAACAATTCGACACATCCTTCCTGTCAACTCCGTATCCATCTGCAAATCGAAAATTTCACCACCACAGCTCCTAGACGACGAGTCTATCCATTTCGGCTTCAACGACCCAGGTCCGCCACCAACGGCTTCTACTGTACAGGATGCACCCCAACGGCCAGCGATGAGGATGGCGCCAACAAAAGCGGTCGCGAAGACAGCGTCAGCAGCGATAACGCGCTTCCCCCCAGCACCTTTAATTATCCGCAGCAACTCGTACGACTCGATGTGGCAGGCTGGGCAGGAGTCGGCAAAGCATTCGTCGCCTCCAGACGGCGTGCCGACGGATGTCGAGGGAAGGGATAGCTTGGAGAGCTTGTACACCGACCGTATGTATGTCTCGCCACTGGAGGAGGTGCCACCCCGCAATGAAAGGCGGTTACCACCGACACCCGTGCAGTACTTGAGTCCCCGGTAGAAGTAACTGGTCTCTTTGCATTGGAGGGTGCCTTCATTCATTCAGGGTTGTTGTCTGGGACACCAGGGTCGACACATATATCGCACTGGTGATGGCATTTTTTGTTTATGACACATGCACGTCTTCACGCTCACTGGCTGTATAATTTCTACTACTTATCTATTTATTTAAATAATGAGATGTAGCAATTTATTCTTCTTACACACTTAGAACGTCCGTTATCTTGGATTTCGTCAAGTGGGCTGTTGATCTTGGTCCATCTTGGCAATAGGCCGGGCGATCAAAAGCCCTTGACCGAGGCTTGATCCGAATCAGTCGCTGAATACAAAATAATACTAGACTGGGCGGTGCTTGGACCGACAAAGCCGGGATTCGGTGAACCTGTCAATGTCGGACAGCACGCGACTGGGCGGTGTGGCGATCCAGTATGTAGAATTTATAATAAATCTTTTTTCTTTTCGGAATGTGCTCATTTCCGCCCGCAATATCATGGATATTATTGGCCATAGAACGAGATAAGGCAGTTCGAAGGGCCCTAACACTGCCACAAAGTCCATCTGCCAAACTTCTGCAATATTAAACATTACTGGCTATGCCAGACCCACATGAGCTGCGGTCGCCAATGGCGACAGTGGTTGCTATCAGATTGGGTTTGTACGGATAGAGTTCTAGATGAGAACATTGATCATATCGAAGATCAATGAGTGGATCAACTCCGTCTTCATATCACCTTCAACAATCGAGTGAATTATCATTCCTAAATACAGAAGGAATTGCGGTTACCTGGTTGGTGTTGAACGTGAACCGGTCCAAGCTTTGTAAACTTGTTCCTGGTAGAAAATCGGGCACACTTGAAGCACAATGAGAGAAAAGGATACGATCACACGTTTTGGGACATCATTGTGCTCTGTTCGCATCACCCTCCACTGTGCAAGGGAGTCCATGGACGTGGTGTTGAGCGTAACCGGTCCAATAGTCAGGTCGTGGTCACGGTGAACTTCTTCATTGTGCACAGCTGCGCATGCAACGTTTGAAATAATAACGTCATAGAAGACGCGGTTACTCCCGGTGATGTTCCGAATTTCCCGATATGGTCTTTACACAAGCTGTATATCTTATCAGTCTCGGTAATTAATAATGTCCCTTCCTGATCCTTCCTCTCCGAGTTCACCCTCCAGAGTCTTGTCTCGAGACTTGGCTCTGGCCTCTGGCATCTTGGAAAAAATGCAATCCGTCCTCGACAACCAGAGATCTCCTGGTGTACCACCTGCCAGGTTTGGTGCTGGAGGTCCTATGTAAAGCGTTTATCTTGCCTTAAATAACGTTTACTCACTATCTTGATAAGGTTGAAGCGTTTCGATGAGTCTGCCGCATCTAGTAGGAAAGGATCCCTAGCACCGACCCCTCCCCGCTCAGTGGTTGGGATTGGTGGTAAAGGTTGATTCGTGTTTCCGTTAATACCTTTTCGCGCTCCTTTCTGATATACTATACAGTGGCAAAGCCAGATTATTCAGAAGCAAAGATCGTGCTGGCCATGGTAAGTGAACCAGTTGATATCACTCAGAGGCTTGCCAATCGATCTCTAGGTTGGCTTGCCTGCCCGAGGCAAGTCGTATTTGAGCAACAAAATTATGATATATCTTAAGGTACGTATCGATGTAATATGTAATCAGTATCTTGTTTAGCGCATTTGCTAACAATTTCATAGTGGTTGGAATACAATGTCAAGGTCTGAATAGCTTAACCATTAGGGCTCGCATCAGGCTGAATCCGTCTAGGTTTTTAATGTTGGGCAACTCAGGCGATCCAGGGCCAAACAGAAAGCTCAAGTGTAAGCTTTCGTGGATTCGATTGCACAAATCAACTCATAAGTATACTATGTAGTAGCGGGATCAAAGAAGACCACACGGCGTCTTACTTTAGCCACAATAACATTGAGGCTACACGACTGCGCGAGCAGCTAGCTGAAGACAGTTTGGAAATGCTGATTCAGTGGTTGAAAGATGGGGGCAATGTTGGCATCCATGGTAGAATATTCCCTTCTCTCATGTGCCATCTCGCTGACGGCATCAGATGCAACAAATAGCTCGAAGATGCGAAGGTAACCCGAAATCTTTCAACCTCGATACAATTACTGAGCCAAATGGATTATCAGAGCCAAGATCGAAGCCCGAGTAGCCAAAGAAAGAGGAATCTTCGTGATATTCCTGGAGTCAGTCTGCGATGACCCCGCCGTCATCGCTGCCAATGTAGCGTTGAAAGTCAGCTCTGGTGATCCGGACTACAAGGATACATCACGAGAGGAAGCAGAGCGTGATTTCCTTCGCCGAATCAAAGAATACGAACAAGTCTACCAAACTATCACCGAGCCACATCTCTCCTATTTACGCATCACCAATGTCGGAAGGCAGGCGACGGTATCCAGGATACACGGATACTTGCAAAGTCGGATCGCCTACTATTTGATGAATCTTCACATCAAGCCTCGTAGCATATTCTTTTCACGAGTCAGTCGTATGTGCATGCTGCAGATAGTCTGTGATTTTATGCATTGCTTTCTTTGCAGCATGGGGAAAGTCAATATAACGTGGAGGGTAGGATCGGCGGAGATTCGCCATTGTCCACGGCAGGCATGATGTATGCGCAAGCCCTTCCTGCACTGGTAACGGAGAATATCGGCGATGCCCCTCTAACGGTGCGTATCCGCCAATCACCTCAAGTACAGCTAGCCATTGACCACGGCCAGCAGGTGTGGACTTCGACCTTGCAACGAACCGTGCAGACGGCTCAGTTCCTTCCCTACACCAAATTGACCTGGAAGTCACTCGATGAACTGGATGCTGGCGTCTGTGATGGCATGACTTATGGTGAAATCGAGGTATTTGCCTTTTTTTTTCTGGTTGAACTCTTCTTGGAGGTTCGAATAGCAAGCGTATCCCGAGGACTTCGCCAACCGTGATGAGGATAAATTTAATTACCGATATCGAGGTAGGAATACTATCAATTTTTTTCCTCCAACAAAGATTGATCATGCAGGTGGCGAGTCGTACCGGGACGTCGTGGTTCGGCTCGAGCCAGTTATCATGGAGCTTGAACGTCAGGAAAATATTCTCATAATCGGGCATCAGGCAAGCATCCGTGGACTGTCCTCACATCCGGTGTTAACCCTCTTCCAACAGGCTATCCTTCGGTGTCTGTCAGTGTGCTCGCATGGTCACACCAATGCATTCTCGCTGACTGGCGTTTCTTCTTTGTATAGCTATGGCTACTTCCACGACCTGCCTCAAGTTGATTTACCTTATATAAATTTCCCTCTGCACACGGTGATCAAACTCACACCTAAGGCATACGGATGTGATGAAGAACGGTATGCACGGAAAATACCCGGTGTTCGATCACACGCTGATGATTGACGAAAGGTACGCTGTTCCCATCCGGGCTGTGGACACGCACCGACCGAAACCTCATACCTCCCACCAAGCCAAGGTTGTTCCCAAAACGACTCGGGAATATTATGCAGACGCCTTAAACGGAAACTAGGGCGTTGATTTTTGCTTCATGATAGCAGCAGACCACAACAGATTGTTTTCCGATCCGAAATAGCAGCAGGGCCTTCTTGATAATACCTTCCGCTCGAACGTGCATCCAGCCATAAACATTCGTAGACATACTTATACATGCTACCAAATTACATGTCATTCCTTGGAATTTCTTCAGAATTCCGCTTGGAGCTTCACAAGACTAGCGTGTCTAGCCTATATCGGAAGCGGAGAGCAAGACAGTATGGTCATGGATAGCGCCTCCAAGCTGTCTTGACGTTCTTCCACGGACAAACTTTCAGCGTTTCCGCTCATGCGAAGTCACCTACGTGGGGCAATGGAATACATCACCTGGGCTAATTCTTCTAACCAGATCGGTCCCGGAAACCACTATCTCCGCTTCGCTCCTTTTCCATGGCTTCCTAAGGACGACTTGAGTAATCCAACGAGGGTGCTCCCTTCCTGCTGTCGCTACTCTCTCACCTCTGAAATCCAATCTTTATCAATCTGCCGCAATAATCTTAGCAATCTCTTGACAGGTCTCCCCTTTGCTGGACCGGACTCGTTCTGGATCATATCGATGATCCGACGATCATTGTACCGTTTCCCGTTCGGTCCGTACAATTCTAGAAGGTCGAGAGTCTCTGAGCAGTCAGAGCCCCATTTCGCATCCACGTAGAGTGCGTTCAAGACGTGGGACTGGTATTGAGTTGAGTTGGACTCAGCCATACGATAATCGTCGGAAGAGGATAGCATATATGTTACCTTTTCTACTGCATGATGTGATGACCTGAACGGTGCATTCCGACCCTCCCATTCGTACATCTTTCGTTGAACAAATCGATATTGCTTCAAGACTTCCGAGATCTTGTGAGGCGGAGGAACAGCTTTCGACTTCGTGAACTCAGCCCACTCTGGGTCCTCCATCAATCTTATCTGAATGGCTTTACAAATAGCCGCGTCTACATCTTCAGCTGACGCATTAGGTGGAGGAGATCCTTGATTGGGGTAATCATAGTCTTCATGGGGCCTGATCTGGCGAGCGTGAACACTAGAGATCTTGATGTACTCTGACGAAGCGGTAGGTTTCCCGTAACTCTTCCTTTTCCTGGGAGGTGCGCTGAGTGATGTCCGGTAAGAAGACGTAGGGAGGTTGCTGGCGCTTTGATCTGGAGATGATGATCGTGTCCGTGACCGCAGACGGTGCTCACTCGAATGGGAATCAGAGTAATCGTCTTGGTCGATGCATTCCTCGTCAGAAGGGGACGATCGCCTCCGTTTACGAGCGTTGGTGGTAGGTCTCTCATCACGCTTCGAGGCCTTGCGGCCTCGTGATTCATGCAGGGCCATTCTGGGTGTGGTGGTGCGCGATGGCAAGGATTCTAAATCTGGGCTAGGCGTCCTGGTTAGTTTGTACGGGATTTTAGGTGGCAGCGGTAAGCTGCCATTAAGGGGAAGGTTCTGAGTACAAAAATATGTGAGAATGGTCGCTACAAACGTAACGAGACACGGACCGCTTCGACAACAACATCAAGAGTTCTCTCCTTGGTGACGATGATGTTGGCTGGGCTGATATCGTCGACGTTGTCTGCTGATACACGCAAGAAGAACTGTCTGTATTTTCCTCGTAGCGTATACACCTTTGCAGGGCCTATACGTCGCGATTGAAGCGTATGTACGGATGTATAACATGAGACACACCGTCGATCCTTGATGGACTGGATTGAAGCGCTTCCGAAATGTCCTTTGCATCTGCCCAAAAGCCATCCGCCGGATCGTCTGCAGGTCGTAGAGCCACCTTTACCTCGGCAAGTTGATGGTCAGACACCCCGCTGCGAATATCCTCGATAAGGATAGTAAGCATGCGCAATGTTTGAGCAACAGCCGTTGCCTTGTTGATGTTCCCGTTGACTGTGATTGACAATGAGTATTATTTATTTCTCACCTGTACACCCAAACGAGACATACTACTATCAAGACTGGTCCCTTGTACCAGCGTTTCCGACAGACTAGGGGACGGAGAGAAATGAGAATGAGGCTCGGGAGATGTATGCGTGTTGAGATGTGGAGAGTCGATGGCTAATTCTCTATTGGTCTCATAGTCGCGGCGGTAATGAGGTGAGGCAGGATCGGTGCTGGTCATCGTTGGGTATCCATGGATGTGCTCGTGGAGAACACGATCGAAACTTGAAAAGGAACGGTGCCTATCGAGATCACGTTGTGTCGAGGATGACGAGGAGGCAGATTCGCTGGGGCGTGGTTGTTGACCCGTTTTCGTTGTGGTCGTATTAGACACCGTTGCTGTCGTTGCCGTTCTCGACCTCCCACGTGTAGCAGTAGCATCACTGGAAGAGGAAAATTGAACCGGGGTGTTACTGGAAGTGGAAGGAGCATTTGGGGTGTATGCCGGAAACGAAAACGTCGTAGGAGCTCCAGCGGTACCCCCCTTCGTTGAGCTGCTGGAGGCGGCTCCAGAAAACGATGTCTCTGCGGTTGATGCACGATATAACGACGCATGCGGTCCAGCCCCTGAGCTGCTGGAGGCGAAGAAAGAAAAAGTGGTGGAAGTCCCGGTACTACCTGACGTCGGAGACGAAGCCTCTGCGGTTGATGCGCGATATTGTGACGAATATGGTCCGGAGCCGAAATGTGTTGAAGGCTGGACAGAGGGGGCACTGGAATCGTTAACGTAGCCTTTCAGCCGAAAACTTCCGGTCTTATCGGAAAACTGGTCATTGAAGTGTCGTGTTTTGGTTCTGGTCTTGGTGCTCTTTGTCCCTTTTTGCCGTGGTTGTTGTGGTTGTTGTCGCTGCTGCTGCTGCTGCTGCTGTTGTTGTTGTTGTTGCTGTTGTTGCTGTTGTTGTTGTTGTTGTTGTTGTTGTTGAGGTGGTGGTGGAGACGGAGGTGGAAGTGATGATTGTGATTGTGACGGATGAGGTTGTGGTTGTGGTTGTGGAGGCGGCGGCGCTGATGTAGAAACTGGCACCTCTTGGCCAGGTAGGAAATAGGTCCGAGAGGGAGCGGTAGTTTTTGGAAGAGCGGCCTGGTAGGTGCTG
>Ga0209006_10006390_pt1 | contig 10664 bp, 7 predicted proteins | sample JacPin_JW_Ref_O2_FD_188567 | JGI IMG/M metagenome (GOLD analysis project Ga0209006, IMG submission 188567) | Forest soil microbial communities from Algoma, Ontario, Canada - Jack Pine, Ontario site 1_JW_Ref_O2 (SPAdes) (version 2) | ecosystem: Environmental > Terrestrial > Soil > Boreal... | reverse complement strand
CTCAACGTCGGCTGCCCGTCCGATCGCGTGCAGGACGGCCGTTTCGGCGCCTGCCTGATGGCCGAGCCGGGCCTCGTCGGCGAGGGCGTCGCCGCGATGAAGGCGGCGGTGCGCATCCCGATCACGGTCAAATGCCGCATCGGCATCGACGACCAGGATGCGGAAGCGTCCCTCGACGCCTTCACGCGCACAGTCGTCGCGGCCGGCGCCGACGCGCTGATCGTGCACGCCCGCAAGGCCTGGCTCGACGGCCTGTCGCCGCGCGAGAATCGCGACATCCCGCCGCTCGACTATGCGCGCGTCTATCGCCTCAAGCGCGCCAACCCGGCGCTCGAGATCGCGCTCAACGGCGGCATCGTAAGCCTCGCCGATGCGGCCGCGCATCTTGCCCATGTCGACGGCGTGATGATGGGGCGCGCCGCCTATCAGGATCCCTGGCGGCTGCTCGCGGTCGATCCCGAGCTCTTTGGCGAGCCGGCGCCGTTCGACTCGCCGCGCGCGGCGGCGCTCGCCCTCGTGCCCTACATCGAGCGCGAGGTTGCGCGCGGCACGCGCCTGCATGCGATCACCCGCCACGCGGTCGGGCTGTTTCACGCCGTGCCGGGCGCACGACTGTTTCGCCGGCATCTCGCGACGGCGGGCGTCAAGCCGGGCGCGGGCGCGCAGGTCTTCCTTGACGCGCTCGCGCTCGTGCGCGAGGAGGTGCAAACGGCGGCCGCGTGAGGCGGCGGCCGGGCGAGGAACAGGCCAATGTTCGGGTTGCCGATCGGGGAAATCGCGCTGCTGGTCGGCGGCGTGATCGGCGGCGGGATCGTGACCGGGCTGATGGCCGGCCTGTTCGGCATCGGCGGCGGTGCCGTGATCGTGCCGGTGCTCTACGAGATCTTCCGCGTGCTCGGCGTGCCCGACGCGGTGCGCATGCAGCTGTGCGTCGGCACCTCGCTCGCGATCATCGTGCCGACCAACATCCGCTCCTACCTCACGCACCGCGCCAAGGGCGCGGTCGACCACGCGGTCGTCAAGGTCTGGGTGCGGCCGGCGCTTGCCGGCATCGTGATCGGCTCGGTAGCCGCCGCCTATGCGCCGCCCGCGGTGTTTCGCCTGGCGTTCGTGATCATTGCCGGCGCGATCGCGTTCAAGCTCCTGTTCGGCCGCGACGGCTGGCGGATCGCCGACGATTTCCCGGGCCAGCCCGGCATGTCGGGCTTCGGCCTGACCATCGGCCTGTCGTCTTCGCTGATGGGCATCAGTGGCGGCTCGGTCGCCAACATGATCCAGACGCTCTACGGCCGCACCATGCACCAGGCGGTCGCGACCTCGGCGGCGCTCGGCGTGCCGATCTCGATCGCGGGCACGATCGGCTACGCGCTTGCCGGCCTGCCGCATCAGTCGCAAATGCCGCCGTTCTCGATCGGCTTCGTCTCGCTCATCGGGGTCGTCGTGATGGCGCCGGTGTCGACCCTGGTCGCGCCCTACGGCGCGCGGCTCGCCCACGCGCTGCCGCACCGAACGCTGGAGATCAGCTTCGCGATCTTCCTGCTGGTTGCCTGCGCGCGGTTCGTGGCGACGCTCGTATGAGCGAATAGCAAGTGGCGAATAGCGAATAGCGAGTAGAATTCATTCGCTATTCACCATTCGCTTCTCTTCACGGATTCCCCTGCATCCGCACCGTGCTGCCTTCCACCTCGAAGCTGCGCAGGCGGTTCAGGAAGCTCATGCCGAGCAGGCTCATCTTGAGCTGGCCCGGCTGGGCGATCAGCGCCGACACCTGGCGCTCGACGATGCCGCCGACGGCGACGCGGTCGAGCGTCACCGGCGCCGCGAGCGTGTGGCCGTTCGCGGTGTCGACGCTCACCGTGTACTTGATGAACTCGGTCGGCAGGCCGGCGTCGCGCGCGGCGTCGTGCGTGAGCACCACCGAGCTTGCGCCGGTGTCGAGCACCATGGGGATGCGCGCGCCGTTGACCTCGGCGCCGATGCGGAACTCGCCCGTATTGGTGCGCGCGAGCTCGACCGTGTGACCGCGCGTGAGTGCGTGGCCGGGCACGAGCTCGGCGAGCACGTGGTCGCCGACGTCGTAGATCTGGATGCGATAGGTGTAGACGAGCACCAGCACGAAGGCGAAGACCACCCAGATCAGGGCGGAGGTGAGCGCCTGGGAGAAATTGTGCCGGAAGATCGTGAGCACCGAACCGCTGACGACGACCACCAGCGCGACCTTGTAGGCGAGCGAGGCCATGTCGCCGGTCGAGACCGCGCCGGTGAGCCCCTCGCTATGGCGCGCGAGCAGCACGATCAGTGCGAGCGCCAGCGCGAGAATGATCCAGGGAAACAGCCGTTGCACCGCAAGTCTCGTTCGCAAAAGTCTCGTTCGCTCATTGTGCCGGCCGCCGCCGCGTACCAGCTTCTTTCACTGGCGCGTGCCCCTATCGGCGAACCGGGGGCCACCCCGGATCAGGGCAGGCTTTCGCCGGGACACGCGCGAGCCGCCGTCCGCAATCGGCGAGGACGCGCGTGCGTTCGGCATCCGACATCCGCGTCCACGCCGTGATCTCGTCGAGGCTGCGGCCGCAGCCGAGGCACAGATCCGTGTCGGGATCGAGCGTACATACGCGGTTGCAGGGACTTTCGATCACCGGGCGGCGCCGATTGCATGAATCGCCAGCAACATAGGTGCTCGCGCGCCGAACGCAACCGTCATTCGCTGATCCGGAACATCGGCTTGCGGCGCAGCTGCGCCCTGTCCTCGGGCGACAGGTGCAGGTCGTCGGTATCGGTCTTCTTCGGCGCTTCGCGGATCGGCTCGAGCGCCGACATGACGCGCTCGGGCGGGAACGTGACGATGACCTCGGTGCCCTCGCGCAGCTTGGAGCGCAGCGCGAACGTGCCGCCGTGCAGGTCGATCAGGTGCCGCACGATCGGCAGGCCCAGGCCGGCGCCCTGTTCGGCCGATTTGATCGCGTTCGAACCTTGCCCGAACGTGTCGAGCACGATCGGGATTTCCTCCTCCGGGATGCCGGAGCCGGTGTCGCGCACGCTGAGATACTGTCCGCCCGAGGCGGTCCAGCCCACCTTGAGCCAGATCTCGCCGCCCTGCGGCGTGAACTTGATGGCGTTGGAGAGGAGGTTAAGGCAGACCTGCCGCACCGCGCGCTCGTCCGCCCAGATGCGCGGCATGTCGGTCTCGAACATCTCGGTGATCGTGATGCCGCGGTTCTTGGCGCGCAGCTTGAGGAGATGATGGCACTCCTCGATGGTCGCGGTGAGCGCGACGGATTCCTCGTTGAGCTCGTAGCGGCCCGCCTCGATGCGCGAGAGGTCGAGAATCTCGTTGATCAGGCCGAGCAGGTGGACGCCGGAGGAATGGATGTCGCCCGAATAGTCCTTGTAGGCCGCGACCGCGTGCGCGCCGAAAATCTCGTTCATCATCACCTCGGAGAAGCCGAGGATCGCGTTGAGCGGCGTGCGCAGCTCGTGGCTCATCTGCGCGAGGAAGCGCGACTTCGAGATGTTGGCGGCCTCGGCGCGCCGGCGCGCCTCGTCGGATTTCATCCGCGCCTGCTCGAGCTCGCCGATCAGCGCGTCCTTCTCGGCGCGAGCCTCGAGCGTCGCCAGCGTCGAGGCGTAGAGGCGGTAGGCGAGGAACGCGAAATAGCACTGCGCCGTGACCGCCATGCCGGCCAGGATGTAGCCGTGCACGTCGCCCATCAGCACGAAGTTGAGCGCGACCGCGATCGAGACCGGCGAGGTGAGCGCGAGCACGGCGATCGGCAGGCTCGACGCCAGCATGCTCGATATCGCGACCAGCAGCAGCAGCACGAACAGGTTGAAGGTGCCGGAGCTTTCATCGACGCCGATCGGCTGGATCAAATCGAACATCCAGCCGAGGCCGAAGAAGAGGTCGAGCAGGATGAAACGCAGGCGCCAGGCGCGGACCTGCGGCGGCGTCGGCTGCTCGGCGAGGAAGCGCTTGCACGCGAGCAGGATCATCAGGTGGATGAGCAGGACGGACGCCGTCCAGGTGCCCGCCGTGAAGGCGCCGGTCCACACGCCGGAGAGGAGTCCGATCGAGCAGATCAGGATGATGAGGACGAGCGAGCCGGACTGCCGGTTCTGCGCGAACTGGCGCAACAGCTCGGCGTCGAAGGCGGGGCGCGTGCCGCTGGTCGAGGTCAGGCGGTCGCGCGCCTCGCGCACGCGCTGCAGCGCGCTGCGGCGGCGATGGACCGCCTCCTTGTTGGAGGCAGCCTCGCGATCCGCCGCCGGCGGCATGGAAATGCTGATGGACAAGGCCACACCCGTCTTTCAACGCCGGATTCTGCCGCAGAATTCTTAAGGTCGCGCTTAGCCGCCAGGAAAAATTGAGGTTAACGCATGGTTACTGTCGGCCGGCTCGGTCGACCTGCGGTCGCGCCGTGCCCGCCACAGGGGTTCGCCGACTAGCATAAGCGCCGGGTGGAACCCGGCTTCGAGTTCCATGCCATCACGAGCGGGTGAATATTATGTGCAAACTTGTCCGTCGGCCACGGCCGCGCGCGTGATAGAACACGGTTGAATGTGGCCTCGCCCCTGCAAATGAATGTGACAAGCGCTCCCGATGTGGCCGGCACGCCCGTGACCGGAGCCCCGCCGATGGCAGCCCCTGCGAAGCGAACGCAGGCGTCGCGGGCGCGTCGTTGGCGGGTGCCGAACGTGCGCGAGGCGAGGCTCGCGACCGGGCTCGTGCTGTTCGCCTTCGTGACCACCCACCTTCTCAATCACGCGCTCGGCAACGTCTCGATCGAGGCGATGGAGCTCGGCCTCAAGGTCGTGGGTGTCTGGCGCTCGCTGCCGGGCGCGATCGTGCTCTATGCCGCCCTGCTCACCCACATGACGCTCGGCTTCTGGACGCTGTTCGCGCGGCGCAGCTTCCGCTTCACGCGCGCGGAGGCAGCCCAGCTCGTGCTCGGCCTCGCCATCCCGCTCCTGCTCGTCGACCACGTGCTCGGCACGCGCGGCTCGCAGACCCTGTTCGGCACCGACAAGGGATACGCCGAGGAGCTGTTGAAGTTCTGGGTCAGGGCGCCCGGCTTCGGCGTGCTCCAGGCCGTGCTGCTGCTGATCGTGTGGATCCACGGCTGCCTCGGCATCCACTTCTGGCTGCGGCTCAAGCCGTTCTATCCGCGCGTGCGCGACCTCATGCTCGCCGTCGCGGTGCTGATCCCGGCGCTGGCCCTGCTCGGCTTCTACCGTGGCGGCATGGCGATCCAGGCCCTGGTCCACGATCCGGCCTTCCAGGCGCAGCACCTCGTGCCGCAGCACGTCGGCACGAGCGAGCAGAACGCCGCCCTCGCGCGCTACCGCAACGACGCGCTGATCGTCTTCGCGGCGCTCTTTGCCCTGATCTTCCTCGCCCGCGGTTGGCGCCGCCTGATGGAGGCGCGCCAAGGCCTCGTGGCGCTCGCCTATCCGAAGCGTGCGATCCGCGTGCCGCGCGGGCTGTCGGTGCTCGAGGCGAGCCTGCGCTACAACATTCCGCACGCGCATGTGTGCGGCGGCCGCGGGCGATGCTCGACCTGCCGTGTCCGCATCCTCGGCAGGCATGACGAGCTGCCGCCGGCGAGCGCTGCCGAGCGCGCGGTGCTCGAACGGGTGCAGGGCGGAACGGGCGTGCGTCTCGCCTGCCAGCTTCGTCCGCCGGGGGACATCACCATCGTGCCGCTGCTGCCGCCGGACGCGACGGTCGCCGCCGCCTATGCGGGCAGCGGACGGCGCCTCGGCGAGGAGCGCTACGTCATCATCATGTTCGTCGACATGCGCGGCGCGACGACGCTTGCCGAGAGCCGGCTGCCGTTCGACACCGTGTTCGTGATCAATCGGTTCCACACCGCCGTGAGCGGCGCCGTGACGGCGGCGGGCGGCATGACCATTCAGATCATGGGTGACGGGCTGATGGCCTTGTTCGGGCTGCACGGCGATCGGGCGGAAGGCTGCCGGCAGGCGGCGCTCGCGTGCGCGGCCATCGCCGAGGGCATCGCGCGGCTGAACGAGTCGCTGACCGAGGATCTGCGCGAGCCGATCCGCTTCGGCATCGGCATCAACGCCGGCACCGTCATCGCCGGCGAGTTCGGCTATGGCGAGACCTCGAGCTTCATGGTGGTCGGCGATCCGGTCAACGTGGCGGCGCGGGTGCAGGATCTCACCAAGCAGCTCGGCTGCGAGGTCGTGATGGCGGAGGAGGTCTACGCGCAGGCGGGCTTTGCGCCCGATGACCTGCCGCCGCACGACGTCGAGGTGCGCGGCCGCGCCGCCAGCGTGCGCGTGCGGGGCGCCAAGCGTGCGGCCGATCTCGGCGAGCTTCTGTCGCGGCGCGTCGACGCGCCGGCCGCCGCGGCGCCGGTGTCGCGGGCGCGGGCGTGACGCGATCTGGCGTGATCCCGAAAAAGGTGTGATGACGATTCGCAGAATCGTCGTCGCGCTTTAGGCGCCTCCCAGGAATCTGCCGAAGAATGCGCCCATCGCGCGCAAAAGCTCGGCGACCATCGTCCTCTTCTGCTCGGCGCGCTCCTCGGGCGGTAGCCGGCCTGTGGCGGCCGAATCGCGCAGGCGATGTTCCGCCACCGTGCGCGTCAGCGTCGCGGCGATCTCGGGATGGGCGTCGAGCAGCGTCGCGATATGCTCCTTCGCGATCTCGTAGAGCACCGCGTCGCCGATCGCACGCACGGTCGCCGAGCGCTTCTGGCCCGTGAGCAGCGACATCTCGCCGAAAAAGTCGCCGGCGCGCAGATAACCGGCCTCGCGCAGCGTTCCGTCCGCCTCCGGCACGTGCACGCGCAGGTCTCCCTCGACGACGACGAACATGGATTGCCCCGGCTCGCCCTGTTCCACGACGACGCTGCCGGCCGGCACCAAGCGGACCATGACCTGCCGTGCGAGCCCGTCGAGCGCGGCGGCGTCGAAGGCCGCAAACAGATCGACACGGCTGAGCGATTGCACCCGATGGGCGACATCCTCATGGTCGAGCTCGCGGGCGGCCGCGCGGGCGACGAAGATGTCCTGCTTCGCGAGCGCGGGCGAAAGACCGCTGTGGTGCAGGTTGTCGAGCACGTGCTTGAGGAGCAGATGCCTCGCCTTGCGCGGCACCATCTTCGCCGGATCGACCGCAAAGGCGACCCGGTAGTGGACGCCGGTCTCGTCGACCGCGGCGACGAGAACGTCGGGCGCCGGGCTCGCCAGCGGTCCCCCTTCGGCGGCCGCCATGCGCGCGGCGGACTCGAGCACGCGGATGGCGCGATCGGCGTCGACCGAGAAGTCGAGCTTGATGATGAAGTCGTACCACGAGGTCTCATCCGGCGCGCTGCGATTGAGGATCACGGATTCGGCGAGGATGCCGTTGGGAATGATGATGACGTCGTTTTCGAGGGTCGCGAGCCGCGTCGTGCGCCAGTTGATCTCCTGCACGACCCCCATGATCGGGTCGGGGCCGCGGCCGCGCAGCTGGATGAAATCGCCGGTGCGGAACGGCTGCTCCAGGTTGATCGCGATCCCCGAGAAGGCATCGAGAATGAGGCTGCGCACCGCGAATCCGATCAGCAGCCCGAGCGCGCTCGAGGTCGTGACCAGGGCCGTGACCGACTGATCGAAGACGAATCCGATAATCGCGATGATCGCAATCGCGTAGATGATGATCGCCGTCAGCTGGCGAAGCAGCTTGGGGACGCGCACATTGGTCTGGTGGGCGGCCAGCACTTCCCAGATCGCCGTGTCGACGATCCGGCTGAGCAGGAACGCCCCCGCGAGCCAGGTCGCGATGGCGAGCACATAGGGGATTGCCGTGCCGGCATCGACGGGCAGTCGCAGCGCGAGCCTGTCGATGGCGGCGCGGCCCGCCGTGACGGCGGCGAGCAGCGCCAGAAAAAGAATTGTCGGCACCCACGTCCGATAGACGAGGGCTTTGACGTGGTGGTCGAGCCGCCATCTCATGGAAGTGGGCAACCCATTCAGGCGTCCAAAGTTCTGGCGTCCATGGCGCGCGCTCAGGGCGATGTGATCGAAATGACCGACGTCGCCGGCAACTGCTTGGCCGACGTATTGAGCGCCAGCAGCTGCTTTGTCAGCTCGAGCACCTGCAGGGTTCGCCCCGCGACCTTCGCATCGCGCGGGATGCCGAACACCTTTCCGTCGTAGGCTACCGTGATGACGTCATCGCTCGGTCCTTCGACCGGATCGAGAACGAACAGATTGTCACAGAAGTAGCGCCCGCCCGGATGTCCGAGCCTCTGCTTGCGCGGCGAAAGAAAGACCATGTCGTGCCGCTCCTGCTGCATCGGCGCGCTCTCATCGTCGTCGCAATCGCTGAGCGGCATTGACCCGTGACGAATGCCGCTCTTGACCCGGATGGTTCGCGACGCGTCGCCGAACTCGGTGAACAACCGCCGCCGTGTGACTTCGCCGAGATAATAGAGGATGGCCTCCGTGGACCGTGTATAGAATTTGATCGTGACGATCGCCCCGGCAAAAGCGTCGACCGGGAACAGGGCGTCATCGTTGACTGTGCCGGATTGCATCCGCCGCTGGAATTCGCCGATCCGCGTCAGGAATGCGGGCGACAGGTGGATGCCGCGGAACTCGGCCGAGCCATCGGTATGAACGCCCTGGCTCGCGTAGCCTTCGGCGACGGGCGCGGACGAACGCGGACCGGCCGCATGCGCCCGGCATTCGGCAGCGGCGCCTTGGCTGCCCCCGACGGCAGGCGTGAACAGGCGTTGATTGAAGTGTCCGCAGAACATCGAGGAGTCGGGACGCCCGATCCAATCCGAGGGTATCCCGTCGGCGGTCGCGAAGCAGAGCCGGAACAGGCTCGACTTCTTTTCCATGCGATACGTTGCGCCTTCCTGGCGGATGTCGAGCCCTGCGGTCGCCGCCTTCGAATAGGCGTCCATGACCTTCACGGCATCCGTCCCGGCGCCTGTCCTCGACGCAATCGGCGGTCCGAACGAGGTCGCGACGCTGACCCGTTCGGTGAACAGGCCCGAAGCGGCGAGATAGTCGACGAACGTCTCGAACTGCCCGTATTGAAAATCGCTGCGCACGGAATTGAGGAACGTGAACTGGCGGCACACGCCATCGTCGATGCGCGTGATCTCGATCTTCTGCACGAAGACGTTGAGCAGCACCTCGGGCGGATAGCCCTGCTGCAGATAGTAGTCGACCACCTGCAGCGGGATCGGCGCCAGGATGCCCTGATAGAATTCCTGCGTGTCGAGGACCGGCACCACGAAGGTCGGCCCGCCGCTCACCGACGCGCTCGCGCCACCGCCTTCGGTGGAAATGCGGTTGATCGCCTGGTTGGTGTTGCCGGGAATGACATTGAACAGCGACAGGAGCGGGAGCTGTTGCGTCGCGGCCCCGCTCACGGTGGCATTGGCGCTGGCGCTGGCCGTCCCGGTGATCGACTGCAGGCTGGTGAACTGCATCGGCCGTCGCATGCTGGCGCGGACGATGTTGAGGAGCAGCGCCTGCTCCTGCGCCTGCTCGGCCTGCAGATTGTACTCGACCGCCCGTCCCGAGAACCGGTCAACCACTGTGCATCCGGCCAGCACACATACCGACGCGGCTGCCAGAGCAGCCCACGGACGCCCCATTACACCCTCCACGCTACGCCTGACGCGTCACGCCGGTCCCCCGGAGCCGCACCTGCCACGGCGCCTCCTGCAAGCTAGCATCGTTGCAGCGCGCTGTCTCGCGGAGCGCCGTGACGAGGCTGGACAACTTTGCATATATTCGACCTGTGCCGATGAACGCTGCGGTTCCGGATTCGATATGAATGCGTCGCCGCGGTCTGCAGTCAGAGCATGTTCCGATTCCTCGGAAACGAAACACGCTCCGGTTGGGAGAAATCGTGATGAAGCTTTATGTCGATGCCGGCCGGGCGCCGAACCCGCGCCGGGTGCGCATCTTTCTCGCCGAAAAGGGCGTGACGCTGCCGACCGAGGCGGTCGATCTCGGCGCGCAGGCGCACAAGGCTCCGGCCTATCGTGCCGTCAACCCGATGCAGCGGCTGCCGGCGCTGATGCTCGACGACGGCACCGTGATCGCCGAATCGATCGCCATCTGCCGCTACATCGAGGCGCAGCATCCGCAGCCGCCGCTGTTCGGCGAGGGCGCGCTGGAGCAGGCGCTGATCGAGATGTGGCAGCGCCGCGTCGAGTTCCACCTGCTGGCGATCGTCTCCAGCGTGTTTCGCCATCTGCATCCCGCCATGGCGCCGCTCGAGGTGCCGCAGGTCGCGGCCTGGGGCGAGGCCAACAAGCCGCGCGTGCAGGAGTTCCTGACGTTTCTCGATGGCGAGCTGGAGACGCGGCCTTATGTGGCCGGCCCGCGCTTTTCCGTCGCCGATATCACGGCGGTGGTCGCGGTCGACTTCATGAAGCCGGCGAAGCTCGCGGTGCCGGAGGGGCTTGCCAATATTCGGCGGTGGCACCGGGAGGTCTCGGCGCGGCCGAGCGTCGCCCGCGAGCGCTAAGCGACTGTGGCCGGGTTGCCACGCTCGTCTGATTGCGCACCTGGCCGCGGGCCTGACGATTGACTATGCCGCCGCTGCGCGTGGTACCCTCCTCACGGGTGAAGGCGCGGGGGCGCCAAGCAATGTCATGAAAGCCTTGCGGTTTCGGCTGCGGCCCGCC